>Ga0302291_10000416_pt1 | contig 12414 bp, 9 predicted proteins | sample III_Fen_N1_4_FD_194548 | JGI IMG/M metagenome (GOLD analysis project Ga0302291, IMG submission 194548) | Peat permafrost microbial communities from Stordalen Mire near Abisko, Sweden - III_Fen_N1_4 | ecosystem: Environmental > Terrestrial > Soil > Wetlands > Permafrost | place: Sweden: Abisko... | reverse complement strand
CTGGCGCAGGGGGATCGCCCTCGTGGAACGCACCCTCGGCGAGGCCGTGGGCAAGCTGTACGTCGAGAAGCACTTCCCGCCGACGGCCAAGGTCCGCATGGACGAGCTGGTTGCCAACCTGCTGACCGCCTACCGGAACTCGATCACCAACCTGGAGTGGATGACGGAGTCGACCCGGGCGGAGGCCCTGGACAAGCTGGCGCATTTCACTCCGAAGATCGGCTACCCGGAGGAGTGGCTGGACTACTCGCCGCTCCTGATCGATCCGCGGGACCTCGTCGGCAACGTGCTGCGGGCCTCCGAGTTCCACACCAACGACGAGCTCGGCAAGCTCGGTGGCCCGATGCGCAAGCACGAGTGGCTGATGACCCCGCAGACGGTCAACGCGTACTACCACCCGTTGCGCAACGAGATCGTCTTCCCCGCCGCCATCCTGCAGCCGCCGTTCTTCGACGCGGACGCCGACGACGCCGTCAACTACGGCGCGATCGGCGCAGTGATCGGCCATGAGATCGGGCACGGCTTCGACGACCAGGGTTCCACCTGCGACGGCGAGGGCCGGCTGCGCGACTGGTGGACCGAGGACGACCGCGCCGCGTTCACCGAGCGGACCGCCGCACTCAAGGCCCAGTACTCGGCCCTCGCGCCACGACAGCTGCCCGAGCTGCGGGTCAACGGCGAGCTCACGGTCGGTGAGAACATCGGTGACCTCGGTGGCCTCGCGATCGCCTACGACGCCTGGAAGCTCGCCGTCGGCGACGCCGAGCCGCCCGCCGTCGAGGGCATTCCGGCAACCCGGCGACTCTTCTACTCGTGGGCGCGGGCGTGGCAGACCTCGCGCAGGGACGAGGCACTGCGCCAGCAGATCGCCACCGACCCGCACTCCCCCGAGGAGTTCCGCTGCAACCAGGTGGTGCGCAACCTCGAGCCGTTCTACGAGGCCTTCAGCGTGACCGAGGCTGACGACGCCTGGCTGCCGCCGGGCGACCGAGTGAAGATCTGGTGAGCGACCGGCCGGTACCGGTAACCCTCGCACGGGGGGCGTACGGCGAGTTCCTCCGCATCCAGCAGATCCTGCGGTCGGAGTCGGTCGGCGGCATCCTGCTGCTGATCGCCGCCGCCGCGGCGATGCTGGCCGCGAACCTCGCGCCGGACTTCTACTTCGGCCTGCGCGACACCCATCTCGGCGGGGATGTCCTCGGGCTGCACCTCGACCTGTCGATCGGCCACTGGGCCGCGGACGGGTTGCTGGCGGTGTTCTTCTTCCTCGTAGGTCTCGAGCTCAAGCGCGAGTTCATCACCGGCGACCTCCGCGACCCACAGACGGCCCTCGTGCCGGTGGTCGCCGCCGTCGGCGGGGTGGCCATTCCCGCGCTGATCTTCGTCCTCTGCACGCTCGGCGATCCGGCTGCCCGTACCGGCTGGGCGATCCCGGCCGCCACCGACATCGCCTTCGCCCTCGCCGTGCTCGCCGTGATCGGCTCGCACCTTCCGGCGGCGCTACGCACGTTCCTGCTGACCCTCGCCGTCGCGGACGACCTGATCGCGATCACGATCATCGCCTTCTTCTACACCCGCGACCTGCAGCCGATGCTGCTGGTCGCAGCGCTGGTGCCGATCGCGCTGTTCGCCGTCGTCGCCTATCGCGGCCAACGGTTCATCGGCAGGCATGCCTGGGCGGTCTGGCTGTTCCTCGTGCCGCTCGCCGTCGTTGCCTGGGCCCTCACGTACGCCTCCGGCGTCCATGCCACCGTTGCCGGCGTGCTCCTTGCCCTGGGCGTCCCGGTGCGCACGGTTCCCGAGGACGACGCGTCCCACGGGCTCGCAGAGATCCTCGAGCACCGGGTCCGGCCGTTCTCCGCAGGCGTGGCGGTGCCGGTGTTCGCCTTCTTCTCCGCGGGAGTTGCTGTCGGCGGACTGAACGGCTTCACCTCCGCGATCACCAGCCCGATCGGGCTCGGCGTGATCCTCGGCCTCATCGTCGGCAAGGCGATCGGCATCTCCGGCGCGACCTGGCTGGTCACGCGGTTGCGGCACGCACACCTCGACCCCGACCTGAGCTGGCTGGACGTGTTCGGCCTCGCGGTCCTCGGCGGGATCGGCTTCACGGTGTCCCTGCTGGTCTCTGAGCTCAGCTTCGGGCAGGGCACCCCCAACGACGACATCGGCAAGGTCGCGATCCTGACCGCCTCGGTGCTCGCAGCACTCCTCGCAGCGGTGCTCCTCGGCTCACGGAACCGGCACTACCGTGCAGTGGAACTTGCCGAACAGATCGATGAGGACAACGACGGAAGGCCAGACAAGTTCGCGCCCTGACGCGTCAGCGGCAGGAAGCGGACGAAGTCTTGACGAGGGCCGCGCCAGCGGGCCCAGGAACAGACGTCTTCAAGCCTTGATCGGGTCGCTCGCGAGGAACGGGTGCCGCCAGCCGATCGCTTCCTCCAGCTGGGCTGACACGCTCAGCAGGGTCTCCTCCGCACCCAGGCGCCCGCCGAGCATGACGCCGATGGGCAGGGTGCGCCCGCCGACATCCGCTGTGTGAAGTGGCAGCGAGACGGCCGGGCGCCCGGTCAGGTTGTAGATGCTGGTCCAGGGCGTGAACCTCGTCTGCGCAGCGAAGTCACCCGCCGGGTCGTCGTCGTCACGCAATTCACCCACCAGCGACGGCGGCTGGGCCAGCGTCGGGGTGAGGATCAGGTCGAAGGCATCCCAGGCGAGCGCTGTGTCGACGGTGAGCCGCTGCACGGCTCCCAGCGCTTCCGCGTACTCGACACCGCTGGTGGCGCGGCCGCGCTCCCGCAGCCAGCGGGTCAGCGGACGCAGCAACTGGTCAGCTTCCGGCGGCAGCGGGATGGACGCAGCTCCGACAGCCCAGACGGCACCGAAGGCCAGCCAGCGCTCGACGGGGAACGGCACCGGCGCCTCGCCCACGTCGTGGCCGAGTCCTGCAAGGGCCTCTGCTGTCGCACGGACGGCCTCGCGACAGGCGGGGTGCACGTCTGCCTCCGCGATGACGGGCGTGGTGAGCACGCCGATCCGCAGGTGACCAGGGTCGCGTCCGGCTGCGTCGAGGAAGGTGGAGTGCGGACGCGGCACGGTGTAGGTCTCCCCCGCGCCGTGACCCGACAGCACGTCGAGGGCGACAGCGGTGTCTGCAACGGTGCGAGTCAGCACCCCGTCGGTGCCGAGCCCGGGGCCGGGCATCCGCAGCACGCCGCCGCTGATCCTGCCGCGGCTTGCCTTCAACCCCACAAGGCCACAGGCGGACGCGGGGATGCGGATCGAGCCACCGCCGTCGGAGCCCTGGGCGATCGGCGCGAGACCGGTCGCGACAGCTGCGGCAGCCCCGCCGCTGGATCCACCCGCGGACCGGCTGAGGTCCCACGGCGTCCTGGCAGCAGGTGCACCGTCCGGCTCGGTGTAGCACGGCAGCCCGAACTCCGGGGTGCTGGTCTTGCCGGTGACCACCGTCCCTGCCCCGCGCAGCCAGCCGACGATCTCGTCGTCGAGTTCTGCGACAACGCCGCGCATCGCCGCTGATCCGGCCTCCCAGCCGACGCCGGACACCTGGTTGAGGTCCTTGATCGGGCACGGGACGCCGAGCAGCGGGGTGGTCCTCGAGCCGGACGAAGGGTCGCCGCTGGCGAGGGCATCGTCGACAGCTGCAGCCTGCCCGAGCGCCAGCTCCGGCGTCAGGCGCGCGAACGCTCCGACGACCGGCCCGAGCCGCTCCGAGCGGGCCAGGTGCGCCGCTGCGACCTCGACGGCGCTGACCGTGCCCGCCCTGATCGCAGCGGAAGTCGCCCGTGCGTCATGTTCTGTGAGTTCCATCAATGCTTGATCTTGCCAGGATCGAGCGTCCCGGTGATCGTGGGCTGGAAATCCGCGCCGAGCTGCTGCACGGCGAGGCGCCCCACGAGTTGCTGCTCTGTGGTCACCCGCTCCGAGCGCGCCCTGCCGACGAACGTGATCGCCCAGTGCAGCAGGGTCGTGATGCGGTTCTTGAACCCGACGACGTAGATCAGGTGCACGAACAGCCAGGCGAACCACGCGGGGAACCCGGTCAGGCGCAGCTTCCCCATCTTGGCGACGGCCCCGAAGCGGCTGATCACCGCCATCGATCCCTTGTCGTGGTAGACGAACTCACCGGTGGGCGGATGCCCTGCGACTTCGCCCTTGATCCGGGCCGCTGCGAAGCGGCCACCCTGGATGGCCACCTGGGCCACCCCCGGCAGGCCCTTCAGTGCGATCATGTCGCCGACGACGAAGACCTCGGGGTGACCGGGCAGGGTCAGGTCGTCGTTCACCTGCACGCGGCCCGCACGATCTACTCCCGCGCCGGACTGCTCGGCGAGCGTCCGGCCGAGCGCGCTCGCCTGGACGCCGGCCGCCCACACCTTGCAGGAGGACGCGATCCGCTCCGTCCTGCCGTCCTTGTACTTCACGTCCAGCCCGCCGCCGTCGAGGTTCGTCACGAGGGCTCCGAGGCGCACCTCCACCCCGTTGCGTTCGAGCTCCTTGCGGGCCGCTGCGGACAGCTCCGGCCCGAACGGCGGCAGCACGGCGTCGGCCCCGTCCAGCAGGAGGATCTTGGCGGTGGTGGTGTCGATGCGGCGGAAGCTCTTGCGCAGCGTGTGGTGGGTGAGCTCCGCGATCTGTCCGGCCATCTCCACCCCGGTGGGTCCGGCACCGACCACGACGTACGTCAGCAGTCGACGCCGCTCCTCCGCGTCCTCGCTGAGTTCTGCCATCTCCAGCGAACCGAAGATGCGGGCCCGCAACTCCAGCGCGTCGTCGATGCTCTTCATGCCGGGGGCGAAGGTGGCGAACTGGTCGTTGCCGAAGTAGGACTGGCCGGCCCCGGCAGCGACGATCAGGTAGTCGTACTTGGCAACGACGGTCTTGCCCAGCTTCTCCGCGACGACGATGCGGCTGTCGAGGTTGATCCGGGTCACCTCGGCAAGGAGGACGGTGGCATTGGCCTGGTTGCGCAGGATGTCGCGCGTCGCCGGTGCGATCTCGCCGGTGGACAGGATGCCGGTGGCGACCTGGTAGAGCAACGGCTGGAACAGGTGCGCGACGGTCTTCGAGATCAGCGTGACGTCGACCTCTGCCTTTGCCAGTGCCTGGGCGGCGAAGAGGCCGCCGAAGCCGGAACCGATGATCACGACGCGTGGGCGGGTCACTGGAGACCTCCGTTGACAGGGGTTGGCGGACTAAGGCAACCCTAACCCGGTCAGGAAGAACGCGAAATGACCCCGTCGCACAGTGCCGCCAGCGCCTGCTTCGCCGTGCCCTCCGGAAGCGGTGCGAGGTGGCCGCGGGCGACCTCGGCCCTGCGGTGGATCTCCTCGCGTGCCTCGGCCATCGCCGGGTGGGCCCGCATCAGGGAAAGGGCCTCCGTCAGGTCGGCGTCCGAGCTCAGGTCGGCGTCGAGAAGTGCCAGCAGGCGTGCGTCCGCAGGGTCGGTGGACCGCCGGGCCAGCAGGATCGGCAGCGTCGGGACGCCCGCCCGGAGGTCGGTGCCGGGGGTCTTGCCCGAGGAGTCGCTGGCGATGTCGATGATGTCGTCGGAGAGCTGGAAGACCACGCCGATCTCCTCGCCGTAGGCGGCCAGCGCCTTCAGCACGGGCTCGCCGACCCCGGCGACCATGCCGCCGAAGATGGCGGACGCTGCGATCAGGGAGCCGGTCTTGTCCTCCAGCACCCGCAGGTAGTGGTCGAGGAGTTCTTCGCCCTCGAGCGGGCCACGGGTCTCGGCGATCTGGCCCTGGACCAGGCGCGCGAAGGTCGCAGCCTGCAGCTGCACGTACTCGGTGCCGAGCGTCGCGACGATCGAGGAGGCGCGGGAGAACAGGAAGTCGCCGACGAGGATCGCGACGGTGTTGTCCCAACGCAGGTTGGCCGTCGGTGCTCCGCGCCGGAGTTCCGCCTCGTCCATCACGTCGTCGTGGTACAGGCTGGCAACGTGGGTGAGCTCCATCACAAGGGCGGCGCGGACGAGGGCGTCCTCGTCCACGTTCCCTGCGAGCAGTCCTGCGAGCACGACCAGCAGCGGACGGAACCGCTTTCCACCGGCCCTGATCGTGTGCTGCGCAGCAACAGTGACGAATTCGGTGTCCGCGACGGCCGACTCGGCCAGGCGCCCCTCGATGCTGTCCAGGAGGTCGTTCACTCGAGCGGTGAATGCCTCATCCAGGTCACCGACGAGGTCGGCCTGCTGGTTGGTGGACACGCTGGTCAGCATAGCCTCAGCGGAGGAACGTGCTTGCCGAGGTCACCAGGTCGAGCAGCGGGCCCGGGAACAGTCCGAGGTACACCGAAGCGATGGCGCCGAGGCCGACCGGCACCCAGGTCATCCCGCTGGCGCGACCAACGGCCACACCGGTCGTCGGTTCCGCGAAGAACATCAGCACGATCACCCGGATGTAGACATACGCGGCGACGAGGCTGAAGGCGACGGCAGCGAGGACCAGCCAGGAGTACCCACCGCGCCAGGCTGCGGAGAACACCGCCCACTTGCCGATGAACCCACCGGTCAGCGGGATGCCGGCGAAGCTCAGCATCAGCAGGGCGAAGATGCCGGCCAGCAGCGGGTTCTTGCGGCCGAGGCCAGCCCAGCCGGAGATTGCGTGCACCTCACCGGCGGAGTCGCGCACCATGGTGACGATGGCGAAGGCCGCGATCGTCGCGAAGCCGTAGGCGATCAGGTAGAACAGGATCGAGCCGAAACTGTTCATCTGGCCGTTGCCGCCGGCCGTTGCGCCGACGACGGCGACGAGGATGAACCCGGCGTGGGAGATCGAGCTGTAGGCCAGCAGTCGCTTCATGTCGGTCTGGGTCAGTGCGACCACGACGCCGAGGGCCATGGTGATCACAGCGACCGTCGCGAGCAAGGGCTGCCAGCTCCAGCGCTCCGCGCCGAAGGCGACGTAGAACACCCGGACGGTGGCGCCGACCGCTGCAAGCTTCGTGCAGATCGCCATGAACCCGGTGACCGGGGTGGGGGCGCCGACGTAGACGTCCGGCACCCAGTTGTGGAACGGCACGGCACCGATCTTGAACAGCAGGCCGATGGCCAGCATCACGATGCCGGTGTACAGCAGCCCGCGACCGTAGACCGGGTCGGAGATCGAATCGTTGATCGCGCTGAACTGGAAGGAACCGGAGTAGCCGTAGACGAGGGCCACCCCGAACAGGAAGAACGCCGAAGAAAGGGCCCCGAGCAGGAAGTACTTCAGGGCTGCCTCCTGGCTGAGCAGGCGGCGCTTGCGGGCCATCCCGGACAGAAGGTACAGCGGCAGCGACATGACCTCGAGCGCGACGAAGGCAGTCAGCAGGTCGTTGGCCGCGCAGAAGACCATCATTCCCGAGAGCGAGAACAGGGCCAGCGGGAAGACCTCGCTGTGCTCGTGGCGGGCGGTGTTCGCCTCGGCCTCGGAAGGGCTCCCGGGCACGGAGGCCGCCGAAGCAGCGAAGGCCGTCGCGCCGTTGTCGAGGTCACGCTCGGAGAACACGAGGAGGCTGAGCAGACCGAAGACCAGCAGCGATCCCCACATCAGGTAGGTGGGGCCGTCGAGGCTGATCGAACCCATGGCCATCAGGCCCATGCTGTCGGCCGGTAGGCGCCAGCTGATCACGAGGAACACGAAGGCGACCAGCACGGCCACCTCGAACAGTGCGATCTGGGAGACGAAGCGCCAGCGCCGCGGCACGAGCGCCTCGATGACGATGCCGAGGCAGGCTGCCACGAGCACGGTCAGCACCGGGGCGAGCTGCAGCCACTCGAACGTTGGCGGGGTGAGGGTGTTCACTTGGCTTCCTCTCCCAGCGGCGCGACCGGGTCGGTGACTTTCACTTGGATCATGGCCTGTTGCGCGGTCGGCTCGATGACGCCCAGAGCGATGTTGGGCAGGAAGCCCAGCAGCAGGATGATGGCGATCAGCGGAGCTGCCACCCACTTCTCCCGCGCCGTCGCGTCGGTCGTGAAGTGCTCAGCGGTCGCGGCCGTGACCGGACCGGTCATGGTCCGCTGGAACATCAGCAGGATGTAGACGGCAGCCAGCACGGTGCCGAGTGTCGCGATGGCTCCCACAACGGGCTGCCGCGACCAGGTGCCGGCGAGCACCATGAACTCGGAGACGAAGCTCGACATGCCCGGCAGTGCCAGCCCGGAGAGGCCGGCCATCAGGAACACGCCGGTGAGCACGGGGGCCAGCTTCTGCACGCCGCCGTAGTCGCCGACGAGGGCCGAGCCACGGCGCGTGATCAGGAACCCGAGCACGAGGAACAGGGCAGCCGTGGAGAAGCCGTGGTTGAGCATGTAGAAGATCGAGCCGGTGATGCCTGCGCTGGTGAAGGTGTAGATGCCCAGCACCATGAAGCCGAAGTGGCTGATCGAGGTGTAGGCGACCAGGCGCAGCAGGTTGGTGCTGCCGATCGCCGCGACGGCGCCGTAGATGATGCTGATCAGTGCCAGCACCACCATCACGGGGGCGACCCACTGGCTGGCCTCGGGGAACAGCCCGAGGCAGAACCGGATCATCCCGAAGGTGCCGATCTTGTCGAGGATGCCGACGAGCAGCACGGACGTGCCGGGGGTGGACTGTTCGGTCGCCGTGGGCAGCCAGGTGTGTACCGGCACCATCGGCGCCTTGACGATGAAGGCGATCAGGAAGCCGAGCATCAGCCAGCGGCCGATGTTGGTGCCAAGGTCGAGCTTGCTGAGTTCGGACAGCAGGTAGGTCGGCGTGCCGGTGAGCCGGATCGACCAGACGTAGAGGCCGATCACGCTCGCCAGCATGACGAGGCCACCGGCAAGGCTGAACAGCAGGAACTTCACAGCTGCGTACGCCCGGCGGGGACCACCGAAGCCGCCGATCAGGAAGTACATCGGGATCAGGGTGGCTTCGAAGAACAGGTAGAAGAGCAGCACGTCCGTGGACATGAAGACGAACAGCGACAGCGACTCCAGCACGAGAACGAGCCCGAAGAAGGCCTGCGCGTTCCAGCGTCCGGTGCCGGTGACGTTCCATTCGGCCAACAGCACGATCGGCACGAGGACGGCGGTGAGCAGGACCATCACGAGGGCCATGCCGTCGAGCCCGACAGACCACCAGGCGCCGAACGCCGGGATCCAGGGTGCCTTCTCCGCCAGCGGCGTACCGCCGACGTAGAGGACCGTGACGCCGATGGCGACAACGACGGTCAGGAGCGCGAAGACCATGGCGACGCCGCGCGCGATCTGTTTGATCGGAAGGCACATCACGCCGGCGCCGACGAGCGGCACCAGTCCGAGGAAGGTGAGCCAGGGGAATGTCATCTCAAATCCTCCCTCAGCCCAGCTGACTGAGAATGAACACCAGGCCGACCAGCACTGCGCCGACGGTCATGGTGAGGGCGTAGGTGCGGACCTGACCGGTCTGCAACCTTCGGGTCTGGGTCGACAACCCTGCGAACATCGAGCCGAGGCCGTCGGCACCGACGTCGATGATCGCGTCGTCGTTCGCCACGAGCCCGCGGGCCAGCACCATGGTGGGCTGCACGACGAGGGTGTTGTTCACGGCGTCCCCGAAGAGGTCGTTGCGTCCCGCGACAGTGAACGGGTTGGACGACACGGGTGCGATCTCCGGCACCGGCTTGCTGCCGAACAGCCACCAGGACAGCGCGACACCGACGGCGACGACGGCCAGCGTCGCCCAGCCGATCGGGCCGGGGACCAGCGAGACCTCGCGGACTTGAGCACCGGTGGCCGGCTCGAGCCAGTCCTGGATCCAGAAGTTCATGAGTGCGCCAGCCCCGACGCTGAACACGGCGAGGATGATCAGCGGCACGGTCATCGACTTCGGTGACTCGTGCGGGTGGACGCCTTCGCGCCACCGCTTCTCGCCGAAGAAGGTCATCAGCATGAGCCGGGTCATGTAGAACGCCGTCACGCCCGCACCGACGAGGGCCGCGACGCCGACCAGCGTGCTGTGCTCGAAGGCCGCCTCGATGATCGCGTCCTTCGAGAAGTAGCCGGCCCAGCCGGGGAACCCGATGATCGCGAGGTAGCCCATCCCGAAGGTGATCGAGGTGATCGGGAGCACCCGGGCGAGCGCTCCGTAGTGGCGCATGTTCACGTCGTCGTCCATGGCGTGCATCACGGAACCGGCGCCGAGGAACATGTTGGCCTTGAAGAAGCCGTGGGTGAGCAGGTGGAAGATGGCGAACGCGTAGCCGGCAGGGCCGATACCCGCTGCCAGCATCATGTAGCCGATCTGGCTCATGGTGGAGCCTGCCAGCACCTTCTTGATGTCGTCCTTGCTCGTACCGATCCAGGCACCGACCAGCAGCGTGACGGTGCCGACGATCACGACGGCCGTCGTCGCGACGCTCGAGGTCTCGAAGATGGCGTGGCTGCGCACGACGAGGTACACACCGGCCGTGACCATGGTCGCTGCGTGGATCAGGGCGGACACCGGGGTCGGGCCCTCCATGGCGTCCAGCAGCCAGGCCTGCAGCGGGACCTGTGCGGACTTGCCGCAGGCGCCCAGCAGGAGCAGGAGGCCGATCGTCGTCGCCCAGAAGGGCGTGAGGCCGGCGGCGCGGGCGTTGACGTCCACGAAGGCCGAACTGCCGAACAGTGCCAGCATGCTCATCACGGCCATCGTCAGGCCGAGGTCACCGACCCGGTTCATCACGAAGGCCTTCTTGGCTGCCGCTGCAGCAGACGGCTTGTGCTGCCAGAACCCGATCAGCAGGTAGGACGCCAGGCCGACGCCCTCCCAGCCGACGAAGAGGACGAGGTAGTTGTCGGCCAGCACGAGGATGAGCATCGCCGCGATGAACAGGTTCAGGTAGGCGAAGAAGCGGCGCTTGCGCTCGTCGTGTGCCATGTAGCCGACGGAGTAGATGTGGATCAGCGCGCCGACGCCGGTGATGAGCAGCGCGAAGAGGATGGACAGCTGGTCGACGAGCAGGCCGGCGGTGATCTTCCAGGAGCCGATCGTGATCCAGTCGAAGAGGACGACGCCGACGGCACGCTGGTCAGGAGCGGACAGCAGCTGCTCCGCGAAGAGGCAGGCGGCGATGCTGAAGGAGAACAGGACGGCTGCGACGGCGATCCAGTGGCCGATGCGGTCGAGGATGCTGCCGAACAGCAGCAGGACGGCAGCGCTCACGGCCGGCACGGCGATCATCAGCCACGCCACCGTGAACATGCCGTTGGCGGCGACGGGCGCCAGGGTTTCCAGGGTGGTCATGCGATTGCGCCCCTCACAGCTTCAGCAGGCTCGCCGCGTCCACCGAGGTGGAGCGACGGGTGCGATAGATGGTGATGATGATGCTGAGTCCGACGACGACTTCCGCCGCCGCCACCACCATGACGAAGAAGGTGGCGATCTGGCCGTCGAGGTTGCCGCGGGCCAGCGCGAAGGCGACCATCACCAGGTTGGCTGCATTGAGCATCAGCTCCACCGACATGAAGGCAACCAGCGCGTTGCGCCGCGTCATCACGCCGACGGTGCCGATCGTGAAAAGGATCGCCGCCAGGTACACGTAGTTGTCGGGGCTCACTCTTCGTCCTCCTCGGCCTTCACGCCTTCGATGGCTGCGAACGCTTCTGCGGTAGCCCGGCTGAGGGCCGGGGAGTCAAGGATCACGCCACGGCTGGTCAGCGCCGGCGAGACCGATGCCTCGCTGATCGTCCCGTCCGGCAGCAGGGCAGGAGTGGCGATCGAGTTGTGGCGGGCGATCACGCCGGAGTTGGGCAGGGTGCCCGGGTGCAGACCGGACGCTGCGTAGTCGACCATCCGCTGCCGTGCCATCTCGCGCTGGGTCGGCTTGGGCCGGACGCGGGCGTGCTGCCCGAGCACCATGGCGCCGACGGCTGCGGTGATCAGCAGGGCAGAGGTGAGTTCGAAGATGAACACGTAGCGCCCGAAGATCAGGGCAGCCAGCGACTCGACGTTGCCACCGTGGACAGCGTTGGCGTCGTCCAGTCCCACCTGGGGACCGCCGGCGAGCGCGCCACCGATGCCGAACACGATCAGCCCGAGCAGTCCGAGCCCGGCGAGACCGGCGGACCAGCGCTGGCCGCGCAGGGTCTCGACGATCGAGTCAGGGGTGTCGACGCCGACCAGCATCAGCACGAAGAGGAACAGCATCATGATGGCGCCGGTGTAGACGATGATCTGCACGAAGGTGAGGAACATCGCGTTCAGCGAGGCGTAGAGCACGGCGAGGTTCACCATCACGAACGCCATGCTGAGGGCTGCGTAGACGGCCTTGCGGAAGAACAGCAGGCCGAGCGCACCGAGCACCATCAGCGGGGCAACGATCCAGAACGTGACCTCCGCGCCGGTGACCAGCGGGATCATCGGGTACCTCCAGCAAAGTCGTCGACGATCGGCGTGCGGTTGTCGGGCTGGCCGG
>Ga0302291_10000411_pt1 | contig 12509 bp, 9 predicted proteins | sample III_Fen_N1_4_FD_194548 | JGI IMG/M metagenome (GOLD analysis project Ga0302291, IMG submission 194548) | Peat permafrost microbial communities from Stordalen Mire near Abisko, Sweden - III_Fen_N1_4 | ecosystem: Environmental > Terrestrial > Soil > Wetlands > Permafrost | place: Sweden: Abisko... | reverse complement strand
CACCTCGCGCAGCCGCGCCTTCACGTCGTTGACCACCTGGGCGATGGCGTGCCCGGCCGACACGTCGATGCCGACCGAGATCCACAGCCCCTTGTAGACGGCACCGCGCACCACCAGCTCGGTGGTCACCAGCCGCCGCGGGTCGAGGTGCCGGCACAGCGCGTTGAGGAACAGGCGGTCGGCGCGCGGTGCATCCGGTTGGCCGGGATCATTGGCCGGAATGGCCATCACCGTGACGACACCGGGCGCAGCGCCCGGCTCGTTGGGCACCAGGTCCGGGTGGAAGGCCGGCAGCACCTCGATGCGGCCGATCTGCACGCCCGGCGTGCGGCTGGCGATGGCTTCGAAGTCATCGGTGCTGACCAGCCGATCGCGGTGCTGCAGGTAGCGGCGCACCTGCTTCTCGCCGCTGGCCACGCTCTCGGCATCGGCACCACCCCAGGTCTGCACCGGGTTGGCGACGGTGTAGCCCGCGGGCAGCTGCGCCGCGCTGTTGATGGCGCCCTCGCCGACGTTGCCCTGCGCGCCCAGGCAGAACTCGTAGGCCGCGTAGACGCGCGCCGAGGCCGGCAGGCGGCGGCCGCGCAGGCCGTCGCCGAAGCGCAACTCGCCGGCCTCGGCATCGAGCTCGAACACGTTGGTGGGCCCGCTGCCGGGCACCTGCGATTCGCGTGCGCTGGAGCGCGGGTCGCTCACCGCCACCTCGGGGCCGGCGGCGGCCAGGTCATCGATCTGCGACCACGCCAATGCCGCCTCGTCGCCCACCCGCGTGAGCACGCGCACCGAGCCGGGCAGCACCGGCGCGCGCGCGAGGCGGCGCATCTGGTCGGGCGAACCGTCGCCGCCCAGCAGGGTTTCGGCGCCAATGCGCTCCACCTGCCGCACCGGCGTGGTGTTGATGCCGGCCCAGCGGATGCGCGCCTGCGCGGCACCTTCTGCGCGCACGCGCAGCCAGGTCACCACGCGCTCACCGAGCGCCGGGTCGTCCAGCGTGGGCGGCATGTCGCCGACGCCGCCCTCCAGCGGGTCGAGGTCTTGCCAGACCGTGAGCTGCGCGGCCGGCGGCAGGGCCAGCTGCACGACACCGGGCACCGACAGCACGTCGACCTCGGTGCGCGCCTCGAGCTGGCGCCACACCGGTGCCGGACGGTCGTTGGCGTCGCGCGGCACACGGCCGCTGGCCGGCACGCTGGGCAGCTCGAAGCTGAGCAGCTGGCGCGGCTGCGCATTGCCGCCGGGCAGCAGCTGTGCCGACACCGCATCGAGCGCCGGCACCAGCCCGAGCGTGAGCGTGCGGCCACCGAGCTGCTCGCGCAGGTCGGCCGGTTTTTCGTTGCGGCGCGTCAGCAGTGCGATCCACAGCGCACGGTCGGCGGTGTCGGCGTTCAGGTCCACCTGGTCGACCACGCGGCGGTCGAGCGCCACGGTCTCGTAGAGCTGCACGTCGGCCGGGAAAGGCACCTGGTACGACGCGTACAGCAGGCGGTAATAGTTGCGCAGCTCGTCCGAAGGCGAGGCCAGCTTGCGCTTGAAATACACGCGCGCTTCCAGCGGCAGCACGTCCAGGCCGAGCTGTGTGCGAAACGGCACCGCGCCGGCACGCACCTCGAGGTTGTCGGCCAGCGTCTGCACCAGCGGCGCGCCGCGCTCGTTGGCAATGCTCACCAGCCCGCTCGCGGCCGAGGCCGGCTGCAGCGGCACGCGCAGCAGTTGCAGAAATTTGGCGCGGTTGCGTTCGGGCGTGAGGTTGGCACGGTAGAGCAGGTTCTCGGCCAGGAAGGCGAACAGCTGCACCAGCGTGACGCCGGGGTCGCCCTGGCCGAAGTTGGTCCACTCCGGCGTGTGCACACGGGCACGCGCCAGCAACTCATCGCGCCACTGCGGGTAGCGGCGGTTGTCGATGGGCGGCGGGGTCAATGGCATCGTGCTCGCCCTCAGTTCGCCGCCAGCGACACGCCGACGCTGATGCGCTCGCGGGCCGACGTGGCCACCAGCCGGTAGGTGATCACCGCCTGTGCGCTTTCGGGGTCGGCCGGGTCGGCCGCGATGTCGACCGACTCGACCTGGACGCGCGGCTCCCATTGCGCCAGCGCACGCCGGATGTCTTCTTGCAGCCGGGCGTGGGTGGCGGCGTTGTTAGGCTCGAACAGGTAGCGCGAGAGGCCGGCGCCGAAGTCGGGCAGTGCCAGGCGCTCGCCGGGATCGGTCTTCAGGATCACCGCAATGTTTTCGCGGATGTTGTCTTCGCCCTGCGACCAGACGAAGCGCCCGTCGGCGCCGATGCGCGGCGGGAACGACATGCCCTGGCCGAGGAAACTGCCGAGTGCTGGAGGCATGGGGCTACTCCTTCTTTCCCTTGAGTCCCGGCACCGGGAAGCAGATGACGAAGTACGGCAGCCAGCGGAAGATGAAGTCGAGCAGCGTGACGATGATGATCAACAGGATCAGCGCGCAGATCGTGATGATCGGGATCGACAGTGAGCAGATCATGCCGATGTTGATGCCACCGCTCTCGCACGAACCGGCGGGCACGTCCAGGTCCTTGTGCAGCGGCCACGGCAGCACCGAGCGCACCAGGTCCACCAGGCCCAGGCCCTTGGCGCGTTGCACCTGGCCGCACAGCATGTCCGACAGCACGAAGGCAGTGTTCTTGTTGAACTTGCGCAGGCCGGCCGGGCTGGTGTCGGCCGGCAGCGTGATACGGATCGGCCGCGCCGGCGCGTCGGAGTCGAAGAAGCTGGCAAGCTGGAACTGCTCGCTCGGTGCCGAGATCAGCGGTGGGTGCAAGGGGCCGCAATCACGGCGTGTGTAGACGAAGCGGATCACGAACAAGCCCGCATCGTTGGGCGCTTCCTTGAGCGCGTTTTTCAGCTGCAGTGCAAACGGCAGCGGAGGCGCAGCGGCGTCGCCTGTATCGGGCAGCGCGCGACCGACTGCCGCCGTGAGCCGATCCACCGTCTCTGCTGCCTTGCGCGCATCGTCCAGCATCTTCTGCGTGTTGCTATCGAAGGGCGGCACGGCATCGAGCCCGGCCGGTATCAGCTCCAGATCGGGTGGATTCAGACCACCCAGCGTCGACAGAATCTGAAACGGACCCGTCGGCGTCTTCGAAGTCGCCCCCAGGCCGGCCAGGACGAAGTGGAAGGTCGGCCAGTTGGCGTCGGACGTGGTGGCGCTTTCGTAGTTCAGCCGGGTGGCTTCGAGCCGCTCGCGAACGCCGCCAGCACGGATTGCCTTCAGGGCTGCGCGCAGCGTCAGGTTTGTCGACCTCAGCGGCACGGTCGCCGGCAGGCCTGCGGCCAGATCGGCAGACATCGTCTGGGTGAGAAACTGGTTGTGGATGTCACGCAGGTCCTTTGGCAGCGCAGCTGCGCCGGCACCGTCCGCCAGGATCACCTGCCACAGCGTGGGCAGGTAGGACTCGAAGTAGTCGGCCATGTCCAGCAACACCAGCCACGAGACGTGTTGCTGCTGCAGGTTGAAGTCGGTGATGCGCCTGGAAACGGCGCTGCTCTGGTCGGGTGGGTCCTTGACCGTGATCGGTTCGGTGAGGTCATTGCTGAACTTGAACGCCGAGCGGATCAGCGTCTTCAGCGGCTCGGCCACCTCCATCTGGAACTGCGTCACCCGCGCCAGCTTGGTGGTGGGCATCGGCACCGGCGTGCCCGGCACCAGGGCCTGCTGCAAGCCATCGGCATAGCTGCCCACGACGCTGCGGTCGACGGTGCTGCCCAGGTATTCCTCGCGCCGGCCCACCGGCACCGAGCCCGTCCACAGCGTGCGGGTGCGGCCGCCATCGTCGCGGTGGGTCAGCGGAAACAGCGGCAGCGGGTCTTCGCCAGCCACCGCGCGGTTGGCGCCCGCACCGCGGCCCACGCGCTGCCAGCGCACACCGGCGGCGTCTTGAACAAGCGCGTATTCGTCCAGCGTGGCGTCGGTGGCGCTGGCCGGCAGAAGCCGGCGCATCACGCAGCTCACCTGCTCCGCACCACCGGTGATCGCGCGCTCGGGCAGGCCAGGCTGTGCGCACACCAGGCTCGCGCTGACGAGGTAGTGGCGCTGGTGCGCAGGCTGGTACAACTTCAGCGGCTTGGCGGGGGTGTTCTCGACCGGAGCCACGCGCGGCTGCTGCTTGCGTGCCGCGCTGGCTCGCAAGGCACTTTGCGCCAGGCGCGGCAACGGCGTGCGTTCGATCAGGTCGGCCGCAGCGCCGCCGGGCAGGCGCCAGGTCTCGGGCTGCGCGATGAGGCCGTCGATGCGCGCCGGGTCGCGTGCGAGCGTGGCCAGCATCTGCTCCATGAAATCGTCGCTCGCGAAACGCAGGATCGCCGGGCGCGCCTGCTCGGGCGACAGCGCCGCGGCCGCGCCATCGGCGCCGAAGCGCGTCCACAGCGGCTGCGGGGCTTGCCAGCGTACGGGGTGCTGCGTCATGGCCTCACCAGATGTTCCCCGCGCCTGGCGTGTACGAGGCGCTGATGATGGAGTTGCAGATCACGGTGTCGGCCTTCACCACGCCGGAGAACTTGGACATGCCGGCGTCCACCGTCACCATGCCGGCCGACACGGCCACCTGGCTGGCGTTGACGGTGACCTTGGCCGACGCGGTGACGGTGATGCCCGCCGTTTCGAGCTTCACCGAGTTGCCGTTGCTGTCTTCGATGGTCACGGCGCCCGGGCCGTCCTTGAGCGTGATCTTCTGGCCACCGGGGGTTTCGAGCAGCAGCTTTTCCTGGCCGTCTTCGTCGTCGAGCGTGATCTTCACGCCGTTGCGCGAGCACAGCAGCTTCTTGTTGTTCTTGCCCGCGCCGTCCATGGTCTCGGGTGCGCTGTCGCGGCCGTTCCACAGGCCGCCCAGCACGTAGGGCCGTCGCGGGTCGCCATGCTCGAACGCGACCAGCACCTCGTCGTCGACATCGGGCACGAACCAGCTGCCGCGGTTGTTGCCGCCGAACAGCGTGGCCAGCCGCGCCCAGCCTTCGTAGCGCGCGCCTTGCGCGTCGGGCGACCACGGCAGCGTGATCTTCACGCGGCCCTGGTTGTCGGGGTCCTTGATGTCGGTCACGAGCGCCGGCAGCACGCCGTACCAGCGCCCGCCCCAGCCCGAGGGCAGGCGCTCGTTCAGCTGCTGTTCGAACGGAGGCAGGTCGATGACGCGCATGGGGTGGGCCGGGTGGTGGTTCAGTTCGGGCCGATGGCGGGCCGGTCGCACAGGAACTCGGTGCGCAGGCCTTGCTTGGCGTCGAAGCGGACCTGCGCGTCGGTCACCGTGTAGTCGCCTTCGAAGAGCGGCCCGACGCCGGTGATGCGCACCTTGGCGCCGACACGCAGCGCCGGGTCGGTCTCGGCGACACCGCGGCCGACGACGAAGCGCCGCGCCAGGTGGCGAAAGCTCGCCTCGGCCAGCGCGCGCGCCTGCGCATCGGCGGACGGCATGCCGTGCGCCAGCGTGTCCACGCGCGGCCCGAAGGCTTGTTGCAGCGTCTGCGCGCCGCTGGTGCCGCCGCCCAGTTCGGAGCGGATGGCCGCGTCGTCGGCCTCATGCCGTGCGGCCTGCTTGTCGGCCACGCTCCAGCCCGCCCCCACGAGCTTGGTGCGCTGGTGGGCGAGGTCGGCCGAGACGTTGAATTCGCGCAGCGTGCCGGCCCAGGCCAGGTTGACCGTGGCCCCTTGGCGGCGCGTGCGCTGCGCGGCTTTCAGCGTCGTGCCTTCGACCCACAGCTGCGCGTCTTCGCGCCGCGCCAGTTCGCGCGCGAAGGCCAGGTCGCTCTGGTTCACCTGGGCCAGCAGCTTGTAGGTCTCGCCGCCCACGTCGAGCTGCGGCTGCAGGCCATGGTCGCTGGCGATGCGCTGCAGCACATCGGCCAGGCCGGCATCGGCAAAGGTGCGCGTGCGGCGCGTCATGCGCAGGTCTTGCAGCCGGTCTTCGCAGCACACGCCCACCTGCGGCGGGCCGCCTTCCGGAAAGCGCGCGGTGATGGCGCTGATGCGACCTTCGAACAAGGCCTCGTTGCCGAGCTTGACCTTCACCGCCTTGCCGAAATCGAGCAGGTCGCGGCCGAAGTGCTGAAAGCCGCCGGCGTCGGGGCTGCCCCAGTTGCCGAAGCTCAGCTCGCAGCGCGCCATGCCGTCGGCGGTGTCGGTGATCTGCATGTCGAGCAGGCCGCTGCCGAGCGTGGCGCTCGCGCGGCCGTCGATCTCCAGCTCCGGGCGGGCGCTGGACAGCGGGGCTTGGGCGGCGGGGCTCGGCATGCGGGGCTCGTGCGGTGAGTGCGGTGAGTGCGTTCAGTGCGCCCAGGCGCGCAGGGCCTGGGCCTCGAGCGCGCGCAGCAGCGGTGTCACGTCTTTCGGCTCCACCGGATCGGGGGGCGCGCCGGTCGGTGCGCCAGCTGCTGCCGCTGCGGGTGGCGCGCTGTGGATGACTTCGAACTCGTTGATGACGACGGCCATGGTCTGGCTCCTTCAGTTCAAGGACAGGGAAGCGCTGGCCGAGACGCCCAGCGATGCATTGAGACCGACGCCGGCACCGGCCGAGCTCGAACCCACACCCAGCGCCGCGCCGACGTCGAACCCGATGCCTGCGCTGCCGCCAACGCCGACGCTCGCGTTGAGATCGACGAAGCTGCCGGCCGGCATGCGCAGCGGGTCTTCGATGCCGTTGGCCGCGGCAATGCCCTGCCAGTCGTCCTTGCCCTTGGCGCCGGCCATGCCTTGCAGGCTGTCGCCGGCCTTGGCCACTTTCAGCGGCTTGTGCCCGGAGGTGGGCGCGACGAAGTCCTTGCTGTCTTTGCTGGCGTCGCGGGCGAGGATCTTCTGCTGCGTGAGCGTCATCGTGATGTTGGCGCGCAGTGGCTTGCCGTCCGCAGAGAAGTACTCCAGCGTCTCTTCCATGCCTTCGACGATGCCGTTGAAGGAGAAAGAGCCCCATTCGAAGCGCAGGCCGGGCGGCGTGAGCTGCTTGGGATCCTTCTGCGTCTCTTGCGGCGTCATGAAGAAGACGACGTGCTGCGTCAGGCGGCGCACGTCGTCGACGATGCCTTGCTCGCCGGTGTTGGTGTGGCCGGCGTCGTCGCTGCGGATGACTTCGTCCATCGCCGTCACGTCGAACCACAGCTGCAGCGCCAGCTTGGTGGTGCCGGCCCCGACGAACTGCCGCCCTGCGGTGCCGGCGGCCTTGTCGCCACCCTTGGGTTCGACCAGCTGGTTGGCGTAGGTGACCTTCAGCGATTCCGGGTTGAACTGCACCGGAATGCTCTTGCCGCCGTCTTTCGCCTTGATGAGCTTTTCATCGAGTTCGATCAACCAGGCCTTGCTCAATGTCATGGCGGTGTCCTTCAGGCTTGGGGCAAGGCGAGCTGCAGCGTCTCGTAGGCGATCTGCAGTTCTTCCACCGCGATCTGGCCGTCGCGGGCATTGAGTTGCGGCGCCTTCACCTTCAGCGGCACGCAGCGCGACAGCTGGAAGCGCGCACGCTCGCCCAGGCTGCCCGGCTGCAACAGCACCACTTCGGCCCCGGCGCGCAGGCGCGGGTTGGCGATGCTGTCGCGGAACCAGCGCCAGAGCGCGAAGTTCTCGGTCATGCCGCGCTTGAGCGTGAGGTTGCCGTAGGCCACGGCCCCGTTGAGGCGGATCTGCCGGTCGTTGGCCCCGCCCTCGCGGATGGTCTTGACCTCGTGCGTCATCTCCAGCCCGTCGCATTCGGAGAAGGCCGCCTCGACCAGCGGCGAGCCCGATTCGCCGACGTAGATCTCGACGGCAAAGCTGAAGGCGGTGAACGGGTACACGGGCGTCGTCATGTGTGCTCCGCCACGCTCAGGCGTTCGCCGCTCTGCGTCAGCCGCACGGTGATGAAGCGCATCGGCAGCGAAGGCGCCACGCGCAGCTCGATGACGAAGCGCCCGGCATCTGCATCGACGCGGGTGTTGACGGTGTCGTCGGTGACGACGCGGAACGACTGCTCGGCGGTGGCACCGGCAAAGGCGCCGCGGCGGAACAGATCGGTCAGCAGCTCGTCGAAGCCGCGCTGCACCGCGCGCCGCAGCACCGGGCCGAGGGGCTCAAACACGTAGCGGTTGCCGCGCCGTTGCGCCAGGCGGCGCAGCAGCGTGAGCAGGCGTCGCACGTTGATCGGCCGCAGCTCGGTATCCAGCGCCAGCGTGTCGGCCGACAGCGCATACAGGCCGCGCGGGTCGGCACGCAGCACGTTGACCTGCGCCTCTTGCAGCGCCGCGAGGTCGCCCGACGGCACGGCAGGTGCGAGCGCCACCACATCCTTCAGCGGCTCGTTGGCCGGCGCCACCCAGGCACCCCGCGAAGCAGCGCGCGCCGCGACGACGCCGAGACTCACGCCATCGGGCGGCACCACGCGCGGCGTGCGGCGCTGCAGCGCGACGACGTTGCCGCTCTGGGCATCGCGCTGCGGTGCACCCCGGTCGGCCTGCAGCCAGGGGTGGAACAACGCACCGTACGACAGCGCCGTGGCCTCGCCGGCGCCCAGCGCATCGGCATCGCCCGATCCGGTGTTCGACGGTGCACGCACGCTGCGCAGCCGCTGCGCATGGCGCAGCACCTGCGGCGTGCGGAAGTAGCGCGGCAAGGCCAGCACCGCAAACAGCTCGCCGGTGGCGGCACCGAGGCGCAAGGCAGCGCGATGGATGGCGAGCCAGCGCGCTTCCATCTCGTCGCGCTGATCCTGCGGCGCGGTCTCGGGGTCGACCTGCACCCACTCATTGCTGCGCACCTGCACGGCGACGACGTTGGAGCCGGCGCTGCGCTCATCGCCCGACTCGGCGTGCACGCGGTAGAAGTAGCTGCCTTCCAGCGGTGCCGCCACGTTGAAGCCGGTGGCGGTGCCGCGGTAGATCTCGCGTGCGTCGCTGAAGTCGGGTTGCACGGCTTCGTGCAACACGTGGACGAGGCCGGTTTCGTCGGCGGTCCAGTCCAGGCGGAAGCTGCCCGGCAGCACGGGCAAGGCCGGGCCGCTGAGCACAGGCGTTGGCAGCCGGCGCGTCGCGCAGTCGAGAAAGTTGCCGAAGTCGGGGGCTTGCAGCGGCGGCTTCACGGCCCTGGCGCAGCCACCGCGGTGGGTTTGCCAATGCAGCGGTGGTGTCGCGTCTTGCGGATGCACCGCCGGCAGCTCGGGCACGCTGCGCGGCAACCAGCCCAGGTGCACGGCATCGGGCAGCGCGATCAGGCTGGCCTCGTTGAAGAGCCCGCCGCTGCCGATGCCCAAGGCGGCGTGCAGCCCGAAGAGCGCACGCGGCTCGTCGCGCAGCAGGCGGATGGTGTCGGCCTGGGCGACGAGGTTCGCGACGGTGGTGTCGGCCAGTTCGGGGTCGAGGAAGAGTTCGGCATCGCAGCGCGACAGGCCGTCGCGCTCGAGCGCGGTGCCGCTCTGCGGCAGCGGTGCGAGCGGTGCGCCGAAGAGCGGCGCCAAGCCGAGCGGCAGCCAGGCCAGCGTGGCGCCCTTCTCGGCCTCTGTTGCGGCAGCGAGCGGAAAGCCCGGGGCAGCCAGCGGCGCGGCCGGGCCATCGCCGACGCTGCCGTCGCGCGGGCGGTAGCGTTCGGCATCGCTGCGCTGCTGCCACCACGACTGGGCCGGGCCGGGGGTCAGGCCCAGGTCGCGTAGGCGAGTGCCTTCGGCGCCGTCTTCGCTCATCAATTCGAGTGTCAGCACGCGCGCGGCGGTTTCTCCGTGCAAATCTGGAGGTAGTACTGCGCCGAGCGCGCGCCAAGCCGGGCCGCTGAGCGTGGCCTGCATGGCACCCGCATCGTCCAGCGCCGGGCTGCCGAGCGGCCACGGGCTGCGCTCGATGTCGTCGATGCGCAGCCACACCTGCTCGGCGCCAGCCTTCCACTGAGCCCAGTCGCTGCTCGCCGGGCCACGCGCGGGCAAGGGTGTGTCGAGCTGCAGGCGCGCCGGCGCACCTGAGCCGTCGGGCAGGCTCAGCACGCCTGCCGCTGATGCCGCAAGCTCGGCCCATGCCACCGTGCCCGTCGCAGGCAGTGGCGCCGAATCGGGCGCCAAATGCTCGAACGCTGCGAGCACCCTCGCCTGCACGTCCTGGCCATGACTGACCGCGCTCGCCTGTACCGCGTCGACCATGGCGTAGGCACAGACACCGCGGGTGTCACCGAGTTGCAGCAAGTCACCGACGTTCATGGCCCCGGCGCTGCGGAACTGCAGGCTGCCGGGCGGTGAGCCGAGCGTCAGCGCGTCGATGGCCAGGCTGCGCTGCTGCAGGGCCGACGACACGCGCAGCCCGTCGGACCACGAGCCCTCGCAGCGCGACAGCGCAACCGCAGGTGCGAGGCTTGCCCCCGCCTGCGCAGTCGACACGGCCAGCACGCCCGGCACCGCGTGCCGGTTGGTGCGCGCCACACCCGGCAGAGCACCGGCCGCCGACAGGCCGATGCCTCGCCACGCTGCTTCGAGGGCCGCCGAGCGCGCCGTGCGGATCACCCAGCAGCGCCGCCCGCCGTTGGCGAAGAAGGCACGCACGGCCGGCCCCAGGTAGGCGCTCACGCGCTCGCCGCGTGTGGCGTCCCAGGCCAGCGGGGCATCGGCACCGAACACTGCGGCGTACTGGCCCACGCTTTCGACCGCCACCGGCAGGTGCAGCGGGCCGGTGGACGCAAAGCCCACCAGCACCGCGACATCCATGCGCGGCAAAGCCTGCTCCGCGGGCGGCGGAGCCGTCTCGATGCGGATGCCGGGCAGGCGGCGCGGTGTGTTCAGCATGGCGCGTGCATCAGCTCATTTCGAGCCGCTCGTAGGCCAGCACCAACTCTTCCATCGCCACATCGGTGCCCTTGGCGTTGAAAGGGCCGCTGGTGTGCTTGATGATGCGGGCACGCAGCAGCTTCCAGGTCTGCACGGTCTCGGTGTGGTCTTCGTTCTGCAGCTGGATGGTCACCGTGCGCATGGCCTTCTGGTCGCCGTCGCGGATCTGGTTGAGCCATTCGTAGAGGTTCAGCGAGCCGATGACGCCGCGCTTGAGCGTGACGTCGGTGCTCTTGTTCATGCCGGTGATCTTCATCACGCTGTTCTCTTTGGCATTGCCGTTGCGGTACTCCGACACGGTGACTTCCATGCCGATGCCGCTGAGCTCCTGGAAGCCGGCCTTGGCACCTTCGGCGCCGTCGTCCAGGTCGACGAGGAAGTTGAACTGCACATAGGGGCGATCGCGAAACACAGCCATGGTGGTTCTCCTGGTTCAGACCTTGCGGTCGGCCGTCCACTGGCCGATGCGAAAGATGACGAACTCGGCGGGTCGCAGCGCCGCCAGGCCGACGAGGCAGATCAGGCGTCCGTTGTCGAGGTCGTTCTGCGTCATCGTCGAGCGGTCGCACTTGACGAAGAAGGCCTGCTCGGGCTTGGCACCCAGCAGTGCGCCGCCCTGGAATTCGTTGAACAGGAAGTCCTTGATCGTGCTCGACACCTTGGCCCACAGCGGCTCTCCGTTGGGCTCGAACACGGCCCACTGCGTGCCCTTGTCGATCGAGCGCTCCACGTAGGCGAAGTAGCGTCGCAGGTTGACGTACTTCCATTCGGGATCGGAGCTGATGGTGCGTGCGCCCCACAGCCTCATGCCGCGGCCTTCGAAGAAGCGGAAACAGTTGATGCCTTCGGGGTTGAGCACTTCCTGCTGCGACTTGTTGAGGAAACGTTCGAAGCCCAGCGCCAGGTTCACCACCTCGTTGGCCGGCGCCTTGTAGACGGCGCGGTTGATGTCGTTGCGTGCATAGATGCCGGCCACGAAGCCCGAAGGCGGCACGAAGATCTCGCGCTGGGACAGCGGATCGAGCACGCGGATCCAGGGGTAGTAGAGCGCGCCGTAGGTCGAGTCGAGCTGGGCGCGCATTGCACGCACCTGGCCGATCGACTGGTTGTCGCCGCTGTCGATCACGGCGATGCGGTAGCGCATCTGCGCCGCGTGGTTGATCAGCTGGCGCACGATGGTCTGCGCCTGCGGGCCGTAGGTCTCGTCTTCGTACAGGAAGGTGGAGCCCGGCCCGGCGACGATGGAGATGTCTTCCAGGTCTTCGAACTGGCGCAGCCCGGTCTTGAGGTCGCTGACGGGATCGACCTCGCCCTGGTACGCCGCGGCCTGCGGGCGCAGGCCGTCGCTTCCGCCGCTGATGATCAGCGACAGGCTGCGCCAGGCGGGCCTGTCGCTCAGGTCCTCGAGCGCGGCACGCACGCCCGGCGCGGGCGACACGGGTGCGGCCGCGGCGTCGTTGAGAAAGGCTTCGAGCACGTCGATGCCATTCGTGAGGTTGCCGGTGTTCTCGAGCACGATGGGCACGGTGCGCGCACGCGTGCGGTTCGAGATGACCTTGGCGCCTGGCGTGCCGGGGTCGCGCACGTGGGTGGCGAAGGCGTCGAACGCCGAGTCGGGCGTGTCGCCGCGATGGTGCAAGGGGTCGAGCGGGAGGTCGCGTTCGGTGTACGACACCGCGCCTGCAGCAAACGGGTCGACCGACACCGCCAACGTGACGACGCGGATCTC
>Ga0302291_10000410_pt1 | contig 12516 bp, 17 predicted proteins | sample III_Fen_N1_4_FD_194548 | JGI IMG/M metagenome (GOLD analysis project Ga0302291, IMG submission 194548) | Peat permafrost microbial communities from Stordalen Mire near Abisko, Sweden - III_Fen_N1_4 | ecosystem: Environmental > Terrestrial > Soil > Wetlands > Permafrost | place: Sweden: Abisko... | reverse complement strand
ATTCCTCACGGTTCGCCCGCAGCTGCGCGACCGGCTGCGGCCGATCGCGGCCAGCTGGTACGCCGGCCAGGACGTGTCGTCGTCGTTGTACGGCCACGACATGCGGCTGGCCGACGACGCCCGCCGGTTCGACGTGTCCCCCGCCTGGCTGTGCTGGCTGGGCACGGCGCCGGCGCTGGCGGCGTTCGCCGACGCGCTGACCGGCCCGGACCCCGACGCGGTGCGCCGCCACGACGTGACGCTCGCCGACGGGTTGCGCGCCGGCCTGGGCCTGGCGCCGACGGGCAGCGCGATCGTCTCCCTGCCCGATCCGGACGGCACGGTGCGGCAGCGGCTGACAGCCGCCGGCCTGCGGGTGGCCGGCCGGGCCGGCGGCGTGCGGCTGGCGTTCCACGTCTGGGCCGACGACGACTCCGTCGCCCGGGCCCTCGCCGCCCTGCGCCCCTGACCCCGCCGCACCCTGCCGACGTCCCGGTCGACGGCGCCCTCCCCCACCGTCCTCGGATGTCAGGAGGCTGAGGTGAGGGCCTCGTCGAACGCGGCCAGCGCGGACGGGGAGAACAGCACGAAGCGCACCAGCTCCACCGGCCCGTCCTCGTACGCCGCCTCCCACCCGTGCACGGCGGCCACGGCCACGGCCGCCACCTCGCGCACGTCCCAGCCGTAGACCCCCGCGCTCACCGCGGGGAACGCCACCGACGCCGCGGGCAGCCCCGCCGCGACGTCGAGGCTCGTCGTGAAGCAGGACGCGAGCAGCGCGGGGTCCACCTCGCCGCGGTACCGGTCGGGCCCCACGGTGTGGATCACCCAGTGCGCCGGCAGCGCGAACCCCAGGGTGGCCACGGCCCGGCCCACGGGCAGCCCGGCCGGCAGCGCGGTGCGCCGCAGCTCGCGGCAGGCCGCGAGCAGGTCCGGCCCCGCCGCGGCGTGGATCGCGCCGTCCACCCCGCCGCCGCCCAGCAGCGACGAGTTGGCCGCGTTGACGATCGCGTCGACGCGCTGGGTGGTGATGTCGCCGTGGACGGCCTCGATCTGCACGGTTCGATCCTCGCGCCGTCGGCCGGAAACGGCGAGGCCCCTCGAACGCTTACCTCCGAGGGGCCCGTGCCGAGAACCACGCTAGGAGCGTCGCGCGCCCGATCGGGTGAACGACACGCCGAGCCGTCCACATCTTTGGTCCACAGCCCTGTGCCTCCAGGGTCTTTGCGCAGGTCACCCTGTGGACAGCCGTGTGCAGGATGCGGTGGACAAAAGTCCCCTCGGAGAACCCCTTGTGACGTGTAGACGAACGGGACTAGAAATCTCACATCGGCCTCGACACCGAGACCTGAAGGGCCAGAAGCTCCCCCCGGGGAGCATCGAACCGGACAGGCGGAGGGCGTCGAAGTCCCGGACTGCGGGGCGTCTCTTTCGGGGGACATCGCGTGGCGAGGGCCCAGACAGCGGGGCCGAGACCGCTCGGAGAACGGACGGCCATATCGGCGGGGCAACCTTCCGACTCGCAGACGACGATGCGAGGGCCATCTCGGGACCGGACGGCCGATCGCAGCAGCACCGCAGGTGATGGACCGGCTTGCCGGATCCCACCGCTGAGGGACTGCGTCGCACCGTCGCAGCGACGTCCGTCACCGGGCAACCGGCGACATGAGGATCTGCGGTCAGAGGAAGGCCCCCCGGACGCTTACTCCGAGGGGCCTTTCCTCATGTCCGGGCGAGTTCACCGCGCCAGGTCGATCGGGCGTCAGGACGGCTCGGGCGTCAGGACGGCTCGGGGCCTCAGGACGGCTCGGACTCCAGCAGGATCGTCACCGGGCCGTCGTTCACCAGCTCGACCGCCATGTCGGCGCCGAACTGGCCGGTGGCCACCTCGAGCCCCCGCCGCCGCAGCGCCTCGGCCACCGCGGCCACCAGCGGCTCCGCCACAGCCCCCGGCGCCGCCGCGTTCCAGGTCGGCCGGCGGCCCTTGCGGGTGTCCGCGTAGAGCGTGAACTGGCTGACGACGAGCACCGGTGCGCCCTCGTCCAGCGCGGACCGCTCGTCGCGCAGGATGCGCAGCTCGGCGACCTTCCGCGCGATCAGCTCGACCTGGGTCGCGCCGTCGCCGGGTGTGACGCCCACCAGCACGACGAGCCCGGGCCGGTCGATCGCGCCGACGACGCGGCCGGCCACGCGCACGCTCGCGCGGGTGACCCGCTGCACGACGGCTCGCACGGGACGGGTCCCCTCACCAGCCGCCGCGCGACGGTCCCCGCCCGCCGGACGGTCCCCGTCCGCCGCGGCGCCGCGAGTACGGCGCCACCGCCGGGCGCACGTCGACGAGGTAGACGATTCCCGCCACCGCCGAGAACACCGCGAGGAACCAGAAGAACTGCGAGGGCGCGATCCCGAGCGGCAGCGCGAGGAAGGCCACCAGGGACGCCGCCGCGAGCACCATCAGCCAGAACGGCCGGGTGCGCTTGCCGGCCTGGGTGAACGCCGAGGCCGGCCGCGTCGCGCAGTCGATCAGCGCCCACAGGCACACCGCGAAGATGACGGCGAAGAACACCCACACCAGGACCAGCTGGATCCCACCGAGCACGCTCACGCGCCGAGCCTAACCGGCGACCCGCACCTCGCGGCCGGGCCGCTGACGGCGCTTCGCAGTCGGCTCGCCGCCGGACCACACGGCCGTCCCGCCTACGGCACCACGCGCAGGCCCTCGCCGCGGGCCGCCGCCGCCACCGCCTCGTCGAAGCAGCCGACGACGAGGTCCGGCGAGCGCAGGGTCAGCGCCGACGCGACGTGCACCGCCTCCCCGGCCGCCAGCGGGTGCCGCACCACCAGCGACGCGGCCTCGTCGAGCAGCGCCGGGACGGCCTCGACCACCGCCAGCGCGGGCCACAGCCGGTCCCACTCCTCCAGCGCGGCGCGTGCCTGCGCGGCGGTCAGCACGCCGTCACGGAAGGCGGCGGCCAGGGTGGCGCGCACCTGCGCGTCGGCGACCCGGGAGGTCGCGACGACGTCGGCGCCGTCCCACAGCGCGCCGGCCAGGGCGCTGCCGGCCTCCGGCAGGCACAGCGCCACCAGGGCGCTGGTGTCCAGGTAGACGAGGGCCATGGCCGGTCAGCGGCGCAGCCGGCGCACCAGGCCGGAGACCGCGCTGGTGGCCCGTGCCGGCTCGTCCACGTGCGCCGGCGGCCGGGGCTGCTCGGGGAGCGTGAGCAGCCCGTCGCGCTCCAGGCGGGCCAGCAGATCCGACGACTCGACGCCCGTCAGACGCGCCACCGGCACGCCGCGTTCGGTGATGACGACGTCCTGCCCACCCCGCGCCGCCTCGATCCACTGCTTGAGCTCCGCGCGCAAGGCGCTGACCGCGACCTCCATCTGACCGACGCTAGCGGACGACGGGGCGCTCACAGCTCCGGCAGGGCCGCACGCGCCGCCGCGGGGTCGGCGCCGGCCGCCTCCAGCAGGTCGACGACGAGCGAGCGGACCAGCAGCACGAGGCTCTGCACCTGCCAGTCGTCGGCGAGCGCGTGCGGGTCCAGCCGCCCGGCCGCGGCGGCGAGGCGCTCGCGCGCGTCGGTCGGCGCGCGGCCCGCACCGTCCGCGGCGGTGAGCGCGGCGACGCCCCCGGCGACCTCGTCCAGCGCGTCGGCCAGGGCGGGCGCCGACGTGCCCGAGACGACGACGGCCAGGGTGCGCCTCGCCAGCACCCGGGCGTTGCGCATCGCCCGGTCCAGCAGCACCGCGCTGGTGACGTGCCGCGCCAGCTCGTCGGCGTGCCGGCGCGCGGCCGGCGACACCCGGGCCAGGTCGCGGGCCGAGACGGCCGCCTCGCGCCACTCGTCGAGCGCCGGCTGGGAGGCGCGGCCCCGCACCAGGGCGTCCTCGACCGGCGCGGCGGCCGCCGCCCGCAGGCCGTGCGCGAGGTCGCGCAGCAGGTCCGCCAGCTCGCCCTCGGCGTCCCGGGCCAACGTCCGCACGTGCCGGCGCGGGTCGCCGGGCGTCAGCAGCACCACCGCGAGTGCGACGACGCCGCCCACCAGCGCGTCGATCCAGCGCCCGAACGGCCCACCGCCGATCGCCGGCAGCCCGACGATGACGATCGCCTGCACTCCCGCCTGCGTGGTGATCAGCGCCGACCGGTCGACGAACCGCCCGGCCAGCGCCGACGCCGCCAGCACCACACCCAGCTGCCACACACCCGAACCGATCAAGTGCACGACGAGGTCGCCGAACCCCACGCCGAGCGCCACCCCGACGGCCAGCTCGGCCACCCGGCGCAGCTCGCGGTCGCGGGAGAAGCCCAGCGCGATCCACGTCGACACCGGCGCGAAGAACGGGTTGGTGTGCCCGAGGGCGTAGTACGCCACCGCGTAGGCCACCGCGCCCGCCACCGACGCCTGCACGATCCACACCCACGACGCGACCACGCGCGCCCAGCCCTGGCGAACCCGCGACCCGGCGAGCACCCGCAGCTCGCGGGCCGTCGGCGCCCGCACGCTCACCGGCCGGTGCGGGGGCCGAGCGCCGGGCCGGGTGACGCCGCGCCACCTGGCTGGGCGCCCGGGTAGGCGCCGCGGTGCGGCCCGAGGTCGCGGGCCAGCGCGCCGCGCGCCGGCGGCCGGTCCACCGGGACTCCGTCGCCGGGCACGACGACCTCCTGCGCGGCGGGGACGGCGCCGCCCTCCTCGTCGACCACCAGCTCGTCGGCGGTCGGCGTCGAGCGCTTGAGCACCGCCAGCGCCACCGGCCCCAGCTCGTGGTGCCGGGCCGCGGTGGTGAGCACACCGGCGGGCCGGCCGTCAGCGGTGCGGACCGCCGCGCCCGGTGCGGGTAGCAGGTGGCCCGAGCCGTCGAGGTGCAGCAGCACCAGGCGGCGCGGCGGCCGACCGAGGTTGTGCACCCGGGCCACCGACTCCTGGCCGCGGTAGCAGCCCTTGTGCAGGTGCACGGCGGTCCGCAGCCAGTCGAGCTCGGCCGGCAGGGTGCGCTCGTCCACCTCGCGGGCGGCGCGCGGCCGGGCGGCGGCCACCCGCAGCGCCTCGCTCGCCCACGTGCCGGCCAGCACCTGGCCGGCCGCCAGGCGGGTGGCGACCTCGCCGACCAGCGCCGCGCGCGGCACCAGCACGAGGCGCCAGGCGCGGTCCGCGCCGGGGTGCTCGTCGTCGGGCGGGCCGTAGCGGGTGCCACCGGGTGCGACGCGGGGCCAGGGGTCCCGCCAGGTCACCGGCCCGTCGGGGCTGCCCTCGTCGGCGATGCTCTCGCCGAGCGCCGCCCAGTCCGCGGTGACGTCGGCCACCTCGACGCGGAGCATGAAGCGCATCCGGTCCAGCCAGCCGGCCAGCGCAGCGGCGGTCTCGGTGATCAGCCAGGTGGCCGTGCCGTCGTCGACCACGGCCGCGGCGTGCTCCACGTGCCCCTGCGGGGACAGCACCAGGGTCTCGGTGGACGTGTGCGGCGGCAGGTCCGCCAGCTGCTGGCTGGTGATCGAGTGCAGCCAGGTCAGCCGGTCCGGCCCGGCCACGCGGACGACGCCCAGCTGGGACTGGTCCACCAGGCCGACACCGCGCTCCAGGGCGCGCTGCTCGGCGACCGGGTCGCCGTAGTGCCACGCCACACCGGCGTCCGGCCCCGCGCCCGCGACGGCGCCGTGGCGGGCCAGCAGCGGGCTGGTCATGGCACGTCCACGCGGGTCAGCCGCGCCGACGTGTACGGCTGGAGCGGGTGGCCGAACGCCGCCAGCTCGTGCACCCACATCAGCTCGCCGCCGACGAGGCCGTACAGGCGCCGGCCGGCGGTCACCTCGGCGCCGCTGGCGGTGCGCGCGACGAGGTCGCTGACCAGGTCGATGCGACCCTCGCCGACGGCGCCCACGTAGACGGCCACGTGACCCGACGGGTCCGCGACCAGCAGCTCCACGGGATACGTGGTGGCCGGGAGGTCGTCGGGGCGCTCCGGCGGGACGCGCCAGTAGCCGCGCTCATCGGCCCACACCGGGCCGGTCATGGCCTCGTCCGGCGCAGCCTCGTCCGGCTCAGCATCGTCCGGCGCAGCCTCGTCCGGCGCAGGGACCAGCCTCAGGGTCGAGGCGTACGCGAGGTATGGGCCGCCGTCGTTGGTGACCGTCAGGTGCGCCGTGAACGGCGACTGCGGGATGCCGGGGTAGTCGACCACGCCCGTCCCGCGCCACTCGCCCACCAGCCAGGCGAGCGGGTAGACCTCGGGCGCGAGCCCCTCGGGCAGCACGAACGACACGGACGCACCCCCGGTCGGGACGGACGGGTGGGCAGGGCGCAGCGACGTCAGCGCTGGCCCTGGTACAGCTTGTAGACGACGTACACCGCGAACCACCCGATGGCGAGCGTGGTGACGGCGAGCAGGGAGACGAAGAACACCTCGAGCCCGGACATGGCGCCATGCTACCGGCCGCGCGCTGGCTAGCCTGAGCCCATGAGCCGAACCCTGGTGGTCAAGGTGACGAGCGGTACGGACCGCCCCGAGGCCACGAACCAGGCCCTCACGGTCGCGTCCGCCGCGGTCGCCGCCGGCGTGGACGTCAGCCTGTGGCTGACCGGCGAGGGCGCCTGGTTCGCGCTGCCGGGCCGCGCCGCCGAGCTCACGCTGGAGCACGCCACCCCGCTGGCCGACCTGCTGGACCTGGTGCTCGCCGAGGGCCGGGTGACGGTGTGCACGCAGTGCGCCGCCCGGCGCGGCATCGGGCCAGGCGACGTGCTGCCCGGGGTGCGGATCGCCGGCGCGTCCACATTCGTCGAGGAGATCCTCGCCGAGGGCGCGCAGGCGCTCGTCTACTGAGCGTCGCAGCGCCGGACGAGGTGAAGCGAGTCAGGTCGTGACGCCGCGGGTGCGCAGGCGCAGCCCGAGCAGGTACAGCTCGCAGCCCAGGCACAGCCCGAACACGGCGTTCAGCCCGGCCGCGACCAGCGCCAACGCCGCGGCGACCGGCACTGCGGCCGAGACGCCGAGGGCCGCGACCAGCACGCCCGTGCCGGTGACCACCAGCCCCACCAGCTGAGCGAACCGCGGGGGTCGCGGGTCCTCCCGCTCGGTCGTCGGCGCGAGCCGCGGCGCGACCAGGGACCGGTAGAGCAGGCCCTGCCAGGTGCCCTGCACGCCGCGCGCCACACCGAGCGCGAAGCTCGCCGCGATCACGGTGAGCACCGCCAGGCCCGGCGTCCCTGGCCCGAGCAGCAGCACCACGACGAGCAGCAGCGCGGTGACGCCGGCGCCGAACCGCGGTCCGCGGGGGTCGATGCCCCGCGTGCCGGGCGCGTTCACCGCACGCTCGCGTCGAGCGCCGCGAGGGCATGGGCGCGATCGACAACGCCGGACATCCGCCCGACGACGACGCCGCGGGGGTCGAGCACCAGGACCGTGGGGGTTCGCATGACGTCGAACCGTCGCACGAGGTCGAGCCGATCGACGACATCCAGCTCGACGTGTGAGACGTCGTGACGGTCGTCGGCCAACGCCGACAGCACCGCCGCGGTGCGCCGGCAGGGGGTGCAGACGGCGCTGGACAGCTGGACGAACGTGCGGCGGGTACCCAGCGGCACGCCGATCTCGTCGGCGGTCAGTCGGTCGTGCGGCGCCTCGTCGGGCGTGGCCGCCGCCCGCGCGCGCACGCCGGCAGCGACCGGCGTGTACCGGCCGTTGCGCGCCCGCCAGGCCAGGCCGATCACGACGACGGCGGCCAGGGCCGCCAGCACGACGAGCGCGCGAACCCCCGGGCTCACCCGACCAGCACTCGACCGACGATGTAGACCACCATGCCGCTGACGGCGACGGGCAGCGCCACGGCAGCCAGCGCCGGCGTGCGCCGCTCGAGCACGACGAAGTTGTCGAACAGCGAGTCCAGCGCCGCCACCAGCACGCCGACCGCGACACCGAGCAGCGCGCCGACCCGCAGGTCGACCCCGGGCACCGCCGCGCCGCCCAGGGCGCCGACGGCAGCCGCCGCGGCGACCACCGTGACCACGCTCAGCCAGCGCGGCACCGGCAGCGCCGCCACGGCCGACCCGACCGCGAGCGCCAGCGCCCCCACCACCACGAGCGACTCCCCCTCGGCGAGGGCACCGCTGGCGATCCAGCCGGCCGCGCACAGCGCGACCACCGACCCCGCGACGGTGCCGGACACCGACTCGATCAGCCGCTCCCGCCCGTCGCGCCGCAGCAGCTCGTTGACGAAGGCCAGCACCAGCGCCGACGCCATCACCACCGCCAGCGCGGACAGCTGGGGGGCGTCGCCCACCAGCCACACGGCGGCGACCGCGCCGACACCGGTCAGCGCGACCACGGCCGACGAGCCCGGGGGCATCGGCAGCTCGCCCAACGTCGGCCAGCCGACCGCGAAGAGCAGCACCAGCAGGCCCGCGGCGGCGACCACCGCCCGGGGGTCGACGAAGCCGGCGAGCGCGACGGCGGCGGCCAGGGCCGCGGTGACGACGGACCGCGTGGCGACGGTCATCGGGGGATCACCTCGCCCCGACCGAGACGGGTGGGCGTCGTCGCACCACGCTCACGGTCGATGGACTGCACGGGAGCGATTGTGGCAGATGCGCGCGGCGGCTCCGGGCTCCGGGTGCCCACGGCGGCTCCGGGCGACGACCCGAGGCCGCACCGGGACGGCCCGCGACGCCACCGGGGGAGGGCGCGGTCTCGCCCGACGAGGGGTGGGTCCGCCGGGCGGGGACCACGCGGTACCCTCAGCACACTCGCGCGCATGGAGGTCCACGGTGGCAGACCTGCTGCTCCTCACTCCGGCGTCCGGGGGTTCCGCGCAGGTCCTGCCCGCCCTGGGGCTGTTGTCGCACCGGGTGCGGGTGCTGCCGGTCGAACCGTCCGCTCTGGTGGACGCCCCGGATGCAGACATCGTCGTGCTCGACGCCCGCCGCGACCTGGCCACCGCCCGCACCACCTGCCGCCTGCTGCGCGCCACCGGGCTGGCCGTGCCGCTCGTGCTGGTGCTCACCGAGGGCGGCCTCACCGTGGTCACCGCGGAGTGGGGCGCCGACGACATCGTGCTGGAGAACGCCACGCCGGCCGAGGTGGAGACCCGGTTCCGGCTGGTCATGGAGCGCGCCGCCGCCGCGGCGTACGACGACGGCCCGCAGGAGATCAGCTCCGGCGAGCTGAACATCGACGCCGGCGGGTACACCGCCCGGCTGCGCGGCCGTCCGCTCGACCTGACGTACAAGGAGTTCGAGCTGCTGAAGTACCTCGTGCAGCACCCGGGCCGGGTGTTCACCCGTGCCCAGCTGCTGCAGGAGGTCTGGGGCTACGACTACTACGGGGGCACCCGGACGGTGGACGTCCACGTCCGTCGGCTGCGCGCCAAGCTGGGCGTGGAGCACGAGCTGCTCATCGGCACCGTGCGCAACGTCGGCTACCGCTTCGACCCGCCCAAGGAGCGCCGCGGGTCGGACGAGCGCGCCGGCTACCCGCAGACCGCCGACCTGTAGCGCCGGCCCTCAGTCGGCCGTCGTCAGGCGCAGACCGCCCAGCTTGCGGATGCCCAGCCAGGCGGCGCCCACGGTGACGACGGCGAGCAGCGTCAGCCCCACCGGCACGTTCACCGCCGAGGTGACTCCCCACGCGGCCGCCCGGTCGCCCAGCAGCGCCTCCGCCGGTGCGAGCGCCCACTGGCGCACCGACACGTCGCGGACGCCGGGCACGTACCCGCCGATCACGGCCTCCCAGAGCAGCGCGTACAGCAGCCCGACGATCACCGCGTTGCGGGTGAGCACGGACAGGGCGACGAAGAGCGAGGTGTAGCAGATCCCCGCGAGCAGCGCGGCCAGCCCGTACGCCTGGGTGAGGCGCAGCTGCTCGTCGCCGGCGATCGCCGCGGCCGCCATGATCGGCAGCACGGCGAACACCACCGTCGCGCTCAGCGCCACCGCCAGCTTGGACAGCAGGATGCTGCTGCGTGGCACCGGCTTGGCGAGCAGGTAGACGATCGAGCCGTCGTCGATCTCAGGCGCGATGACCCCGGTGCCCACCAGCAGGCATGTCAGCGGGAGCACGGTGCCCATCGCGAAGTTGCCCATCAGGCTCGCCGTCGCCCCCGTGGAGCCGCCGGACGCCCAGCGGGTCAGCGCCGCCAGGCCGAGCAGCACCACCGGCAGGGCCACCAGGAGCAGCGATCGGCGGCGGCCCAGCAGGCCGCTCAGGGTCAGGTCCATCACGACGAGGTTCATCGGGCCACCAGGTAGGCGAAGACGCTCTCGAGGGACTCGTCGGCCGGCGAGACCTCGAGCAGCCGGATCCCGCCGTCCCGTGCGAGCCGGGGCAGGGCGTGGGTGAATCGACCGAAGTCCGACGTCTGCACCGCCAACGTGCCGCCGCTCAGCTGGACGCCGTCCGCGGCGCCGTCGGCGAGCAGGGCCGCCGCGAGGGCGCGGTCGTCGCTGGACGCGATCGTGTACTGGTGCGGTCGCTCCGTCATCAGCCGGCGGATGCGCCGGTAGTCGCCGGACGCCGCGTGCCGCCCCGCCACCAGCACCTCGATGGTGTCGGCGATCTGCTCGACCTCCTCGAGGATGTGGCTGCTGAACAGCACCGTGCGCCCCTCGGCGGCGAGCGCGCGCAGCAGGTCCATGAGGTGCAGACGCTGGCGCGGGTCCATGCCGTTGAACGGCTCGTCGAGCAGCAGCACCGCGGGGTCGTGCACCAGGGCGGTCGCCATCTTGATGCGCTGCTTCATGCCCTTGGAGTAGGTGGCGATGGGCCGGTCGGCGGCGTCGGCCATGTCCACGGCGTCCAGTGCGCGGCGCGCGGCCGCGTCGGCGTCGGGTAGGCCGTGCAGCCGGGCGTTGGCCAGCAGGAACTGCGCACCGGTCACCATGTCGTACATGGCCTCGGCCTCGGGCACCAGGCCGATGGCGCGGTAGACGTCCGGGTGGCGCCACACCGGCCCACCGTCCAGCGTCACCGTGCCGGACGAGGGGGCGAGGAACCCGCCCATCATCGAGATCAGGGTGGACTTGCCGGCACCGTTGGGCCCGAGCAGGCCGGTGATGCCCGGTCCGATCGTCATGGTGACGTCGTTGACGGCGACCACGCTGCCGTACCAGCGGGACACCCGGTCGAGCAGGATCGCGCTCACAGCCCGGCCCCCTTCCGGTAGCGGCGCAGGACCAGGCCGCCGCAGGCGGCCACCACTGCGAGGTAGACCAGCACGAACGGGACCGCCTGGCTGTTGGTGAAGGGGGCGAACTGGCCGAGCGCCGGCGTCACGCCGAGCACCAGCACCGCGAGGCCGTCCACGAGCCGGAACGGGTCGAGGACGCCGGCCAGCGCCGCGAGGTTGTCCGACCCCCGCTCGCTCGCCAACCCCGAGAGGACCACCGAGACACCGGCGACGACGACGAGCAGGGTGATGATCGCCGCGACGCCGATGCCCCGGCGGGGGGTGGCCGCCGCGACCACCAGGCCGAGCGCGGCGAGCAGCACGGCGAGCAGCAGCGAGGCGAACAGACCCCCCGCCCAGCCGACGATCTGGTCCTTGACCGGCAGCTTGGCGAGCAGGGCCGCGATCATCAGCAGCGTCTGCGGGATCACCATCACGGCGAACAGGGCGATCGCCAGCCCGCCGTAGCGCGCCAGCACGTAGTCGGTGCGGCGCATCGGGCGGGACAGGTAGAGCGGCATCACGCCGTACCGCAGGTCGCGCGAGACGGCGTACGGCGCCGCACCGGCGACGAACAGCGACAGCGGCAGCCAGAACTGCGACAGGTACTGCGTGTACGAGACGGGCAGCTGCTTGCCGCCGGTGATCAGCACGACGAGCCCGATGACCACCGCCGGCACCGCAAGGATCGCGACGATGATCCAGGGCATCACCTTGGCGCGAGCCGGCCGGCCCAGGCCGAAGACGCCGCGCACGGTGTCGAGCAGCAGCGACCGCACGATCCAGCCGCGGCCCAGGCGCACGCCGTCGTCGTGCCGGTAGCCGATGTCGTGGATGACGTCGGTGGGCGGCGCAGCCGGCGACGGCGCGGCGAGCTGCGTGGCGGGCGGCGGCGCGGCGGGCGACGACACGGGCACGGGGCTCGGCTCCGGGCTCGGCACGGGCGTGGGCAGGTCGGTCATCGGGCCACCTCCCGGAACATGTCCGTCAGGTGGTGGCGCCGGCGCTGCATCCGCACCAGGCCGACGCCGAGGTCGGCCACCACGGACTGCACGGCGTCCAGCTCCGACTCGTCGGTCAGGGTCACCACGAACCGCTCGTCGTCACCGGCCTCCACCGCCACGCCGGCCGCGCGCAGCCGCGCGACGACCTCGGCGGCGCGCTCGCCCACCTCGACCAGCAGGGCGCCGCTGCGTGCGGTCGCCTCGGCGGTGGACGTCGAGCGCCGCAGCACCCCGCCCTCGATGACCACCACGTGGTCGGCGATCCGCTCCAGCTCGCCCAGCAGGTGCGAGGTGACCAGCACGGAGATGCCGAAGTCGGTACCGACGCGGCGCACCAGGTCGAGCATCTCGTCGCGACCCGCGGGGTCGAGGCCGTTG
>Ga0302291_10000406_pt1 | contig 12553 bp, 11 predicted proteins | sample III_Fen_N1_4_FD_194548 | JGI IMG/M metagenome (GOLD analysis project Ga0302291, IMG submission 194548) | Peat permafrost microbial communities from Stordalen Mire near Abisko, Sweden - III_Fen_N1_4 | ecosystem: Environmental > Terrestrial > Soil > Wetlands > Permafrost | place: Sweden: Abisko... | reverse complement strand
GGGCAGCGTCTGCCCAAGCTTGATCATGTCGCCCGCGGACGCGATCCGCCTGCCGGCCCGGTCGTACAGCGTGGGTACCGGCGACACACCGACCCCGAAGCCGGCGGGCCAGGTGATGGACATTCGCCGACCGTCGGTGGCCTCGATCCACGCGGTCCGGGTGCCGTCGGGCGCGATCCGCAGCGTGCCGCTCACGGCGTCCGGCAGGCTGAACGCGTTGCAGGCAACGATCGTTGGGCCGCTGGTGCCGCACCCGGACACCGCGGCGGCCGTCAGCGCCGCGCCGAGCACCACTCGACCCGCCCGTGACGCCACCGATGCACGCCCCCGGTCCGTCATCGTGTGCACCATCGACCCGCCTGATGGGGGCGTCAAGGACCGTCGGCCGACGGTCGCCGGAGGTGCGACGGCCCCGCCGGGATCCGGCGGGGCCGAGGCTCGCGGATGATGCGCCGGGACTACGGCGTGCAGATGGCGTAGGCCTTGACCGTCCAGGTCTTGCCGCGAGCGATCAGCGCTGAGCCGGTCGCGGTCCAGGTGCCCGTGGCACTCGGGTAGGAGGCAGTGATCTCCACCTTGTCGGGGGTGTCCGTCGTGGTGACGATCGCGCCCCCACCGAGGACGACCTTGCCCGCCGCACAGGAAGCGGTTGCCGATGCGGACTTCACGGTCGAGCCGCTGGTCGAGGCTGTCCCCTGGACGATGACCGCGCCGGTCAGGGTCCCGGTGGGGCCCTGGGCCCCCTGCGGGCCGGCAGGTCCGGCTGGACCCGTTGCACCGGTGGCGCCCGCCGCACCCGTATCGCCCTTCGGCCCGGCGGGACCTGTTGCGCCGGTGGCGCCGGCCGGTCCGGTGGCACCTGTCGCGCCAGTGTCCCCGTTGGGGCCGGCCGGACCCGTAGCGCCCGTGGCGCCGGCGGGACCCGTGGCGCCGTCGACGCCGTGCGCCCCTGCGGCACCCGTGTCGCCCTTCGGGCCCTGCGGCCCGGCGTCGCCCTGCGGGCCGGCAGGCCCGGCGGGACCCGCCACGCCATCGGCGCCTGCGGCACCCGTGTCGCCCTTCGGGCCCTGCGGGCCGGCGTCGCCCTGCTGGCCGGCCGGTCCGGCCGGGCCGGTGTCACCGGCCGGACCCTCGGGGCCGGCAGGACCCTGCGACCCGGCGGGCCCCTGGACCCCGGACTTCGCCCAGCTCACCAGGCGCTCCCTGGACTTGCAGGCGGTCTTGCCATTGACCGGCACGACGATGCGCGCGACCTTCGACGACGTGTTGACGCAGGCGTAGATGCGGGTCGCGTTCGTGTAGACCTTGGCGGCCTCGGCCGCCCCGGTGCTCGCGACCAGGAGGACCCCGGCAAGGGCGACGGCGGCGACGCGACGGCGACCCAGGGCAGCCGTCAGCAAGGACGTGTTCATGTGGATAGCGCCCCTCCCCGAGGCGATGGCACTCGTGCGTCGCGGGCGTCGGTCGGTCTCGGCCCTGCGCAGTGCGACCATCACCCAAATACCGCATAGGCGCACCGACCCGAATGGCCCGTTCGGGGGTGTACCTTCGGTGGGCGGGTGCGGACCTTCGGGAGCCCGCCGGCGACGTCGATCAGGTCGGCGCGGCGAGGTCCCGGCGCGGGAAGCGCCACAGCCCGTACGCCGTGGCAATTGCGGCGACGGCCGCCAGCACGGCAAGGTCGGCCGGATCGCCGTTCCCACCGAGCACCTTGAGCGGCCGCAGGTAGTGGAACGGCGAGAACGGCTGGAGGAAGGCGGCGTCCGGCCAGAGCGTGCCCAGGATCTCGAGCACATACCCCAGCAGCAGCAGCGCGATGCCGATGCCGACCGGCGCCGCCAGCCGGTCGAACGAGGCGGATGCCGCCAGTGTGACGGCCGCCAGGGCAGCCAGAAGCAGGACGGTGTTGACCGCGAGGACCATGAGCGCGCCCGCATCGATCTCGGACGTCACGCCGTAGGCCATCGATCCGGCCACGGTCCCGGCGAGCGCCGCCAGCACGGTGAGGACGGCGATGCCGACGAGCAGCACCAGGTGGGTCGAGAACAGCGTCCGCCGCGAGATCGGCCGGGAGAGGATCACTTCGAGGGTCCCCCGCTGCCGCTCCCCCGCGATCGCCGCGGCGCCCAGCCCGATCGGGAACAGCACGAACAGGCCGATGGCGATGGGGTGGACCCAGCCAAGCGCCACCGCCCCCACGAGGCTGAATGGGTCCGCGCCGAGCAGCCTCAGGAACGGCTTCGGGATGATGTCCGTGTCCAGGAGCGAGGCGAGCTGGCGCCCGAACGTCGCGTAGATGACCGGCATCAGGAAGCCCCAGGTCGCGAGCGCCGCGCACACGAGCGCCACGCGTACCCGCTGTGCTCGCCAGGTTCGCCGCAGGAGCGGGAGGCTGATGACCCCGCTCACGACCGCGCCCCGGTACCGTCGGCGGCTGCCGTTGCCTCCGCCGCCTCGTCGGCCTCCTCGCCCGCGTACAGCTCCAGGAACGCGTCCTCGAGTCGCGCCGGCTCGATGACGAGGTCCGTCACGGCCGAGCCCGCGATGGCCGCGAGGAACGCCCGCGGGCTGCCGGCCAGGGTGCAGACAAGGCTGCCGCCATCGATCCGGACGTCCTCGGCCCCCTCGACGCCCGCGAGGTCGGGCGCCGGCCCGTCGAACCGCAGCTCAACCCGCCGACGGCGCTGGGCCCGGATGACGGCGACGTCCTCGAGCGCGACGAGCCGCCCGGCCCGCACGATCGCGACGCGGTCGCAGACGCGCTCCACCTCGGACAGGACATGGGAGGAGAAGAACACCGTGCGGCCAGCAGCGCGAACGCCCTCCAGCACCTCGTAGAAGGCGCGCTGCATCAGCGGATCCAGACCCTCCGAGGGCTCGTCGAGGATCGCGAGCTCCGGGTCGTGCTGGAGGGCCTGGACGATCCCGAGCTTCTGGCGCATCCCCCGGGAGTAGTCGCGGATCGGGCGGCGGAGGACGCGATCGGTCAGCTCGAGCTTCTCGCAGATGGCGGCGCGACGGACCGGCGGCCGGCCAGAGAGCGCGGCGAGGTCGTCGAGGAGGCGCAGGCCCGACAGCCCGTCGTCGAGCGCGATCCCGCCCGGCAGGTAGCCGCTCCGCCTGCGGATGGCGACGCTGTCGCGGACGATGTCGAGCCCGAGCACACTCCCTCGACCGGCGGTCGGGTGCAGGTACCCCAGCAGGAGGCGGATCAGGGTCGACTTGCCCGCCCCGTTGGGCCCCAGGAACCCGAAGATCTCGCCCTGCCGCACGTCCAGGGTCACGTCCTCGAGGGCGTGCACGCGCCCGTAGTGCTTGGCCAGGCCCTCCACCGCGATCGCGCTCACGGGCGCAAGGCTACCCCGGGTGGGATGCGTGCCCGTCCCGGCGCATGGCCACGCCCTCGGTGAGCGCTCCCGGGGCTTCGCGTCGCGGCGGCCACTCCCGGGAGCGCCCGCGAGCCGGTAGATTCGTGCCGTGCTCTACCGTGCCGATCCCTGGCTCCACGTCATCGCCGGCTGCATGTCGTCCGGCAAGACCGACGAGCTGCTGCGCCTCCTCCGCCGCGCGGAGATCGCGAAGCGGCGGATCCTGCTCGTCCGCCCGGACGTGGATGACCGGACGCCCGGTGACTACGCCGAGAGCCGCAGCAAGGCGCGCTACCCCTCGGTACAGGTCCCCAAGGCCGAGCCGGTCGGGATCCTGTCGCTCGCCCGCGAGCGCGACGTGGATCTCGTTGGCATCGAGGAGGCGCAGTTCTTCGATGCGAGCCTGGCCAGCGTGGCCGACACGCTGCGCCAGAGCGGGCGCCACGTCATCGCGAGCGGCCTCAACACGGACTTCGCCGGGCGCCCGTTCGGGGCGATGCCCACGCTGCTCGCGATGGCCGACCAGATCACGATGCTCACCGCCATCTGCGTCGTGTGCGGTGAGACCGCGACGCGCACGCAGCGCCTGGTCGGCGGGCGGCCCGCAGCGGTCGACGACCCGCTGATCGTCATCGGCGGGTTCGACGGCCGGGCCGTGGAGACGTACGAGGCCCGCTGCCTGCGCCACCACGAGGTGTCGCCGGCCGGGTCAGCGCGGGGCGTCGTCGCGAGCGACTGACCCGGCCTCGACGCGGAACGGCGGCGCGGACCGGTCGATCTCAAGGCTGACGTCGCGTGCTGCGCCTGGTGCGGAGGCAAGCGCTCGGCACACCGCCGCACGGGGTCAAGGGAGACGCACGGATCTGTCCACAGGTTGTCCACGTCGGCGCGCATGGCGTGGACAACTCGGCCGTCACCCACTCGAAACTCGTGGACAACCCAGTTGGCGCTCCGGGCCCCGCCCGATATCGTTCGGTTTGCCCGAAGGGGCCGGTGGCACCGACGCCGGACTGGTCAGCAATGACCGGACCGGGTCCCCGGACCGCCGCCACGGAGGCCGCAAGGCCACCGGGGCAGCTGGATACGGAGCCGCTGCGACAGGGCCGAGCTTGCTTGGCGGTGTCGTGGGCGTGTGGGTGCGGTACGGTTCCTCCGGGCGCTTTCGTGTGTGCGCCGTCTGCCCGGGGGTCCGATGGCCAAGCTGTCCGCCGGCCTGCTGCTCTACCGACGATCCGGGGACGACGTCGAGGTCCTTGTGGCCCACCCGGGCGGCCCGATCTGGGCCCGCCGCGACGCCGGCTCGTGGTCGCTTCCGAAGGGCGCCCCGCTGGAGAGCGAGACCGACCTCCTGGCCACCGCCCGCCGGGAGTTCGAGGAGGAGACGGGCCAGCGTCCGCCCGACGGGCCCACCATCGACCTCGGCGAGGTACGGATGCGCTCCGGCAAGGTGGTGCACGCCTACGCGACCGAGGGAGACCTCGACCCGGCCACGATCCACAGCATGAAGGCCGAGGTCGAGTGGCCACCCAGGTCCGGCCGCCGGATCTTCGTCCCGGAGATCGACCGCGTGCTCTGGGCCGATCCGGCAGAGGCCCGCCGCCGGCTCAACCCCGCACAGGCGGGGTTCGTCGACCGCCTGCTGCAGGTCCTCGCCGGGCAGTAGGCACCTCCGGCCGCCCAGCCCGCGAACAGGAACGAGCCGCCCGCTGGGACAACGGACGGCTCATTCATTCCCCCCGCGGGCATCACGGCATGGAGCCCCGGCTCCCCGCGCCTTCGCCACGCGGCTTCGGCGCCGAAGAGTCTAGCGCATCACGTCCGAGCGTGTCACTAGTTTATTGACTGTCAGCTGGGATGCCACGACCCGCCGCCGTCGGCGAGCGCCATGACGGAGACCGCCAGGGACAGGGCGAAGCCGAACACGGTGGACAGGACGAGCTTGGTGCGACCCATGGAGCCAGGACCTCCCGTGGCCCGGGTGTCCGCACGACCCTCTGTCGTGGGCCCTTCCCCCGTGCCCGCTGGCATGCTAGGGTGCGCGCATGGTGAAGTCAAGTATTTCTAATCAATCGCACGGGATCCGACGGCTCTCGGCGACGATGGACCCGGCGGTCCGGGATGCCCTGGGCGAGACCCTCCGCCGCCACCGGCTCGCCCGGTCGATGACCCAGGGCGCCCTCGGCCATCCGATGACCCGTGCCTACGTGTCGTCCGTCGAGGCCGGGCGCACCGTTCCGTCCCTCCCGGCCCTGCGCCTGATGGTCTTGCGCATGGACCTGACGCTCGCGGAGTTCTTCGCGGAGGTCGACACGACCTTGTCCACCCGCACTTGACCGACGCGTAGAATGGCGCCATGAGTGATGCCATCGTCCGGACCCGCCGCCGTGTCGTCGTCGATCACCGGGAGCTGGCACGAGCGATCGGGGCGCGCATCCGCGCCGCGCGCCTTGCCGCCGGCCTGACGCAGCAGGACCTGGCGGGCGATCGCTACACGAAGGCCTACATCAGCGCGCTCGAGCTGGGCCACGCGAAGCCATCGATGGCGGCGCTGGACTACCTGGCGCCCCGGCTGGGCACCCGGCCGGACCGGCTCCTGAGCGATGAGTCCAAGCGCTGGACCCGCCTCGAGGCGGACATCCACCTGGCCGCAGGCCGCTTCGACCAGGCGCTCGAGGCGTTCCACACGCTCGCGTCCCGGGAAGAGGACAAGACACGCCGGGGCGAGCTGCTGCTGGGCGTCGGGGAGGCGGCCATCCGGCTCCGTCGCTTCGACGAGGCCGCGGGCGCCCTGCAGGAGGCGCACCGGCTGCTGGCGGCGGCGGGTCGCGCCGCGGATGTCCGCCGGGCGACCTACTGGCAGTCGGCCGTGCACGGTGCCCTGGACGACCCGGACATGGCGCGCCACATGCTGCTGGGTCTGCTGACGGACGGCCCGATCGAGGGCGACGACCCCGGGTTCGAGGTCAAGATCCGGATCGGCATCGCGGGGCTCGAGTTCGTCCATGGCAGCATCGAGCGCGCCCGGGTCTATCTCGAGGAGGCGGCCGACATGGCCGACCAGCTCGACGTCAGGCGCCGGGCGGTCTACTTCGACACGCTGGCCAAGGTCCGCTCGGCTGCAGGCGACCACGAGGCCGCGGTCCGCGCCGGCACGGTGGCCCTCACGCTGCTGCGCGAGGTGGGCTACGAGGTCCAGGCCGCATCCATGGAGAACGACATGGCGATGACGTTGTGTGCCATGGATGCCCTCGAGCGGGCCGAGGAGCTGGCGCGCCGCAGCGTTGCCACCCTGGAGCGGCTGGAGGCCTGGGGCGACCTCGCCCACGCGGTGGACACGCTGGCGACCGTCCGCCTCGCCCGTCGCGACGCGACCGGCGCGCTCGAGCTGGCGGACCGGTCCCTCGCGATCGAGGCCGAGCACGGCCCGGCGGACGAGCAGGTCGGGGCCCGGATCACCCGCGCCAAGGCGCTCGAGGCGCTGGGGCGGGCCGACGAGGCGGAGGCCGCCTGGGCCGCGGCGATCGAGCTGGCCGGCCGGATCCCGTCGGCCTCGCGGCGGCGCCGGATCCTCTCGGCACGCGCCAAGCAGCTCGCGGACGGTGGACGCCACGCGGAGGCCTACGAGCTCCTGTCGCTGGCCGGCTGACGGTCTCACGCGGGCCTCCCGGGCCCCATCGCGGGACGCGCCGGGGCACGGCGCCGCGCGCTGATCCGGGGCCGCGCCGTCCGACGAGCGCCGCGCGCAAGGTCGCCGCGCTGGCACGATCCGGCATTCCACCGCACACTTCCGGGCGATGTACGACGACCCGAACGCCACCGACCGCGCCGAGCCGCGCCCCCGCAGGGGCCGTCGAAGCGGCATCGGCATTGCGGCGACCATGGGCCTCGTGCTGTTCGGCGCCTTCGTCGCCCTCGGGCTGACCGGGGCCGTCATCGCCGTCAACGCGTACACCGCGCTCGCGAGGGGGCTGCCGGACCCGAACGTCCTCGAGCAGATCGAGCTGCCCGAGCAGTCGATCGTCTGGGACCGCAACAAGACCGTCGAGCTCGCCCGCTTCGGCGAGTTCAACCGCCAGGTCGTCACCTTCGCCGAGATCCCGCCGGTCCTCGTCGACGCCACGACCGCCGTGGAGGACCGCACGTTCTGGGAGAACTCCGGCTTCGACCCGGTCGGCATCATCTCGGCCGGCCTCGACGCCCTCCGCGGGCGCGCCCGCGGAGCCTCGACGATCACCCAGCAGCTCGTCCGCCAGCGGCTCCTCAACAGCCAGGGCACCGCGGAGACCCAGGTCACCGCGAGCCGCAAGCTCAAGGAGATCATCCAGTCGATCCGCGTGACGCAGGCCTACAAGGGCGCAGAGGGCAAGCAGCGGATCATGGCCGCCTACCTCAACCAGAACTACTACGGCAACGAGTCGTACGGCGTGGCGGCCGCGGCGCGCGAGTACTTCGGGGTCGAGCTCAAGGACCTCACGCTCGCGCAGGCCGCGATCCTCGCCGCACTCCCCCAGGCCCCGTCCACCTACGACCTGGTGCAGAACGCCGAGATCGAGTGCGTGGACCCCACCGCGGATCCCGAGACCTGCGACAAGACGCAGCTCGTGGTCCCGGCCGACAGCAAGATCGTGGCCCGGCGCAACTTCGTGCTCGACCAGATGGCCGCCGCCGGCGGCACGCCGCTCACCAAGGCCACCTACAGCGCCGCTGACTTCGAGGCGGCCAAGGCCGAGAAGGTGGTGCTGGCGCCCCAGCGGTCCACCCAGTGGAAGGTGCCGCAGTTCGTGTGGCAGGTGCGCAAGGAGCTGACCACCCGCCTGTGCGGCGCGGACGCCCAGACCTGCCCCCGGCTGGAGCGCGGCGGCCTGGAGATCATCACCTCGCTCGACATGCGCCTCCAGGGCCTCGCCGAGAAGTGGGTCCAGGCCGCGACCATCGTCCCCAAGGCGAAGAACCCCAAGGCGGCGGCCAAGGCGCTCGGCCTGACCTATGAGCCGTGGATGAGCAACCTGCGCACCAAGAGCGTGCGCAACGGCGCGCTGATCGCGATGGACTACCAGACCGGTGAGATCGTGGCCTACCAGGGCTCCGCGGACCAGACGGCGACCAAGGCCACCAAGAAGTTCCAGCCGCGGTTCGACGTCCTCGCCGACGGCTGGCGGCAGCCCGGGTCCGCCTTCAAGCCCGTGGTCTACGCGACCGGCATCGACGCCCAGAAGATCACCGCGGCGAGCATGTTCATGGACGTCACCACGAACTTCGGGGGCGGCTACATCCCCACCGACGCCGACAACCTCGAGCGCGGCCCGGTCCGGGTCCGGAACGCCCTGCAGTTCTCGCTCAACATCCCGGCCATCAAGGCGCTGTCCGTGATCGGCAACCCGGCCGTCCAGGCCAAGGCCGAGGACATGGGCGTCCAGTTCCGCAACGGCGAGACCAACGCCGGCCTGTCCTTCGCCCTGGGCACGGAGGAGGTCCACCCCAAGGACCTCGTGCGCGCGTACGGGACCCTGGCCGACGGCGGCAAGCTCGTCTACCAGACCACGATCGTGTCCGTGACCGACGGGGCCGGGCGCGAGGTCCTGGGGTCGAGGACCGCCCCCAAGCCACAGCAGGCGCTCGATGCCGGGGCCGCCGGGATCATCACCAACATCCTGGCGGACAACACCAACCCCAAGGTCAACCCGTACTGGGGCAAGTTCAAGATCACCGAGGGCAACCGCAGGCGCCCGGCCACGCTCAAGACCGGCACCAACAACGACGCCCGCGACCTCAACGCCTACGGCTACATCGGCGCGCCCAGCAAGGACGAGCGCGCGAAGGGCGAGTACGCCCTGGCCGTGGGCGCGTGGAACGGCAACTCGGACAACTCGCTCGTGAGCACCCCGGCCTCCCCGCTGTTCTCCATCGACGTCACGACCTACGTCTGGCAGGGCTTCCTCCAGGAGGCCACGGCGGGCTGGTCCGTCAACGGATTCAAGACGCCGGACACGCTCACCACGGCCAGCGTCGACCTGTGGACCGGCCTCCCGGCCGCGGGCGGCAAGAGCGTGACCGAGCTGTTCCTGCCCGGCACGGCGCCCCAGGGCGGCCTGCCCGCGGGCCAGCAGTGCGGTGAGGCGGTGCTGCAGGTCGCCGGCTTCGAGAGCCAGAACGACGCCTGGATGAAGGCTGACCGCGGCTGGCTGGCCCGCGCCGAGAGGGGCGCCGGGGTCCGCGGGCCCCAGGGCACCCGGACCTCCTACTTCTACAACGGCCTCTTCAACCCGTACGGCCATTCCTGGGGACCGCTCGTTGGCGGACCCGGCTGTGCGTCGCCGTCGCCGAGCGCGTCGGTCGACCCGTGCGCCTCGATCGACCCCACGGCATCCGTGGACCCGCTCGCGTCGCCGGTCGTGTGCCCGTCGCCGTCCGGGCTGCCGTCCGAGCCGCCGTCCGTCGCGCCGAGCCCCACCGACGTGCCGACCGCGCCCCCGACGCCGACACCGACCCCGGCGCCACCGACGCCCACCCCGGTACCCACCCCGGCCCCGACCCCGGTGCCGACGCCGGTGCCCACGCCGACTCCTACGCCGGTGCCGGCCCCGTCCTGACCTCCTCGCGGAGCGCGGGGACGATCTCGTTGGCGATGCGGCGCAGCCGCGCCTCCGGCACGCCCTTGGGCACGACCGAGATGTCCGTGAACCCGAGCGCCAGGTGGCGGCGCGCGAACGCCTCGTAGGCGGCCTCGCTCGAGGCGGCCTCAGGCGTGCCCCAGACGGACCGGCGGATCGTGCCGGGGTCGCGCCCGGCCTCGGCGCAGGCGGCGTCGAGCATCGCCATCCGCTCCCCGACCGACGTCGTGACGCCGTCGGTGGCGGCGCCTGCCAGCTCCGGAAACGTGTCCCACTGGTCCGCCCAGCGCGCCGCGATCCGGATCATCCGGGGGCGATGGGCGGCGATCAGCAGCGGGATCCGCGGCCGCCCGACGGGTCGCGGCTCGAAGACCGCGTCGTCGGTCCGGTAATAGCGGCCCTCGAACGTGAGCCGCGGCTCCTCCTGGAGCCGGACGATGAGCTCCACGGCCTCCTCCAGGCGCGCCACGCGCTCCGGGGCCTCCGGCAGCTCGAAGCCGTAGCGACGGTGCTCGTCGGCGTGCCAGCCCGTGCCGATGCCGAGGATCAGCCGGCCGCCGCTGACGTGATCCACGGTGACGGCCTCCTTGGCGAGGAGCGCCGGGTTGCGGAATGTGTTGGACGAGACCAGGACCCCGAGCTGGACGCGCGACGTGGAGACGGCGAGGGCCGCCAGCAGCGTCCAGGCCTCGAGGCACGGCAGCTCCGGTGGGCCATCGGTGTCCAGCAGGTGGTCCACCAGCCAGGCGTGGTCGAAGCCGAGCTCGTCCGCCAGCACGAACTCGTCGCGGACCTGCGACCAGGGCTTGCCCGCCTGGCTCAGGAACAGGCCGAAGCGGGGCTCGAGCGGCACGGGGCACCTCGCGTGGCGCGACTGGGCGCGTCGCCGGGCGGCGACACCGCCCCGATCGTAGCGCCCGAAACGCTCTCAGCGAACTCTCAGGCGATCCGCCCTATCATCCGCCACGGCTCGCGGTGGGCGATCACTGCCCCAGCCATCGACCAGTACCCAATCCTCTCTCGGAGTCACGACATGTCGGATCGCGTCTCCGGGCACCCGGGCCGCTCGCGCCTCGCCGTCCGGGCCGCCCTCGTGCTCGCCGCCCTCGGCCTCATCGCGGGTCCGCTGGCGCCGCTCGCGGCCGCCGCCGGCAGCGTCACGCTGACGACGCCGTTCCCGGCCATCGTCGCGGAGCCGGGCAGCACGGCCTCGTTCAAGATCACCCTCGACACCACCGTCGCGGGCGAGGTGACCCTCAAGACCGACAACGTGCCGGCCGGCTGGACCGCGCGCTTCGCGGGTGGCGGCCTCACGATCGACAGCGCCTACGTGACCCCCGGCAAGCCGGTGGACGTCAACCTCAACGTCGAGATCCCGGCGGACGCCACGCCCGGCACCACCAACCTGCGCGTCTCCGCGACCGGCGACGGTGCCGTCACCCTCCCGCTGACGATCCGGGTCGCGGACGCGGCCCAGGGCGACGTGACCCTGACCTCGGACTTCCCGGAGCTCAAGGGCCCCTCGACGTCCACCTTCACCTTCAACCTCAAGCTCACCAACGGCACCGCGGCCGACGAGACCTTCTCGATCGACGCCCAGGGCCCCAACGGCTGGACCGTCACGGCGAAGCCCGCCGGCCAGGCGCAGGCCACCAGCACCGTCGTCGCGGCGGGCGGCAGCTCCACGATCACGGTCACGGCGGAGCCGCCGGCCCAGGTCGAGGCCGCCAGCTACCCCGTCGCCGTCGCGGTCAGCGGCGGCGGCAAGACCGCCACGAGCCAGCTCGCCGTCACGATCACCGGGACCTACACGCTCGACGTCTCGACCCCCAACCAGGTCCTGTCCACCAGCGCGAACGCCGGCACCCGGACGGACATGGCCCTCACGCTCACCAACAGCGGCACGGCGCCGATCACCGCGGTCACCCCGTCGGCGGCCGCCCCCACCAAGTGGACCGTCGTCTTCGACCCGCCGACGGTCGACGTCATCGCCCCCGGCGAGGCCAAGACGGTCACGGCGCAGATCACGCCCACCAGCGACGCGATCACCGGCGACTACAACGTCGTCATCACCGCCAAGGGCGCCGAGGCGTCCGGTGACGTCACGATCCGGGTCAAGGTGGAGACCCCGGCCTTCTGGTGGATCGCGGGCGTCGCGCTCATCGCGCTGGTCTTCGCGGGCCTCTACTGGGTCTTCCGGACGTACGGGCGCCGGTAGCCGCCATGACGGACGAGCGGACGACCCCGTCCGCCGACGACACGGGCGACGCGGCTGACGCGGGCGAGCGGCCGGTGCGGCCCTGGGAGGTCGCGCCCCCAGAACGCCAGAACCGCGAGCAGCCGAAGGCGAAGCGGCGCGTGACCGTCGCCGAGGTCCTGGCCGACGTCCCCGAGGACGCGGTCATCGTCGCCCGGCGGCTGACCAAGCAGTACGGCGACTTCACCGCCGTGGACCGCCTCGACCTCACGATCCGGCGCGGCGAGGTCTTCGGCCTGCTGGGCCCCAACGGCGCCGGCAAGACGACCACCGTGCTCATGCTCCTGGGCCTCACGGAGCCCACCAAGGGCGTCGTG
>Ga0302291_10000404_pt1 | contig 12587 bp, 8 predicted proteins | sample III_Fen_N1_4_FD_194548 | JGI IMG/M metagenome (GOLD analysis project Ga0302291, IMG submission 194548) | Peat permafrost microbial communities from Stordalen Mire near Abisko, Sweden - III_Fen_N1_4 | ecosystem: Environmental > Terrestrial > Soil > Wetlands > Permafrost | place: Sweden: Abisko... | reverse complement strand
TTCGGGAAGACGACGCTCCTCTCGCAGTGGACCGCCCGTGAACGACGGCCCATGGCCTGGCTGACGCTCGACGACCTCGACAACGACCCGGGCATCCTGGTGACGTACCTCGCGGCTGCCTACGACCGGATCCAGCCTGTCGACGGCTCGGTGACCGATGGGCTCACCGGTTCGGACAAACGCGTCCTCGGCAGCGCGGTCCCCCGGCTGTCGTCAGACCTGCACCGGTGGCGACGGCCCGTCGTGCTGGTGTTGGACGACGTGCACCGGCTCGTCGATCGGACGAGCCTCGATGCGCTGGTCGCCCTGCTCGACCACCTCCCCCCCGGGTTCCGCGTGGCGATCGCGGGGCGGAACGAGCCCGACCTTCCATTCGCCCGGCTCCGTGCACAGCGGGACCTTCTGGAGATCGGCCCGGGCCTCCTCGCGCTGGACGAGGACGAGACGCGGGCGCTGGCGGAGGGCCTCGGGCGCCCGCTCGGCCCGGACGACGCCCGGAGCCTGGCGGCACGGACCGAGGGCTGGGCGGCCGGGATCTATCTCGCCTGCCTGTCGCGAGATCGGGGCGACCCGGACTCCGGCCCGATTCGTGGCGTGTCTGGCGCCGATCGCTTCATCGCCGGCTATCTAAGGTCCGAGATCGGGGGGCACCTCGGCGATGAGGACGCGACATTCCTCACGCGCACCTCGATCCTGGAGACGATCACGCCCGCGATCGCCGACGCGGTGACGGGATTGCCCGGATCCGTGGAGCGGATGGCGAGACTCGCGCACGGCAACCTGCTCATCCAGGAGCTGGGACCGTCGGGCTCGACCTACCGGTACCACAACCTTCTCCGGGACTTCCTCGCGGCCGAGCTCGAGCGGCGAGAACCGGGGAAAGCGTCGGAGCTCCATCGACGGGCGGCCGCGTCGTGTGCCGCCGATGGCCGCATCGAGCTGGCGATCGAGCACGCCACCGCCGGCGGCGACGCGGACATGGCGGCCGACCTGGCAACCTCCCTCCTGGTGACGGTGTTCAACCTCGGCCGCGGGGCCACGGTTGAGCGGTGGCTGACGGATTTCGACGAGACGATCTTCGAGCGTCACCCGCCGCTCGCCGTGCAGGCCGCCTGGGTGCACCTCCTCAGCGGCCGACCGGACGCAGCCGACCGCATGGCGGACATCGCGGACCACGCCCTGCACGACGGTCCCATGCCCGACGGGTCGGGATCGTTCGAATCGGTGCGGGCGGTGCTGCGTGCCTTCATGTGCCGCATGGGACCGGCGCGCATGCTGGCAGACGCCATGGAGGCGGTCGAGCAGGAACCTCCGGCGAGTCGCTGGCGTGGCACGGCCCTGCTCTGCCTGGGATCCGCGCACCTCCTGCTCGGCGACGCAGACGCGGCAGACGCGAGGTTCGAGGACGTGGCAGTCGCCGCGACTGCCGCCCCTCCCGAGATGGTCGCCCTGGCGATGCGGGCCGCAATCCGGATCCGGCACGGCGACTGGAGGGCTGCCGAGCGCTACAGCGAGGAGAGCCGGGCGAGGCTCGTGGAGGCGCACTACGAGGGGCTCGTACCGGCGCTGATCGTGTATGCCGTCGGCGCCCGCGTGGCCGCCCACGGCGGTGACATGGTCCGTGCAAGGGCCGACCTGGTCCGTGCCCAGCTCATCCGGCCCCTCGCGAACCACGCGGCCCCCTGGCTCTCGGTGGATGCCCTCCTCGAGCTCGCGAGGGCCTACCTCGCCATCTCCGACGCCGCCGGCGCACAGCAGGTCCTCCGGGAGGCCGAGCACATCATCCGCAGGCGCCCGGCCCTCGGGACCCTCACGACCGAGCTCCTGGACATCCGGCAGCAGGTCACCGGCACCCTGTCATTGCTGGCAGGATCGACCACCCTGACCGCCGCCGAGCTCCGCCTGCTGCCGATGCTCCCGACCTACCTGTCCTTCGAGGAGATCGGGGACCGCCTGTCGATCTCGCGCCATACCGTCAAGACGCAGGCGATGTCGATCTACGGGAAGCTGCAGGCATCGTCACGCGGGGAGGCGGTGGAGCGGGCGATCGAAATCGGGCTGCTGGAGCCGTTCCACGGCCTCAGGCTGACGGGTCGTCCATCCGCCGGCTGACCGGCAGGCCCGGTCGCACGTGGGTCACGACGGCGCGATCGGTGTCGTGGCGCGCCGCGGCAGGTCCCGTACCATCGCCCCGGTCAGGCGAATGAGCGTGGCTCCGAGCGCCACGAACGCGACCCCAGCCAGCCAGCCTCCGAGAACGTCGGTCGGGTAGTGCACCCCGAGGGCGATCCTCGAGAGCCCGACCAGGAACGGGATCGTCACGCCGATGACGGCGGCAGCCCGGCGGACCGCGAGCGGGAGCCGGCTCCGCCAAGCGACGACCGCCAGCAGCCCGTAGGACACCGTGCTGTTCAGCGTGTGGCCCGACGGGAAGCTGTAGCCCGGCGCGGGCACGAGGTGCTCCCACGGCGGACGCGGACGGGCTACGAAGTCTTTCACGAGGTGCGTGAACAGCGACGCCGTGATGAGGATGCCGGCGACGATCAAGGCCAGGCGGACTCGCCGGGACAGCAGGGCCGTCAGCACGAACGCGGTTCCGACGACCGCGAGGAACCCCCCGCCGAGCGCCGTGATCAGCTGCCAGACCCAGACGGGGATCGGGAGACCGCGAATTGCCGAGGCGAACTCCTCGTCGAACGCGAGACTCCCGCGGCGCACGACCAGCACCGCCAGGACGAGGAAGGCGAGCGCGCACGCGAGCCCCACCCAGGGCCATGGGTCACGGCGGCCCCGGCGCGGTTCCATGGCTCCGCGGGTCAGAGGGGCGTGTCCCGGCCCGAGTCCTTCGAGCGCTCGCGCACGGCATCGACGATGTCGCCCGGGCGATGCTGGGCATCGACCGGGGCCGGATTGGCCTTGCCCTTGGTCTTCGGCTTGCGGTCGCTCGTCAGCGCGCGAAGCCGCTCTTCGCTTGTCTGCGGCGCCTGGGGAGCGCCTTCCGGCTGCTCATCGGTCATGACCGGGTGTCTCCAACTCGTGCTGGCGTCACGTGGTTCGTGACGCCAGTGTACGAGGGCGACCCCGATATCTCCGTGACCGACGCGCGGCAGACCCATCGGGTCGAGAGGCGGTAGCCTGTGGACGTGATGAGCACCGGGTTCACGGGCTTCCGCCCCGAGGCGCTGGACTTCCTCGTGGAGCTGGCCCTCAACAACGACCGCTCCTGGTTCGGGCCGCGCAAGGCCGAGTACGAGGCCCTGCTCAAGCAGCCGCTTGAGCGACTGTGCACGGCGGTCGACGAGGAGTTCCGCGCTCGGGACCTCCCGCTCGCCGCGGACCCGGCCAGGTCACCGTTCCGCATCTACCGCGACGTCCGCTTCGCGAAGGACAAGTCGCCGTACAAGACGAACGTGGGCGCGAGCTTTCCCTGGACCGGCGCCGGTGGCGGTGTCGGGGGCTACTTCCACCTCGAACCCGGCGGGATCTTCGTCGGAGGCGGCATGTGGCACCCGGCACCGGCCCGCCTGGCCGCATGGCGCAACGCGGTCGCCACGGACCCGGGACTCGTCCAAGCCGCGGTTGGCGACCCGGGGTTCAGGGCAACGTTCGGGACCGTGGGCGGGGATCGCCTCAAGCGCGCCCCGACGGGCTTCCCGCCGGATCACCCGGACATCGAGCTGCTCAAGCTCAAGGACGTGGTCTTCTCGTGCCCGCTTGCGGATGCCGACGTCCTGGAGCCGGACCTGCCGGCCACGATCGCGATGGCGCTGGCCCAGGCCACGCCGGTCCTGCGACTGCTGGCCGGGCTGCCCGGAGACGAGACCCCGGCGGGGTGGCTCCGCGACTGACGGGAGCTCCCGATCGGCGCGCGGTACAGTGAGCCCTCCATCAGCGGGCGCCGGCCGCGGGGAGATCGGGCCGGGGCTGAGGCGAGGAGAGGGACCAACCCGGGCATGGCAGAGCGTCGTCCGCACGTCACGGCATACGGCCCCGCCCGGCCGCGGGGCATGAGCATCGAGGCTCGACCATGACGGCTCCGGCGAGCCGCACCCAGGCGGTCATTCCCGACTGGCTCGTCAATCTCGCGGCTCTCGGCTGGCGGGTCATCGCCATCGCGGCGCTCCTCGTCGTGCTGTGGCTGCTCGCCGGACTGCTCTGGATGGTCACCGCCTCGACCGCCATCGCCATCGTCATCGCCGCCGCGTTCGCACCATTCGCCCTGCGGCTCCGAGCCCGGGGCCGATCCCGGACGGCGGCGGCGGCGATCGTCTGGGCGGCCGCGCTCGCAATCCTCGGGGGCGCGATGCTGCTCCTCTCCGTCATGCTGCTGCCGTCCGTGGCCGCGATGGTGGCGAGGATGACCGACGGGATCGCCGCCCTGCAGGCGCGTCTCGTGGAGCTCAACCTCCCGCCCGTCATCGGCCGTGACGCCCAGGCGATCACCGACCAGCTCCGCGCGGTGGTGGCAGGCGCGGCGAGCGACATCGTCGCGTCGGCGGCCGGGGTCATCACGGTGGTGATCCTCGCCGCGTTCCTGGTGTTCTTCTTCCTCCAGGACGGCGACAAGGCCTGGGTCTGGATCTTCCAGGCCGTCAGCGACCAGAAGCGCGAGCGGATCACCGAGGCGGGCGACGACGCCCTGGTCCGGGTCGGCGGCTACCTGCGGGGGACGACGATCCTGTCGGCGATCATCGCGTTCACCGACCTCGTGTTCATGCTGGTCCTGGGGGTACCGCTCGCCGTACCGCTGGCAATCCTCGTCTTCTTCAGCGGCTACATTCCCTACTTCGGCGGCATCGTCACCACGATGATCATCTTCCTGGTGACCTATGCGTCGCTCGGCCTCGGTCCGGTCGTGGTCATGATCCTGCTGATCGCCGTGCGCAACGCGATCCTGGGCTACGGCATCCGACCCGCGATCTACGGCCGTGCGGTGAGCATCCACCCTGCGATCGTGCTGGTGGCACTCCCCGCAGGGTTCCAGCTGGCAGGGGTGATCGGCCTGTTCGCCGCCGTGCCCGTGACGGCGGTTCTGCTCGCCGTCGCGGCTGCGACCGTCGCGATCGTCGATCCCGGGCCCCGCCCCGACCTTCCGGCCCTCGTCCCGCCCTGGCTGGACCGGGTCGCGCAGTGGAGCTGGCGGCTGCTGGTGGCCCTTGGGCTGGTCGCGCTCGTCGTCCTCGTGTTCCTGACCGTGCCGCTCGTGGTGGTCCCGGTCGTCCTCGCCACGATCCTGGCGGCGACGCTCGACCCCCTCGTCCGTGTGCTCATCAGGCGCGGCCGGGGCCAGGGACAGGCGGCCGCGATCGCCGTCGGAGGCGGGTTCCTCGCGATCACAGCCGTGGTGGTGATCACCTTCATCGCACTGCTCGAGCAGCTCGAGGCAATCGGGCGCACCGCGGTCACGGGCGCCGGGTCCGCGAGCTCCGCGGCGGGAGGCACGCTCGACCTGCTCGTGTCGGCCGTGAGGACCGGGGGAGCCCAGCTGGTCCAGACCGCCGCCGCGATCGGGTCAGCCATCGGATCGGCCGCAGTGGTCATTGTCCTGAGCGTGCTGCTGTCGTTCTACTTCCTGAAGGACGGCGGACGCCTGTGGAACAGGACCATCTCGCGCGTCCGACCGGAGGCCGCGGGCGAGGTCGAGGCCGCCGGGAGCCGGGCGTTCGAGGTGCTCAGCGGGTACATGATCGGGACCGGGGCGATCTCGCTGGTCGGCGCGACGAGCCAGCTGGTCATCATGCTGGTGCTGGGAATCCCGCTCGCGCTGCCGATCTTCGTCCTGTCGTTCTTCCTGTGCTTCATCCCCTATATCGGGGGATTCATCTCGACGGGCCTCGCGTTCCTGGTCACCATCGCCGTCGGCTCGACGCAGGACATCGTGATCATGGCCGTCTGGACGATCGCGTTCAACCTCGTCACGGGCAACATCGTCTCGCCCCTGGTCTACGGGAGGACGGTCCACCTCCACCCGGCGGTCGTGCTGGTCGCGATCCCGGCTGGGGCGGCGGTCGGTGGGATCCTGGGGATGTTCCTCGTCGTGCCGTTCATCGGGATCGTCGCCGCGGTCTGGCGCACGGTCCTCGTCGTCATCGGCATGCCCAGGCAGCCGGCGAATCCCGCGGCGCCCTTGGTGGCCGCGGCTGAAACCGCCGCGGAACCAGGGCCGGGCCTGCCGGCCACGGCGATGCCCGCGCCGGCCGACAGTGGCTGAGCGCCGCTTCCCGATCAGGAGCGAGAGCCTGCGGAAGGACGCCGTCGCGGGCCTGGTGCTAGGCGTGCAGAGCGTGCCGGACGGCCTCGCGACCGGGTTGCTCGCAGGCGTGAGCCCTCTGTCCGGCCTGTACGGCTACATGGTCGGCACGATCGCGGGCGCCCTCGTGACCAGCTCGACGTTCATGGCCATCCAGGGCACCGGCGCCATGGCCATGATCGTGGCCGACGTCCCAGCGGTGCACGATTCCGGCGACCCGGCAGGCGCGCTGTTCACGCTCTCCGTGCTCACCGGCGTGGTGATGCTGGCGGCCGGTCTCCTGAAGCTCGGGTCGGTCCTGCGGTTCGTGTCCAACGCGGTGATGGTGGGGTTCATCAACGCCGTCGGCGTCAACATCATCCTCGGCCAGCTCGCCAACTTCACCGGCTACGATGCGGAGGGGCCCAACCGGCTCGCCCGCGCCGTCAACACGCTCTTCAACCCCGGGCTGATGGACCCGGCCACACTGGCCGTCGGCGTCGCCACGATCGCGCTGATCATCCTCCTGGAGCGGACCAGGCTCGGCGCGCTGGGACTGGTGCTCGCGGTCGCGGCAACATCGGCCGGAGCCGCCGCCCTGGGGTGGCCGGTGGCGACCCTGAGCGACCTGGGCGTGACCCTGGGCTCGCTCCCGCGGCCCGTCGCCCCGGTGCTCACCCTCGTCCCGGCGCTCGTGGTGCCGGCACTGTCCCTCGCGTTCGTGGGCCTGGTCCAGGGAGCGAGCATCTCGGCCAACTATCCGAACCCGGACGGCACCTACCCCGACGCCTCCCGCGACTTCATGGGGCAGGGCGCGGCGAACGTCGCCGCCGGCGTGTTCCAGGGGATGCCGGTCGGCGGGTCGATCTCGGCGTCGGCGCTGAACAAGGCGGCGGGCGCCCGGTCGCGCCAGGCGCTCGTGATCGCCGGGCTCGTGATGGCCGTCGTGATCGTTGCCTTCGGGCAGCTGGTCAGCAACGTCGCCATGCCCGCGCTTGCCGGCCTGCTCATGCTGATCGGGTATCGCACCATCAAGCCGGCCGATCTGCTTTCCGTCTGGAAGACCGGCATCGTCCAGAAGGCCGTGCTCCTGGCGACCTTCGCGCTGACATTGATCGTGCCCCTGCAATACGCGGTGCTGGTCGGGGTCGGCCTGTCGGTGATCCTCCACGCCGTGCGGCAGTCGAACCAGGTCACGCTCAAGCGCTGGCAGCCGGACACGGAGGGACACATCCTCGAGACGGACCCGCCGGCCACGCTTCCGGCGAACGAGGTGATCGTCCTCCAGCCGTACGGAAGCCTGTTCTTCGCGGCGGCGCCGGTGCTCGAGTCTGTCCTGCCGGCCGTGACCGAAGCCTCGCGAAACTCGGTGGTGATTCTGCGGATGCGGGGCCGCAGCGACCTCGGGACCACGTTCATGGACGTCCTGTACCGGTACGCACAGAGCCTGGCGGCAGTTGACAGCAAGCTCGTGATCGTGTCCACGAACGAGCGGATCGAGGAGCAGCTCGCCGTGACCGGCATCGCGGGCGTGATCGGTCCCGAGAACGTGATCAGGGGCACCGAGCGAGTGGGAGCGACAGTGCTCGGTGCCCACGCGGATGCCCTCGCCTGGGTCGCGGCCAATCGCCGGTCCGCCGGCACCGGCGCCGGGTAGGCGGCAGCGGCCAGCCTCCCAGCCTCCGGATCAGCCCCCGAACCGCTCGACCAGAAGCGCGTGGCGAAGGCCGCGGTCGCTCACCGTCAACGACTCCATCGCCAGCTTCTCCATCACGGTCCGGACGATGCAGGCGCCCGAAAGGATCACGTCCGCGCGCTCTGGCTGGAGGCCGACGATCGCCCGGCGAGCTTCCGTCCCGCGGGTCCGGTAGAGCTCGATCTGCCGGTCGATCTCGCTGCGGTCGAGGACGGTGCCGCGGACGACGTCCGGGTCATAAACGGCAAGACCATGCCTCACCCCTGCGAGGTTCGTCACCGTGCCGCCCATCCCCACGAGCGCGTCCGGCGCCGGGCGGCCGTCGAGCCGGGAGAGGTCCGTGGAGATCGCGGCGAGCGCCTCGCGCAGGACCGCGGGCGTCACGATGCCGGCGAGCCCGAAGCGCTCGGCATAGCGAACCGCGCCGACGTCCACGCTGAGACGCTCCTCCACCAGCGGACCCCGGCCGAACGTGACCTGGATGCTGCCGCCCCCCGCGTCGAACACGACCAGCGCGCCGTCGACCAGGCCGATCGACTCCTTCACGGCCACGTAGGCGAGGCGGCCCTCCTCCTCGCCCGGGAGGACATCCACGGTGATGCCGGTACGCGCGGCGATCGCGGCGATGACCGCATCGCGGTTGCGGGCGATGCGGAGGCCGGCCGTGCCGACGGCGGCGATCGCCAGCGCACCGTCCCGCCTGGCCTCGTCGGCCATGCCCGCGATCGCCGTCGCGGTCCGCGCGGTCGCCGTGCGGGAGATCTCCCCGCCCTCCTCGAGACCCTCGCCGAGGCGGGTCAGCTCTGCCCGGTCGACGATCGTGCGCCAGGAACGGTCCGGGGCGAGTTCGGCCACGTACAGCTTCACCGAGTTCGTCCCGACGTCGATGACCGCGTACCGCCCAGGCACGGTTCGCCACTCCCGGCGCGGGATGAGCGTAGCCATCGATTGCTCCCCCTGGCGACATCGTCGGGACGAGCATAGCCGCAGGACCGTCTCGATCTGGCGCGCGATCAGGGGCCGGCCTCGACCCAGTCTGCGGACTCACCGGGCGGATCGCTCATCCTCGCGGGATGATGTGGGCGACACCGACACCGCGCAGGATCGGATGTGGTCGCGCACCTCTTCGGCGCGTGGCCGTGGGTGAGGAGGTGCCGTGACGAGCGAGGGCGCGGACATGCAACCTGACCGGCCGGGAGGCGCCCAGGACCCGTTGACCGAGACCGCCGCGGTCATCGACGAGGCCGGCCGCCAGCTGCGCGCGCCCTGGGCAGCCAGCATCGCGGGACTCCTGTTCGCGATCCTGTTCACCGGCGCGCTCGTGTTGCTGCGATCACAGCCGATGACCACGGCGACCGACGCCGAGCTGGCCCGGATCTTCGCCACCGGCGGCGACCTCCCGATCGTCATCGGCGGCCTGTACCTGGCGCCGTTCTCCGGGATCATGTTCCTGTGGTTCATCGCCGTCGTCCGAGACCAGATCGGTGAGCGCGAGGACCGCTTCTTCGCCACGGTGTTCTTCGGCAGCGGCCTGCTGTTCGTGGCCCTCCTGTTCTTGGCTGCTGCGACCGCGAGCGCGCCGGTCGTCGGCGTCCGGTACCTCGGGCAGGCGCCGCCAACGGCGGGGCTGGTGGGAGCGCTCCGTGCCCTCTCGTACACCGTGCTGTTCGCGTTCTCGACCCGCGCCGCGGCCGTGTTCCTGATCTCACTGGGCACGATCGGTCTGCGCAGCAAGACCTTCCCGAACTGGTTCGCCTGGTCCGGCTACCTGTTCGGGGTCGTCCTGTTCGTCGCAGTGGCGTTCCTGGACTGGGTCGTCCTGGTGCTGCCTGCGTGGGTCGCCGCCGTGAGCCTGTTCATCCTGCGCCGCGAGAGGTCGCGCAGGCCGCGCCCCGGGGACGCCGGCAACCATGAGATGGGGGATCCGAACACGCACTGACTCCGGCCCCCTGCCGCGAGCCGGCCGCTCGTCGCGCAGAATGGGCGAAGCGGAGCGCATGTCGCGGTGCGATGATCGGACCGAACACATCCCGGGCATGCCCCGGGAGGACACCTGGAGACGCCCGTGCGCCGGTTCCTGTTCGAAGCCCTGGTGGATGCGCTCGTCCTCCTGGCGCTTGCCTTCCTCCTCTCGTTCATCCACGTCCCGCAGCCGTTCCCGTTCGGGGATGTCCGCGTCCCGATCGTCGCCCGGACGGACGCCGGGTTCCTGGCCTTCTTCGTGTTCGCCATGATCCTGGGACTCGTCAACCGCGGGGTACGGCCGGTGATCGTCGCGTTCACCGGCAGGCTGGTGCTCGCGACCGCCGGGCTGTTCATGGTCGTGATCACGTGGCTCGTGTTCCAGGTCACGTCGTTCTTCGCCCCAAACCTGGTCGTGATCGCGGACCCGAGGTGGCTCTGGACGCTGGGCATCGCCGGCCTGTACGGGCTCGTCTCGATCGTGCTGGACGCGTTGCTGGGCCTCAGCAGGCCGTCGCTCGACGTCGAGGGCCGGGGGAAGTTCATCTGGCGCTTCCTCGACGGGCTGCCCACGCCCAGGCGCAACGCGATCATCGAGAACCTGCGCTTCCAGCAGGTGTACGACACCCTCTACCGGTACGGGCTCGACATCTTCCTCGGCGGCACCGCGGTCGGGAGGATCCGCGGCTGGATCCAGCGCGTTGTCTTCCGCGAAGAGGATCCCCTCGCCGGCGTGTCCACTCCGGCCCGGATCCGGCTGATGCTCCAGTCCCTCGGCCCGACCTACGTGAAGATCGGCCAGATGGTGGCGAGCCGAGGCGAGGCGCTGCCCCCGGAGTGGCTGACCGAGCTGCAGAAGCTGCAGAGCGACGCCGCGCCGTTCCCGTACGAGCAGGCGCGCGAGATCATCATCAAGGAGCTCGGCAAGCCCCCCGAGGAGCTGTTCGCCACGTTCGAGACCGAGCCCTTCGCGGCGGCCTCCACGGCCCAGGTGCACCGGGCGACCCTCCACGACGGGACGCTTGTCGCGGTCAAGGTCCAGCGGCCGAACATCGTGGCCAAGACGAAGGCCGACCTGGGGGTGATGCAGGAGCTCGCCCGACAGCTTGCCCGGCGCGTCGAGATCGCCCGCCGCCTCGATGTCGAGGGAATCCTGCGCGAGTTCGCGTCCGGCGTTCTCCTCGAGATGGACTACCGCAACGAGGCCTACAACGCCCGCCGGATCTCCGACGCCATGGTCAAGTTCGAGCGGATGCACGTGCCCGTCGTATACGGCGAGCTGTCGGGGGAGCGGGTCATGACCGCCGAGTTCGTGAAGGGCTTCAAGATCAGCAACGTCGCCGCCCTCGATGCCGCCGGCATCGACCGCAAGGAGATCGGGGTTGTCTTCGTGCGGGCGCTGATCAAGCAGGTCCTGGTCGACGGCTTCTTCCACGGCGACCCGCACCCGGGCAACATCTTCGTGGAACCGGAGACCGGGCGGATCATCTTCCTCGACTTCGGGCTGGTCGGCCGGCTGTCCCAGAACCAGCGCATGGACCTCCTGGACCTGATCAACGGGCTCCAGCTGCGCGACTCGTCGGCGGTGGCGCGGGCGCTCGAGAGTCTCGGCACGACCGGGCCCGACTTCGACGAGCGCGGGTTCACGGAGGCGGTGGACCGGATCGTCCGCCAGTACCTCGTCTACGGCGAGGGCGGTGGCATCGGGGATGCCATGTCCGCGGTCATGGGCGCCGTCTACGGGCACGGCCTGCGGCTGGACAACGACCTCACGCTCGCGATGAAGGCCGTCATCCAGGCCCAGGAGACTGCGGCGATCCTCGATCCATCGATCGACATCGGCAAGGCGGCGATACAGGAGGCGCGCGACGCCCTGCTCTCGGGACTGACCCTGGACAATGTCGAGAAGAACGTCACCGCCACGGGCCTGCGCGTGGGCAAGGAACTGGTCCGCCGCCTGCCGACCCTCGAACAGGCCGCCTTCATGTGGATCGACCAGTTCGGCAAGGGCAAGATCACGGTGGCGATCGACACCAGCGAGCTGGACAGCCAGTTCCGGCAGCTGGACGACACGGGGCGCAGGCTCACGGTGGGGCTGCTCACCGTCGGCCAGCTGATCGGCACGGCGATCATCGCGGTCGTCCTCCTCCAGCCGACGGTCGCTTCGACAGTGGGGCCGCTGGCCTCGTTCGCCGTCCTCGCGTTCTTCGGGGTCCTGTTCTACAGCCTGTTCGTGGTGTACCGCGTCGGCCGCCGGCCGGACGACAACCCGCGCAAGTGAGCGGGGGCGCGCTCCTCCAGGCCTAGTTGCCCAGCGCCTGCAACGGCGGTGGCACGTGGCCCGCGCGGCCGATCACCCCCACCGTGGCGCGGTTGCGGACCTCCATCACAGGCGCCCGGCCCAGCAGCCCGCCCCAGTCCACCCAGTCGCCGGCCACAGCACCGGGCACGGGGATCAGGCGGCATGCCGTGGTCTTGCGGTTGATGATCCCGATCGCTGCCTCGTCCGCGATGATCGCCGAGATGGTCTGCGCGCTGGTGTCGCCCGGCAGGGCGATCATGTCCAGCCCAACCGAGCAGACGGCCGTGAGGGCCTCCATCTTCTCGATGCACAGGTGGCGGTCCGCGGCAGCCGAAGCGAAGTTGGCGTCCTCGCTGACGGGGATGAAGGCGCCCGACAGGCCGCCCGCGCGGCTCGTG
>Ga0302291_10000403_pt1 | contig 12620 bp, 12 predicted proteins | sample III_Fen_N1_4_FD_194548 | JGI IMG/M metagenome (GOLD analysis project Ga0302291, IMG submission 194548) | Peat permafrost microbial communities from Stordalen Mire near Abisko, Sweden - III_Fen_N1_4 | ecosystem: Environmental > Terrestrial > Soil > Wetlands > Permafrost | place: Sweden: Abisko... | reverse complement strand
TACCACGAGATCATCCGGGCGGGGTCCAGGCCCATGGGCTCGGTGACCGTCTTCCGGATGATCTCGTGGTAGCTCTCCGGGTGGCCCTCGGGGATGCCGACGTACTCGTCGAGCGCGAAGGCCGAGGCCTCCGACAGGTCGAGGTCGCCGGAGGCGACGAGCCGGGCGAGCTCTGCGAAGGTCTGCACCGGCGAGGAGCCGGTGGCCACGCCGAGCACGACCTTCGGCCCGATCGGTGCGGCGATGCGGGCGGCCTTTGCTGCAGCGACCTCACCGACGCGCTGGGCGTTGGGACAGATGATGACTTCCATTGCACTTCTCTCTTGCGGTGGTTCCGACTTGTCAGAATCAGGGGAGGCTATGGCCCTCCCTGATTCTGACAAGTCGGTGGGTGTGGGTGGGTCAGGCGGCGGTCGGGTCGAGGGAGACCGAGCTCTCCTCGCCCTCGTCCTCACGACCGGGGGTCTTCAGGTTCCAGCGCCGGATGACGAAGCGGAACAGGAAGTAGTAGACGACGGCGAACCCGAGCCCGAGCGGGATGATGATCCACGGGTTGGTGCCGATGTTCCAGTTCAGGACGAAGTCGAACAGGCCGGCGGAGAACCCGAAGCCCATGTGGACGCCGAGGGCGTTGGTGATCGCCAGCGACAGTCCGGTGAGGACGGCGTGGGCGATGTACAGCGGCCAGGCGACGAACATGAAGGCGAACTCGATCGGCTCGGTGACACCGGTGAGGAACGAGGTGAGGGCGACCGACAGCATGATGCCGCCGACAGCCAGTCGATTCTTCGGCTTGGCCTCGTGCCAGATGGCAAGGCAGGCTGCCGGAAGGGCGAACATCATGATCGGGAAGAAGCCGCTCATGAAGGTTCCCGCTGTCGGGTCGTGGGCGAGGAAGCGGGCGATATCGCCGTGCACGATGGTGCCGTCGGGCTTGGTGAAGTCGCCGAGGATGAACCACGGCGGGTTGTTCAGGATGTGGTGCAGGCCCAGCGGGATCAACAGCCGGTTGAGGGTGCCGTAGACGAACCCACCGACGATCACATTGCCCGCGACCCAGTTGCCCACGGCTGTCAGGCCGCTGTCGAACGCCGGGTAGATGAAGGCCATCACGACAGCCATCACGATGGCAGCCACTGCCGTGATCATCGGTACGAACCGCCGTCCGCCGAAGAAGGCGAGGTAGGGCGGCAGGGAGATGCGGTAGTAGCGCTGCCACAGCCAGCCGGCGACAAGACCGATCAGGATGCCGCCGAGGACGCCGTAGTTGATCAGTTGCTGCACGCCCTTGGCGTTCACGGGGAGGCCGATCAACGGGGACATCGCACCGCTGACGCCCTTGAACACGAGGTAGCCCACCACGGCAGCGAGCGCTGTCGAGCCGTCCGCCTTCTTGGCGATGCCGATGGCAACGCCGACGGCGAACAGCAGAGGGAGGTTGTCGAACAGGGCGCCACCAGCGGCGCCGATGACAGCTGCGACGGCGTTCCAGCCGAGACCGTCTTTGCCGAGCAGGTCGTCCTGGCCGAGGCGCAGGAGGAGTGCCGCCGCGGGCAGGGACGCGATCGGCAGCATCAGGCTCCGGCCGAATTTCTGGAGCGGGGCCAGGTTGAAGCGGCCTACGGCCGCCATTTCGTTGCTGGTCACAACGTGCTTCCTTCCGGGGTAGAGGTGGCCGACGACAAGTCGTCTCGGCTCAGTTCCATGTGCACCATGTAGCGGTCGCCGCGGTAGCGGGAGACCACGTGCTCGATGCGCTGGCCACCGGCGATGGATCGCCGCCGGAACACCAGCAGCGGGGTGGACAGCGGCGCTCCGAGCGCAGCAGCCATTCCCGCGTCCGCCGACTCGCCCCACAGGGTCTGTTCGGCCTGGTCCACCCAGAGCCCGTACCTTTCGCCGAGGATCGCGTACAGCGAGCCCCCGGCAAGGTCCTGCTGGTCCAGCTCTGGCAGCAGGTGGGCTGGATACCAACCGTCCTCGTGGGCGATCGGCATGTTGTCGGCAAGGCGGATCCTCACGATCCGCCAGGCCTTCTGGTTCGGTGCGAGACCGAGCCAGTCGGTGACGTCTGCAGGTGGCAATGCCAGGGTCACCGAGATCAGGCGGGTTGAGGGCTGAAGGCCACGGCGACGCATGTCCTGGCTGAACGACGCCAAATGCAGGCGTGTCTCCAGCCGCGGACGGACGGCGAAGGTGCCCAGCCCGTGGGTGCGCTGGAGCAGGCCGTCGGCGACGAGGCCGTCGATGGCCTTGCGGACGGTGGCCCGCGAGACTCCGTAGGTGACCATCAGGTCGCGTTCCGAAGGAATCGCCTCGCCGGGCACGACCAGGCCGATCAGCAGCTCACGCAGCTGCTGGTGCTTGGGTCGCGGCCCGCCGGTGATCCGGTCGGAGACCTGTTCGGCCACTTCTGCTCCTCTGCTCCACTGGTGGTTCGTACTGGTGCGTACTGGTCCGTACCAGTTCTCCAGAATCATGCTATCGTTCTGCCACGTTGTCAAGGAGGGCCGCTGAGGCCCAGCGAGAGGAGAGTCCGATGAGCAGTAAAGCTGAGCAGATCCTGGCCGGCCTTGGTGGCGCGGGGAACATCGTCGAGATCGAGCCCTGCATCACGCGCCTGCGCACTGAGGTGAAGGATCCGTCGCTGGTCGACCAGGCCGCACTGAAGGCAGCTGGAGCGCATGGCGTCATCGCCTCCGGCAACGTCGTGCAGGTGGTCGTCGGGCCAGAGGCCGACAACCTGGCCGAAGACATCGAAGACCTGATGTGATGCAGGTCCTCGCCCCCTGCCCCGGCCGGGTCTTCCCGATCACGGAGGTCAGCGACCCGGTGTTCGCCGGCGAGATGGTCGGTCCCGGCATCGCCATCGACCCGAGCCCCGTCCGCACCACCGTGGTCGCGCCTGTCGCCGGCACCATCCTGAAGTTGCACCCGCACGCGTTCGCCATGGCGACGGCCGACGGCCTCGGCATCCTCGTCCACCTCGGCATCAACACCGTCCGGCTGGACGGGGCCGGCTTCGAGCTGGTCGCCACCGAGGGCTCGACGGTGTCCGCCGGCGACCCGATGGTGACCTGGGACCCGTCCGCCATCACCGGTGACGACATCACAACGACCGTGATGGTCGTCGTGCTGGACCGTCCCGCGGGAACGGTGGACAGCCCTGTGCTCGGCAAGGACGTGACCGCCGGGGAGCCGCTGTTCAGTGTCGATGCCTGAACCGGCAGCGGCACTCCTCCTCGACCTCGACGGCACCCTCGTCGACTCCGAGGGCTTCCACCGCCAGGTGTTCCGCAACTGGTTCGCCGACCGCGGCTGGACAGTGACCGACGAGATCCTTGCCGGCTTCACCGGACGGCGAGCCGACGACGTGCTCACGCACTCCCCCGGACCCTGGTCAGGGGAGGACGTGCCGGCGATGCTGGCGGAACTCCTGTCAGCGATGAACGCGCTCCCCCGGCCGGGCCTTGCGCTCGGCGCGGAGGAATTGCTGGCCGGGGCGCGCGTCCCGCTGGGGCTGGTCACGTCGGCGAACACCGCGTGGGCGCGCACCTGCCTGGGCGACCTGCTGGACGCCTTCGCCGTCGTCGTGACCCGCGATGACGTCACCAACGGCAAGCCGCACCCCGAGCCCTATCAGGTGGCCTGCCTGCGGCTCGACCTCCCTGCCGCTGCGTGCGTCGCCGTCGAGGACGCACCTGCGGGCGTTGCATCCGCACGTGCTGCCGGCGTCGGACGCGTGGTGGGTGTCGCCGGCACCTTCACCCGGGAACAGCTCGCCGAGGCCCACGTCGTTGTCGACGGCCTGGACGCCGTCGCGGCACTGCTGTAGGGATCAGCGGGTAGGGCGCGGGATCTTCTGCTTGTCGGCTGCCGCCTGCTTGGACGCTGCGAGCTCGCGTTTGGCCTGTTCCTGTTCCGCCCGGAGGTCTTCGGCGTTGAAGCTGCCGCGCAGCCCGACGAAGACGGCAAGGGCGATGGCCAGCGACCAGTAGCCCGGGGCGCCGAGGATCAGCGGCGCGGTGATCAGGGCGACCATGTCGATGCCACGGAAGAGGTTGAAGAGCAGCCCGGGCGGCAGCGCGCCCGAGGCGGTGGCCATCATCGGCGTCTGGAAGTTGACCTTGCCGGCCGTGACCCAACGGACGGCGCCCAGCAGGCCGGCCGCGGCAGTGATCAGGGCTGCAGTGAGGCCGTCGGTGACGCTGTGGTCGGCCCCGGTGCTCGCGATCCCGATGAAGGCCGGCGAGGCGGCAAGGCCCCAGATGAGGGCAAGCGCTGCCGGAACGGCCATGGACGCCGTGCGCAGCTGGGCGGTCTTGAACGGGAACGACCGCGCGAGCCCACCCGTGCGGGACAGCACCCGCAGGCTGCCGAGGAAGGGCACCAGTCCCGCGACCAGGGCGAGGCCGCTGATCAGGGGGTTCAGCTGCACCATGCGGAGCGCGTCAGCTGCGTACGGCACGAACAGGCTTGCTGCGAGGCCGAGGAAGGCTGTCGGGTTGCGCTTGAGCCGTTCGGCATCGCGCCAGATCAGGGCTGACAGGCCGAGGCCGCGGCCCCGGGTGGGCTTCACGTGACCGATCGCTGCCATCTTCCGCTCGACGAGGATGTCGCGGATCAGTCCGAAGTCGAGGGCGTACATGGCCCCCTGCATGCCGCTGACCAGCGATCCGCCGGACAGCAGGCGGGCGCGACGGATCTGCTCGAGCCGGGAGATCGCGACCCGCAGCAGGACCAGCATGCCGAACAGGGCGACGAGGGCGACACCGGCGAACAGCCAGGTCGCACCGCCTGCGACCGAGACGACGGACACCGGCAGCCACCCGGCCGCGACGCCGATCACGACGACGAGCAACGCCAGCGCTGCTGTGGCGAAGGTCGCCTGCAGGGTCTTCAGGAGCACGGTCCGCTCCCTGGGCTGCTCCGCTGCGGCCAGCGTCACCAGCGCTGCACTTCCCAGCCCGGCAGCTGCGCTCCAGGCGATGACCTGGAACCAGCTCAGGCCGGAGAGGGCGCCGACGAGGGCCGTGGCAACGGTGGCAACACCGAAAGCTGCGACCAGCGGTACCACGAGGCGTCCGCGCAGCAACCGCCTGCGGCTGATCGGGGCGTCCATCAGCCAGAAGCCCTCGGCTGCTGACGCGAGCACGGGGCCGAACAGCGCGGCCATGCCGAGCGCGAGCGCCCAGGCTGCGAGGACCATCGCCGACGGGAGGAGCAGCCGGCCGGACGCACAGGCCTCGGTGTTGCAGCCGGCCATCCCTGCCTGGGCGCGGAGGACGACGGAGACCAGCATCGCGCCGACCATGACGATGCTGAAGAGGACGAAGTAGCCGTCCTGGAAGACCTGGCCGAAGGTGCGGGTCGCACGGCCATGGCGCCACAGCTTCATCTCGTCATGCAGCTCGCGCTCGTCGACGACGGTGGGCTCGACATCGGGGAGGAAGAAGAAGGTGCGCTCGAGGGCCGGCTCCACCGGTTCGGGCGTGGCCTCGGCAGCTTCCTCTGCCGTCGGTGTTGCCCGGATCAGCTTGCGGGACTTCTTACTCATCGACAAGGACCTCTGCCCGATCGCCCAGCCGGACGATACGCGTCGCCACCCGCTCGACGAGGGTGGGGTCGTGGCTGGCCATCACGATGGCGAGGCCGCGCTGCCGTTCGGCGACGAGCCGGTCTGCGAGCCACTCCACGCCTTCGGTGTCGAGGCGCTGCTCCGGCTCGTCGAGGATCAGCAGCTTGCGCGGCCGGATGAAGGCCGTCGCGAGGGCGAGGCGCCGGCGCTGGCCCGACGACAGCGTGCCGGGCAGCTGGCCCGACTGCGGCACCAGCTGCACCTCGTGGAGGATCTCGTCGACGGCGTCGTCCGCGTCGGGGATGCCGTGCGCGCGGGCGAAGAGGTCGAGGTGCTCGACGACGCTGAGGTCGGGGAAGAAGTCGAGGTCGTCGATGACGGTGGCGACATCCCGGCGGATCTGCGGGTTGGTCTCGCTGACAGCGGTGCCGTTGACCTGCACTGTGCCGTCGTCGGGACGCTCCGCACCGACGAGGCAGCGCAGCACGGTCGACTTGCCTGCGCCGTTGCGTCCGGTCAGTGCCACCGCCTCGCCTGCTGCCACCTCCAGGTTGAAGCCGGAAACGATGACGACAGGCCCGAAGGCCTTCATCAGGTTGGTGACCTTGAGCACCGGGGTCTTTCGCGCCATGGGCTCGATTCTCCCTCATCCGGAAAGCCCCGCGCGCCACGCACGCTCGTGCGACCCCGCTGCGCCGTTCCCGGGGATGCCGGATTGGCGGGCGGTGTCCGCGGGCCGTGGCAGGCTAGTGCCGTGCGCGCAGCGAGTGAGGCCCGGGCAACCCTGGCACGAAGAAGAGCCGAGGTGGCCGACATGTTCGACCGCGTCGCTCCCCGTTATGACCTGGTCAACGACCTGCTGTCCCTCGGCCAGGACCGCCATTGGCGCGCACAGACCGTCGCAGCCGTCGAGCCGCGTCCGGGACAGCGGATCCTCGACCTTGCAGCCGGCACCGGCACGTCGAGCCGTCCGTTCGCCGACGCGGGTGCCCTTGTGGTGCCGGCCGACCTCTCCGAGGGCATGCTGACCGTCGGCAAGCAGCGCCAGCCCGACCTGACGTTCGTCAATGCCGACGCCCTCGCCCTGCCGTTCGGCGACGGGGTCTTCGATGCCGTCACGATCAGCTTCGGGCTGCGCAACGTCGAGGACGTGGCGACGGCCCTCGCAGAGCTGCACCGGGTGACGCGGCACGGCGGGCGCATCGTGATCTGCGAGTTCTCGACGCCCACCTGGAAGCCGTTCCGCGACACCTATCGCAATTACCTGCTGCGGGCACTGCCGAAGATCGCCGGCGCCACGTCGTCCAACCCGGTGGCGTACGACTACCTCGCAGAATCCATCCTCGCCTGGCCCGACCAGCACGCCCTCGCCGACCTCCTCGTCGCCGCCGGCTGGCGCGGCGTCGGCTGGAAGAACCTGTCCGGTGGCGTCGTCGCGCTCCACCGTGCGCATGCCTGATGTTCACCCTTGACCCGTACGCGGCGCGCAGCTGCCCGGTGAAGACCCACAACGCCTTCCATCCTGGTGTCGTACGCCCCGAGCAGGGCGAGGGTCACGGACGTCTCCCCGGGAGCGCCGAGTTCATCAGTGCCACTTTCGAGCGCATCATCGCCGGCGACGCCTCCGTCGTCGACCTGCGGCTGCTCATCGGCGAGCCCAGCGAGGAGCAGGAAGCTGCCTGCCTCGCTGCCATGGCTGCCGGCACCCAGGTGATCATCGGCGGACTGTTGCCCCGCGACTGGGATTCCCATCGCTCGGGACGGGCCGACCTGCTCGTCGCCGACCCCGCGGGCGGCTACTTCCCCGGCCTCGTGAAGTACCAGCGGGTGCTGGACGCCCGCAAGGGCGAGGTGGAGGCGACCTTCTCGCCAGTCGCAGCGCTGCCCGAGCGCTACACGGCCACGGGGTGGCGGTACCGCTGGCACTGGCGCACCGGCAACGCCCTGCAACTCGCCCACCTGTGGCGCCTGCTCGCCCCCACCGGCCAGCAGGCTGTCAGTGGACCGCTGGCGTGCATCATCGGCAGTGACGATGTCGTCGACCAGGGGCTCCGCGCGATCTGGCTCGACCTCGCCGAGCCGGTCGTCTCGCCTGCCCCGGCCCAGGAGTCCGAGGACGGCCTGGTCAGTTCCCTCGACCGCTATGCCTTCGAGTTCACCGCGCGCGTGCAGCTGGCGGAGGCCGCGCGGGCCGCAGCGGTCACGGACCCGCCCCTGCTTCGTCCGGTGGTGAGCTACGAGTGCGGGTACTGCCCGTGGTGGGGCACCTGCCGTCCGCAGCTGGACGACGACGACCTCAGCCTGCGGATCAGCAAGTCGCCGCTCGACGTCCACGAGATCTCCGTGCTCCGGGAAGCGGGCGTTGCGACGGTCAGCCAGCTGGCAGCCAGCGACCTCGACCTGCTGCTGCCCGACTACCTGCCGCTGGTCGCACACCGCTCCGGCGCGGAGGAACGGCTGCGCCTTGCCCAGCGTCGCTCCCAGCTGCTGCTGGAGGGCGTCGAGCTCGAGCGAACGACGACCGGCCCGATCGAGGTGCCGGCCGCGTCGCTGGAGATCGACATCGACGTGGAGACCTCCCGCGAGGACCGGGTCTACCTGTGGGGTTTCTGGGTGGCGGACGGCAATGGCGGAGGCAGCTACAAGGAGTTCAGCAGCTTCACGGAACTGGACGACGAGGGCGAGCGCGCACTGGCCAGCGCGGCGATGACGTGGCTGCGTGACCTCATCGGCACGAGAGAGGCCCGCGTCTACCACTACTCCGACTACGAGATGGTGCGGCTCGGGCGGCTCGCGAAGGGTGAACCGACCCTTGACTGGGCGATGGACTTCGCCCACGCGCACTTCGTCGACCTGTTCCCGACCATTCGCCAGAACTTCTTCGGCACCAACGGCCTCGGGCTGAAGGTGGTGGCCTCGGCAGGTGCAGGGTTCCACTGGCGCGATGACGACCCGGGCGGCCTGAACAGCATGCGCTGGTTCGAGGAAGCCGTGCACGCGCCGAACCGGGACGTGCGCGAACAGGCACGCACCCGGGTACTGGAGTACAACGAGGACGACGTCCGCGCCACCTGGCACCTGCGTCGATGGCTGCGCACCCTCGAGGCCTGACGCCGCGTTCGGGTCTCAGGCGTGCGCCGGGGCGAGGCTCCTCAGCCGCGCGAGCGATGCACGGGCATTGTCGATGGGACCGGCACCTGCCGGCGGCTCGCCGTCGATCATGATGTCCTGCTCGAGGACGTAGTAGCCGTCGAAGCCGGCGCCGTCGAGCTTGGTCACGATCGCAGCGAAGTCGATGTCGCCCTCGCCGATCGGAGTGAACATGCCGGCCTTGATGCCCTGCGACCAGGTGAACTCGCCGGTAAGCAGCTTGTCCGTCAGCTCCAGGCGGGCATCCTTGGCGTGCACGATGTCGATCCGGTCGGCGAACTCGTCAACGATCGCGACGGGATCGCCGCCGCCGCAGGTGATGTGGCCGGTGTCAAGGCACAGTCCGACGGAGCTGTTGCGCAGTACCCGGTCGATCTCGTCAGCGTTCTGCACCATGGTGCCCCAGTGCGGGTGCAGGCAGGCCGTCACGCCGCGTGCGGCGCACACCACACGGATGTTGTCGAGGTTGTCGAACAGTGTCTGCCAGCCGGCCTCGTCCAGGACCGGACGGGCGTCATAGCCGTCTGCCCCGGACGCCGCTGCGAGGATCAGGTAGGAGCCACCTGCTGCCTCAAAGGCGTCGAGTTCTGCGTTGACTGCCGGAATGGGGTCAGACTCGGGGTCATGCAGGACGGCGAGGAAGAAGGCACCGACCGGCGTGAGACCGTACTGGCGCACCTCGGCTGCGCGGGCTTCGGCCTCGATCGGCAGCCAGCCCTGCGGACCGAACTCCGTCGCGGTCAGCCCGATCTCCTTCATCTCCCGCAGCACGCGCGCAGGAGCCATCTGGTAGCCCCAGCCAGGCACCTCACACACACCCCAGCTGATCGGGGCGCCGGCAATCTTCATCTGACCTGTCTCCTTGGGTCGGGTCACGCGATGGTGACCACGGTGTGCTGCTTCACTGCTGCGTCTGCTGCGTCGGCGAGGACCAATGCTCCCCGGCCGTCGAGCACGGAGGGCGTGGGCGCCTGGCCGGCCTGGATGGCCGTGATGAAGTGGTCGAGTTCGTTGGTGTAGGCCTGCGCGTAACGCTCGAGGAAGAACGGCAGGTACGGTCCGGCCACCCCGGTGCCGGTGGCGCCGTTGAACTGCACCCCCGTGCTGCGCAGGTTGCCGGTCTCCAGTGAGCCTCTTGGCCCGAACGCCTCCATGCGCTGGTCGTAACCGGCAGCGCACTCGCGGCTGTTCAGGATGGTGCACACCGCACCCGATGCGGTCGTGAGGGTCACAGTCGCAGTGTCGATGTCACCGATCTCGCCGATGCCGTCGATGAACGCGTGGCCGCTTGCCGTCACCTCGACGAAGTCGCCGAGAAGGAAGCGGGCCATGTCAAAGTCGTGGATGGTCATGTCCCGGAAGATGCCACCGTTGTTGACCAGGTAGCTCGCCAGCGGCGCAGCCGGGTCACGGCTGACGATCGTCAGCTGGCGAAGGGCGCCGATCTCGCCGGCATCGATGCGCGCCTTGAGTTCGATCACGCCCGGGTCGAAGCGGCGGTTGAAGCCCACCATGACGCGATGCTCGTTGCCCGCGATCGCAGCGAGGCACTGGTCCACCCGCTCGACGCTGAGGTCGACCGGCTTCTCTGTCAGGACCGCCTTGCCGGCCGCGACGGCTGCCATGATCTGGTCGACGTGGAACATGGTCGGCGAGCACACGACAACGGCGTCCACGTCGGCTGCCGCGTACACCTCATCGATGTCCTCTGTGGCCCGGACGCAGAAGCCCGCTGCCACCCTGGCAGCTGCCCCCGCAACGGGATCGGCGATGAGGACCAGTTCTGCGGCGGGATGGCCCGCAATGGTCCTGGCGTGAACCTGGCCGATCCGGCCGGCTCCGATGATCGCGAGGCGCAGCATCGCAGGCATCCTTCTCTCGAGTCCGGGGCTGTGGGTGCAGGCCGTGCCATGCTCCCGTTCGCCGATCATCGAGGGCCCCTTTGCATCGATGTGGCTACAACAAGATGTCCTTACATTGGACTCTAGTGCCCGCCCTGACCCCGGTCAAGCCGTCCCGCCCGTTCAGCTGCGGGTGCTCATGCCGTCCCAGGTGCCGACCTTCTGGTGGCGGTGCTCATCGGTGAACCAGGTGGCCGTGACGGCCTTGGTCTCTGTGAAGAACGCGACGCCGTCCCTGCCCATGGCGTGCAGGTCGCCGAAGAAGGATTCCTTGTGGCCGGTGAACGGGAAGGTGGAGAACGGCACCGGGATGCCCACGTTGATGCCGACCATGCCGGCATGGCTGCGGCTGGCGAACTCGCGGGCGTAGTAGCCGGAGCTGGTGTAGATGCAGGAACCGTTCGCGAAGGGGTTGGCGTTCATCACGGTGATGCCCTCCTCGAAGTCGGCGACCCGCTTGATCGACGTGACAGGGCCGAAGATCTCGTAGGTGCCGGCCCAGTTGTTGGGGCCGACGTTGTCGAGGATCGACGGACCCATCCAGTAGCCACCCTCGTAACCGTCGACGGTGACCTCGCGGCCGTCGAGCACGAGCGTGCCGCCCTCATCGACGCCCCGCTGGATGCCGGAGGCAACGAACTCGCGGTGCTTGGCCGTGATGACCGGGCCGAGCTGGCTCTCCGGCAGGTAGGCCGGGCCGAGCCTCAGCTTGGCAGCCATGCCGGCCAGCATCTCCACGACCTCGTCAGCGATGGAGTCCTGGACGCACACGACGGGCAGGGCCATGCAGCGCTGCCCCGCGCAGCCGAAGGTGGAGTTGATGATGCCGGCCACCGAACGCTCGAGGACGGCGTCCTCGAGGATCAGTGCGTGGTTCTTGGCCTCGGTGAGCGCCTGCACGCGCTTACCTGCACCCGCCGCGGTCTGGTAGATGTGCTTGCCCACGGAGGTGGAGCCGACGAAGGTGATGCCCCGGACGGCCGGGTTCACCAGCAGGCTGTCGGCCTCGACGCGGGAGCAGGTGACGAGGTTGGCGACACCCTTGGGCAGGCCGGCCTCGATCAGGAGCTCCATCATGCGCATCGAGGTCTGCGGGACCATCGAAGCTGCCTTCAGCACGAAGGTGTTGCCGGTGGTGATGCAGAACGGCAGCATCCAACCCATCGGGATCATCGCAGGGAAGTTGTACGGCGCGATGCCTGCGAACACACCCAGCGGCTCGCGGTAGGTCGTGGTGTCGTAGCCACGGGAGATGTTCATCGTGGTGTCGCCCTGCATCAGGTAGTGCGTCGAGCACGCGCACTCGACGACCTCGATGGCCTTCAGCACATCACCGCGGGCCTCGGCGAGGACCTTGCCCATCTCGGTGGACAGCAGGACGCTCAGCTCGTCCAGGTGCTCGTCGAGGAGCTGCTTGAAGCGGAACATCAGCTGGATGCGCTGCGGCAGCGGGGTGGCGGCCCAGGCGGGGAAGGCACGGGCGGCGGCATCCACGGCCGAGTCGACCTCGTCCTGGGTGCAACACGGCGCCTCGGCGATCTGCTCACCCGTGGACGGGTTCATCACGGGCATATAGGTGCCGGTCTTCGACTCGCGCCACTCGTTGTCCACGAGGTAGCGGAGCCGCTGCAACCGGGCGGCGCTCTCGGTCGCCGGTGCGGCCTGTTCGGTCAGGGCCATGTCGGTTCCTCTCGTTCTCGTTCGGTTCGTGCCAGTCGGGGGTCGACCGGCTGCCCGTCCCAGGTCTGCCGCACCCAGGCGTGCGCCGGGTCGTCACAGATCAGCCAGGCCCTGGTCTGTCCGGGGCCTGCCATCACATTCAGGTAGTACATGTCGTATCCCGGCGGGGCCATGGCCGGTCCGTGCCAGCCATGGGGAACAAGGACGACGTCGGTGGACCGCACCTCAGCAAGCACCTCGATGGGTCGCTCGGTGGTGCCGTAGACGCGCTGGTAGCCGAACCCGCCCTCCGCAACGGCCGGGGAGCCAGG
>Ga0302291_10000402_pt1 | contig 12631 bp, 8 predicted proteins | sample III_Fen_N1_4_FD_194548 | JGI IMG/M metagenome (GOLD analysis project Ga0302291, IMG submission 194548) | Peat permafrost microbial communities from Stordalen Mire near Abisko, Sweden - III_Fen_N1_4 | ecosystem: Environmental > Terrestrial > Soil > Wetlands > Permafrost | place: Sweden: Abisko... | reverse complement strand
ACCGGAATCGTGATCAGGAAGATGATCAGCAGCACCAACATCACGTCGACCAGCGGCGTGGTGTTGATGGTGGAGACCAGCTCGTTGACCGGCGCCAGACGGCGTTTCTTGGCCATGGGATGCGTCCTGCTCAGTGCGCGGCAGTCTGCGCGAGCAGGGCCGTATGCAGGTCGTCACCGAAATTCTGCACGCTGTCGATGGCCGACTTGTTGCGGCGCGCCAGCCAGTTGTAACCCAGCAGTGCCGGCACAGCGACCGCCAGGCCAATGGCCGTCATGATCAGTGCTTCGCCCACCGGGCCTGCGACCTTGTCGATCGAAGCCTGGCCAGCCACGCCAATGGCCGTGAGGGCGTGATAAATGCCCCAGACCGTGCCGAACAGGCCGACAAAGGGCGCCGTCGAGCTGACTGCGGCCAGGAAGGCCAGGCCGCGCTGCTGCGAGCCCTGCACGCGCTCGACCGCACGCTCGATGGACAGCGTCACCCAGTCGTGCAGACCGATGTGCTTTTGCAACTGGCCATACTTGGTCGCCGCATCCAGACCGGCCTCGGCCAGGTAGCGGAAGGGGCTGTCCTTGCCCAGCGACTCGACACCTTCGCGCACCGTCGCCGCCTGCCAGAACTTGTTGCCTGCGTCTTTGCCCTCGCGGGCAATGCGGGCCTGCTCGATCAGTTTGGTGATCAGGATGTACCAGCTGCCGATGCTCATGGTGGCCAGGATCACCAGCACCGCCTTCGCGACGAAGTCACTTTGTGCCCATAGCGCGCCGATGCCATAGGGGTTGTCGACGGTAATGGCCGCCTCGGGCTGGGCTTGAGCCAGCGCCCCCCAGACCAGCAGGCCCAGCGCAGCGCCTGTCTGCTTGAACGAATGAGTGGAGGGTTTGAACAGCATGGCGAGGCTCATCACTTCTTGGTGTAGATCTGGTCGAACACACCGCCATCGGCGAAATGCGTCGTCTGGGCCTTGGTCCAGCCGCCGAAGATTTCACGGATGTTGAACAGCTTGATGGTGGGGAACTGCTTGGCGTACTTGGCCAGCGCCTTCGGGTCGGCCGGGCGGTAGAAGTTCTTGCCGGCGATGTCCTGGCCTTCGGCCGAATACAGGTACTCCAGATAGGCCTGCGCGACTTCGCGTGTGCCCTTCTTGTCGACGTTCTTGTCGACCACGGCGACCGGCGGTTCTGCCAGGATGCTGGTCGGCGGATAGACCACGTCGAACTTGTCGGCGCCGAATTCCTTCAGCACGAGTCCGGCTTCGTTTTCCCAGGCCAGCAGCACGTCGCCAATGCCACGCTCGGCAAAGGTCACCGTAGCGCCGCGTGCGCCGGAGTCGAGCACCGGCACATTAGCGTAGACCTTGGCGATGTAGTCCTTGGCCTTAGCGTCGTTGCCACCGGGCTGCAGCAGGGCATCGCCGTAAGCGGCCAGATAGCCCCAGCGGGCGCCGCCCGAGGTTTTCGGGTTGGACGTGATCACGCTGACGCCGCTGCGGGCCAGGTCGGCGAAGGACTTGATGCCCTTCGGATTGCCCTTGCGCACCAGGAAGATGATGGTGGATGAGTAGGGCGTGCTGTTGTTCTTGAACTTGGTCTGCCAGTCGGCGTTCACCAGCTTGCCGCCCTCATTGGCGATCGCGTCGATGTCATAGGCCAGCGCCAGCGTCACCACATCGGCATCGAGGCCGTCGATCACGGAGCGAGCCTGCTTGCCCGAGCCGCCATGCGAAGCCTTGACGGTGACGTTGTCGCCCGTCTTCGCCTTCCAGTACTTGGAGAAGGCGGCGTTGTACTCCTGGTAGAGCTCGCGCGTCGGGTCATAAGAGACATTCAGCAGGGTGACGTCCTTGGCAATGGCAAAGGCGCTGCTGGCGCCCAATGCGGCCACCAGGAGAGCGTTACGGATGAAGTTTGAACGGCGCATGAAGGGGTCCCATATTTGCAAGCGAGCGACACAGCTCGGACTGATATGCAGTTTGACGACGCAAACCCTGGGGGCGAAGAAAGACTTTTGCACATGCATATGCGCTCGCCCTCTTGCCGTGCTCAATTTGCGTGGAATTCAGCAGAAGCAAGGGGTCAACTGTTGAGAAGTCAGCAAACCCACTGTTCATCGGGGTTTTCGCCCGGTATGCGGTTTGCGTCACCAGTTCAAATCAAGGTGAGGAAGCGGGGTGTGACTGCTTGTCGAGCTGAATTTCGAGCTGCCGCAAGGCCGCGTCCGAAGGATGAAGTTGGCGCGCTTGCCGCGCTTGCGCCAGCGCCTCGCGCGGGCGCCCGCTCTCGCGCAATGCGAGCGTGTACGTGAGCGCGTAGTCGGCACGTTCGGGGCGCTTGCGGGCCGCCTGCGCCAGCCAAGGCAGTGCCTCGTTCAGGCGCTGGCCCCGCACCAACAGCAGGCCTAGGGACTGTGCGGCATCCGCGATGTCGCCAGCTGCCACGCTGCCTGGGCGATCAGCCGTCAGCTTGAGCGTGCGGCGCAAGGCGAGCTCCCCTTCACTCTCGCGCCCACTCCCGCGCAGCCAATCGCTGAGCGCCATCGCTGCAGGCGGCCAGTCCGGCGCCAGCTTGGTGGCGCTTTGCAGCGCCCGCTCTGCGGCTTGTGGATCAGCTGTTGCGGCATAGAGCCTGGCCAGGTTGAGCTGTGTCTCGGGGCGCTCTTCGGCCTGCCGCTCCGCCTGCAACCACTCCTGCTGGGCCGTGCGCAGCGCTTGAGCTTCATCGGCGCGCCAGCGCAGCTCGGCCCGCCCCGACAGGCTGCGAGCCGCCTCAATGCGCACGGCACGCGCCGGGTCCTGCAAGAGCCGGGCGCCCAGGTCCTGAAGTTCGCCCGATGGCGGCAACAGAGCCAGCGCCCGCGCGGCACCCAGGCGCAGCAGCGCCTGCGGACTCTGCACGGCTAGGATCACTTCTGCCTTCGACAGGGCGGCCGAGGCCTGCATGAAGACATTGGGTCGCATAGGCGCGCCGGGCACGCGCAGGCTGTGGTCATGGCGCAGGTGCACGCCCATATAGATCTTGCCCGGCATATGGCAGCTCACGCACAGCGCAGCACGCTCCGGCTCGGCATGGGTGTCACGGTGGCATTGGCTGCAGACCGCGCTGGCGCCTGCATTGGCGCCGGCACCGACAGCTGCACCGCTGGCGCTTGCGCGCAGGCGCGCGCTGTGCGGCTCATGGCAATTGCCGCAGCTCACCCCGGCTGCATGCATGGCGCTTTGCGCAAAAGAGCCATATTCGAAGACCTCGCCATCGATGCGCCCGTCCTCGAAATAAAGGCCGGGCGTGGCGAGCGCCGGCAGGTACTGGTCCAGATAGGCGGTGTCGGGATCGCTTGCTGGCAGCAACTCGCTGCGGCGCGAATGGCAGCCCAGGCAACGCTCTCCCGCGCGCTGACCGAGCGCAGGCTCGCCTTGCGCATTGGCAATCTTGGTGCCGGGCGCCAAGGCAAATGGCAGGGGCTTGAGCGCACTGAGCGGCTGGCCAAAGCCCAGACCGGCCGGCCCACTGGCGCGCAGGCCTGCTTGCGGCGGCGCCTGGCGCGCCCAGGCCAGATGCGCCGAGCCCGGGCCGTGGCAGGCCTCGCAGCCCACGCCGAGCTCGGCCTGGCGCGTGTCGTAGCGCTCGCGGCTCGCGTCATAGCCTTTGTGCAGCGCCGTGGTGTGGCAGGCGGCGCATTGGAAGTTCCAGTTCTGCTCGCGGCCGCTCCAATGCGTGGGCTCACCGGGCTGGGGCGGATCGTCCGGATAAAGGTGATACCAGCGCTGGCCGCCCTCTTTGGCGGTACGCGCATCCCAGGCCACGCCGAGCGCCTGCTTGCGACCATCGGGAAAGCTCACCAGATATTGCTGCAGCGGATAGACGCCCAGCGTGTGGCTGATCTCGAAGTCGGCTTCGCGCCCATTGGCGCCTGCGGTGTGCACATAAAAGCGCGCGCCACGCTTGAAGAAGCGTGTGCGCTGTCCGTGGTGCCGCAGCGTTTGGCCATCGAAGCGGCCCAGCACGGTGGCGGCCGTGGCGGGCTGCATGGCCTGGGCGTGGTGCGACGCGCGCCAGGCCGCTGCCTGCGCCGCATGGCAAGCCGCACAGGCTTGGCTGCCTACGTATTGGCGGGTCTGCGCGGCAGCAGGCGCCAGCAGACCCAGCACAAGAACCAGGCCGCAGAAGGCGTAGAGGACGGCGGCCGGGCCGCCGGGCCAGCGAATCCGAATCAGCGCAGCTCCACCTGTACGCGCTCGATCTGCGCCGTGAAGCGGAAGGGCGAGGCGTAATCGCTGCTGACCGGCGAGCCGAGGTCGGCGCCGATGTCCTGCGATTCATAAGCCTGGTAGGCGATCTTGCTGATCGCGCCTTCGCCCACCGCCTGGCCGTTGACGAAGAGCCGGCCGCGCCCGGCCACCGCATTGGCCACCGGCTGCGTGGCATCGGGCGTGAACTCGAAGGCCACGTTGACCTTGCCGCTTGGCAGTGCCGCGCTGGCCACGATATGCCCGCTCTCATGACCGTGGGCGTTGGAGGCGTAGTTCAGCCGGCCGTTCTTCACATAGAGGCTGTAGCCACCCCAGCGTCCACCATTGGCGATGATGACGCCGTCCGGGCTGGCCTTGCCGTCCAGCTGCAAGTCAGCGCTGATGCGGTGCGCGCGCTGGCTCACATTGGGACTGTTGCCTGAAGGAATGCGCTGCACCGTGCCGCGGTAGCTGAAGCTCTTGCGACCGGCCGTTGGGTTGGGTCGGCCTTCGCCGCTGGGCTGCAGCGGATAGACATCGAAGCGTTGCGCTTCCTGGTCAAACAGGGCCTCCAAGGCCTTCAGGCGCGCCGGCTGCTCGGCCGCCAGATTGCGGGCCTGGCTGTAGTCGGCATTGAGGTTGTAGAGCTCCCAGGCGCGTTCACCAAAGGGTGCCTGGCTCCAGACCGAGCCCGGCTGATTGCGCACCGCACGCGAGCCAGCGAACCAGCCGTCCTGGTAGATGCCGCGCGTGCCATCGATCTCGAAATACTGCTGCCGGTGTGGCGAGGCGGCGCTGGCACGCTCGAAGCTGTAGGCCAGGCTCTGGCCCGCCAGCGGCACTTGAGGAATGCCCTCCACGACATCGGGGAATTTGATGCCGGCGACTTCGTAGATGGTCGGCGCGATATCGGTGACATGGCCGAACTGGCGGCGCACCTCGCCATGAGCCTTGATGCCTGCGGGCCAGGACACGACCAGCGGATTGCGCACCCCGCCCAGATAGGCGGGCAGGCCTTTACCGTACTGGAAGGGCGTGTTGTCGGCCCAGCCCCAGGCGGCGCCGTAGTTGTTGTCAAAGCGCGGGCTGCCGAGTTGGTCGATCAGCGCCAGGCGCTCTTCCACGCTGCGCGGACGACCATCGGCCGCCGTCGCGTCGCGCCCCGTGAGCGGGTTGGCAATCGCCGCCCCGTTGTCGCCGACGATATAGAACACCAGCGTGTTCTCGGCCCGGCCCAAGGCTTTGATTTCATCGAGCACGCGGCCCACCTGGTGATCGGTGAAGGCCAGATAGGCGGCTGACACCTCGGCCTCGCGGGCCAGCAGGCGGCGCTGCTCGGCGCTGAGGCTGTCCCAGGCCGGCAACTCGGGCGGGCGCGGCGTGAGCACCGCATCGGCCGGGATCACGCCCAGCTTTTTCTGGCGCGCAAAGTTCTCTTCGCGCAAGCGGTCCCAGCCCAGATCGAACTGACCCTTGTACTTGGCGATCCAGTCGGCCGGCACATGCTGGGGCCAGTGCGTGCCGCCTGGCGCGAACCAGACGAACACCGGCTTGTCCGGATAGACCGCGTCCTGCGTGCGCAGCCAGCCCTGGGCTTGCTCGGCCATATCGGCAATCAGGTGGTAGCCCTGCTCGGGCGTGCGGCCCGGCTCCACCGGCAAGGTGTTGCGCCAGATGCGTGGCTCGTACTGGTTTTCGGCGCCGCCGTGAAAGCCGTAGAAGAACTCGAATCCGAGGCTGGTGGGCCAATGATCGAAGGGCCCGGCGGGCGTGACCTCCCAGGCCGGCGTGTTGTGCCATTTGCCGAAGGCGGCGGTGCTGTAGCCGTTCTGGCGCAGCACTTCGGCCAACGAGACTGTGTCCTTCTGCCAGACCGAGTTGTAGCCCGGATAGCCGGCGGTGGCGACCTGGCCGAAGCCGGCCTGATGCGAGTTGCGACCGGTCAGGATGGCCGCGCGCGTGGGCGCACATAGCGCCGTCACGTGGAACTGGTTGTAGCTCACGCCCTGGCTGGCGAGCTGCTGAAGTGTGGGTGTCTGGGCCACGCCGCCGAAGGTGGAGCTGGCGCTGAAGCCCACGTCATCCAGCAGCACCACGACGATATTGGGCGCGCCCGCAGGTGCTTTGATGGCCTGCGGATAGGCCGGCGTGGCGGCATCGCCGCGCGGCGCGATCTTGCCGGCAAACGGCGCGGGTGGACGCGGCAGCACCTCGGTGGCGTGGGCCGTGCTCAAGGCGAGCCATAAGGCAGGCGATAGGGCCATCGCGACGACGGCTGTCCGGGGCAGTTTGTGGGAGAAGAATATGCGCATGGTCTGCCGCACATAGCAACTCCTGGACCATTGCTGAGCGTCGATCCGAAAGGCCGTCAGATCGGGCGCCGCACTCGGATGAGTCGGTTTGGAGTCCGCTGGCGGCTGCTGAAAATCCAGCAGATTGTTGGCCGCACTGTTGCAGATGGAGCAGTGCGGAGGGACATTGACAGCCCCTGGCCGGGCCTGTCGCCGTGGTATGCAAATTGCGATTCACGGGGTCTTTGCATCTATCGAAACAGGCCTGCGATGCCCTTACGTTTCCTGCCGAAGTTTGCGCCCGCGCTGTTGCTGGCACTCTTGCTGAGCCCGACTTTCAAACTGCCTGCACAGGCCCAGACCACGTCGCCGCCACCGGCCACCACGCTGCTGCGCGGCTTGCCCGACTTTTCCGATCTGGTGGAGCGGGTCGGCCCGGCGGTGGTGAATATCCGCACCACTGCCAAGGCTCGCTCGGTGGACGCCCAGACCGAGGCGGATGCCCGTGAACTTCTGCGGCGTTTTGGTTTGCCGGTGCCCCCGGGCTCGCTGCGCCGTGGTGCCGAGTTGGACTCAGACAGCGAGCCGCAGGAGCGCGGCGTGGGCTCGGGCTTCATCGTCAGTGCCGATGGCTATCTGCTCACCAATGCGCATGTGGTGGCCGAGGCGGATGAAATCTGGGTGCGCCTGACCGACAAGCGTGAGTTCAAGGCCAAGCTGATCGGCGCCGACAAGCGCAGCGATGTGGCGGTGCTGAAGATCGAGGCGAGCGCGCTGCCCACGGTGACGCTGGGCGATGTGAGTCAGCTTCGTGTGGGCGAATGGGTGATTGCGATCGGCTCGCCCTTCAACTTCGACAACTCGGTGACGGCCGGCATCGTCAGCGCCAAGGCGCGCGACACCGGCGAGCTGCTGCCGTTGATCCAGACCGATGTGGCGATCAACCCGGGCAACTCGGGCGGCCCGCTGATCAATCTGCGCGGTGAGGTGGTGGGCATCAACTCGCAAATCTACAGCCGCTCGGGTGGCTATATGGGCATCTCATTCGCCATTCCCGTGGACGAGGTGCAGCGCGTGGCCACGCAGCTGCGTGCCAGCGGCCATGTGGTGCGTGGGCGCATCGGCGTGCGCATTGCCGAGGTCAGCAAGGACGTGGCCGAAGCGCTGGGCCTGCCGCGTGCCGAGGGCGCGCTGGTGCGCGGGCTGGAGCCGGGCGGCCCGGCCGAGAAGGCCGGCGTGGCGCCGGGCGATATCGTCACGCGTTTCAACGGTCAGGCCATTGAGAAGCCCAGCGACCTGCCACGCCTGGTCGGCAATAGCGCGCCGGGCTCGGAGCAACTGCTGCAGGTGCTGCGCCGTGGCCAGCTGCAAGATCTGCGCGTGCAGGTGGCTGAGCTGGAGGCCGAGGCGCCGGTGGTGGCCGCCGCTGAAGACGCCAAGCCCAAGGCCGCGCCGGGCGCCATTGCCGCTTTAGGCCTGCAACTCACCGAGCTGAATGCGGCCGAGCGTCGTGAGCTCAAGATTCGCAATGGCCTGCGCGTGAGCGCCAGCGTGGGCGCGGCGGCACGCGCAGGCCTGCGCTCCGGAGATGTGCTGCTGAGCCTGGGTCAGAGCGATATCAGCAGCGCCAAGCAGCTCGAAACGCTCTTAGCGCACCGCGACCGCAGCAAGCCGCTGAGCCTGCTCTACCAGCGCGAAGGGCTCGCACAGTACGCGGTGATCAAGCCGGCCACTGCCAGTTGAGCAACTGAGCCAGCTGAAATCTAGCTCCAGCTCAGATCCACGCGCGACAGCGGCCACTGGCGCACGCGCTTGCCGGTGGCGGCGAAGATCGCATTGCACACGGCCGGCGCCAGCGGCGGCAGGGCCGGCTCACCCAGTCCGGTGACGGGCTGGTCGCTGCGCAGGAAATGCACCTCGATCTTCGGCGGGGTGTCGGCGATGCGGATCAGCGGATAGTCGCTGAAATTGCTTTGCACGATGCGGCCGCGCTGGATGTCGAGCTCGGCATGCATCAGCGTGCCCAGGCCGTCGATCACCGAACCCTCGACCTGGTTCTCGGCGCCGCTCGGGTTGACGATCTGCGAGCCGATGTCAGACACCACGACCACGCGGTCCACCTTGAGCGCACCGGCTTTGGAGACGGTGACCTCGGCCACCTCGGCGATATAGCCGCGATGGCTGAAGTGGAAGGCCACACCGGCCCCCTGGCCGCGCGGGAATTTCTTGCTGCCCCAGCCCGATTTGACGCCGGCTTCCTTGAGCACTGCGCGCATGCGAGCCACGTTGTAGGGCGTGCCGCGCTCGCCGGTGCCGGGCATCAGGTCGCGCTCACCTAGCAGCGCCAGGCGGAAGGCCAGCGGGTCGCGCCCGGCGGCATGCGCCAGCTCGTCGATGAAGCTATGGAAGACCCAGGCAAACACATTGCTGCCCGGCGCGCGCCAGGGCCCCATGGGCACGCCGCATTCCAGCGCTGTCTGCTCCAGCAGGTAGTTGGGCACCCAGCGGCCGGGGAACTCGTCGCCCGAGAGGCTGGCGCCGCTGCCGGGCTGCAGCTGCGAGCGGCCCTCGCGCTCGACCCGGTTGGCAAAGGTGACGAAGTGGTTGTGCCAGGCGGTGACCTGGCCCTTGGCATCGACACCGCCGCGCAGGAAGTGGAAGCCGCCGGCACGGAAATGGTCATGGCGGATATCGTCCTCGCGCGACCAGGTCAGCTTGACCGGGGCCGACACCTTTTGCGCGATGGCCGCGGCTTCGACGATGTAGTCCGAGCTCAAGCGCCGCCCGAAACCGCCGCCGCTGCGCGTGATGTGCAGCGTGATCTTCTCCTTGGGGATGCCCAGGGTGCTGGTCACCAAGGCCTGGCCGGCGCCGGGGTTCTGGGTCGGCGCCCAGAGCTCCAGCGCACCGTCCTTCCACCAGGCCGTGCAGTTCTGCGGCTCGATGCTGGCGTGCGAGACAAAGGGATAGCTGTAGGCCGCCTCCACCTTGTGGGCGGCCGAGGCCAGCGCGGCCTGCACATCGCCGTCCTGGCGCACCGCTTGCGCGCCGGGTTTGCCGGCCAGTGCCTGTGCCTGCTGCACAAAACCTTCCCAGCTCTCAGCAGCCACCTTGCCCTCATCCCAGCTGACCTTGAGCTGCTTGCGCGCGCTGAAGGCCGCCCAGGTGGACTCGGCGATGATGGCCACGCCCGGCAGCAGGCCGCGCAGATCGCTCGTGCCCTCGATCACAAAAGCATCGCGCACGCCGGGCAGGGCCTTGACGGCGGCCAGATTGGCGCTGAGGACCCTGGCGCCGAAGGCCGGCCCTTTCTCGTAGACCGCATACAACATGCCGGGCAGTCGGGTGTCGATGCCAAACAGCGGCTGGCCGGTCACCACGGCGTGGTTGTCCACGCCGCCGATGCGCTGGCCCAGCAGCTGGTAGTCCTTGGGATCCTTGAGCTTGACCGTGCCAGCGGCCGGCAGCGGCAACGTCGCCGCCTTGGCCGCGAGCTGGCCGTAGCTGAGCCGGCGCTTGCCGCGCGCATGGCTGACTGCCGAGTGCGCGGCCACGCATTCCTCCACCGGCACGCCCCAGCTCAGCGCTGCGGCCTGGACCAGCAGGGTGCGCGCGGTGGCGCCCAGCAGCAGGAAGTTTTGGTAATTGACGGGCGTGGAGGTGGAGCCGCCCGCACTCTGGCTGCCGTAGGCCGGGTCCAGATCGCCCTGAACGATGCGCACATCCTTCCAGTCCACCGCCAGCTCTTCGGCAATCACCATGGGCAGCGAGGTCTTGATGCCCTGGCCGATTTCCGGCTGCTTGGAGACCAGGGTGACCTGGCCGTTGCTGGCGATGCGGATGAAGGCATTGGGCTTGAACTCGGCACCCGGCGGCGTGACCTCGGCGGCCTCGGTGGTGGTGCTCAGGCGCAGGCCCAGCAGCAGGCCGCCGCCGGCCAGCGCGCTGTGGCGCAGAAAGCCGCGCCGGCTGGTGCTGAGGCTGGCTTGGCTCATGGCTTCACCTTCTTGCTGGCGGCTTTGTCGACGTTCTTGCTGGCGCCTTTGCCAGAGCTCTTGCCGGCGCTTTTTCCCTGCGCGGCAATCTCGGCCGCTCGGTGGATGCCGGCGCGGATGCGCGTGTAGGTGGCGCAGCGGCAGAGGTTGCCGGCCAGGGCGCCGTCGATGTCCTCGTCGCTGGGCTTGGCGTTCTCTTTGAGCAGGGCGGCGGCCGTCATGATCTGGCCGGCCTGGCAATAGCCGCATTGCGGCACGTCCAGTTCTTCCCAGGCCTGCTGCAGCGGATGCGCGCCCTTGGGGTCCAGCCCCTCGATGGTGGTGACCTGCTTGCGGCCGACGGTGGAGACCGGCGTCATGCAGGCCCTTGTGGGCACGCCGTTCAGGTGCACGGTGCAAGCGCCGCAGGCACCGACACCGCAGCCGTATTTGGCACCGTAGAGCTCCAGACTGTCGCGCAGCACCCAGAGCAGGGGCGTGTCGGCGGCGACGTCGACCTGGCGATTGCTGCCGTTGATATTGAGCGTGTATTGCGTCATCGAGACTTGACCTCCATGGCAGGGGCCGGGGTATCCCAGCGTCCGGCAATGTTCTTGAGCAACTGGCTGGTGGCGTTGAGCTGGCGGGTCCGCAGGTCCAGCAGGCTGCGTTCGCTGCTCAGGGCCGCTGTCTGCGCGGTCACCACATTCAGATAGCTTACGGTACCCACGCGGTATTGCTCCTGGGTGATTTCCAGATTGCGCTGCGCGGCGGTCAGCGCTTCGCTTTGCAGCGATGCCTGGGTCTGCAGCTGATCGGCCAGCAGCAGGTTGTCCTCAACCTCCTGCAGTGCCACCAGCACGGTCTGGCGGTAGCTGGCGCCGGCCTGCTCTGCCAGCGCGCGGGCCTGGGCATTGGCGGCGTTGCGCGCGCCGCCGTCCAGCAGCTTCTGCGCCAGCGCCGGGCCCAGCGACCAGACGAGGCTGGGTGAATCGAAGAGCTGCCGCAGGCTGCTGCTGCGCTCGCCGGCACTGGCCGAGAGCGTGAGGCTGGGGAAGTAGGCGGCTTCGGTTTCGCCGATCTGCGACTGCGCGGCGGCCACGCGGCGCTCGGCCGCGCGGATGTCGGGTCGGCGCTGCAACAGGCTGGCCGGCAGCAGGGTCGGCACGCGGGGCGGCGTGGGCAGCGTGGCGTTGGTTGACAGGCTCAGGGCCGCTGGAGCGCGCCCCAGCAGCACGGCAATCGCATGCTCGGCCTGGGCACGGCTGTTGGCGGCTTCCAGGCTTTGCACCTGGGTGCTGCGCCACTGGGTTTCGGCCTGCAGCACATCGGAGGCTGGGGCGACGCCCGACTGGTAGCGCGCGCGCGTCAGGGCCAGCGAGCGCTCGTAAGCAACGATGCTGCGCTCCACCAGCGCGCGCTGCGCCTCGGCGGCGCGCAGGCTCAGGTAGGCCTGGGTCAGCGTGCCCTGGGCCGATAGGCGCGCGGCGGCCAGATCGGCTTCGCTGGCCTGCAGCCGGGCTTCGCTCGTATGGCTGGCCTGGCGCAGGCGGCCGAACAGATCCAGCTCCCAGCTGGCGCTGAGGTCGGCGCGCACGGTGTTCTGAGGGCCGCTGGCATTGCCGCCACTGTCAGCGCGGTTGCCGCTGGCGCTGAGATTCAGGCTGGGCTGCTGGGCGGCGCGGGCCGTGCCCAGTGCGGCGCGGGCGGCGTCCAGCTGCGCCAGGGCGATCTTGAGGTTCTCATTACCAATCACCAGCCCGTCCTGCAGTTCGTCAAGCACCGGGTCTTGGTAGAGCTGCCACCAGCGCTCGCTTGGCGTTGCCGCCTCGCCGCTGCCGGCGCGCTGCCACAGCGCCTGCTCCTTGAAGGCCGCGACTTGCGCTGGCGGCGCGATGGCGACTGGCGGTGTGCTGGCGCAGGCGCAGAGCAGCAGGGGCAGGAGCAGGAGCGTTGGATAAAACTTGTTCATCACAGCAGGGCGAGGAAAGAATAGTGGCGAGGGACGGGCTGCCTGGGTGTTCTGCTCCGTCCATGCTCGGACCAATGGCCCGATCCCTTGCCAGGCACAAACAGTCCCCAGGACTGTTTTGTGTCCGGGCTCGGTCCCCCGGCCTGCGGCCTCCTCCTTTACTTCC
>Ga0302291_10000401_pt1 | contig 12648 bp, 1 predicted proteins | sample III_Fen_N1_4_FD_194548 | JGI IMG/M metagenome (GOLD analysis project Ga0302291, IMG submission 194548) | Peat permafrost microbial communities from Stordalen Mire near Abisko, Sweden - III_Fen_N1_4 | ecosystem: Environmental > Terrestrial > Soil > Wetlands > Permafrost | place: Sweden: Abisko... | reverse complement strand
CGTAGTTGGCGGCGTTGCCGTCGCCAAGGCTGATCGCATGCGCACCGGCGGTGGCGCCGGCGCCGGTGGCGGTCGCGAGCGTGACGCCCGAGACGACGCTGGCGGCATCTTCGTATTTCAGCTGCGCGGCATTGACCGTGTAGCCGAGCGCCGGATCGGCATCGCCGTAGACCTTGGCGCGGTCGTCGGCACGCACGTTGAGTGCGGCCTTGTCCACGGTGAGCGTGCCGGCGACATAGCTGATTGCGTAGTTGTCGGCAGCGCCGTCGGCGGCGGTGATGCCGTGCGTGCCGGCGGTCGCGGTGGCGCCGGTGGCGGTCGAAAGCGCAACGCCCGAGACGACGCTGGCCGCATCCTCGTACTTCAGCTGCGCGGCGTTGACGCTGTAGCCGAGCACCGGCTCCGCATCGCCGTAAGTCTTGCGGGCGTTGTCGGCGCTGACGGTCAGTGCGGCCTTGGCGACCGTGAGCGTGCCCGGCGTGTAGTCGAGCACGTAGTTGGCGGCGCTGCCGTCGCCAAGGCTGATCTCATGCGTGCCGGCGGTGGCACTGGCGCCGGTGGCCGTCGCGAGCGTGACGCCCGAGACGACGCTGGCCGCATCTTCGTATTTCAGCTGCGCGGCATTGACCGTGTAGCCGAGCGCCGGATCGGCATCGCCGTAGACCTTGGCGCGGTCGTCGGCACGCACGTTGAGCGCGGCCTTGTCCACGGTGAGCGTGCCGGCGACATAGCTGATCGCGTAGTTGTCGGCAGCGCCGTCGGCGGCGGTGATGCCGTGCGTGCCGGCGCTGGCTGCGGCGCCGGTGGCGGTCGAAAGCGCAACGCCCGAGACGACGCTGGCCGCATCTTCGTACTTGAGCTGCGCGGCGTTGACCGTGTAGCCGAGCACCGGCTCAGCATCGCCGTAAGTCTTGCGGGCGTTGTCGGCGGTGACGGTCAGCGCCGCCTTGTCCACTGTCATCACGCCGGGCGCGTAGCTCAGGCTGTAGTTGGCGGCAGTGCCACTGCCGATGGCGATGCCGTGCAGGCCGGCAACCGCGTCGGCGCCGGTGGCGGTCGACAGCGCCACGCCGGTCACGACGCTGGCGGCGTCGGTGTACTTCAGCTGCGCGGCGTTGACCGTGTAGCCGAGCACCGGTTCTGCGTCGCCGTAAGTCTTGCGGGCGTTGTCGGCGCTGACGGTGAGAGCGGCCTTGTCCACGGTGAGCGTGCCGGGCGTGTAGCTCAGGTCGTAGTTGTCGGCGGCGCCGCTGCCGGCGGTGATGGCGTGCGTGCCGGCGGTGGCGCTGGCGCCGGTCGTGGTCGCAAGCGCCACGCCGGTGACGACGCTGGCGGCGTCGGTGTACTTCAGCTGCGCGGCGTTGACGGTGTAGCCAAGCTCCGGCTCGGCATCGCCATAGGTCTTGCGGGCGTTGTCGGCGGTGACGGTGAGCGCGGCCTTGTCGACGGTGAGCGCGCCATCGACATAGCTGATTGCGTAGTTGTCGGCGACGCCGCTGCTGGCGGTGATGGCGTGGCTGCCGGCGGTGGCGCCGGCGCCGGTCGCGGTGGCGAGCGCCACGCCGGTGACGACGCTGGCGGCATCCGTGTACTTGAGCTGGGCCGCATTGACGCTGTAGCTCAGCGCCGGATCGGCATCGCCATAGGTCTTGCGCAGGTTGTCGGCGCTGACAGTCAGCGGCGCCTTGTCGACGACCAGCATGTTCATGGCGTAGCCGGCGTACTGGTAGTTCGGGTTCGAGATCGTGAGGCTGCCCTGGAAGATCAGGTGCACGCCGGCGGTCGCGGCGGCGCCGGTGTCGGTGAGCAGCGCGCCGCTCATCACGGTGGCCGCCGTGTCGCCGCCGACAAGGCCGAGGCCGCTGAAGCTGTAGGTCAGCGTCGGGTCGGCATCGCCATAGACGGTGTGCTGGCCGTCGGCGACCAGCACGATCGGGCGCGCAAGAATCGTCCCGGTGCGGCTGAACGGCGACAGCGTGTAGTTGTTGGCGCTGGCGCCGGTCAGGCTCAGGCCGGTGCCGGTGACGGCCCTGCCGATGCCGGCGTTCGCGTCGGCGTAGCTGGCGGTCAGGCCGCCGGCCAGCGTCACCGAATCGCCGGTGATGTAGGCGCCGTCGTTGGCCGTGCTGCCGCCGTTGGAAATCGTCGGTGCGCTGCCGAGGCCGGCGGCCGATGTCGCGTCGTAGTAGCGCGTGCTGATCGTGGCGCCGCCAATCGTCAGCGCCTTGCGCGTGACGGTCGCGGCCTGGCTGCCGAGGTCGAGGTGGTAGTTGCCGGCTTCGGCGCCGGTCAGCGTCACGCCGCCGAAAGTGACGAGGCTGGCGTTGTTGACGCTGGCGTAGTCATAGGCGCCGGTGGCGGTGCCGGTCAGCGCCACGCTGTCGATGGAATAGGGCCGGCCATCGCTGGTGCTGCCGCTGCCCGCGCTTTCGCTCGTGCCGAGGGTGGCGCTGCCGGTCACCGTGGCGGTCGTGCCGCCGTCGTAGACCTTGCTCGCAGCCACGCCGAGGCCGCTCGCGGTCAGTGTCTTCTGCGTGATGTCGGCCGTGACCGGGGCGATGCTGACGGCGTAGTTGGCCGCGTCGGCGCCGCTCAGGCCGAGGCCGGCCAGCACCACGTTCTTGCCGCTGCCGACATGCCGGTCGTCGAAGCTGCCGCTGGCTGTGCCGCTGATGGCGACCGTGTCGCCGACCAGCGTCAGGCCGTCGCTGCTGCTGCCGCCGGTGCCGATCGTGGCCGAGCCGTTGACCGTGGCGGCGCGGCTGCCGTCGTAAATCTTGTTGCCGGCGCTCAGGCCGCTGACGGTGATGACCTTCTGCTGCACCGTGAAGCTGGTGCTGCCGGGGTTGACGACGATGTTGTAGCCAAGGCTGTTTGCCATCGTGCCGATGCCGCTCAGCGTGACGCCGTAGGTACCGACCGGGATGAAGCCCGCGCCCGACGGCGTGTAGGCGTCGGTGCTGGCGGCCAGGCTGCCGCTGGTGGCGCTGGCAAGCGTGTCGCCGTCGATGAAGCCGGAAACGTCAACGCCCGGCACCGCGCCCGGATCGCCGTAGGTGATGACGCCGCCGCCGCTGACCGACGCGGTGATGGTCGGCGTCGTCGCGTACAGGAACCAGTTGCCGCTCGCGGCATAGCCCGGCGTGCTGCCGGTGTAGGGGGCGCCGTAATGCTTGTTGTAGACCGACATGCCCTCGTCGGCCCAATCGGGATGGCTCGAATAGACGAGGTAGCGGCCGCTGCCCGCGTTGTTGATGCCGGTATCGGTCGCGGTGTTGTTGTGGAAGTCGTTGCCGGCCACCAGCACGATGTCGCCGCTGGTGGTGTTGGTCACCGGCGCATCGAGGATGAGCTGGACGCCACCGCCGTTGCCGCGCAGCAGCATGCCGTTGGCGGTCGTCAGGCCGGTGTTCGGGCCGACCGTGCCGACCGTGAGCATGCCGTTCGACACGGTCACATTGGCGCTGCCGACATTGCCGGCCAGCGTGCCGATGGTGTTGTAGCCATTGGCAAGCGTGACGGTGCCGGTGCCGCGCAGCCGCAATTGCGTCGCCGACAGGCTCGCGCCACTCATCTGCGTGATGTTGCTGCCGTTCGGCGCCCACAGCGCCAGCACGCCGGTGTCGGCGGTGATGTCCGAGTCGGCGGCCAGCGTCACCGGCGCGGCGTTCGCGGCGATCGTCAGCGTGCGGCCATCGGCCACGCCCGACTTGAGCACGCCGCTGATCGTCATGCCGCCGCTGCCGCCGTACAGGTTCAGGTCGGCGGCCAGCGTCGCGCTGCCGTTGCGCAGCATCGATGCCTGCGTGAAGTCGAGCCCGTTGAAGGCCGTCGCGCCGCCCTGGTTGGTGCGGCCCAGCTCGATGTTGCTGAAGCCGGTCGATTGATGGATGACGGCGCCGACTTCGGCCGCCGTCATGTCGAAGTCGGCGCCGCTGCCGCCGAACTTGACGCTCAGGCCGGTGTTCGATGCGCCGACCACCAGCTTGCCGTTCGACTTGCCGCTCAGCACGGTGTCGCCCGCCAGCACGATGCCGCCGTTGTTTGCGCTGTCGCCACGGGCCAGCAGCGCGAGGTCTTGCGTGTTGCTGCCGCCAATCGTTGCGCCGTCGCGCGTGCGGATGCCGCGACCGTGGCCGGCGCCGTCGATGCCGTCGTTGATCAGCGTGATGTGCGTGCCGTTCAGGCTCGCCACCAGCAGATCGCCGGCGGCGTTGCTGGTCTTGTCGCCCGAATTGAGGATGCTCATCGCAACCATGCCGCTGCCGGCGTCGATGGTCGTGCCGGCGCGCTGGACGATCTCGGCGACGCAGGTACTGCAATCGCCATCGACCACGCCGGCTGCCGCGCTCTGGTTCGCGATCGCGGTGAAGTTGCCGTTGTCGGTCGTGATGCTGGCGTCGATGTAGATGCTGCGGCCGGCTTCGAGCGCGAGGTTGCCGCCATGGCCGCTGGCCGTCACCGAGATTGCGCGCGCCACCGTGATGTCGTTGCTGGCTTGCAGCGTGACGCTGGTGCCGGCATTGAGCATGTTCGTGAGCGTGCCGGTCGTGACGACCGCGTCGTCGCCGGTGCTGGCCGAAAAGCCGAACAGGCCCGTCGCCGAGTTGCCGCCGATCGCGTCATAGCCCGTCGTGTCGTTGGCGACGAGGCTGCCGTTCCAGTTGGCGCCGCCCGCGCCGTGGATCGGATCGACCGTGCTGCTGCTGACCGCGCCTTCATCGACCAGCGTCAGCGCATAGGCGGCGCTGCTGTTGTGGCCGCTGTTGGGCACGGCCCAGACCAGCGGCCGCCACGCGACGTTTTCCTGCGCCGTCACCGCCGTCGGCAGCAGCAGCGTGCGGATGTCGCTGCTCCAGCTGAAGCCGTCGGTCGTGCTCGTCGTCTGGCCGTTCGAGGCCGGCGCGAGGCCGATCAGGCTGTTGCGCCAGCTCACCACGCCGGCTGCGCCATGCGCCCCGCCGATCAGCGTGATCGCGCCCGCGCCGGCGTCGCCGCAGTTGTTGAAATTGCTCAGCACCAGCAGATCGCCGGTTGCGACGCTGCTCGCGCCGACCGTGCGCGAGAGCGCAATCACCTGGCTGCCGACGCCGTCGCCGGCGCTCCGGCCGACGATGCTGTTGCTGCTCGACACCACCGCGCCGGTGCCGCTTTCGGAATAGGCAATGCCGGTCGCGCCATTGACCCAGGTGATGGCGCCCGCGCCGGCACCGCCGGTCACGCGGTCGTCGGCATTGGTCCAGTTCGACGAGCTGACGAGGTAGTTGGTGCTGGCGCCGCTGTTGACGACATGCACGCCGCTTTCGTAGGCGATAACGCCGTCGAACGTGTAGATCGACTTGCCAAGGCCGACGTGGTCGCCGCTCGTGGCGCCGACCAGGCTGTTGCCCGCGCTGACCGCGCCCGCGATGCCGCCGGCCGCGCCGAAGGTCACGGCGCCCGCGCCGCCGTTCCAGTACGGGCTCGAAACGACGTAATTGCCGCCCGCCAGCGCCGTGATGCCCGGCATGACGTAATTCACGGGTGCGAAGAAAAGGCTCCAGGCCGCGTACGACACTGCGTCGCCGGCCTGTGTGCCGACCAGCGAATTCGCCGCCGTCACCGCGCCACCGCTGGCGCCGCCCATGAGCGTGCCGTTGCTGCCGTTGATCCAGCTGGCCGCGCCGAGCGAGTTCGGCGCGGAAGTCCCGTTCCAGGCCGAGGCCGAGTGCCAGAACGGCGAGCCGACCACTGCATTGCCATCGGCCAGCGCGGTCACGCCGCCGATGCCGACGCGGTCGCCGCTGCGATCGCTGGCGCTGTCGATCCAGTCGTAGCTCCAGCCCTTGCCGGGCACGAAGCGGTATTGATACGCGCCCGGATCGATCCAGCCCGCCATCACCGACGGCGTGTCGCCGACCAGGCTGTTCGCATCCGACACGGTGCCGGTCATGCCGGCCGTGCCGCTGCCCCAGGTGACGGCGCCGCGCTCGTCGTTCCATTGCGGATTCACGAGCAGGTAGTTGCCGTTGACGAGTTCGGTCACGCCATCGAGCGGCAGGCGCAGGCCGATCGCATCGTTGGTGTGGCTGCCGACGAGGCTGTTGCCGGCGCCGAGCGCGCCGCCCTGGCTGCCGTCGGCATAGGCGCCGGAGGCGCCGTTGATCCAGCTGACGGCGCCGGCCATGGCCGTGGCGCCGTTGTGCCAGCCGGGGCTGGCGACGAGCAGATTGCCGTTGGCCAGTTCGCGTACGACCGGCGTGCCGTTGAATACGAAGCCCGTGCTGACGTAGCCATAGGCGTCGCTGACGATGCCGAGGTTGTGCGGCGTGCTGCCGGCGTAATAGTTCTTGCCGAGCGGGGTGCCCGACGAGTTGCTGATGTTGTAGCCGACCTCGAACGAGTACGGCCCGACCGGACGCCCGGTGGTCGTCGTGTGCGTGTGGCCGCCCGAGATCAGCTCGCTCGTCACCGGCGTCACCCAGGTGGTGTCGGCGATCGTGCCGAGCCGGTCGCCGGCGCTGGTCAGCGTCGAGTGATTGACGTCGGCGAACACGTCGCCGGTGCTGCCGACGAGGCTGTTGCCGCTGCCGACCACGCCGCTGCGCTGGCCCGCGCCAATCCACGTCAGCGCGCCGCGCCCGTTGTTCCAGTAGGGGCTGATCGCGACGTAGTTGCCGCCGCTCAGTGCCGCGCCGAGCAGGCCGACGTGGTCGCCGGTGGTGGTCAGGAAGGTGGTCGTGTCGGTGAAGGTCATGCCGCCGCGCGTCTGCGTCGCGGTGCTGGTGGCGTAGACATCGGCGGTGCTGCCGACGAGGCTGTTCAAGGCGTCGACCGCGCCCGCGACGCCGCCCGTGCCCGCGCCCCAGGTGACGGCGCCCTTGCCGCCATCCCAGTTCGGGCTGCGCACGAGGTAGTCGCCATTGGCGAGCACATCGACGCTGGCGGCGAGCTGGGCGGTCCAGTCGCTGCTGATGTCGGTGAGGCTGGTGTTCACGCTGGACGTGTAGCCACTGCGGCTGTCGCCGGAATGGATGCTGCCGATGAAGTCGCCGGCATGGCTGCCGACCAGGCTGTTGCCCGCGCCGACCGCCGCGCCGCTGCTGCCCGCGCCGCTGGCCTCGCCGTTGTTGCCCTCAACCCAGGTGACTGCGCCGAAGGCGACGGTGCTGGTCGCCGAGCCGCCGCGATTGCCCCACAACGGGCTGAGCACGATGTAGTTCGGGCGCAGTCCGTCGCCGCCCATCGCGCCCACGGCGAACACGCCGCCCGAGCCGACGGTCTCGTGCGCGTCGCTGCCGACGAGGCTGTTCGCGGCCGAGAGCGCGCCGGTCCGGCCGGTCGTGCCCGAGCCCCAGGTGACGGCGCCGGCATCGACCACGCCGCCCCGGTCCCAGTTCGGCGAGACCACGGCGTAGTTGCTGCCGGTCAGTTCGACCACGCTGCTGCCGACGTGGTCGCCGGCCGTCGAGCCGACCAGGCTGTTCGCCGCCGACACGCTGCCGGCCAGACCGGCCGCGCCGTTGCCGAAGCTCACCGAGCCGGCGCCGCTGCTCCATTCGTTGTCGACGACGAGGTAGTTGCCGTTGGCCAGCTGCTTGATGCCGCTGCTGGCGTAGGCAACGTTGCGCGTCGTCTGCGTGTAGTTGGAGACGTTGGTGGTGGTCGAGTAGTCGTAGGTGGCGTAGGGCGAGCTGCCGCCGTGGCCCAGGCTGCCGATGAAATCGCTGGCGTCGCCGATCAGGCTGTTGCTGCTCGACACCGCCGCGCCGTTGCCGGCCTCGTTAAAGGGGTAGCCGCCGCCATCAACCCAGGTGACGGCGCCGTTCGGCGCGTTGTCGAGATAGCGCCCGACGGCTGCGTTGCCGCTTTCCGTCCAGTAGGGGCTGCTGACGAGGTAGTTGGCGCCGGTCACGCCGGTGGTGCTGATGCCGCCGCTGCCGACGAAGTCGTAGGCGCTGCTGCCGACGAGGCTGTTGCCGGTCGAGACCGCGCCGAACGCGCCGCCGGCCGCGACGTGCGTGACGGCGCCGGCGAAGGTCGCGGCGCCATTGGTCCACAACGGGCTGGCGATGACGAAGCTGCCGTCGGGCAGGGCGGTGATGCTGCGGCCGACCATGTCGCCAGCCGCGCCGGGCGGCGTGGTGCGACGGTTGAAGCCGCCGTCGAGCATGGTGATCGGCAGCGAGCTGTCGACGCCGAGCACATAGACCTGCTTGCTGTCGGTGGCGGTCGCGACGGGCGCGAGGCTGCGCACCATCGTCGAGCCGACGATGGCGGTGCTGGCCGAGATCGCGCCGCCGCCATTGCCATCGGCCAGCGCGCCGGTGCTGCCGTTCATCCACACCACCGCGCCGCGGCCGTTGTTCCAGGTCGGCACGCCGATGGCGACGTTGCCGTCGGCCAGCTCGACGATGATCGTGCCCGGCCGCGCGACGGTGCTGCCGTCGCTGCCGATCACATTGCCGGCGCCGACACGGTCGTTTGCGGTCACCGTGATGTTGCTGCCGTTGAGCACGGTGTTGCCGCTGTAGCTGTGCGGCGTGACGACGTCGGCATTGGCCGAATCGCCGATCAGGCTGTTGCCGCTGCCGACGACTCCGGCGCCGCTGCCGGTCTTGCTTTGCCAGGTGATGGCGCCGGCCGAAGCATTGACGCCAGTGGCAATCGCATAGGCGCTGGTGCCGGGCGAACTGCGCGCGCCGGTCGAGTCGAGCGGCGTGTAGGTGAAGACGTTCCTGCCAGCCTGCGTGTCGAAGTCGGGACTCAGCACGAGGTAGTTGCCGGTGCCGAGCACCTGCACGCCGCCCGCGCCGATGCGGTCGCCGGCACTGCTGCCGCGCAGGTCGGTCAGCAGCGCGCCGGTCTGGCTGTCGAACAGGTAGGCGGCGCCGGTGCTGGCGGTGGCGCCGGTCGTGGCGTCGGGCGCGGTGATGACGACGTTGCCGTTGCCAAGCACCTTGACCGTCGAGCCGAAGCCGTTGCTCGCGCTGGCGGTCGGATCGCTCAGCGCGAGGCTGGCGAGCGCGCTGCCGGCGTCGTCCACGATGATGTTGCGCGGGTCGAGCAGCAGCCGGCCGGCATCGCCGCCGGTGCGCGAGGCGAGGTCGGCCGTGCCCTGGAACACGAGATCGCCCTTGCCCGAGACTTCGGCTTGGCCGCCATTGCCGGCCGCTTCGCCGCCACGCGCCAGAACATGCCCGCCGAAGACGGTCTTGCCATCGGACCAGACGACGACCTGACCGCCGTCGCCGGCCTGCGTCGCATCGGCGCGCAGCACGGTTGATGCGTTGATGCCGACGGTTGCGGCATTGGCGAGATCGGCGTCATGGCCCTGGAAGCCGCCGCCAACGCGGATGCGTCCGCCGCCGGACACGCCGGTCGCATCGATGTGCACCGCGCGCAGTTGCACGCTGTTGGCGGTAAGCGAAACGTCGCCGCCCTGGGCGCCATCAGCCGTGCCTTGCGCGCTGAAAGTGGCCGAGCTGTAGACCACACCGCCCGTGCCGCCGGCCCCATGCGCGCCTTCGACGCGAATGCTGCCGCCGCCCATCACGCCATCGGCGCCGAGATGCGCGCTCGCGGTCTGGATCACCGTGCCCGCCGCGATGCCGATGCTGCCGCCCGCACCAGCCGACGCATTCGCCTCAATGCGGCCCGACTGGCTCACGAAGTCCGCGCCGATCTTCACCGTGCCGGCCGCGCCGCCGCCCACGTCGATCGTGCCGCTGACGTCCACCGTCGCGCCGTCGATCTTCACCGCGCCATGGCCCGCCGCGACCGTGCCGCTGTTCGTCACCAGCCGCACCACGCCGCCGTCATCGACGAGCGCGTTCGCGCCGCCGCTGCCCGCGACCGCCGCCTGCACCAGCCGCTGCGCCGCGCCAGCGCACATCACCACCATGCCCCCGTCGGCGACGATGAGCTGACGGTTCTCGATCAGCGCCTTGATCGTCGCCGGATCGACCTTGATGCCGACCAGATGGTTGCCCGTCACGTCGAGCGTGACCGCGTCGCCGGCGGCCAGCGCCACCGTGCCGAGCTGGGCGCGAATCACTCCCGCGTTCAGCACTTCGGGCGCAAGCAGCGCCGCATAGCCGCCAGCCGCCGTCGTGATCGTGCCGAAATTGCTCACGCCGCCGGTCGCGCCGTTGCGCGTGAAGTTGAGCTTGCCGGCCATGAAATCGGCATCGGCCAGATCGAGCGACGAGGCGACGATGCCGCCCACATCCACCCGCGAGCCGGCGCCGAACACGATGCCGTTCGGATTCACCAGGATGACCTGACCGTTCGCCGTCAGCCGGCCGTAGATCGCCGACGGATCGGCGCCGGTCACGCGATTGAGCGCCACCGCGCCCGCGTTCGGCTGCGCAAAGTTCACCTGCGCCGCGCTGCCGATGTCGAAGCCGAGCCAGTTGATCGCGGTGCGCTGGCTCGTCTGCACGATGTCCATGCGCGCGCCGTTCTGACCGATCGTCGCCGCGCCCTGAACCACGGTGCCGCCAGTCGGCAGCGCATTGCCCGCGACCGAACGCGGTGCCGCTGCCGTGGCAAACGCACGCGGCGCGACTGCCGTGGCAATCGCGCGCGGCACGCTCGGCGGCGTCACCGTGGGCGGCGCCTGCGCCGACGCCGGTGCCGCGAGCGACAGCCCGCCGGCCACCAGCACCGCGCCGACGACGCCGCAACTGCGCTTGCCGCGCGCGCGCGCAGTTTCCGCGACGGCGACAAAGGCGTTGAGGGAGTCGTTCCAGATCAGGCGGTAAACGCGATTCATCGAGCCGGGTCCGTTCTTCATGGCGGGCAACTTCTTTCAGGGAAAGCGAATTCAGAAGGTCTTGATCAGCGAGACGAAGGCGCGCGGGTTGTGCCGCGTGCCGTCGGCATCCATGCCGGTGCCGGCGTTGCGCGCCGGGTTGTCGCCGTTGCGCCAGGCCACCGAGACGCGCACCAGCACGTCCGACGCGCGGCCGACCGACAGGCCGAGGCCGCTGCCCGCAAGGCGGTAGCTGTTCGGCGTGAGGCTGGCGACGTTCACCAGGTGATCGCGGCGCAGCTGCACCCGGTCGTGGAAGGCCGAGACGGTGACGAGGTCGTTGAACTGGTGCCGCAGCTCAAGGCCGAGCAGCGTTGCGTCATCGGCGCCGGGTTCCGACGAGGTGTAGGCGCGCACGCCGTAGGGGCCGGTGCCGACGAACTTCTCGGCCGCGTCGAGATTGCGGTTGGCGAACTGGCCGGCCGCGGTCAGCACCAGCGTGTCGGCGCTGGTCAGGCGTTGCAGCCGCGTCAGCGACCACGCCGTGCGCTGGAAATCGCCATTGCGGTGCGGGCCGTTGGCGATGGCGTCGCTGGCGGCATCGGCCGCGTTGCCGCCGAGGTCGAGCCGGCCGAAGGCGTGGGCGAGGCTGAACTGAACCAAGCCGCCGCCGAACCAGTCGTCGAGGTGGTCGCCGCTCAGGGTCAGCGTCGCGAGCCGGATCGACTTGCTGCTGAGGTTGATGCCGGCGACCTTGTTGTCGAACTGCTTGTGGTCGAGGTCGAGGCTGGCGGTCAGGTTGTCGCGCAGCGCGCGCACGAACGGGAAGGCGAGGTTGGCGCCGTACACCGTCGCGCTGCCGCTGTAGCGGCTGTTCGAGAGCGTGTAGCCGTAGTCGAGCCGCGAGGCGTTGACGCCGGCGCGCAGCCCGTCATGCCCAAGCGGCAGCGCGAGCGCGGCGCGGCCGAAGCGCGTGCCCTCGCTCTTGTTGATCAGCAGCTGCGCCTGATCGCCGACGCCGAGCGCGTTGTTCAGATAGCCGCCCAGCGCCACACGATTACTGCCACTGGCCTTCGCGCCCGAGTTGTCGGCCTGCGCGAGGCCCGAGAACAGCGGCTTGTCCTTCACCGCCACCACCACGCGCGATTCGCCCTCGCTCGCGCCGGGTTCGAGCAGCGACGTGGCCGTGACGCCGGGCAGGTCGTTGAGCAGGCTGACGGCGCGTTGCAGCGCGTCGGGCCGCACCGGTTCGCCGATCTGCTGGCGCGCGGTCAGGTAGCCGTTGATGGTGGCGTCGCTCATGCGCGTCGCGCCTTCGGGCCGGTCGATGCCGACGGCGCCGAGCTTCGCTTCGAGCACGCCGATGGTCACGACGCCGTCGGCCAGCGTCTGGTCGGGCAGCCAGGTGCGCGCGAGGTAGCCGCGATCCTGATAGGTCTCGGCGACCACGTCGGCGGCGCGGCGCAGGTCGGCGAAGCTGGCCGGCTTGCCGAGGTAGCCGGCGAGCGCGGCCTGAAGCTCGGCTTCGGGAATGAGATTGACGCCGGTCAGCCGGAACGCCGTGACCGTGACGCGCGCGCCGGCGCTGCTTTCATCGGGCGCGGCCGGTTTGGCGGGCAGCGGCGGCAGCGTCTGCGGCAGCGCGGCGGGCGGCTGGCGTTCAAGGTCGCGCAGCAGATCGCCGGCGGCGGGCGCGGTCTGCGCGAAGCTCGGCGCGGAAGCGAGCGCAAGCCCCGCCGAGAGGCAGAGCGCAAGGGAAGAGGGCGATTTCATGGGCTGACTCGATGTGGAACCCGTGTCGCCGCATCGAGGGCGCGCACGGGAGGGACTCGGTCAGGACCTTAGTTGCGCCCGGATTTTTCAAGCCGTGGAATAGGGCGGTGGGGAACGGCCTGTTTCATTGCATCGGATTC
>Ga0302291_10000398_pt1 | contig 12673 bp, 7 predicted proteins | sample III_Fen_N1_4_FD_194548 | JGI IMG/M metagenome (GOLD analysis project Ga0302291, IMG submission 194548) | Peat permafrost microbial communities from Stordalen Mire near Abisko, Sweden - III_Fen_N1_4 | ecosystem: Environmental > Terrestrial > Soil > Wetlands > Permafrost | place: Sweden: Abisko... | reverse complement strand
CGACCCGCCGCGGTTCCAGACCTGCTCCGACGCCCCCGTCGGGTCGAGCAGCCGCCAGGCGTCGGCGTCAGGCCCGGCGATCTGGCGACTCGACAGCGACGGGACGCCCGTGGCGACGAGCAGCGCGTCCACGTGCACGTCGTCCGACGCCCACAGCTCCCCCTCCTCGCGGAGCTGCGGGGCCTCGTCGAGGAGCTGGCGCGCGATGTCCGACCCGCGCAGGTCGGCCAGCCCCACCAGGACCGGGTTGACGTTCCAGATCAGCACGGCACCGAGGGCGACCGCGGCCGCATACCCCTGCCACTGGCGCGGCCGCAGCGTGATGGCGAGCACCACCGCGCCGAGCAGCAGGCTCGACAGCCAGACCGCGGTCACCGACAGGGTCGGCACGTTGCTCGCCCGCAGCTGGGAGCCCGCCCAGGCGGCCAGGATCGCAACCGACCCCGCGATGAGCACTGCTCGGCGAACCCCGATCGGACGCGTCAGCGCCGGCAGCACCAGGCACAGCAGGAGGATGCCCAGGTAGCCGACGACGTCGGCCGCACGGTACGACGGCACGCGGTTGAGGATGGGGATCCGAGCGGCCCACGTCCCGAAGTCGACGAGGCACCAGGTGAACCAGCACGCGGTGAAACCGAGTGCGGTCAGTGCTGCGGTGCGGTGCACACGATCGCGGAACCGGACGCCGACGACGAGGAGCAGAACCGCCCAGACGGCGGCCACGGCGAACGACGAGGAGATCTCGCTGCCGTTGGTCCCGACGAGGTCCTGCCGGCGCAGGTCCGCCAGACTGGTGGCGGCGAAGATCTCCTGCACCGGGTTGACGGACCCGGCGCCGAGGCGGGCGCCCGGGTAGAGGGTGGCCAGGCTCGCTCGGACCCCGCCGATGTTCTCGGCCACCACGCCGAGTGCCAGGAGCAGCGCCGCCGCGCCCACCGCGCCCACCGCGAACAGCGCCTGCCGTCGGGTGGTCCGATCCGCCAGGAGTGACACGGCGGCGACCGCCACGATGGTCACGGCCAGGACGATCGACCACGGCTGGTAGTGCAGCGGGACTCGCGCCAGCAGCACCGCCGCCGCCGCCCCCCAGGCGATGGCGAGCGGCCTTCGGCGCGCGACGAGCATGTCGCGACAACGAACGAGCGCGGCAGCACCCGCGACCGTGAACCCGACGATGGTCACGGGTGTGCCCGACCACCACGCGGACGCCGGCGAGACGACCACCAGGAGCCCGAAGAACAACCCTGTCCACCGGCTGCCGGCCAGCGACCCGAAGAGCGCGGGGGCACCGAGGGCGAGGAGGAGGTAGGGCAACCACCAGTGCGCCGCCAGGAGCATCTGATCCGGGAGCAGGGGGCCGAGGCGGAGCGCCGACCCGTCGAAGAGCACGACCGTCGAGACCGGTCCGTGCGGCACCAGCGTGAAGAACCCTTGGGGCGCCGTGAGGGGGTTGAAGTCGTCCACGGCTCCGGTGGCGGCAACTCCGAGGAGGATCGGCGTGCTCGTGAGGTACTCGTCAGTCCGGATCGGCAGGCCCGGGCCGATCATGATGCCCGTGGGTGCGGCGGGGTCCTCGCGCAGGGTGTCGATGCCGATGGACGACTGGGTGATGCCCAGCAGGACCAGGACGACGTAGAGGAGCAACGGCCCCGCCACCCACCACGAGCGTGCGCCGAACCAGGCCCTGAGCCGTCGAGGCCACGGGCGCCCGGTCGCGTCGTCGGCGGCGGGAACGGCGGCTGCCGCATCGGACCTCGTCGTCATCCGGCTCGTCCTTGGCTCGTAGCGGTGCGCCCGGAGAGGCCCGAAGCGCTCCCGATGATGCCACCCACGACGCACCCGGACGTACGGCGCGCACCATAGACTCGTCGCGCCCTCACCGCCTGGAGCCCTGCCCATGCCCACCCCGCCGGAGCGCCCCCGCGACGACAGCCTCCAGATCCTCCTCGGCACGTACGACGGAGAGACGTACCTGACGGAGCTGCTGGACTCGATCGTCGCCCAGACCCACCGCGGGTGGTCCCTCACGGTGCGGGACGACGGATCGAGGGACGGCACGCTCGCGATCGCCCAGGACTACGCGCGGCACCATCCTGAGCGGATCGTCGTGACGGGCCGCCAGTCGCCGAGCGGTTCCGCCGCGCGCAACTTCCTCGAGCTCGTGGCCGCGTCCACGGCCCGCTACGTCATGCTGGCCGACCAGGACGACGTCTGGCTGCCGGACAAGATCGAGGTCACGCTCGCCGCGATGCGGGACCTCGAGGCGCGCCTCGGTCCGGGGGTGCCCGCGCTCGTGCACACCGACCTGACGGTGACCGATGCGGATCTGCACGTCATCGAGCGCTCGATGGTCCGGTCGCAGGCGCTCGACGGCGACGAGAGCCGGCTCGGCGCGCTGGTCACCCAGAACCCGGTGACCGGCTGCACCGTGATGGTCAACCGAGCGTTGGCCGACCTCGTCACTCCCCCGTTCGACGACGTCGCGATGCACGACTGGTGGTTGGCCATCATCGCCGCAGCCTTCGGAGGCCTCGCGTTCGTCGGGCGGCCGACCGTGCTGTACCGCCAGCACGGCTCGAACGCCGTCGGCGCCCGGTCGGTGCGCACCCTGCGGTACAAGGTGGCCCGCGCCCTCGACCGCGACGGTGTCGTCGAGTCTCTGCGGGCCTCCTACGCCCAGGCGGGCGCCTTCCTGGAGCACTACCGGAGCCGGCTGGCGGCCGACCAGGTCGCGCTGCTCGACGCGGCCGCGTCGATGCCGCGGCGCGGCAGGTTGTCCCGGCTGCGCAGCCTGCGCCGCTACGGGCTGTGGAAGAACACGCTGATCAAGCGCGTCGGCCAGGTGCTGTACGGCTGAACCTCGGGATCCTGGCGCACGGCGTGGCCGTCGGCAGCGTCAGCCGCGATCGCCCACCACGCGCTTCACGCGCCCGAGGGCACGGTTCCACACCTCGACCGGTCCGCCGACCTTGAGGTAGGCGCGCACCAGCTGGAGATCCTTGCCGAGACCGCCCCTCGGGCGGCGCGAGCCCCGTCGCGTCCCCGGGTCGTCGGCCGGCCGGGCGACCGCCAGGTCGGCCGCCCGGCGCGGCGAACGGCAGAACTCGACGAGCGGCAGCAAGACGCGTGACCACCGGTAGTCCTGCGCGAAGCCGCGCACGTTCTCGATCGCGACGGACCGCGCCGCGTCGTCGTAGAGCATCTCCTCGAGCGCCGCGACGAGGGCGTCGACGTCTTCCGCCGGCACCGTCCGCCCCAGCCCGTGCGCGGGGATCAGGTCGCCGAACGTGTCCCCGGAGGTCGCGACGATCGGCAGGGACGCCCACAGGTAGTCGAGGATCCGGGTGCGGAAGCTGTACGCCGTCTCGACGTGCAGATAGTGCGTCGAGACACCGACGTCGGCGTCGAGCAGGTAGTCGGCGCGCTCCGCGTACGGCACCCAGCCGTCGTTGAAGAAGACGTGTCGCCCCGACAGGCCCAGCTGCTCGGCCAGCTGCTGGGTCTCCCACGCGATCGCCATGTCCGGCACCCCCGGGTTCGGGTGCTTGGTACCGAGGAAGAACAAGCGGACCTCAGGGTGATCGTCCTTGAGCCGGTCGACGGCCCGGACCAGCGTCAACGGGTCGAACCAGTTGTAGATCCCGCCGCCCCAGAGGATCACCTTGTCGTCGGGTCCGATGCCGGGCACGGTGCCCTTGATCCCGTGCTGGCGCTGTACCGGGGGCTGGTCGTCGATGCCGAAGGGCACGACCTCGATCAGCGACCGCAGCGTCGGGTCCTCGTCGTACACGGTGGCGTTGAGCCGGCCCTGGGCGGCGAGCTGACCGAGCCAGAAGTCCCGCTGCTTCTCCGACGCGCACAGCGCGAGGTCGGCCCGGCGCAGCTGGTCGTTGAGGATCCGTGTCGTCTCGCGCACGGCCAGCGCACGCCCGCCGGGCCCGAGATCACGCGCCTGCTCGAGCTGCTCGAGGTGCATCGGGTCGTACACGTCGGCGACGAGGATCGTGTCGGAGTCCACGAGCCAGGGCGCCTCGTCGAGCAGCAGACCCTGGAAGACGATGACGTCCGCCCAGTCCGTGTGCGGTCGCAGTCTCGTACCGCCGGAGGCGACGACGCGGAAGCCCGGGTGCGTGACCCGCGCCCCGGTCGTCGAGAGCAGGACGACGTCGTGGTGCGGGGCGAGGGCCTTGGCGATCTCCCAGGCGCGGATGGCCGGGCCCGCCATCGTCTCGAGCAGCGGCTCGCCGGTGACGACGAGCACCCGCTGGCGGGCGCGGAACAGGTCCGCCAGCCCCAGGCCGTCGACGAGCTCGTCATGGGCCCGCACGTACGACGAGATGCCGAGGGCGGGCTCGATCGCCTGGCCGAACAGCGCGAACAGCTCACGGTCCGACCGGCGCCGGCGCGCCTGCAGGTCGCGGCGCGTCGCCAGCAGCGACGGCAGCACATCGAGCAGGTGGTCGATCGCGTACGCGCCGGTCAGTGCGACCTTGGGCAGCTCCAGCGTGCCCACGTCATCCCCACCGGGCGAGCGCTGGAGATCGAGGCTCGTCGCGTCGACCTTGCCCCGGGCGAGCGAGCGCCGCACGGACAGGGCCATCGCGGCCGGAAGGACGCGCGCCAACGTCTCGTCGTCGTAGTTCTTCACCATCGCCATGAGCGCGTTGCGCTCGAGGAGGTACGTCTCCCGGAACGCGCCGAACTTCGCGATGGACGCGTGGTGCTTGTGGAACGCGAGCGAGTCCGGCACATACCGGACGGTGTGACCGAGCAGGTTGAGCCGCCACCCGAGGTCGACGTCCTCGTAGAACATGAAGAACCGCTCGTCGAACCCGCCGACCTCCCGGAACACGTCCGCGCGGACGAACATCGCCGAACCGGTGGCGAACAGGACGTCCTTCGGCTCCGACCACGAGCCGTCGTCCGGCCGGTCCGTCTCGGGCTTGTAGCCCATGCCGTACCAGGTCAGGGCCGCGCCGATGTAGTCGACGAGCTTCCCCTCCCAGTCGAGCACCTTGGAGGCGACGGCGGCGACGGCGTGGTCCGCCTCGAACGCACGCACCGCCGCGGCCACCCAGCCGCGGTCCGGCCGGGCGTCGTTGTTGATGAAGCCGATGTACTCGCCCGTCGCGTGCGCGACCCCAAGGTTGCAGCCACCGGCGAACCCGGTGTTCGATCCCGACTCGACCACCTGTGCATGGGGTACGGCCGACCGGATCCGCTCCGCACTGCCGTCCTGCGAATCGTTCTCGACGACGATCAGCTCAAGTCGTTCGGCCGGCCAGTCGACGTCGTCGAACGCGCGCAGGCAGGCGATCGTGTCGTCGGCACCCCGGTAGTTGACCAGGACGACCGAGACGACACCGGTCCGATGGCGTGGCGCGGCGGGACGAGTCATCAGAGCGGCGGGCTCCAGGATCGAGGTCACCCCTACCGGGCGGCGGGCGGCGCGTCGATCCTACGGCCCGGCCCCGCGCACGGGGCCGCCCTCCCGACCGGGCGACGGACACATCTGCTCGGCGAGGTCGTGCTCGACCATCAGGTGTCCTCGAACGTCGCCGGTGCCGGGCTGCGCCCGAGCCCACCGGGACGGGGCAGGACCGCTGCGGCGGCCTGCCGCCCATCAGGTCGGAACCCGCCACGCCCGGATCGCGCCGATTGTCCGGAGTTCGCCTCGCACATGAGGCCGGACACGCGAGGCGGACCCGGCCCTCACACATGCCGCAGGTACCGTGGGAGCACCCGGGCAGTGACACGTACGCCCCGACCCTTGACGGAGACATGAGCACTTCGCGCCCGAACCGGGCCCTCGTCGGCGTGGCCGTGCTGGCTGGTGCGGCCGTGCTCGTCCTGCTGGTCCTGGCGATCACCCGCCACGGCAGTGCCGGCGAGCCCGCGCCGACCGCGGCGGCGAGCGCGTCGACGACCTCCTCGCCCACGGCGCCGGCGACGACCGCGGTGGCGACGCCGTCGTCGACCCCCGCCCCGGCGACGCCCTCGTCCCCGGTCGTCGAACCGACCGCCCAGCCGACGACGTCGTCGGACACCCGCACCCCGACGACGGTCACCGTGACCATCGCCGGCTGGGCCGCCGAGCGTGCGGCCGTCGAGGTCTCCGGGCTCGCCGACGTCGTCGAGAACGGCGGCACGTGCACGCTCACCCTGACGCAGGGCACCCGGCGGGCGAGCGTGAGCGGCGCGGCCGAGCCCGATGCGTCGAGCACGTCGTGCGGGACGCTGTCCGTCGCGGGTGCCGGACTGGGCGCCGGTCGCTGGACCGGCGTGCTCACCTACTCCTCCAGCACCGCGTCGGGCCAGTCCGACCCCTTCACGATCGAGGTCCCGGCATGACCGACCGCTCTCGCCCGCAGAGGCGCACACTCGCCGCCCTGGTCGCGGCGGTGCTCGCAGCGACGCTCGGCGTGCTCGTGGTGGGCCCGGCGACGGACGCCGTCGCCGCGAACCTCGCCAGCTTCGACCCCGGCTTCATCATCAGCGACGCGGTGTTCTACGACGCCACGACGATGACGACGACCGACATCCAGGCGTTCCTCGCGGCCAAGGGAGCGGCGTGCGCCCGTGGCGCCGATGGCTCCGCGTGCCTGAAGGACTACCGGGAGACGACCTGGACTCGGGCTGCGACGGACCGGTGCGTGGGCGGGTATACCGGCGCGACGGACGAGAGCGCAGCCGGGATCGTCGCCAAGGTGGCGGCGGCGTGCGGGATCAACCCGCAGGTGCTGCTCGTCACGTTGCAGAAGGAGCAGGGGCTCGTCACCACGACAGGTCCCACCGCGAACAAGTACCGCAGCGCGATGGGGTACGGCTGCCCGGACACGGCAGTGTGCGACGCCCAGTACTACGGATTCTTCAATCAGGTGTACTCAGCGGCCTCGCAGCTGCGGAACTACGCGCTCAACCCCACGCGCTACGCGCACCGCGCGGGCGTGGTGAACACCGTGCGGTACAACCCGAACGTTGCGTGCGGCAGCTCGCAGGTGTACATCCAGAACCAGGCGACGGCCAGCCTCTACAACTACACGCCCTACCAGCCGAACGCGGCCGCGCTCGCCGCCGGCTACGGCACGGGTGACGGTTGCTCGTCGTACGGCAACCGCAACTTCTGGAACTACTTCACGGACTGGTTCGGCCCGACGACCCAACGCGTGTCCATCGGTGGCATCGACGGCATCGGTGGCTCGTGGAACGGTGTCTCGCTCATCGGCTGGGCGTTGGACCCCGACACCGTCGACCCCATCCAGATCCACGTGTACGTGGACGGGCACGCGGTGATGGCCGCGACGGCGAACGTCACGCGCACCGACATCGGCGCGGCCTACCACAAGGGCGACAACCACGGCTTCGCGCTCGCGGTTCCGGCCCCGGCCGGCGCCCACACGGTGTGCGTCTACGCGATCGACTCGGTGCCCGCCGGCCCCAACCCCCAGCTGGGCTGCGGCGCCGTGACCGTGCCGAGCCAGACCGTGATCGGCTCGCTCGAGATCGCCACCGGTGGTGTCGGAACCCTCACTGCCAGCGGGTGGGCGCTCGACCCGGACACCACCGACCCGATCGCGGTGCACATCTACGTCGACGGCGCGGCCATCCGCGGCGTCAGCGCCAACCGTGCGCGTACCGACATCGGCGCGGCGTACGGCAAGGGCGACAACCACGGGTACTCCGAGACCCTGCCCGCCACGCCCGGGGTGCACACGGTGTGCGTCTACGGCATCGACGCGAACGGTGGCGCGAACCCTCAGCTCGGGTGTCGGAGCGTGACCGTGGCCTCCGCGTCGGTGAACAACGCCCCCCTGGGCGCCCTGGAGAACGCCACCACCGCCACCGGCCAGATCACCGCCACCGGCTGGGCCCTGGACCCCGACACCACCGACCCCATCCAGGTCCACCTCTACCTCGACGGCCGAGCCGTCGTCGGCCTGTACGCCACCACCACCCGCACCGACATCGGCGCCACCTACGGCAAGGGCGACAACCACGGCTACAGCGCCACCCTGCCCGCCACCCCCGGCACCCACACCCTGTGCGCCTACGCCATCGACTCCACCCTCACCGGCCCCAACCCCCAGATCGGCTGCCGCAGCGTGACCGTGCCCGCCGCCGCCGCCAACCGCGCACCCTTCGGCTCCCTCGACACCGCCACCGCCACCACCACCACCATCACCGTGGCCGGCTGGGCCCTGGACCCCGACACCAGCAACCCCATCCAGGTGCACGTCTACCTCGACGGACGAGCCATCGTCGGCCTGATCGCCAACACCACCCGCACCGACGTCGGCGCCGCCTACGGCCAAGGCGACAACCACGGCTACAACGCCACCCTGCCCGCCACCCCCGGCACCCACACCCTGTGCACCTACGCCATCGACTCCACCCTCACCGGCCCCAACCCCCAAATCGGCTGCCGCACCCTCACCGTCACCAACCGGGCCCCGGACCGAGCGCCGATCGGTGCTCTGGAGTCGGTCACCGGCGGCGCTCAGAGCATCACCGCGTCCGGTTGGGCCCTGGACCCCGACACGACGAACCCCATCCAGGTGCACCTCTACGTCGACGGCTCGGCCGTTCTCGCCCGAACGGCGTCGGACGCGCGCCCGGACATCGGCGCAGCGCAGGGTATGGGCGACAACCACGGCTACGCGCTTCTCGTCGCAGCGACGGCCGGCACGCACACCGTCTGCGTCTACGCGATCGACTCCACACCTGCCGGCCCCAACCCCCAGCTCGGCTGCCGCGACATCACGGTGACCGCACCCGCGACCAACGCGGCACCGATCGGGTTCATCGACCAGGTCCTCGGCGGTGCGGGCAGCATCTCGGTCGCGGGCTGGGCGATCGACCCGGACACCGCCGGGTCGATCCTCGTCCACGTCTACCTGGACGGCAGTGCCGTCCAGGGGCTGCTCGCGAACGTCGAGCGGACCGATATCGGCGCCGCGTACGGCATGGGCAACGCGCACGGCTACTCGACATCCCTCGCCGCGGCACCCGGCCAGCACACGGTGTGCGTGTACGCGATCGACGCGTCGCTGACCGGCCCGAATCCGCAGCTGGGCTGCCGCAGCGCCACCGTGTCCTGATCGGTTCCGGGGCGGTCAGCACTGGACAGGTACGCTGTGTGGTCGCGTGCGGGGCGAGCCTCGCCGCATCACGGACAGGGAGCAGATGACCAACGACGCCGAGGCTCGAGCCGTGCGCCTGGCCGCCGAGCCGCTGCGACCGGCGAGTCCTCACCCCGCATTCTTCAGCGGCACGGCGCGCTCCGTGCGGGACATCTTCGGGCAGCGTGAGCTGCTGGGCCTGCTCGTGCGCCGCGAGCTCAAGGCCAAGTACAAGGACAGCGCACTGGGCTTCTTCTGGAGCCTGGCCAAGCCGCTGGCGCTCCTGCTGGTGTACTACGTGGCGATCGGCCGGTTCCTCAACGCCGAGGCGAGCCCCCGCAACACCGGTGGGGTGCCGGACTTCGCCATCTTCATCTTCTGCGGGCTGACCGCCTGGCAGCTGTTCTCCGACATCGTCGTGGGCGGCACCGGGTCGATCCTCAGCAACGCCGGCCTGATCAAGAAGGTGTACCTGCCCCGCGAGGTGTTCCCCCTCAGCGTGGTGGGCGCCTCCCTGGTCAACTTCGCCTTCCAGCTCGTCGTCCTCGTCGGCGCGACCATCGCCCTGGGCCACGTGCCGACGGGCGGCCGCTGGCTGTACGGCCTGCTCTCCCTGCTGGTCCTCGTCGTGTGGTCGAGCGCGCTGGCGCTCCTGCTCGCCGCGGTGAACGTCTACCTGCGCGACGTCCAGTACATGGTGGAGATCCTCATCATGATCTTGTTCTGGGCGTCGCCGATCGTGTACGCGTGGCGCATGGTCGACGGAGCGATCGACGGCTGGATGCAGCAGCTGTACCTCGCCAACCCCATGACCCAGGTGGTGCTGGGCTTCCAGAAGGCCTTCTGGGTGGCAGGTGACACCTGGACGGTCGACGGACGGCCCGTGGATGCCCAACCTGCCAACCTGGCGACGATGCTGGCCGTGACCCTGGTGGTCTCGCTGGTGCTCCTCTGGCTGAGCCAACGGCTGTTCACCCGCCTGCAGGCCAACTTCGCGCAGGAGGTGTGATGGGCATCCCGGTCATCGAGATCGCTGGTGTGTCGAAGCACTTCGCCATCCGCAAGGAGAAGTCGCTCAAGGAGCGTCTGGTCAACTTCGGGCGCTCGAACCTGCATCGCGAGAGCTTCTGGGCGCTCCAGGACCTCGACCTGACGATCGAGTCAGGCAGCACGGTCGGGCTCGTCGGCCCGAACGGCTCGGGCAAGAGCACGTTGCTCAAGCTGATCGGCGGCATCCTGCAGCCGACCTCGGGCACCGTGCAGCTGCGCGGCCGCCTCGCGGCGCTCCTCGAGCTCGGCGCCGGCTTCCACCCGGACCTGACCGGCCGGGAGAACGTCTACCTCAACGCCGCCGTCCTCGGGATCACCCGCGAGCAGACCAACCGCTACTTCGACGCCATCGTCGACTTCTCCGGCATCGAGCCCTTCATCGACACCCAGGTGAAGTTCTACTCGTCGGGCATGTACGTCCGGCTCGCGTTCGCCGTGGCCGTGCACGTCGACCCGGACATCCTGCTCGTCGACGAGGTGCTGGCGGTCGGTGACGAGCCCTTCCAGCGCAAGTGCATGGATCGGATCCTGGGCTTCCAGCAGGAGGGCCGCACGATCGTGCTCGTCTCGCACAACCTCGACCAGGTGGCGGACCTCTGCGACCGGGCGATCGTGCTGGAGAAGGGCCGCGTGCGCGCCGACGGCGTCCCGCGCGACGCGCTGCGCGTGCTCCGGGCGGACTTCGCGCAGACGCAGCGCGAGGACGTCGAGAAGCACGCCGCCGCGACCGGCGCGCCGACCCTCCGCATCACCGACGTCGCCGTCGCCACCCATGGCACGCCGACGGATCGCGTGATGATGCGACCCGGCGACGACCTCGCGGTGTTCGTCACTGTCGGCGCCGACCGGCCGATCGACGGCTGGAACGTCGGCATCTCGGTGCGCAACACCTCCGGCCAGCGGGTCCTCTCGACGGACGCGGTCATGATGGGTGCAGCCCCCCTTGCCGCCGTGCATGGCACAACGACCGCGCGTTTCGACCTCCCCGGTCTCTGGATCGGCGAGGGTGACTACACCGTGGACGCCGCGCTGTCGGTGGACGGGCTGACCGAGGCGGACTCCGTCCGCGAGGGTGCGCACCTGACCGTCACGTCGACGGGTCGGTACGTCGGCTCCACCTTCGTCGAACCGCGCATCTCGCTCGTCTGAGCGAAGGACACACCCCGCAGGTACCGCCGCGGCCGATGCCGCACGAGAGAATCTCGCGACGACGACGCAACGGTGCGCCGGCGTCGAACGCCCGAGAGGAGCCTTCCATTCACATCCCGTCCGTTCGGCGCCTGCGCCGACACCTGGCACAGGTCAGCGTCGATGCCGCGTACGCCACGGGGATCGCGGAGGCCACGGCGCGACGTCTGGACGCGACGGTCCTCAAGGTGGCGGAGATCGACTTCGAGCTGACTGCCCGGCCGTACACGGCCGACGGCAGGGGCCTGGAATGCACCGACCCGGACGGCGCGCGGTACCTCGGCTTCGAGGCGGACTCGTCGGGAAGCTACGCCACGTTCGAGGACACCTTCCGCGGCACGGAGGAGTTCATCCGCGAGCAGCTGCGCCCGTACGTGGACCTGCTCGCCGGGCACGGCCCGGTGCTCGACCTCGGCTGTGGTCGCGGCGAGCTGCTCGCCCTCCTCCGCGAGGCGGGCGTCGACGCGACCGGCGTCGACATGGACGCCAGCATGCTCGACCGCGCCCGCGCCGCGGGACTGGACGTGGTGCAGGGCGAGGCCCTCGGCCACCTCGCCGCGCTTCCCGACGCGAGCCTCGGCGGGGTCATCTCGATCCAGGTGATCGAGCACCTGTCGGTCGCGGACCTGCGCACGCTCGTCGCCGAGGCGCACCGGGTGCTGCGACCTGGCGGAGTCCTCGTCGCCGAGACGGTGAACCCCCACTCGCCGGCGGCGCTCAAGGTGTTCTGGCTCGACCTGACCCATGTGCGTCCGCTGTTCCCCGAGTCGCTGCTGCTGCTGGCCCATGAGCTCGGTTTCCACCGCGGGCGGATCCTGTTCCCCGGTGGGACCGGCGACCTCGATCACGACCTGCGCAACCGCGGCGCGTTCGCCCTGGTCGCCTACCGCTGAGCGTCGCCCGCGCCGGCGGCGTCATCAGCGTGAGGCGGCGGCAATCTCGACAGCGGTGATCCACAGCCCGAGCGGCCGGGGGTCCAGCTCGCCGATGCCCGCCCGTGCCGCGGGGTCGGACCGGGTCAGGTGGATCGCGACCCGACCGCCGTCCACGGTCGTGGCCCGCGCGGTGACCGGCACGATCAGACTGGTGCCTCCGGCGCCGTCGTCGGCCCACCGGGCGTCGGCACTCCCGCCGTCGACGGAGACGGTGACGCCGACCAGCGCATCCTCGAGCGGGCGGGAGCCGACCAGCGACACGGTGAGGTCCCGGCCCCGCAGCCGCGTGTCGACGTCGAGAACGACCCATGAGGACGCGCCCGTGATCCAGGCGGCGCCGTCGGCCGACAGGCGCCCGGAACCGAACAGGACGGTGCGGGA
>Ga0302291_10000397_pt1 | contig 12675 bp, 6 predicted proteins | sample III_Fen_N1_4_FD_194548 | JGI IMG/M metagenome (GOLD analysis project Ga0302291, IMG submission 194548) | Peat permafrost microbial communities from Stordalen Mire near Abisko, Sweden - III_Fen_N1_4 | ecosystem: Environmental > Terrestrial > Soil > Wetlands > Permafrost | place: Sweden: Abisko... | reverse complement strand
ACCCGCACCAGCGCCTCGGTCGCGGTTTCGCGGTGATAGAGCGCCGGGTTCAGCCGCACCGTGGCGTAGCGGCTCAGGTTCATCAGCCGCTTGGTTTCGCGCGGCGAGCGCAGTTGCCGGTCGGTCAGCAGCAGCGTCTGCCAGACGTGCAGCGCTTCGACATAGCGTTCGCGGGCGCGCACGCGCGGCGATTGCCGGCCGATGCGCCAGGCCTGCACGGCGACGATCAGCAGCACCAGCGCAATCGGCAGCACGCGCGGATAGAGATCGGCCGCGCGCCGCGCCGTGAACGCCGGCAGTTCGCGCGGGCGCCGGTCGTCGGCGGCGGGATGCGACTGCGTGGCGTCGTCGGGCGCGGCGCCCGCATCGACGCCCGCGAGCAGGTGGACCGGCAGGGTCAGCGAGTCGGCGTCCTTGTTGCCGGGGCCGGCCTCGGGCTTGATCGCGGGCGCCGTGTCGGGCTTGCTCTTCGCAATGCCGAGCGCTTCCTCGTAGTTCGCCAGATGCGCGGCATAGGCGCGGTCGGCGTCGATCCAGTCGAGCACCTCGCGGTTGAGCGCCGAGACCTCGGCATCGCGCTCGCTGAACAGCGCGAACGGGCCGTGCAGCGAAGTGAGGGCGAGCCGGTCGAGCCGCTCTTCCATCTGCTTGAGATTGCGCTCGGCCTGCTTGATGCGCGCGGCGTGTTCCTCGCGCAGGCCGGCGACGGCTTCGCGCGACAGCGGCTTCTGCGGCGCGACCGCCACGCCCGGTTCCGGCCGGGGCAGCGGCGGCGGCGCCGGGTTGCTTGCGCCCCAGCCGCGCAGGTATTCGACGTAGGTGACGAGCCGTTGCAGCTCGACGTTCTCGTGCACGCGCAGCTGCTCGCGGATCGCGGCCTGATGCGCGGTTTCCTCGGCGCGCCGCGTCGCGAGCCAGTCGAGGCCCTGGCTTTGCGCCCACCACAGCAGCCAGCACAGCGCCGCCGCGCGCAGGCACCACTGCCCGCCGCCGAGGAGGCCGCGCAGGAACATGGTCCGCGTCGCGGCGCGCTGGGCGGCGCTGTTGCTGGCGGCCGAGAGCAGCGCGGCGGCGCCGTCGTGCGCCAGCAGCGGCACCGGAATGTCGATCTGGATCAGCTTGCGCAGATAGGCCTGCGCATGTTCGAGCTGCTTGCGCGTCACGTCGTGCGGGCCGGGCTTCGCGTCGGTGGCGCGGCGCTGGCTCGGGTTCAGGTTGCGCACGAGGTCGAAGTCGGCGATCAGCGGGCCGAGGTCGCCGAACTGCTTCGCGAGCTGGGTCTCGACGATCTCGCGCGCAATGCCGAGCACGACGAAGCAGCGCCCCGAGGTGACGAGGAAGTTCACCGCTTCGAGCACGTCGGCGCAGGCGTCGGGCGTGCAGCGGTCGAGGTCGTCGATGAACACGGTCAGCGCGCCGGGCTGGAGCGCCTCGCACACGTCGCGGAAGTTCTCGCGGAAGCGCTGGCGGAAGCTGGTCTGCTCGTTGGCCTGGCGGGTGCTGAAGTCCTTGCCGGCGGTGGCGAGCAGCACGCCCGGGCGCTCGGGAAAGCTGCGCAGCATGTAGAGGAAAAGGTAAGCGAGCGAGCCGCCGCCGACCGCGACGGCCGCGAGCGGCAGCAGCACCCGAGATGGCTCGCTGCCGAGCATGCCGATGCTGAGCTTGAAGAAGCCGGCCCAGTTGCCGGCGAACATCTGCTCGGATGCCTGATTGCCGGCCAGCCCTTCGGCCAGCGCTGCGCCGAGGTTGGCGAGGAAGCGGAAGCTCTCCTTCGGCAGCAGCAGCGAACTCGCCAGCACGACCGGCGCGCCGAACAGCACCACCAGCCCGGCCAGCGCCGGCAGCGTGCTGGCCACCGGCGCGCGGCGCCAGCGCAGCCACAGCAGCTTGAGCCGGAAGCGCAGCCCGGCGGGCGTCAGCAGTGGCGGTGTCGCGTCGTGCTGGAGCACGCCGAGCAGCGCCGCAAGCGCGACGCCGTCCTTCTGGTGATGCCAGGCGTTGAACCAGATCGTGGTGCAGCCTTCGGCGCCGAGGCGGGCGCGCAGCATCCGCATCATCGAGCTCTTGCCGCGGCCCCAGCGCGCGGTGATGGCCAGCGCCAGCGGCGGCCGGGTCGCGTCGTGGCGCAGGAAGCTGGCCAGCGCGTTGACGATCGGCGCGAAGTCGAGGCAGTCGGCGCGACCGTCGTTGATCGGCTCGTCATCGACCGCGTGCGCGAGGATGACGCTGCGGATCGCGCTGCTCATGTGGTCGAAGGCCTGCACCGCGACCAGCCCCGCGACGCAGAGTGCGACCAGCACGAAGAACCAGCGCGCCGGATAGCGCGCATACGGCGCGATCGGGTGCCAGCTCGCGCCGCCGTCGCTGGTGCCGAGCAGCGTGCCGCCGCCGCCGCTGGCCCAGCCGTGGCGCGCGTCGCTGGCGAAGCTCACGTTCATCAGGTCGGCGTCGGAATTGCTGGTCTGGCGCGTCCACAAAGCGCCGCCGTCGTCGGTCGCGAGGATGGTGCCGAGATAGCCGACGGCCCAGCCATGCCGCGCATCGTCGGCAAAGCTGACGCTCGTCAGCCAGTGCTCGGTGCCGCTGGTCTGCGGCGTCCACGAGGCGCCGCCGTCGTCGGTGGCGAAGATGCTGCCGCCCGAGCCGACGGCCCAGCCGTGGCGCGCGTCGTTCGCGAAAGTGATGCCGTAGAGCCGGGGCGCCGGGTCCGGATCGGACCGGGCGTCGGCGCGGCCCGGCGCTGCCTTCGGCCCGGCCGGGCGCGGCCAGAAGATCGGCTGCGCGGTCCAGCTGGCGCCGCCGTCGCTGGTGCCGAGAATGCTGCCGCCATTGCCGACGGCCCAGCCGTGCCGGGCGTCGGGCGCGAAGGTCAGGCCGTGCAGCCATTCTTCGGTGCCGCTGGGCTGGAGCGTCCACGACCGGCCGCCGTCGCTAGTTGCGAGGATCGTGCCCTTGTAGCCGACCGCCCAGCCGCGCCGGCCATCGGCCGCAAAGCGCACGCCGGTCAGCGAGACCCGGGCCTCGGGCGCGCCGGGCGCCGCATGCGACCGGCCGGCATTTGCCGGCTTGCAGGCGCCGCCGTCGGCCGGCGCCTGCCCGTCGTCGAGTGGAATCTCGACGCAGCGCGGCTTCGCGCTTTCCTCGCGCCAGGCCTTGCCGTGATCGACGGTGGCAACGTGGAGTTCATCGTTCCAGCGCAGCCAGGACGCGCCGCCATCGAGCGTGCGCAGGATGCTGCCGTCGTCGCCCACGGCCCAGCCGTGCAGCGCGTCGGCGGCGAAGGTCACGCCGTAGAGCCAGCTCCTGATGTGGCTGGCCTGCGGCGTCCACGACGCGCCGCCGTCGGTCGTGGCGAGCAGCATCCCGTGGTTGCCGACGGCCCAGCCGCGCTGCCCGTCGGCCGCAAAGCTGACGCCCGCGAACCAGCCGCGCGCGTTGCTGAGCTGCGGCGTCCAGGTGTCGCCGCCGTCGTCGGTGGCGAGCAGGCTGTCCTCGCTCGCGACCCAGCCGTGCTTGCCGTCGCCGGCCATGCTGACGCTGGCGAAGGCGGCGTCGGACTGGCTCGGCTTGCGGGCCCAGCTCGCGCCGCCATCGGCCGTGACGAGGATGGCGCCGTGGCTGCCGACGGCCCAGCCGCGCTGGCCATCGGCCGACAGGCTCACGGCGACGAGATCGGGCGCGGCGGCGCCCGGCGCATCGGGCGCGGTCCACTGGATGGCGTCCGCCGCCGGTGCCGTCCACGACCGGCCGCCGTCGTGGGTGACGAGCATCGTGCCGAGGCTGCCGACGGCCCAGCCATCGCGCGCATTGGCCGCAAAGCTGACGCCGGCCAGATTGGCGCCCGAGGGGTCGACGCCGCGCTCCCAGCACGCGCCGCCGTCGGTGGTGACGAGCACCGTGCCGCCATCGCCGACGGCCCAGCCGTGCTGGCCGTCGGCATTGAAGGCCAGGCTGGCAAGCCCCGGCATGCCGTCAGCCGGGTGGGCGCACTGGCTGCCGGCGGTCTTGTTCGTCACCGTCCACGAGGCGCCGCCGTCGCGGGTGGCGAGGATGCCGCCGTCGCTGCGCACGGCCCAGCCATGCTGGTCGTCGCCGGGGAAGGTCACGCTGGTCAGCCATTCGCGCGCGTTGTCGGTGCGCGATTCCTGCCAGTGCGCGCCGCCGTCGCCGGTGGCGAGCACGACGCCGTGATTGCCGACCGCCCAGCCGTGCTGGCCGTCGCGGGCGAAGGTCACGCTGTTGAGCCAGCTTTGCGCGCCGTCGTTCTGCAGCGACCACGATGCGCCGCCGTCGGTCGTGGCGAGAATGCCGTCGCCGACGGCCCAGCCGCGCTTGCCGGCGGCATCGAAGAACACGCTGCTGATGCGGCGCCCGAACGACTCGCCGACGACGCGCGCATGGCGGTTGACCTCCATCGGCCGCTTCAGCCAGTCGATCAGGCCGTTCTCGGGCGGCGCCGGCTCGAACTGCTGCCCGACCGGCGGCTGGCGCTGGGCGAACCAGTCGCCGGCGCCGATCGCGAGCACCGCCAGCAGCGCCGTCGCCAGCAGTCGGCGCAAGCGCCGGTTGCGCATCGCGCCAACGCTCTGATCGGAATGCCTGGTCGTCGCCATCTGTCTCTCCCCTTGGGCCAAGGGGAGGACGCTGTGGATCGCGCGCCTCGGGCGCAACCGTGAACAGGCCGGTTCTGCGGCAGAAGTCTCGAAACGGCGGGGTTACATGTGCCGCAAACGCGACGCCTGTGCTTAGGCCGGCCGCAGCAGCCAGCGATGCACCAGCCCCGCCGTCGTCACGACCAGCGCAATCCGCAGCACATGCGCCGCGACCACCACCGGCACGCCGAGGTCGAGCGTGCGCGCGGTCAGCGCCATCTCGGTGATGCCGCCCGGCGCGCCGGCCAGCACCAGCGTCGGCACGCCGAGGCCCGATTGCCACGCGACGGCAGCCGCGAGCAGCGCGCTCAGGGCCAACGCCAGCGCCACCGTGGCGCCGACCGCCGCGACATAGCGCGGCGCGCCGGTCAGCAGCGCGCGGTCGAAGCGGGCGCCGAGCGCGCAGCCGATGAGCACCTGCGCCACGTCGATCAGCGCAACCGGCAGCCGGCCGTCGAGCCAGCCGCCGCCGGCAATCAGCGCCGCGCCGGCCAGCGGCGCCAGCACCCAGGCATTCGGCAGGCCGGCGCGGCTGGCAATCCAGCCGAGCACGGCCATCGCCGGCAGCAGCGCGGCCAGCAACGGCGGCGCCAGCACCGCGCGCGTGACGTGCCAGGGATCGCTGCCGTGCAGCCCGAGCAGCGCAAACAGCGGCGGCAGCGTCAGCACCACCATGACGATGCGCAGGCTCTGCGCCACCGCCACGCGATCGACCCGGGCGCCGGCGCGCTCGGCCAGCACCGACATTTCCATCGCGCCGCCGGGCACGCTCGCGAACCACGCCGTGCCGCGATCGACGCCGGTCAGCCGCACCAGCAGCGCACTGCCCGCGAGGCCGAGCAGCGGCGCGCTCGCGGCGGTCAGCAGCAGCCAGCCGCCGACGTCGGCGACCGCGCGCAGCACGACCGGCGTGAACTGCAAGCCGAGCGCGGTGCCGACCAGCCATTGCCCGACCGGCCGGCCCCAGCGCGTCGCGGCGCCGACGCGCGGCCCGAGCCGCAACGCCGCCATCGTCAGCAGCGAGCCGAGCATCCACGGCAGCGGCGTGCCGAGCAGCGCGAACAGCGCGCCGCCGCCGGCACAGGCTGCGATGGTCGCGAGCTGCACCAGCGGCATGCGGCCCCGCGCCACCGCGAGGAAGGGCGGCGCCGCCATCAACGACGGCGGCGCGCCGTCACGCAAACACCCACAGCTTCTCCGGCGGAATCTCGACCCAGCGCCGACCCGCGTCGAGCGCTTCGCTGCCGTGGGCGCGGACCAGCGTGCCGGCGCTGTCGAGCACGTATTCCCAGCGGTCGCCGAGGTACATCGACGTGACCAGATCCATCGGCAGCCGGTTCGGCCCCGGCCCGTCGGCGAGCTTCACGCCCTCGACGCGGACCACGCCGACCGCCTCGCCGCCGACGCCGTCGGGCGCGTTCGTGCCGCAGCGCCGGCCCCACAGCTTGTGCTCGCCAAGGTCAAGGCAGACGTCGTCGGCGGTGCGCGCATCGATGCGGCCCTTGAGCGTGTTGTTCGTGCCCATGAAGCCGGCGACGAACAGCGATGCGGGCCTGGAATACATCTCGGTCGGCGTGCCCTGCTGCTCGATCGTGCCGCCGTTGAGCAGCAGGATGCGATCCGACATCGCCATCGCCTCGCCCTGGTCGTGCGTCACCACCAGCGCCGACAGTTGCAGCCGGATGATCAGCTCGCGCAGCCAGGCCCGCGCTTCCTCGCGCAGCTTGGCGTCGAGGTTTGACAGCGGCTCGTCGAGCAGGATCACCGGCGGGTTGTAGACCAGCGCGCGCGCAATCGCCACGCGCTGCTGCTGACCGCCGGAAAGCTGGTGCGGATAGCGCTCGCCGAGCGCGCCGAGGCCGAGGTTCTTCAGCGCGTCGCCGACGCGATCCTTCGTCTCGGCGGCGCTCACGCGGCGCAGCTTCAGCCCGTAGGCGACGTTGTCGAACACGGTCTTGTGCGGCCATAGCGCATAGCTCTGGAACACGAGGCCGAGATTGCGCGCCTCGGCCGGCAGCTCGATGCGCGCTTTGCCGTCGAACACGGGCTTGCCGGCGATGACGATGCGGCCTTCGTGCGGCTGCTCCAGCCCGGCGACGGCGCGCAGCAGCGTGGTCTTGCCGCTGCCTGACGGGCCAAGCAGCGAGATCACCTCGCCGCGCCGCAGGTCCATCGACACGCCCTTCAGGATCGGGTTGTCGCCATAGGAAAGCTTGAGGTCGGCGACGCTCAATACGGTGGATTCGTTCATGGCCGGTCCTTACTTGTGCAGGTTGATGCCGAAGCGCAGCGCAAGCGCCAGCCCGGCGCCGACGAGGGCGATGTTGATGAGCGAGAGCGCGGCCACAACCTCCACCGCGCCGGTGGACCAGAGCGACACCAGCACCGAGCCGATGACTTCCGTGCCCGGCGCAAGCAGGTAGACGCCGGTCGAGTACTCGCGCTCGAAGATCATGAAGATCAGCAGCCACGAGGCGAGCAGGCCGTTGCGGATCAGCGGCAGCGTCACGTCGCGCAGGGTGCGGCCGGCGCTGGCGCCGGTCAGGCGCGCGGCTTCCTCAAGCTCGGGCGCCACTTGCAACAGCGCGCTCTGGATCAGCCGCATGCCGTAGGCGAGCCACACGACCATGTACGCAATCCAGATGCTGATGACGGTGTTGCGCAGCGGGTTCAGGAAGGGCACGAACAGGAACACCCAGAAGAACGCCAGCCCGGCGAGCAGGCCCGGCACGGCGCGCGGCGTCATGACGAGGTAGTCGACCATGCGCACGAGGCCGTCGTGCTTGCGGTGCGTGCTCAGGCCGATGGCGGCGTAGCAGGCCACCGCAAGCGCGCCGCCGAAGACGCCGATCAGCACCGAGTTGAGGATGGCGCGGACCATCGTGCGGTCCTCGAACACCTGGCGGAAGTTGTCGAGCGTGAGCACGTCGAGCAGGTTCACGCCCTCGCCCCAGCTCGTCACGAAGGCACGCAGCGTCACGCCGGCCAGCGGAATCACCACCGTGAACAGCAGCCACGCGCCGACGATGGCGAAGGCCAGGATCTTCCACTTGCCGAGCATCAGCGGACGCTGGCGCGCGGCCTTGCCCTTGATGCTGGCGTAGCGGTTCGCGGTGCGCAGCAGCAGGCGTTGCAGCAGCACCAGCGGCAGCGTGACCGCGATGATGCAGACCGCCACCGCCGCCATCAGCTGATAGCTCGGCGTGCCGAGCTTGCTGCTCAGCTTGTAGAGGTAGGTGGTGAGCACGAGGTGGCCTTCGGGGTCGCCCAGCACCAGCGGCAGGCCGAAGATCTCGAAGCCGAGGAAGAACATCAGCACGCCCGCATACAGCAGCGCCGGCGCGATCAGCGGAATGCTCACGTGCACCGCCACCTTGAGCGGATTGGCGCCGGAAATGCGCGCCGCTTCCTCCACATCGGAGCCCAGATTGCGCAGCGCCGACGACGAGTACAGATAGACGTGCGGCACATGCGTCAGCCCCGCGACGATGCCGATGCTGACCAGCGAATAGATGTTCCACGGCACCGTGCCGAACACATGCTCGGCCCATACCGACGCAAAGCCGACCGGCCCCATCGCGACCACATAGCCGAAGGCCAGCACCACCGGCGAGATGAACACCGGCACCAGCAGCAGCGGCTCCAGCACGCGGCGGCCGGGCAGGTCGGTGCGCACCATGAGGAAGGCCAGCGCCGCGCCAAGCGGCACCGAAATCGCCGCCATGCCGCTGGCAATGCCGACCGAATTGCGCGCGGCAACCCAGAAGTCCTCGTCGGCAAAGATGAAGCGGAAGGCGTCGAGCGTGGCCGAGCTGCCCTTCATGAAGAAGGCGCCCGACAGGAAGCTCTGATAGACGATCAGCAGCAGCGGCGTCAGCACGAAGACCGACAGCACGCCGACGACCGCGACGCGCGTGGTCGGGAACGGCAGGCGCGCGGCGCGGCGCCGGCCGTGACCGTGGTTGTGATCGTGGCCGTGCCCGTCGTGGCCGGCATTGAGCGCGGTGGACGGCGTGCTCATTTCGGCGCCTTTACCGAGTTCCACTGCTTGAGGAATTCAAGCCGCTTGGCCTGATCGAGATAGGTCAGCAGGCCGGGGCCGATCGCCACCGGCTTGAGCGCATTGCCGAGCCGCTCCTGCAAGCCGCTGATGGTCGTGTCGCCCTTCACGTCGGAGCGGATCGCGAACAGGTCGGCCTGGCTCGCAATCACCGTCTGGCCGCGCTGCGACAACACGTATTCGAGCCACACCTTCGCCGCCGCCGGATGCTTGGCGTTCTTGGCGATGAACATCACGCGGCTGATGACCAGCGTGTAGTCGGTCGGAAAGCTCACGCCGATGCTCGGATCGCGCGCGGCGCGCATCAGCGCATACGAGCCGAGCAGGTTGTAGCCGATCAGGTTCTCGCCCGAGCCGATGCGTTCCATCATCGTGCCGGTGCTCGACTGCACGCGCACGCCGGTCGAGCCCATGGCTTTCGCCACGTCCCAGAAGCCGGCGTTGTTGGTCAGCGCGTCCTGGCTGTGGAACAGGAAGCCGACGCCGGATTTCTCCGGGTCGTAGGTCGTGACCTTGCCCTTGAACTTGTCGGGCTTGGCGGCCAGCAGCTTCGCAAAATCGGCATGCGTCTTGGGCACGTCGGCGGCATCGACGAGGCGCTTGTTGTAGACGAAGCCGATCGGCTCGTAGGTCGTGCCGTAGGCCTCGTTCTTCCAGATCGACCAGTCGGGCAGCTTGCTGCTGTCGCCGAGCTTGTAGGCCAGCGCATAGCCGTCGTTGACGAGCTTGACCTGCAAGTCCATGGCCGACGACCACATCACGTCGGCCGAGGCGCCGGCGGCGCTTTCCGAGATGAAGCGGTTGTAAAGCTCGGTCGAGTTCATGTCGTGGTACTCGACCGCGACGCCCGGATAGAGCGCCTCGAAATCCTTGATCAGCGGCGCAATCTGCTTCTGGTCGGTGGCGCTGTAGATGACGACCGAGCCTTCGGTCTTGGCCTGCGCGATGTCGGCGGCGGATTGCGCGCGGGCCGTTCCGGCAAAGCCGATGGCGGCGAGTGCGAGCAGCGCGGCGTGGCGCTTGAAATGCGTGTTCATGAAGTCTCCTCCTCAGAAACGGTGTTGCACGCCGATGCCGAAGCCCGACTGCTGGGCTCCGACCGGCACCTGGTCGCGGAACACGCCGGTCGGCGTGTGCGTGCCGTTGTCGCCCTTGCTGCGCGCGGTGGCGGCGACCGCATAAAGCCAGGTGCGCTTCGACAAGTTGTACGTCGCCTTGCCGGCAAACATCGTCGGGTCCGACCCGGTGTCGTGCTTGTTCTCGTAATAGACGCCGCCGAACAGCGTGACCGCCTGCGACACCGGCGCGCTGGCGCCGAGCCACCACAGGTCGCTGCGGAATTCCACGTCGGTGGCGCTCGGCACGGCGGGGCTGCGCTTGGTGGCGCGCAGGCCGGCGTAGAGCTTGGCGGCGCCGAAGTCGTAGCTGCCGGAGGCGATCGCGCTGCGGTTGCGCGTGGACGCGGGCAGGGCTTCGGTCGCGCCGCTGCGGCCCTCGTCGAAGCTGACTTGCGCCGATACCGCACCGGCCGAATACGCCGCGCCGAGGCCATAGGCCGAGTTGGCGCCGGCCGAAGTGCTGACTTCGCCGAAGCCGTAATGCGCGCCGAGCTTGAAGCCGCCGAAGCTGCCGACGTACTTGACGGCATTGCTGACGCGGCTGGTGTAGCCGCTCGACGGCACCGAGGCCGAGGTCGTCAGGTAGGAGTACTGCGGCGCATAGCCCATGAAGTCGTGTGGCAGCACGAAGTCGTACACCGTGGTCGAGTTGCGGCCGAGCATCACGGTGCCGAGGCCCTTCTTCTCAAGGCCGACGTAAGCCAGCCGGCCCCACAGCGCCGAGCCGCTCGTGCCGCTGTCGAGGTTGACTTCGCTTTCGAGGTTGAACACGGCCTTCATGCCGTCGCCCAGATCCTCGCTGCCCTTGAAGCCGAGGCGCGAGGTGTTGAGCCCGCCCGAATTGACGCGCCAGACGCCGTCGCCGTCGGCGTTGTTGCGGCTGCGGTACTCGATGCCCGCGTCCATGATTCCGTAGATGGTCACGGTCGAGGTGCCGGCGGCGGCCTGCGCGAAAACCGGCTGCGCGGCGGCGCCGAGGCCGGCAATCGCGATCGACGTGGCGATGGTGTGAAGCTGCATTGCGTCTCCCCCTTTGGGTGTTTAGTGGGGCGGATCATCGGGAGCGAGGCTGTCGAAACTCTGGCGATTGCGGCCCATCAGGGCAAACACCGAGGCGGTGTTTCGCGGGGTCCGCGCGGGCCGGGCTTCGTGTTGAAATCGCGGCCCTTGCCGCTTGCCGGAGCACGCCGATGCGACTGCTGCTTGTCGAAGACCAGGCCGAACTCGCCGAATGGCTGGCGCGCGCGCTGCGCCAGGGCGGCCATGCAATCGATGTCATGAGCCGTGGCGACCATGCCGACCACGCGCTGCTGACCCAGCCCTACGACCTGCTCATCCTCGATCTCTCGCTGCCCGGCATCGACGGGCTGGAGGTGCTGCGCCGGCTGCGCGCGCGCGGCAGCGCCATTCCGGTGCTCATCCTCACCGCGCTCGGCAGCACCGAAGACCGCGTGCGCGGCCTCAACCTCGGCGCCGACGACTACCTCACCAAACCCTTCGAGCTGGCCGAGCTGGAGGCGCGCATCAAGGCGTTGCTGCGGCGCGGTACCGGGCGCAATCCGGTGACGAAGATTGGGCGGCTTGAGGTCGACAGCAGCAGCCGCCTCGTCAGCCTCGACGGCAAGCCGGTGGCGCTGACGCCGCGCGAACTGGCGGTGCTGGAAGCGCTGGTGGCGCGGCTCGGCAAGCCGGTGCCGCGCGAGCTGCTGTTCGAGAAGGTGTTCGACTTCGACGCCGACGCGCGGCCCGAAGCCATCGAGAGTTACGTCTCGCGGCTGCGCAAGAAGCTCGACGGGTCGGGCGCGACCATCACCACGCTGCGCGGCCTCGGCTATCTGCTGAGCGAGGACCGGCCGGCGTGATCAGCCTGCGGCAACGCGTCGCGCGCTGGCTGCTGCCGCCGATTGCGGTGCTGCTGCTGCTCAACGGCTGGACCGCGCAGCGCACTGCGCGCGCGACCGTCGATCGCGCCTACGACCGGGGCTTGTTGTCGTCGGCGCACCTGATCGCCGACCGCAGCTATTCGAACCACGGCGAAGTCGTCGTCGATCTGCCCTATGCCGCGCTCGAAATGCTTGGCGACGGCAGCAACGAGCGCGTGTTCTACGGCGTGTTCTGGCCCGACGGCGAAGCCATCACCGGCTACGACGATCTGCCGCGCCCGCCGCCCTCGACCGCGCCGGTCACGGTGCTCGACACCGCCTATCGCGGCGAGCCGGTGCGCATGGTGGTGCTGCGCAAGCGCCTCTACGACCCCGAGCAGATGAACGCCAGCAGCGTGCTCGTCGTCGTCGCCGAGACGGTCGGCCTGCGCACCAACGTCGCGCACGAGCTGTTTTTTGAAAGTCTGCGCAGCCAGGGCCTGCTGGTCGGCGCCGGCCTGCTGCTGATCTGGCTCACGCTGACGACGGCGTTCCGTCCGCTGACCCAGCTTGGCGAAGCCTTCGCCGCGCGCCGCGACGACGACCTCACGCCGGTGGCGACGCGCGGCATCCCGGCGGAAGTGGCGCCGCTGATCGTGGCCGTCAACCATCACATGGAGCGCATCGAGGCAATGCTGCAATCGCGCAAGCGCTTCGTCGCCGATGCCGCGCACCAGTTGCGCACGCCGCTCGCGGTGCTGCGCACCCAGATCGACTACGGCCTGCGCCAGCACGAGCCGGCCGAAATGCGCCGCGCGCTCGACGGGCTCGATCACAGCGTGCGGCACAGCCAGCGCCTGACGAACCAGCTGCTGGCGCTGTCGCGCGCCGAAGCGGTGAACGGGCTGGCGAGCGAGCGCGCGCCGGTCGATCTGGTGGCGCTGGCGCGCGATGTCGCGGCCGAGCTGTCGCCGATTGCGGTC
>Ga0302291_10000396_pt1 | contig 12682 bp, 13 predicted proteins | sample III_Fen_N1_4_FD_194548 | JGI IMG/M metagenome (GOLD analysis project Ga0302291, IMG submission 194548) | Peat permafrost microbial communities from Stordalen Mire near Abisko, Sweden - III_Fen_N1_4 | ecosystem: Environmental > Terrestrial > Soil > Wetlands > Permafrost | place: Sweden: Abisko... | reverse complement strand
GTCTGGGCCGTCGGATTTGGCATCGTGCTGATCGCCCTCGCCTGGCAGGGCTGGATGGGGCGGTTCCTCTCCGGCGCCCCGGACGCGATCGAGCCGATGGACTTCATCTTCCCCGCGGGCGCCCTGGTGACAGGCTACGGCGGAGTCACGTGGAGCCTCCGCCATGGCGGCGGGCCGCGCTACGAGCGCTTCGCCAGGTTCATCGCCGAGTGGCTGCCGATCGTGGCCATCGTGGGCTGCGCCTTCCTCGACGTCATGCCGCGCGCCCGGCCTCTGGAGATCGACCCAATCGCCGTCGGAACCGGCTCGGTCGTTCTCCTGGCAATGGCGCGCTATCGCATCATTCTCGGCCGCGAGCGCGTGGCTTCGGAACGGCTCACCATCGAGATGAGCGACCGGGCTGCCACGACAGTCTCCCTGGCCCGCCTCGAGGCCGCGGCGACTGTCGAAGAAACCGCCGACCGGATCTGCGTGGAGGCGTTGCGCATCGGCGGGATCGACAGCGTCATCGTCTTCGCCTTTACGGCGAACGGGGTTGTGCCGCTGGCGCAGGGCGGTCTCGCTTGCCGCCCGGTCGAAGTCGGCGAGCCGATCCCGCTCGAGGCCGCGAATGAGCTGAGGGAGCACGCCGAGTTCGGGCTCTGGCTCGAGTCGTGGGTGGAGCGAGAGCCGCGGAACGACTTCGACAGGGCCATCGCCTTGTCGGGACTTCGAGCCGAGGCGTTGGCCCCGCTCATCTGGAACGAAGAGCCGATCGGCGTGCTCGCCATGGGCGCGACGACGCCAAACCACGCCGGCCGCCTCTCCGATCGAGTCGCCACCTTGACCGAGTTCAGCGTCATTTCTGCGGCCGTTCTCGGCCCGGCCCTGGCCGAACTCGGGCAGCGCGAGAGTCTTCGCGCCGAAGTGCAGGCGATCATAGACGAGCGCGCCTTCAAAGCCGTCTACCAGCCGATCGTGGATCTGGCGTCGGGGAAGCAGGTCGGCTTCGAGGCGCTCGCTCGCTTCTCCGACGGAACCCGCCCCGATCTGCGATTCCTCGCCGCCGACAAGGTCGGAATGATGGTCCAGCTGGAGACCGCAGTCCTCCGCGAGCAGGTCGCCCGTGCGCGCCGGCTGCCGCCGGGGACTTTCCTCAGCTTGAACGTGTCACCGGCCCTGGCCACTTCCTTGATCCCGCTCCTCGACGTGCTCGCCGAGGCGGACCGGCCCGTCGTCCTCGAGATAACCGAGCACGTGGAGATCGACTACCCACGCCTGCTCGCGGCGCTGGAAGCGGTGCGCCCTCACGCGATGCTCGCGGTGGACGATGCCGGCGCGGGATACGCCGGCCTGCGCCACATCCTCGAATTGAGGCCGCAGTACGTGAAGCTCGACATCTCGCTGGTCCGCCACATGGACACGGACCCGGCTCGTCAGGCGATGATCACCGGCATGGCGTACTTCGCCGAAAGCGTCGGGTGCGCCCTGATCGCAGAGGGGATCGAGACGGCGAATGAATTGACGGCTCTGCGGCTGCTGAACGTGCAGCTCGGACAGGGTTTCTTCCTCGCCAGGCCGGCCGAGGTCTAGCACGGACGTGCCCCACGCTCGCACCCCGTCAGGACCGCGGCACCGGCGTCGAGGGGTCGGATGGCCCTTGCCGCGCATCGGCCAGTCCCAGGAGGATCGCGGCTCAGACATTTCGACCGGCGCCTAGAGAGACGACATGACGACTTCGACCGCTGCTACCGCTTCGATTCCCGCTCCGGCCATTGGCCGCGCCGGGCGTGTCGCCGTCGGCCTGCTCGTATGGCTGGGAATCGGGGCACTGGCGGGGAGCGTGGCACTCGTCTCCAAACCGGACGGCAGCGTCATGAAGTTGCCTTTGAGCATGCTGACCGGGAGCCCGTTCCCCGACTTCCTCGTGCCCGGGCTGATCCTCGGCGGGGTCTTCGGGGTGGGTTCGTTCGCGGTTGCCTTCATGGGCTTGCGCCGCTGGCGCATCGCCCCGTTCCTGGCGTTCGCCATCGGCTGCGGTCAGATGATCTGGATCGTCGTCGAGCTTGCGATCATCAATGGCGTGTCGATCCTGCACCCCCTCTACTTCTTGACCGGTTTGGCAATCGCGGCCGCCGCGGTTCGGTGGGGCTGGCCCACCTTCCGCGGATGGCGTGCCTCGCGCGGCTGACGGTCTCTGATGGATGTCGACCCCGGCGGCCTGTCCGTTCACGATGAGGTTCTCGTCGAAACCGAGATCGACGGGAAGACGCTCAGCCTGGCTTCGTTCGTCACGAATGTGCTCGACGAGGAACTCTGGCTGGCGCTGCGCCTCTCCGAGCCCCGCTTGCCGCGGATCGGGGCACTCCAGCGCCTGCACATGACCTTCGACCGCGGCGGGGCGCTGGTCGTGGAGAGCGAATTCCTGCGTCCGCTCGGCGGGACGGCTCACACGGGCTCGAAGAGATCTCGCGTGTTCGCGGTGCGCCGTCCGAAGGGCGTGGATCAGGTCCAGCGCCGATCGCACGTGCGGGTCGACCTGGAGCGGGACGTTCGAATCAAGTCGTTCGGCAGTCTCGGAGGCGACACGGCAGGCCGGGGCCGGACCATGAATATCGGCGCCGGCGGGTTGCAGTTCGCCACCGAGATGCCGCTCATGTTCGGCGATCAGTTACGGGTGGCGCTGGCGCTGACCGCCGGCGAAATCGTGATCGCCGGTGGGCCGGTCGTCCGCATCGACGAGATCCCGGCTCGGGTTCCGTCCGGCGCCGAAGTGGCCGGGGAGCCCGAGCAACGGTCGCGGGTCGCGCTCCGTTTCGACAAGATCGCCGAACGGGACCGGGAGCGGATCGCCTGCCACATCCTCGCGGCCCACAGGAGCCGGCCCGGCGGCCCGCCGCGGTAAAAAGGAACACCGCCTCGATCGGTTGCGAGGCGGTGTTCTTGAGATCGCGAGATGGGCCGGGACGCGGCCCCGAGGCTAGGGCGTGACGGTGAGCGATCCCTCGGCGATCGTGGTGCCGCCGGATGTCAGTGTGAACTTGTATGTTCCCGCCTGGAAGATCGTGCTGAGATCGGTGGTGTCGGCGAAGCAGTCGAGCCCCTGAGTGTCCGTAACGGGCATTTCGGTGGCCGGCAGGTACGACGCCCCGTCCTTGGTGACGGTGATCGAGACGACGGCGGCGCCCTGGCGCGACGAGAAGATGTACGTCGGGTAGACCGGCGTGCCGGCCGCCACGGTCGTCAGCTGATGGTCGACCGAGCAGCCGACGGTCTGACCGGCGACGGGCTTGTCGGTCGAAAAGACCACCTTGCCGGCGTCCTGGTGATTCTTGAGATAGCTGAGTGCGAAAAGGCCGGCGCCGGCGATGATCACCAGCACGACGATTCCGGTGATGATCAACGGCAGGCGTGAGCGGCGCGCGGGCGCCGGAGCGGCCCACATTCCGGCGGGCTGGCCGTACGGTGGCTGACCGTACGGGGGCTGACCGTACGGTGGCTGGCCCGGCTGGTCCGGCGGGCTCGGCTGGCTCGGCTGAGACCAGTCCGGCGGGCTCGGCTGGCTCGGCTGAGACCAGTCCGGCGGGGTTGGCGGAGGGGGCGGCGGCGTCTGGCCGTATCCGGATGGGTCCATCAGATCCTCTCCCGTATAGATGCTGGTGATCCGGCGATAAGCACGTTCAGGAACGACTCAGGAGGAGCATACGCGCTGCTCCCGCGAAGGTATCGGTCGTTTCGCAGACGCGCCGAAGCGTTCGACCGCCAAGTCGCGCAACGGCGCCCGGCCAAATGGCCCAAATCCGCCCAAACGGTGGTACGGTCGAGTCCAACGCAGCGCCGGACCCGACGATTCGAAGGCGGCGCTCCGTCGGCTCAGGAGCCAATCGATGCGACCCTTCTTCGGCTACCACATGCCCAGCTTCACCTTCGCCGGCGCACCGGATTCGCAGCTGTTCGGCCGCGTCGTCGAACTGGCTCAAACGGCCGAGGCGGCCGGCTTCGACCTCGTGACGGTCATGGACCATTTCTACCAGATCGGCCCCGTCGGCTCCGAGGAGGAGCCGATGCTCGAGGCCTATACGCTGCTCGGCGGAATAGCCGCCCAGACGAAGCGGGTCATGCTCGGGACCATGGTGACGGGCGTGACATACCGCAACCCGGCGATTCTCGCGAAGACGGTCACGACCCTCGACATCGTCTCCGGAGGGCGGGCGATGCTCGGCATCGGGGCCGCCTGGAACGACGTGGAGCATGCCGGCTACGGGATCGGGTTTCCGGCCATCGGCGAGCGCGAGGATCGGCTCGAGGAGGCGCTCACGATCTGCAAGGCCATGTTCACCGAGGCCCGGCCGAGCTTCGAGGGCCGCTATTACAGCATCAGCCGCGCGCTGAACCACCCCCGTCCGATCCGTCCGGGCGGGCCCAGGATCATGGTCGGCGGCGGCGGCGAGAAGCGAACCCTCAAGATCGCCGCCAGGTTCGCGGACATCACCAACTGGTTCGGATCCCTCGAGGAGGCGGCGCCCAAGCTCGCGGTCCTGGACCGCCATTGCGAGGCGATCGGCCGCGACCCGTCGGAGATCCTACGCACCGTTGGCGTGCCGTTCGTTCCTGTCGCCAGGGAGGCCGACAAGGCCAAGGTTCTCGAGGCCATCCCGGCCGAGCGACGGATGATGTTCAAACCCGTCCTGGTCGATGAAGGCGCCGCGATCCTGCAGCGCTACCTCGACGCCGGTTTTGGCGGCTTCACGTTCCGCAACGTTGCGATCAGGACGCCGGAGGCAGTGCGGCTCGTCGGCGAATTGATCGCCCTGGTGCGCCCGGAAGGAGTGCCGGCATGACGGCCCCCATCGACAAGGAGGAGCTGCGGCGACGCCTCACGCCGCTGCAGTACTCGGTCACCCAGAACGCCGACACCGAGCGGCCGTTCACCGGCGCCTACTGGGATACCCACGACGCTGGCAGCTACCGTTGCATCGTCTGCGGCCAGACTCTGTTCGAGTCGACCCAGAAGTACGACAGCCATTGCGGCTGGCCGAGCTTCTTCGATGTCCTCGACCAGTCCAAGGTCACGACGCACACCGACTCCACCTTCGGAATGAAGCGCACCGAAGTCCGGTGCGCCAACTGCGGCGCTCACCTCGGCCACATCTTCGACGACGGCCCAAAGCCCACGGGCTTGCGCTATTGCATCAACTCTGCTTCGCTCGACTTCGAGAATCGGGTGGGGGAGTAGCGCCGGGGAGTGGATCAGCGCGCCCGGATTTGCATCTTGCTGACACCGCCGGAGATCTCTATGTCGTAGCGATCGAGGGCCGATTCGGCGCCGGGAGTCTGGATGGACAGTTGCCCTGCGCCTTTGTAGACCTCGCCGTCGACGATGAGCTCGCTGGCTCCGCCGCGAATGGTCAGGCTCATAGCCGTGCCGGAGGGCCTTTCGATCGAAACGCGGTTCATCCCGCCGCCGATTCGTATCGGGACGATGCCGACCGGCCCGGGCATCAGCAGCTCGAACTTGCTGGCCCCGCCCTTCAACTCGAAGGCAGCGAGCCGAACGGTCCGCAGGTCCGAGCTCCATTGCGAGACGCCGCCGCGCAACTCGATCGACCATGGGATCGCGCAGTTCAGAGTGATCTCGCCGGTGTCCTTGCGCCAATGGGCGGAGGCTTCGATGTTCTGACCGGCGATCTGAGCGCGCCAGTCGAACCAGCCGAAGCGGGGATAGGCCACCGTTACGACTCCACCGCGCACGCGCATCCGCGGCACAGGGCCGGCGAACCTGGCCCGGTACAACTCGGCGAGAGTGGGATCTCCCCGAACGGTTATGAGCGGAGCGCCGGATAGAAAGACGAGAGTCCCGCTCGTCACTGCACCGACCGGCGCCGCGAAACTGCCGCCGGCATCCGCCGCCTCGCTGGGGGCACGCATCTTGACCGTCTCGGCGAGCGCGACCTCACCGCTGCGGCGCAGGAAATCGATCAGCAAGCGCAGTTGCTCGTCGTTGTATCCGTCGATCACTTCCATCTGGGCGCGCGCGATTGACGCGTGCAGCGCCCCGAACTTGACCTCCAGCCCGGCAATCGTTTCGACCAGCACGCGTCGTCTGTCCGTGGGGTCGGGCACGCGGCGAACGTACCCAGCCTGCTCGAGCCGATCGATCATCCGAGTCGCCGATCCGGTCGTGAGTCCGGTGAGTTCGGCCAGGCGGCCGACGGCAAGGCGGCCCTCGTCCTGGAGCACCTCCAGGCACTCCACGTCGGTACCTGCAAGGCCGAGCCGTTCCGCGACGGCGGCACTGAAGAGCGCCGCCTGACTGCCCTCCTTGCGGATGGCCCGCAGAACCGCCGCCATCAACTCCTGCCTCGGCACGTCGCTTGACATATTTCCTCTGCTCTGGCTATTCTCTGCGCTGCGCAGCGATAGTATAGCGCAGCAGGGCGATACAGCAAGATGGGCAATCGGACATTCGGGAGACTCGGGCAGACGCCTCCTCAACAGCGGCGGCCCCCGGACCCGACGCGCCGAGTGACCGTCGAAACGCGAGCCGCCGGCCAACGGCGAAAGGACGACGAGTGAACATCACAGCGTTGAAGTTTGACATCGCGGTGGCGGGCTTGCGACCCGACCGCGTCGGGCGAGGAGGTCGGGCATGAGTGCCGAAGCGATCATCGAGACCGCCGGCCTGCGCCGGACATTCAAGGGCAAGGGCGGACCCGTCGAAGCGGTCGCCGGCGTCGACCTGAGCGTGGCCGCTGGCGACATCTTCGGGTTCCTCGGCCCCAATGGCGCCGGCAAAACCACGACCTTGCGGATCCTCGCGACGCTGCTGCCGCCGACTGCCGGAACGGCTTGCGTCGCCGGTTTCGACGTGGGGCGCGAACCGCAACAGGTGCGCAAGCGTATCGGCTACGTGGCCCAGGCCGGCGGCTCCTACCGCGAAGCCACGGGCCGCGAGGAGCTCGTGATCCAGGGACGGCTATTCGGTCTCTCGAAGGCGGACGCGTCCGCACGAGCCGTTGAAATCCTCGATTCGCTCGAGCTCACCGATGCAGCCGACCGGACATGCGGCACCTATTCGGGCGGGATGCGCCGCCGGCTCAACATCGGCATCGGCATGGTTCACCGCCCGCCGGTCCTGTTCCTCGACGAGCCGACCACGGGCCTGGATCCGCAGGCGCGGGCGCGGATGTGGGATGAGATTCGCAAGCTGCGCGAGACCGGCACGACCGTCTTCCTCACCACCCATTACCTGGAAGAGGCCGACGCCCTGTGCGACCGCCTGGCGATCATCGACCACGGCAAGATCGTCGCCGAGGGCTCCCCGAGCGACCTGAAGCGAGAAATCTCAGGCGACGTCCTGACGATCGGCGTCAACGGCCACGGCGAGCGCGTCGTCGAGTTGATGGCCGCTCAACCGTTCGTCCGCGAGGCCGGCCTGGAAGCCGGGCTCGTGCGGCTCTACGTGGACAAGGGCGAGGAGGCGGTCCCGCACGTGTTGCGATTGCTCGACAGCAACGGGCTCGCGCCTTCGACCATGGACCTTCATCGACCCAGCCTCGACGACGTCTTCCTCAAGAAGACCGGCCGCTCGCTCCGCGAGACGGCGGCCTAGTCGGGCGCAAGGAGAACCAACCGATGCGAACCATTCGAGATACCCGGCTCATCTTCGAACGATCACTCACGCTGAGCCTCCGAAACCCGGTCTGGGTGATCATGGGCATCATCCAGCCGATCCTCTACTTGCTCCTGTTCGGGCCGCTGCTGACGAACATCGCCAGGATGCCGGGCTTCCCGCCGGGCGGCGCGTTCAACGTCTTCGTGCCCGGAATCCTGGTCATGACGGCCCTCTTCGGATCCGGCTTCGTCGGCTTCGGTCTGTGCGACGAGATGCGCGAAGGCGTCGTCGAGCGGATGGTGGTCACGCCCATGAGCCGCATGGCGATGCTCCTCGGCCGGTCCCTCCGGGACGTGTCGTTATTGCTCGCTCAGGCGTTGCTCTTGGTCGTGCTGTCCATCCCGTTTGGCCTCGAGCTCAATGTCGGAGGCGTTGCCGTCGGCTTCGCCATGCTGGCGCTCATCGGCCTGATGATGTCGCCGGTCTCGTACACGCTGGCCCTGGTGCTCAAGAACGAGGAATCGCTGGCGCCCGTCGTAAACGGCGTCGCGGTGCCGTTGCTGCTCCTGTCGGGGGTCATGCTGCCGATGAGCCTTGCGCCGGAGTGGTTGCAGACCCTCGCCAGGTTCAACCCGCTCTATCACGCCGTCGCGGCCATGCGGGCGCTCTTCAACGCCAGCTACGGCGACTCCGAGATCGTCTTTGGAGCGGCGCTTCTGGTGATCCTCGCGGTGGTGACGATGACGCTCGGCGCTCGGTCCTTCAGCCGCGCGGCGGCCTAGCCGGCCAGGGGTGGGTCTCGAACCTCCGCAGGCGTATCGACCCGGCTCATCGACCGTCGCAGCGGATACGATGAGCCGGATCGGGCGATACGCGACGAATGGAGGCGCGACATGGCGGCTCCGACTGATCGGGCGAGCGAGTTGTCTGAGGCCGGCGCCGCTCCCGGTGCGATCGCGCCGGGCGCCGACGGAACGCCGCTGCACCTGCGCCATTGGGCCACGTCCGGCAAGCCGTGGGCGACCGTGCTACTCGTCCACGGCATCGGCGAGCACAGCGGCCGCTACGAGCGAACCGGGCGGCTCATGGCCGAGGCGGGGATCGACGTCCACGCGTTCGACATCCGCGGCCATGGGCTTTCCGGCGGCCGGCGCGTCTACGTTCGCGTATGGGACGACTACCTCGACGACCTGGCGGTTCGGGTTGCGGCCGTGCGCGAGCCGGGGGTACCCCTCGTTCTGTTCGGCCATTCGATGGGCGCGCTGATCGCCCTGACCTACGCCTGTTCCGACCGGCCGGCCCCGGACCTGCTCGTCCTGAGCGCCGTGCCGTTGGACGCCCGCGTCCCTGGCTGGCAGCGCGCCCTCGCCCCGATCTTGAGCCGCCTGGCACCGACGGCGATCCTGGCTAACCCGATCACGGGCGAGCAGCTCTCGCGCGATCCGGCCGTGGGCAAGGCTTACTTCGCCGATCCTCTCGTCCAGCCCCGCTCCACGACCCGCCTGGGTGCGGAACTGCTCAAAGCAATGAAGCGAGGACGGGAGGGCCTCGACCGCCTTCGCATACCGGCGCTCGTGATCCACGGCGGCGGCGACACCCTCGTCCCGACCCGCGTGAGCGAGCCGCTGGCAGCGGTCGCCGGCGTGGAGCGGCGCGTTCTACCGGATCTCCATCACGAAACGCTCAACGAGCCCGAAGGCCCGGAGGTCGTGGCTGCGATTGTGGATTGGCTCCGTGGCCGGACGGCTCCGGCCGTGTCAAGATTGGTGCCATGAGCGTAGAGATTCGCACCTGCCCGCCCGACCGGTTCGTCGAGCTGCTGAAAACGGCCGAGATCGCCTTCGGAGAGGACGTCTCCGACGAGCTGATCGAGCGAGTGAGGAAGATCTCCGACCCGGCTCGGTTCGTCTGCGCAATCGACGGCGACCGTTTCGTGGGCACGGGCGGCGCCTTCACGATAAACCTCAGCGTGCCCGGCGGCGACCTGGCTGCCGGCGGCGTGACGTGGGTAACCGTCCTGCCATCGCATCGCCGCCGCGGAATCCTGCGCGGGATGATGCGGTTGATGATCGACGATTGCCACGCCCGCAACGAGCCGCTGGCGATGCTGTGGGCCTCGGAGGGATCGATCTACCAGCGTTTCGGCTACGGCATGGCCACCTACAGCCTCAGTTTCGAGGCGGAGAGCGCCTCCGCCGGATATGCAAGAGACTGGCCGATCGAAGGCTCGTGCCGGCTCCTCCGGGTCGGCGAGGGCATGGACCTGGTCGCGCCCGTATACGAAGCGACGCGCGCACAACGATCCGGCTTCCTCTCGCGAACCCCAGACTGGTGGCTCAACCAACTACCAACGGCCGACAAGGACTCGAAGGGCGGCGAGGCCAAACGCCTGGTCGTATACGAGACCGACAAAGGCCCCGAGGCTTACGCGGTCTACAAGACCAAGGGCGATTGGGGACCGCGCGGCCCGAACGGAACGGTGATCGTCGATGAGGCGATCGGCTCGACCGAGCGCGGGACGCGCGAGATCTGGCGGTACCTGTTCAACCTGGATCTGACGCGAACTGTCAAGGCGTGGCGTCTGCCGGTGGACCATCCGATCCCGCTGCTTGCGGCCGAGCCGCGCCGACTTGGGATGACTCTGGGCGACGGGCTCTGGCTCCGGATCGTCGACGTGAAGGCGGCGCTGGAAGGCCGTACCTACGGCATCGACGGGCACGCCGGCGGCCGGGTCGTCTTCGATCTCAGCGACGAGTATTGCCCGTGGAACGCCGGCCGATGGGAGATCGAGGTATCCGACGGTCGGGCGCGCGTCACGCCCTCGAAGAGCCCGGCCGACCTGGCTCTCGACGCGAACGACCTGGGATCTATGTTCCTCGGGGGTTTCGGAGCGGCTTCGCTGGCCCGCGCGGGACGGGTGGTGGAGCATCGTCCGGGGGGACTGGCCGCGGCCGATGAGCTCTTCCGCGGGGCGCTGCAGCCGTGGTGTCCGCAGGAATTCTGACGCGGCCGTGAGGTGGGACTAGCGCTCGAACCTGATCGGCTGGTGGTTGCCCGAAGGGGCGCAGACGTCGCAGAGCGTGAGCCCGTCTTCGATGAGGGCGGCTCGGCGGCGACCGGGGCCGGCGGTGATGGCTACCGGGTGCTTGCACACCGAGCAGCGGGTTTGCTTTGCGTCCATGCGATCGGCTTGATCCGTCATTCGGGGATCGGCCTCGTGTGCGACTTGACGACATTCCGGCCATCGCGCCGCGCCCGTGTCTCCCAGCTGAAGGGCCGCGTTCGCGCTCTACGGAAGATTGCGTACTCCGCACACTTTACGCGTTAGATTCTGTGCAGGTGTGGTGGATTCGCTGAAAAGGCCGAATGACCCGGTGGGTGGGTTGTCGATTGCGACAGGCGAACCGCCGATCCCGGCAGGCGGGCCGTCCGCTCCGCCTGCCCGCCGCCCGTCCGCCCCCATAGCAGGGGCGACCCTTGCCGCCGGGCGTAGACTGGAGAGGTGATATCGAGTGGCCGACAGCGAGGCCGGCCGCGTCGGTAGGGTCGCAGTTCTTAGAGTGGGGCGGCCAGAGGAGCCGTCTCCGATAGTGGATCTGGCGGCGCAACGGCGCCCTTGCAACCTCGCCGTCTCCGTCGCCTCCCAGGCGCCTTCCGGCGCGTCCGCGCCGGCATTCTACGACCACCGCATCGGCTCCTTCGAGGCCGTCGCGGTCCATTTCGAGGCCCGGACCAGGCCCTCGGTCGGTTCGAATGTTCCGTCCGGCACAAAGCCGGAGGGAGGCCAGGATGGGAACGGTAGACGTCCAACGAGCCTTCCGATCGATGAGTGTGCCGCCGCCGCACCCACACGAGAACGGCGGCGGGGTCGCCGTGATGATCGAAGAGCGGGAACCTGTGGCGTTCCTGATCGAGGTGGAACCCGAGTACTTGTGCCCCGATCTCGACTGCCTGGGCGCCGACGAGTGCGAAGCCCAGATCAAGGCGACGGTGATCCGGCTGCAACCGATCCTCCGGGTGAGGTCGGAGCCGCTGCCACTGGTCTTGGAATTGCTCGAGTGCGAGTTCGATCTGGCGCACGGCTGCGCCGAGCGTCTCTTCTGGCTGGCGCACGAGCGCGGCTACCTCTCGCTGCGTGAGGGGCGGGTGCATCTGGGCCACGTGTCGGCGACGGTCTGAGTCGAGGAGTAGGGGCGGCGGGTTTTCTGGCACCATCTCGATATGAATCCCACGACTCCTCGCGACCCGACCGCCGGCGCGCGGACCCTCGCCGACTTGGACCCGCCCACGGCGCTGCTGTTCGACCTGGACGGCACCCTGGTCGATACGGTGCAGCGGCGCATCGACGCTTGGGCCGAGGCATTTCGCCGTGAGGGTCTGATCGTCGATCGGATCCGTCTGGGCGCCTACATCGGGTCCGACGGCCGGTGGCTGGCCAGGGAGCTTGCTCGGGAGGAGGGCCGCGAGCTCGACTACGCCCAAACCGAAGAGCTCGACCGAGTCTCCGGGGCGATCTTCGACGAACTGAACTCGACGCCGATCCCGCTGCCCGGCGCGACAGAGTTGCTGACGGCGCTCGAGGAGAGCCACCTGGTCTTCGCCATCGCCACGTCGAGCCGGCCCGGTCAGGTGGCCGCCTCGGTCGACGCGCTGTGTCTGCCGGTGCCGCCGCCGATCACGGACGGCAGCCACGTCGCCAATGCCAAGCCCGAGCCGGACCTGCTGCTCGCCTCGGCGGCTCAGCTCGGGATCCGGCCCGAACGCTGCTGGTACGTCGGCGATTCGAAATGGGACATGATGGCCAGCCTCCGGGCGAAGATGGTTGCCATCGGAGTGACGAGCGGGGCGGTCGACGCAGATGGGCTGATCTCCGCGGGCGCGGCCGTTGCGGTGGCGAGCCTCACGGAGCTGCTGGTCGAGCTGCAAAGGCGCCGTCTGGTCGGCTGAGGCTCCGGACGGCTTTGGGCGGTCACCTGACGCACCAGGCTTGACCGTCGCCCGGACACTGAACGAGATGATCGAGACAGCCGTCGACCCGCTGGACTTAGCCGATTGGCGCCGCCGCGTCTCCGAGCTGTATGCGGAGGT
>Ga0302291_10000393_pt1 | contig 12788 bp, 7 predicted proteins | sample III_Fen_N1_4_FD_194548 | JGI IMG/M metagenome (GOLD analysis project Ga0302291, IMG submission 194548) | Peat permafrost microbial communities from Stordalen Mire near Abisko, Sweden - III_Fen_N1_4 | ecosystem: Environmental > Terrestrial > Soil > Wetlands > Permafrost | place: Sweden: Abisko... | reverse complement strand
TTGGCCACGAACCAGGCGTTCAACTCCTCAGTCTCCAAGACGGCTCCTCATGCCGGCAGAGCTTGCCACGATCTGTGAACGGTACCCGCCTGCTTCTGGAGACGAAGCGGCCGCGCAAATCCGGTATGCGCGTTGAAAAATTTCGCCAGCGCGGTGCGCGCTCCGGGCCGATGCCCAAAGTTGTCGCGGATATCGGCGCCTGCTTCGTCTTGGTTCTTCAGCAAAGCCGTTGACCCGACCAGACCCGCCCCCACATGACGCCAGCCCAGCCCGACCCTGCCCGCATCGCTGCGCTCGATGCCTTGTTCGGGCCGCTTTGTCGCAGCGACGCGCCGGGGCTGGTCGTCGGCGTCGCGCAGCATGGGCGCAGCGTCTACCGCCGCGGCTTCGGCCTGGCCAGTGTCGAGCAGCGTGTGGCCAACCAGCCGAGCACGCGCATGCGCATCGGCTCGACCAGCAAGCAGTTCACCTGCCTGGCCGCGCTGCTGCTGGCCGAGGACGGCCGGCTCGACATCGACGCCGGCGTGCGCCAGCACCTGCCCGAGCTGCCGGTGCTGGGCGCCGAGCCGACGCTGCGCCAGCTGATGACGCATACCAGCGGCTACCGCTGTTACCTGGACCTCGGCTTCATCGCCGACGGCATGGCGATCAAGCCGCCCGGTGTGGCCTGGGCGACCCAGCTGCGCCAGCGCGAAGCGAACTTCGCCGCGGGCACCAACATGGTCTATTGCAACAGCGGCTACCAGCTGCTGTCGCGCGTGATCGAGCAGGTCGGCGGCATGCCGTTCGAGCAGTTCCTGCAGCAGCGCATCTTTGCGCCGCTGGGCCTGAACGACACCAGCTCGGTGCCCAGCGACTTCGAGCTGCACCCGGGCCTGGCCACTTTGCACCTGCCGCGGCCGGCCGCGCAGGGCGGCGGCTGGCGGCGCGGCATCTTCCCGACCGAAGAGCTGCGCGGCGAGGGCGCGATGGTGTCCACGATCGACGACATGCTGCGCTGGCTCGCGCATTTGCGCGCGCCCAGCAAGATCGTCGGCAGCGCGGCGAGCTGGCGGCAGATGCTGAACCCGACCGCGCTGCACAACGGGCTGGTGAATTCCTACGCGCTGGGCCTGATGCGGCACGGCTACCGCGGTCTCGAGGTGATCCATCACCCGGGCAATGTGATTGGTGGTGCCAGCCAGATGTTGACCGTGCCCAGCCAGGCGCTGGACATCATGGTCATCAGCAACGGCGCGCCGGCCAGTCCGCGCGAGCTGGCGCTGCGCATCGTCGACACGCTGCTCGGCGATGTGCTGCCCGGCGCCGCCGAGCAGCCTGCCAGCGCCGCGCGCTTCGCGCCCATGCTCGGCCGCCGCTACTGCGGCCGCGACTCTGGCCTGGTGTTCGGCTTCGCGGCGACCGAAGCCGGCGAGCTCGGCCTGTGCCTGTTCAACGGCCCGCCGCTGGCGCTGCGCGACGACGGCGCGCAGCTGTGCCAGAGCTTCGAGGCCATGGCCATGGGCCCGTTTGTGCTGCAGACCGCGCAGCTGGCCAGCGCCGGTGCGGCGCCGCCGCAACTCGAGCTGGCCGAGGCCGGCCGCCGCGAACGCTGCGACCTGCTGCCGGCGACGCCGCCGCCATCGTGCGCAGCCGGCGCGCCACTGCTGGGCCGCTACCGCGCGGCCGAGCTCGACGCCGAGGCGGTGATCGAAATCGCCGGCGGCCAGCTGCAGCTGCACATCCGCGGCGCCTACGGCGGCAGCCGCATGGGCCTGCAGCCGTTTTCGGCCGAGCTGTTCGGCGGCCAGGAGCTCGATACGCCGCCAGCGCAGGGCCGCAGCGCGGTGCTGCGCGTGGTGCGCAGCGAGGGCCGCGTGGCCGGCTTCCGTTTCGACACGCCGCGCACGCGACAGCTGTGGTTCCAGCGCTGTGGCGGCTGAGCGCAACACGGGTTGCGAGCGCACAGGCATCCAACCACCGAAGGAGATTCCCCATGTCACTTGAATGCACCATCAGCAGCGAGAGCTGGGCACTGCAAGAGCCGTTTGAGATATCGCGCGGTGTCATCACCGCGATCGAAGTGCTGGTCGTGCGCCTCGATGATGGCCAGGGCCGCAGCGGCCATGGCGAGGCCACCGGCGTGCCCTACAAGGGCGAGACGCCGCAGTCGATGGCGGCGCAGATCGAGGCGCTGCGGCCGCTGCTGCATGCCGACCTGAGCAGCGCCGACCTGATGCGCTGGCTGCCGCCAGGCGGCGCGCGCAATGCGCTGGACTGCGCGCTGTGGGACCTGCGCGCCAAGCAGGCCGGGCGCCGTGCCTGGCAGCTCGCCGGGCTGGTGCATGTTGCGCCGGTGCTGACCGCCTACACGATAGGCCTGGGCAGCGAGGCCGATGTGCGGCGCAAGATCCGCGCGGCGCGGCACCTGCCGCTGCTCAAGCTGAAGGCCGACGCGAACCGGCATGTCGACATGGTTCGCTTCGCGCGCGAGGAGCACCCGGCCGCGCGGCTGATCATCGACGCCAACCAGGCCTGGAGCCGCGACTTGCTGGAGCGCATCCTGCCCGAGCTGCAGGCGCAGCGTGTCGAGCTGATCGAGCAGCCGGTCGAATGTGGCAGCGACGCGCAGCTGGACGGGCTGGTGTCGCCGATTCCGCTGGCCGCCGACGAGTCCTGCGTCGACCGCGATTCGCTGCCGGCGCTGCTCGGCCGCTACCAGTACGTCAACATCAAGCTCGACAAGTCCGGCGGCCTGACCGAGGCGCTGGCGCTGGCGCACAGCGCCCAGGCGCTGGGCCTGGGCTTGATGGTCGGCAACATGGGCGGCAGCTCGCTGGCGATGGCGCCGGCGCACCTGATTGCGCAGGCGTGCAGCTTTGTCGACCTGGACGGCCCGATGCTGATGCAGTCCGACCGTGCCCATGCGATGCACTATGACGGCGCCTTGCTCGGCGCGGCCGACGCCGCACTCTGGGGTTGAGCCGCCGCTCGCCGGCCCATCCACCGATGTGATGGGCTGGTGCGAGGCTCACGCCGGTTCGGCTTGGTCGGCGCTGCGCTGGCCGTGGTGCGGATCGGCGACGCGCGGCCAGTAATCGAGGTCGCGCACCCGGTAGGGCAGGGCCGCGAAGTCCATGTTGATCGCGCCGGGTGTCGTCACGTACAGAATAGCCCGTGCCAGCGGCGCGAACTGGGCCTGGAAATGCTGCGTCGACTTCACCACGATCAGCCGCTTGCTTGCCAGCGCGATGCCCAGGCTGCTGAACACCGTGGGCGAGAAAGTCTGGCTGCGCACGCTGACCAGCACGATGTCCAGCCCGCCGGCCGCCTGCACCCAGACGCTCGGTCCCAGTGGCGCGTGCTCGTCGTTGGAGTTCAGGCCGAGCTGGAAGTGGTTCTCGATGATGGCTTTGACGACGATGTCGAGGTCCACCGGATCGCCCGAAGCCGGCCCGCATTTGCCGCCGATGCGCAGCGCGATGCGCGCGCCGACGCCGGCATCGCGGCAGATCTGGATCGCGCCCAGGTCCCAGAACGCGCCTATCGCCACCTCGCGGCTGCCCTGTTCGCCGCGCGCCAGCAGCGCTTGCAGAATGAAGGTGCTGTCGCTCATCGCGCCGCCGCCGGCGTTGTCGGCGATGTCGGCGATGACCACCGGGCCGCCGTCGATGCGCGCCGCTTCGTCCAGCGCCGCGTCCACGCTCAGCATCGGCGTGACGGTCTGGTGGCGCAGCGCCCAGAACTCGCGGCCCAGCTGCTCGGCCAGCACCGCGGCCAGGCCGGCATCGTTGTCGGTGATGACCCACAGCCTTGCGCCCGACTCGGGCACGTCACCCCAGGGAAAACCGTGGCCCAGCGAGACCGAGAGCACGCCCGGTGCCTGCTCCAGCGTCTGCATGCGGCGCACAAAACCGGCCATGGGCTCGCGTGTGGTGTGCCACAGGCCGACCATCTTGCAGTCGAACATCGCGGTGGTCGGCCGCAGCCGGCCGCGCGCGGTGTCGAGCACGATGCGCAGCAGTTCCTCCAGCCGCGGCAGCGCGTCGACATGCGGATATTCCTTGTAGGCGATGATCGCGTCGGCCGCGCGCTGCATCAGCGCCGTGCAGTGGCAGTGCAGGTCCAGCTCGACGCCTATGGGCACGCCGGGCCCGACGAGCTCGCGCACGCGGGCGATCAGGTCACCCTCGCAGTCGTCATAACCATCGGCGACCATCGCACCGTGCAGCAGCAGCACCACGCCGTCGACCGGCGCCGCGGCGAGCGCGGCCTGCAGGTCGCGCAGGATCTCGTCGCGCAGGGCCTCATAGACGGCGCGCACCGTGCGGCCCAGCGGCTGCGCAAAGGCGGTCAGGCTTTCGATTAGCTCATGCTGCCCGGCGGCCAGCAGGCGGCGCAGGTCGGCCATCGGCCCGCCCAGGCCCTGCGGGTCGCGCGTGCTGGCGTCACCGTGGCTGATGCCGTACTCGAGGAAGCCGCCCCAGCCGGTCGGCGCGGGGGCGTAGGTGTTGGTTTCGGTGGCCAGGAAGGCGGCGAAGATTCTCATGCGGGGCTCGGTTTGATCAGTGGGCAGTGGTTTCGCGGTTGAAGCGCAGGTGACGCAGCCGCGTGGCGTCCAGCCGCAGGCCGATGACCCGCTCGCCGTCGCGGTCGACATTGACGATGCCGCCGCCGCCGATGGCGGCGAGCAGCGTATCCAGCGGCGTGGCCAGCAGCACGTCAGTCGACAGCGGCTGCAGGCGGTAGGCGCTGCGGCCGTGCGCGCCCTGCAGCCGCACCACCAGCTGCGCCGCCGCGCCGTCGCCCTCCAGCGCCAGTTGTGCGTCGGTCGCCAGATCGGGCACCTGGTAGCGGCCGACCAGCGCAGGGGCCAGCGCCGCGACTGTCGGTGGCAGCGCGGGCAGGCGCGTGCAGCGCAGCAGGTGGCCGCCGTCGCTGATGGTGATGGTGTCCGGCGCGGTGCTGGCGCTGAGCTGGTCGAGGGCGACCGTGACCGGGTTGAGCGCGCTGTCCTCGCAGGCCAGCAGTGCAGCGTCGCCGGCGCGGCGCAGCGGCACGCCGCGGCTGCCTATCCAGCCCAGCGCCAGCTGTCCGGCGATGTCCTCGAAGCCGACGACGGCACCGGTCGCCGCCGCGTGATAGCGCTGGCCCAGCATGGCGCTGTGGGCGCTGGCCGGCACGGTCTCGGCCGGCGGCCCGAGCGCAGCGCCGAGCAAGGCGTCGATGATCTGGAAGCCCAGAGCCACCGTCGACACGCCGGCGCCGTTGGCCATGATCATGATGTCCAGCGCATGGCCGGGCACGGTGATCATCTGCGCGGTGGCGCCCAGCACCGCGCCCGCGTGGTGGATCACCTCGACGCCGCGGTACGGGTGGCGGAACAGGCCCAGCGCATACGGCAGGCGGGTGCCGGTCGACAGCGTCGGCAACTCGATCATCTGCGCCCAGCTGGCCGCGCTGCCGACCAGCTTGTGCGGGCTGCGCAGGTGTGCGAGCCAGCGCAGCATGTCGTCGACGGTCGAGACCAGCGAGCCGCTGCCGCGCAGCTCGCCCGGATAGATGCCGCGCTGCAGACCGCCACCGGCCGCGGCGGGCACGACCAGGTACTGCATCGCCATGCCGGGCCGGATGTCGAGATCGCTGGCCAGTGATTCGGTGTCGTGCATGGCCAGTGGGCTGAAGATGCGCTCGCGCAGGAAGTCCTCGAAGCGCTGGCCGCTGCGCCGCTCGACCACCCGCGCCAGCAGTTGATAGCCGGCGTTCGAATAGACCATGCGGCTGCCCGGCTCGAAGTTGAGCTCGCGGTTGGCGTCGCGCAGCGGCATCGTCCAGTCGGCCCTGGGCTCGATGGCCATGCCTTGCGCGACGCTGGCCAGGTCGGTGCGCCAACCGCCGGTGTGCTGCATCAGCTGGCGCAGCGTCGGCCCGGCCGGGTGCAGCACCGGCAGCTCGGGCAGGTGCTGGTAGACCAGGTCGTCGACATCGAGCAGGCCTTGCTCGGCCAGCAGCAGCACGGCCAGCGCGGTGAAGTGCTTGCTGGTGGAGGCGATGCGCACCCGCGTGCGCGGCGACATGGCCACGCCCTGCTCGATGCTGGCCAGGCCGACGCCGCGGCGGTAGATGCTGTGGCCCGCGCGCGCGATGCCCACGACGAGGCCGGGCGCGTCGCTGCGGTTGAAGGGCTGCAGCAGGGCGTCGACGGCGGCCAGGCCGGTCGGTGTCGAAGAGTCGATGGAAGTCATGGGGCGATCGCGGTGGGAAGTGGGGAGGGGGTCGCGCGAACGATGCTCGGGCCGGCCGCCGCAGCGACAGCCACAGCGCCAGGCTTGGCTTGGCTATTGCCGTGGTCTTGGCGCAGCCGAAGATTGTTCGCTTCGTTCGAGCCGCCTCCCAGTCAGACGAGCGAGCCCGCGCTTTCCGCTGTGCCGGCACGCCACACAGCTTTTTTCGCCTGCGCCGGCGCAATTGCTACCGGAAGATGACGGCTGGCCCGTCTATCACTTCACAGCAGTTCATCGTTTCCAACCGAGGATTCCCAATGAAGACAAACATGCGCGGCCGCACTCTGACGCGTCTGGCCCTGTTGTGCAGCCTGGCCATGGCCGCATCGGCCTATGGCCAGAGCCGCGAGTTCGACGTCGCCGCAGGTGATCTGAAGTCCGCACTCGACGCCTATATCGCGCAGGCCGGCGTGCAGCTGCTGTACCGCGTCGACGACCTCAAAGGCCTGTCGACCAAGGGCCTGAAAGCCAAGCTGCCGCCCGAAGAGGCGCTGGCGCGCCTGCTCGAAGGCACGCGGATCAAGGTGCGGCGCGATGCCAGCGGTGCGATCGTCATCTATGTCGCGCCACCGGACGAACCCAAGCCGCGCGCTGACCTGTCGGCGCTGAATTCGGTGGTCGTCACCGCCGCGCGCCGCCGCGAGCCGGTTCGTGAGGTGCCGTTGAAGGTGGATGTGTTGCAGGCCGACGCGCTGGAACGCCGCGGCGCCCGCGAGTTGGGTGACTATGTGGCCGACCAGCCCGGCGTCAACCTGACGCATGGCGGCGCTTTTGCCGGCGCGCTGAGCATCCGTGGCCTGGCGACGGCCTCGGTCGGCGCCGCCTCGGTGGGCGTGTACATCGACGATGTCGCCACCGGCTCCAGCGCGCCCTATGGCCTGGGCGCGGTCAGTCCGCTGGACATGGGCTTGCTGGATCTGAACCACATCGAAATCCTGCGCGGCCCGCAGGGCACGCTGTACGGCGCCGGCGCGATGGGCGGTGTGGTGAAGTACGTGACCAACGAGCCCGACACCGGCGAGTTCTCCGGCAGCGTGCGGCTGGGCACAACGGCCACCCAATATGGCGGCACCGGCTACACGGCCAGCGGCGTCGTCAACCTGCCGATCAAGAAGGACATGGCGGCGGTGCGCATCGCGGCCTACAAGACCCGTTTCGGCGGCTACGACGACGCCGTCGGCGCGGCCGCGGCGCAGAACATCAACCGCGGCAGCACCACCGGCGCGCGCATCTCGGCGCTGCTGACGCCGAGCAAAGACCTGACGATGCGGCTGACGGCTACCTCGCAGGAGGCGCAGCGCGAAGGCAATGACTACGAAGACCTGAACCCGGCCACCGGCGCATGGACCTCGGGCGAGCGCACGCGCCGCCTGGGCGCGGCTGAACCCAGCAGTGTGCGCACCACGCTGCTCGGGCTGGACATCGAATACAACATGGGCTGGGCGCGCCTGAACGCCATCACCTCCCTGCAGGACGTGACCCTGCACGCCCAGCAGGACATCAGCGCGCAGCTGGTGCCGCTGCTGGGTGGTTACGGCGTCGCGGCCACCTCGGGCTGGGCCGACAGCCTGGGCACGCAGCACCGGGTCAGCCAGGAATTCCGCCTGACCTCGCGCGCCTCGCGCGAGCTCGAATGGCTGGCCGGCCTGTACATCAACCACGAGCGCTCCACGGTGGAAGGCGGCTACCGCTACGCGACGCTGGCCGGCCCCGGCGCGCTCAACCTCTACACGACGAACAAACCCGCGACCTACCGCGACGTCGCCGCCTATGGCGATGTGACCTGGCATGCCACCAGCCAGCTCGCGTTGACCGGCGGCGTGCGTGTTGGTCGCATGGCGCAGACCTACACCAACACCTCTTCGGGCGCGCTGGCCGGCGGCAATGCGTCCAACGCTGGCGATTCGCATGAGACGGCCACCACCTGGCTGGCCACCGCGGCCTACAAGCTCGATCCGCAAAGCTCGGTCTATGGCCGGGTGGCCAGTGGCTACCGGCCTGGTGGTCCGAACGGCTTGCTGCCGACCACCTCGCCGACGGTCCAGCGCATGTTCACCTCCGACTCGCTGTGGAGCTACGAGCTGGGCTACAAGGCCAACCTGCTGGACCGCACGCTGTCGCTGGAAGGCGCGCTCTACGACATCGAATGGCGCGACATCCTGCAGCAGCTCACCGACCCGGCGTCGCGCCTGGCCTACTTCACCAACGCGGGCAAGGCGCGCATCAGCGGCGCCGAGTTGAACCTGAGCTGGTTGCCCAATGCCGGCTGGCGCTTGGACAGCTCGCTCGCGCTGATCAATGCCGAGCTGCGCACCGATGCCACCGGCCTCGGTGGCAAGGCCGGCGACCGCATCCCCAGCACGCCCAAAGTCTCTGCGACGCTGGCCGCGACACGCAACTTCGAGCTCGCCGGCAAGGCGGCCTACGCCGGCATCAACGCGCGCTACATCAGTGACCGCAATGCGGGCTTCCCGGGCAGCACCAGCCTGCCGAACTTCGTGATGCCGGCCTACACCGTGTGGGGCCTGCAGGCGGGCATCGACTTCGAGCGCTTCAAGCTCTCCACCTATGTGCGCAACCTGGCCAACAACCGCGGCATCGCCGCGGTCGCTTTCAGCACGCTGACCGCGGCGAAGGCCGTGGTCATCGAGCCGCGCACCATCGGCCTGGCGGTCGAGGCGCCGTTCTGAGCATGGCTGCCGTCACGCCGCACGCCGTCGCGCCGCTGGCGGCCGCGCCGCACGCCGATGCGCCCGCTGCCGATGTGCCCGCTGCGAACGCGCGCGCGGGCGCAGCGTCGTGGTATGCGCTGGGCGTGCTGGTGATCGCCACCATCCTGGGCTCGGCCGACGCGATGCTGGTGACGCTGCTGACCGAGCCTATGCGCGCAGCGCTGTCGCTGTCCGACACCCAGATCGGCATGCTCAAGGGCGGCGGTCTGGTGTTGTTCACCGGCCTGGCGACGCTGCCGCTGGGCTGGCTCGGCGATCGCTTCGACCGCCGCTATGTGCTGGCCGCCTGCGTGCTGGTGTGGAGCGCGGCGACCGGGCTGCGCGGCACGGCGCTGGACTACAGCATGTTGTTCGTCGCGTCGATCGGCCTGGGCGTCGGCGAGGCCGGGCTGTCACCGCTGACCAACAGCCTGATCCCCGACCTGTTCCCGCGTGCCCAGCGGGTGCTGGCGAACGCGATCTTCGGCATCTCGTCGATCTTCGGCAGCGCGCTCGGTGCGGTGCTGGGCGGCAGCATCGTGCTGGCGGTCGAGAAGTCGCGCCATCTGCTGCCGCTGGCCTTGCAGGCCCATCAAACCTGGCGCCTGACCTTTTTCGCGATGGCGCTGGTCGGGCTGCCGGTGATCGTGCTGTTGCTGACGATACGCAGCGCGCGCGGCGCCAGCGCGTTTGGCCACGACCCGGCCCCGAGCGGCGCCGCCAGCAACGCCGGCGAGCCGGGCATCGCCTTTGCCGACTACCTGCGCGCGCATTGGCGCACGCTGGCCTGCCTGGTGTCGGGCGCCGGGCTGGCCTCGGTCGGGCTGAGTTCGATCGGCAGCTGGATTCCCATCGTCGCGGCGCGCCAGTTCGGCGTGCAGCCGGCGCAGCTGGGGCAGGGCATAGGCGTGGCGGTGATGGTCGGCACCCTGGTCGGCGGTGTGCTCGGCGTCAACGCGCTGCGCTTGGCACGCCGCCGCGTCGGCCTGGCCGCGCCGGTGCGCGTGCTCACGCTGGGCTACTGCGCCGCGGCGCTGATCTCGATCGCGCTGTTGTTCGTGCGCTCGGCCAGCGATGTGTTTGTGCTGTTGGGCCTGTTGCTGGTGCCGCTGATCTGTGGTGCGGTGGTGCTGCCCAACGTGCTGCAGGAGGTGGCGCCGCCGCATCTGCGTGCGCGTGTGATCGGTGCACTGGCGATGGGCAGCCTGCCGTTCGCCGTGCTGGGGCCGCTGTTTATCGGCGTTATCTCGGACGCCGTCAAGGCGGTGCCCAATGGTCTGGCGATGGCCATCGTGGCGGTCACGATCACCGGCTGCCTGCTCGGTGCCGCGCTGCTGCGCGTCACCGAGTCCGCGTTCGTGCGCCTGATCAAGGTCATGAACCCCGTCGCCTGAGCGGCGACCTGAAGACACGTCGACTTCACATGCCTGATCCTGTTCCCGTTGCTTCGGCCGCCGCTGCGCTCGCCGCGATCGATGCCTTGCTGCAGCCGCTCAACCGCAGCGACGCGCCCGGTCTGGTCATAGGCGTCAACCAGCATGGCCGCCCGTTGCTGCGCCGTGGCATGGGCCTGGCCAGCCTGGCGCACGGCGTGGCCAATACGCCGCGCACGCGCATGCGCATCGCGTCGACCAGCAAGCACATCACCGCGCTGGCCGTCCTGCTGCTGGCCGAGGACGGTCGGTTGGCGCTGGACGACCCGGTGCAGCAGCACCTGCCCGAGCTGCCGATGCTGCACCCGGGCGGGCCGACGCTGCGCCAGCTGATGCAGCACACCGGCGGCTGGCGTGGCCACGACGAGCTGTGGCTGCTGGCGCAGGGCCTGGCACTGCAGCCGCCGGGCCGCAGTCTGGCGGCAATGGCGCGGCAAAGCGCGCTCAACGCCGAGCCCGGCACGCGGATGATCTACAGCAACGGCGGCTACCGCATGCTGGCGCTGATCATCGAGCGGCGCAGCGGACTGGGCTACGCCGAGTTCCTGCGCACGCGCATCTTCGAACCGCTGGGCATGGTCGACACCGAATCGGTGGCCAGTGATCTCGAGGTGCGGCCTGGCCTGGCCGGCTTGTACGTGGCGGTGCCTGGCGCGGGCTGGCGGCGCGGCGTCTATCCCTGCGAGTTCGAGGGCAGCGGCTCCATCGTCTCGACGCTGGACGACATGCTGGCCTGGCTCGGCCATTTGCGCAGCACGACGAAGATCGTCGGCAGCGCCAGCAGCTGGGCGCAGATGGTGGCGCCAACCCGCTTGCGCTGCGGCGAGGTCGTGCCCTACGGCTTCGGTCTGCTGCAGCACCGCTACCGTGGCGTCGACGTGATCCACCACAACGGCGCGGTGATCGGCGGCAGCGCGCAGATGATCACCGTGCCCGCGCATGGCCTGGACATCATGATCATGGCCAACGGCGCCGCGGTCTCACCCGCCCAGCTGGCCTTCAAGGTCATCGAGCTGCTGCTAGGGGACCAGCTGAGCGAGGCGAGCGAACCACGCGCCGCGGCCAGCGCCTACCCGGGCTTGGTCGGCCAGCGCTACCGCGCAGCCGACAGCGGCAATGTGCTTGGTTTTGTGCCGCTGGGCGACCGGCTGGCGTTGTGCTGGCTGGGCGGCAGCCCGGTGCCGTTGCGCGAGCGCGCCGGCGGGCTGTGGCTGGGCTTTCTCGACCTGGCGCAGAACATGGTCGATATCGATCTGCACGGCCAGGACCCGGCCCAGGTGCCCGCGACGCTGACGCTGCGCGAGGGCGGCCAGTCGCAGCGCCTGGAGCGCCTGCCCGACACGCCGCCGGCGCCTGCGGCGCTGGCGCCGCAGCTGTGCGGCGTCTACCGATGCGCCGACCTCGACGCCAGCGCGCAACTCGCGCTGTGCGGCCAGCGGCTGCTGCTGAGCATCCAGGGCCGCGATGGCCAGCTGACGCTCAGCCTGACGCCGCTGTCGGACATGGTGCTGACGATCAGCGCGACCGACCCCATGCTGGCCGCGCTCGGCGCCAGCGGCATCTTCAACATCGAGCGTGGTGGCGCGGGCCGCGACGGCCTTGTCACCGGCCTGCGCTTCGACGGCGCGCGCACCCGCCAGCTGCGCTTTGTGCGCGAGGAACAGCCCGCATGAGAATCTTCACCGCCTTCCTGGCCACCGAGACCAACACCTTTGCCGCCGCGCCCACGGGCTGGGGCAGTTTCGAGGTCTACGACATCTTCCACGGCGACGCCAGCACGCGCGACGCCACCGGCTACGGCCAGTTCCCGCTGCTGCTGCGTGGCTGGCTGGCCGAGCAGGGCCATGAGCTGATCGAGAGTGTCTGCGCCTTCGCCATGCCCGGCGGTGTGACGCAGCGCGCGGTCTACGAGTCGCTGCGCGACGAGATCCTGGCCGACCTGCGCGCGGCACTCGCCGCCGGGCCGGTCGACGGCCTGCTGCTGATCCTGCACGGCGCGATGGTGGCCGACGGCTACCCCGATTGCGAGGGCGATCTGCTGGCGCGCGCGCGTGCGATCGTCGGGCCTGACGTGAGCATCGGCGTCGAGCTTGATCTGCACTGCCATTTCACCGAGCTGATGCAGCGCTCGGCCGATGTGATCGTGGCCTACAAGGAATATCCGCATATTGACGCGGTGCCGCGTTTGCGCGAGCTGCTGCGCCTGGTGCTCGACACCGCGCAGGGCCGCGTGAAACCGACCACCGCGGTGTTCGACTGCCGCCTGGTGGGCCTGTGGCACACCACGCGCGAACCGATGGCCGGCTTTGTGCGCCGCATGGCGGCGGCCGAGCAGCGGCCCGGCGTGCTCTCGGTGTCGCTGGGCCACGGCTTCCCGTGGG
>Ga0302291_10000392_pt1 | contig 12807 bp, 10 predicted proteins | sample III_Fen_N1_4_FD_194548 | JGI IMG/M metagenome (GOLD analysis project Ga0302291, IMG submission 194548) | Peat permafrost microbial communities from Stordalen Mire near Abisko, Sweden - III_Fen_N1_4 | ecosystem: Environmental > Terrestrial > Soil > Wetlands > Permafrost | place: Sweden: Abisko... | reverse complement strand
AGGACCTGCTCATCGTCGGCGCGAAGGACATCCTCGCGGTGGTCGAGTCCTGATCTCCCGCCGTCCTCGTTGACGGCACGCGTCCGGGCCGGATGCCAGCGAGCGTCTGCCGGACCCTGAAAGGCATGAATTCCCATGGCCAAGCAACTGTTGTTCGACGAGCAGGCCCGCCGCGGGCTCAAGCGGGGCGTTGATCGCCTCGCCGACGCGGTCAAGGTCACGATCGGCCCCAAGGGCCGCAACGTCGTGCTGGACAAGAAGTTCGGCGCGCCGACGATCACCAACGACGGCGTCACGATCGCCCGGGACATCGAGCTCGAGGACCCGTTCGAGAACATGGGCGCGCAGCTCCTCAAGGAGGTCGCGACCAAGACCGACGACGTCGCCGGCGACGGCACCACCACCGCGGTGGTCCTGGGCCAGGCGATGGTCGCGGAGGGCCTGCGGGTCGTCACCGCCGGCGCCAACCCGATGGTCGTCAAGCGCGGCATCGAGACCGCCGTCGCGGCAATCGTGGCCGAGATCAAGCGGACCGCCCGCCCGGTCGAGACCCGCGAGCAGATCGCGGCCGTCGCCGCGATCTCCGCTGCGGATCCCGAGGTCGGCGAGATCATCGCCGAGGTGATGGACAAGGTCGGCAAGGACGGCGTCATCACCGTCGAGGAGGGCCAGTCCCTCGGCCTCGAGAAGGAATACACCGAGGGCATGCAGTTCGACCGGGGCTACATCTCGGCGTACTTCGTGACCAACAGCGACCGGATGGAGGCCGTCCTCGAGAACCCGGTCATCCTCATCACCGACAAGAAGATCAGCGCGGTTCCGGACCTCCTGCCAGGCCTCGAGAAGGCGGTCCAGCAGGGCCGCCCGATGCTGATCATCGCGGAGGACATCGACGGCGAGGCCCTGGCCACGCTGGTCGTGAACAAGCTCCGCGGCACCGTCTCGGTCCTCGCCGTCAAGGCGCCGGGCTTCGGCGATCGCCGCAAGGAGATGCTCCGCGACATCGCGATCCTGACCGGCGGCACCGTGGTCTCCGAGGAGATCGGGCGGAAGCTCGACTCGGTGACCTTCGAGGACCTCGGCAAGGCACGCCGCGTCGTCGCCACCAAGGACGACACGACGATCATCGACGGTGAAGGCTCCCCTGAGCAGATCAAGGGACGCATGAGCCAGATCAAGGCGCAGATCGAGGACACCACCTCGGACTACGACAAGGAGAAGCTCCAGGAGCGTCTCGCCAAGCTGGCCGGCGGCGTCGCCGTCATCAAGGTCGGCGCGGCCACCGAGGTCGAGCTCAAGGAGAAGAAGCACCGCATCGAGGATGCGCTCTCGACGACCCGTGCGGCCGTCGAGGAGGGCCTCGTCGCCGGCGGCGGCACCACGCTCCTCCAGGCCATCCCCGCCCTTGACGCCATCAAGCTCGTGGGCGACGAGCAGGTCGGCGTGGACATCGTCCGCAAGGCCCTCGAGGCCCCGGCCCGCCAGATCGCCGACAACGCCGGCATGTCCGGCGAGGTCGTCGTGAACGCGGTCCGCGCGCTGCCGATCGGCCACGGCTACGACGCGCTCGCGGGCGAGTACGGCGACATGTTCGAGAAGGGCATCGTCGACGCGGCCAAGGTCACCCGGTCCGCGCTGCAGAACGCAGCCTCCATCGCCGCGATGGTCCTGACGACCGAGACGCTGATCACGGACCTCCCGGAGAAGGCCACCGCCGGCAACGGCGGCGGCCACGAGCACGGCGGGGGGATGGACTTCTAAGTCCTCCGCTTCGCGACTCCAAGCCCCCGGTGGCTCCGGCCCCGGGGGCTTCTTCCTGCCCGGGATCGGATCCGCGGCGTAGACTCGGCGGGCACCATCAGGGCTGGCGTCAGCCAGCCGCCGCAGGAGGGATCGAAGGATGAACCGGGTCACGATCCGGCGGTTCGACGTCGTGCGAACCGCGACGGTTGCCGCGGTGCTGTACGCCGTGATCGCCGTCGTGTTCGCCCTGGTGTTCTTCCTGCCCATCGCGCTCCTCACGAGCGTAGCTGGGAGCCGGGCCGGCGCCGGGGAGATGGGAGCCGTGTTCGGCGCGGGCCTCGTGGGCGTCCTCATCCTCGCCACACTCGGCGCCCTGTTCTATGCCGTCGTCGGCTGGGTCATGACTGCGATCGTGTGCGTGCTCTACAACTTCGTCGCGGGGCGGGTCGGCGGCATCAGGGTCGAAGTGCAGGTTGAGGGTCCGTACCCGGGCGGCCCCGGCTATGGCATGCCCGCCTACCCGGGCTACGCCGCCCCGGGCTACGCTGCCCCCGGCCCGTATGGCACCCCGGGCCCGTACGGCACCCCGGGCCCGTACGGCGCCCCGCCGGTCTCGTACGGCCCTCCGGGCTCCATCCCGCCGCCGCCCGGGATCCCCGGCTGAGCACGGCCGGTCACCCCGCGGTCGTCCGCAATCGCATGAGGGTCGGCGGTCCGCTGCGGGGTGCTCTTGCGCTCGTCGTGCTGCTGCTCGTGGTGGCCGGCGCAGGGCGTGTGGTCGGCGTGGGCCCACTGGCGGGCACGGTGCCGCCGGACCAGGTCACCGACCCGGGCGAGATGATCGCCCGGTCGCTCCAGGCGATGCTCGACGCCGCCTCCGTGCACGTGGACGGGACGCTGGAGGGGACGCTGCCGGGAGCGCTGCTGGAGCGTGACGAGGCGTCGGTTGACCTCGCCGGCACGACGATCACCGCCGACCTGCGCCCCCGCGACGCCCGGACTCAGGCCCACGTCACCTCGTCGACGCTCGGCGTGGACCTCGAGGCGATCACCGTCTGGACGGATGCCTGGTACCGGTCCGCCGGCGCCGCGTGGCAGAAGGTCCCCGTGAGCGAGGCAACCTCGGGAACCGGCGTGGACATCAACCCGCTCACGCTCGTCGACCGGATGCGCTCCTATCTCGCCACCAGCGGCCGGACGCCCACTGTGACGGACGTGACATGCGGGAGCGCGTCCGGACGATGCCACGAGGTGCGGCTGGACGCCGGGACGGACCCGGCCGGCGTGCTCACGGCGATGCTGCCTGGCGCGACCGACGGCTCGACGCCCCCGGTGTCCACGGTGATCACGCTGCGGACGGACGTCCTCACGCTCAGGCCGGCTGAGATCGTCCTCGAGGCTGTCTCGGCGGACGGCACGATCGACCTGCGCCATGCCCTCGAGTTCAGCGCCTGGGACGGGCCCGTCCGGATCGATGAGCCGCAGATGACGGGCGGCTGAACCGGGGCGGACCCACCGCGCGAGCCCCGGCGGATCCGCCGCGGACCTACCGGCCGATCCTCGAGAACCGGCCGATCCCCGGGTGGGCCGCCCAACCTAGAATGGGCCGGTGAGTCCCACCCCCGCCCGCGAGCCCGCAAGGCGTCGTCGCCCACGCGCCGCGGAACCCGACGTCCAGGGCACCTGGCTGGACCTCGGGCCGTCCGACGACGAGGCCCAGGATCCCGCCGCGGGCGCCATGACCAGCGAGGCAGGACCCGGCGGAGCGGCACTCCCCGAGGAGCCCGACTGGCTGCGGGAGGCGCCCGCGGAGCGGGACGCCTCAGCTGCGCCCGCGCTCGATCCCGAGGCCGCGGCTGCGGCGCTCGAGGCACGCAGGGCCGCCCGGGCCGACGAGATCGTCTCCAACCTCAACCCCGAGCAGGCCCGTGCCGTGACCACCACGGACGGCCCGCTCCTGATCCTGGCCGGCGCCGGATCCGGCAAGACGCGGGTCGTCGCCCACCGCATCGCCTATCTGATCGGCGTGAAGGCGGTCCAGCCGCGCCGGATCCTCGCGGTCACGTTCACCAACCGGGCGGCCGGCGAGCTCCGGGAGCGGATCATCGCCCTGGTCGGTGAGCCGGGGAAGGAGGTTGAGGCCGGCACCTTCCACGCCCTGTGCGCCCGCGTCCTCCGGCGCGACGGGGAGGCGATCGGCCTCGACCGGCGCTTCGTCATCTACGACACGGACGACCAGCAGCAGATGATGAAGCGGATCCTGGCGGAGGAGGACCTCCCGGCGACGGGCGAGTTCCGCCCGGCGGCGATCCTGGGCGCGATCAGCCGGGCGAAGAACGAGATGCTGGACGAGGTCTTCCTCGCCGAGAACGCCGTCAACCACAAGGAGCGGGTGATCGCGAAGCTGGCGGCCCGCTACCGGGAGCGCCTGCACGCTGCCAACGCGCTCGACTTCGACGACCTGCTGCTGCGGGCGGTGGAGCTGTTCGAGAACGCGCCCGAGGTGCTGGAGAAGTACCAGGCCCGGTGGCGCTACCTCCACGTGGACGAGTATCAGGACACGAACCGGCCGCAGTACCTGTGGGTGCGCGCGCTCGCGGCGGCCCACCGCAACCTGTGCGTGGTGGGGGACGACGACCAGTCGATCTACGGCTGGCGCGGTGCCAACGTCCAGAACATCCTGGACTTCGAGCGTGACTACCCCGACGTGACGGTGGTCAAGCTGGAGCAGAACTACCGCTCCACGCAGCTGATCCTGGACGCGGCGCACGCCGTGGTCTCGCGCAACGAGCGACGCACGGACAAGAAGCTCTGGACGCGGAACCAGGGTGGCGTGCCGATCCAGCGCTTCGAGGCCTACAACGAGGACGAGGAGGCGGAGTGGATCGCCCGCCAGGTGGAGGGGCTGGTGGGGAGCACCGGGCGTGGCTCCGTTCTAACGCGCCGGGCGGACGACGACGAGTCCACGCGGTTCCGGCCCAAGGACGTGGCCGTCATGTACCGGATGAACGCCCAGTCCCGCGCGATCGAGGAAGCGTTCCTGCGCTACGGGATCCGTTACCAGCTGGTCGGCGGCACGCGGTTCTACCAGCGGCGCGAGGTCAAGGACGCGCTGGCCTACCTCCGGGTCCTGCGGTCCGACACGGACGTCGTCTCGTTCGAGCGGATCATCAATGTCCCGGCGCGCGGGGTCGGCGAGAAGAGCATCAAGGCGCTGCGGCGCCACGCGGTGACCCACGGGGACGACGTCTGGGCGGCAGTCGAAGCGGGCGCGTCGGGTGCGATCGAGGGGCTCGGGCCGAAGATCAGGAGCGCGCTGGCCGGGTTCTCGGACCTGCTCCGGCGGCTGCGCAAGCGGATCGGCGTGCTGCCCCTGCCGGAGCTCCTGGACGAGATCCTGGAGGCGTCCGGGTACCGCGCGATGCTCGCGGACGGCTCCGAGGAGGGCGAGGACCGCTGGGCGAACCTACTCGAGCTGCGGGAGGTCACCCTGCGCTACGAGGACCTGTCGCCCGAGGACGCCCTGGACCGGCTGCTGGAGGAGACCGCGCTGGTCGCGGACCAGGACATGTACGAGGGTGAGGCGGACGCGGTCACGTTGATCACACTCCACGCGGCCAAGGGCCTGGAGTTCCCGGTGGTCTTCATCGCCGGCATGGAGGAGGGCCTGTTCCCGCACAACCGGGCGCTCGACGACGAGAAGGAGCTGGAGGAGGAGCGGCGTCTCGCATACGTGGGCATCACGCGGGCCAAGCGGCGTCTGTTCCTGTCGCACGCGTGGCGCCGGGCGACGTGGGGCGGCGGCGGGATGAGCATTCCGTCCCGGTTCCTGCTGGAGATCCCGCCGGAGCTCATGGCGGGCCCGCGGCTGGACCGGGCCGGCGACATGGGTGCCGACCTCGACCCGGACGTCGTCTTCCGCGAGCGTGGGTCCCGCTTCGGGGCCGGGGTGCGGGCGGGCGGCGCGGCGTACCGGCAGGGGAGCGGTCGGCCGGGTGCGCCGCAGGCCGGCGAGACGTTCCGGCCGACGCGGGACCTGGGCGCGAAGCGGGACGCGTTTGCCGCCGGTGCGCCGTCGGGCTCACTCGGGCCCCAGCCGGGCGCGCCCGGTGTCGTGCCGCGCCGCCCGACCGTGCCCGGGGAGCGGCGCTACCGCGACGGGGATCGCGTTCACCACGCTCGCTGGGGCGACGGCATCGTGATCAGCTCGAAGCTGACGCGGGACGACGAGGAGGTCATGGTCGGCTTCAAGGACCTGTCGGTCGGCCGCAAGACGATGCTCGCCAGCCTTGCGAACCTCGAGGTCATCGGCTAGCAGCGCCGGCGCCCATGTCCGCCGCGGACGTGCCCTCAGCCGAGGTGCGCGACGTGGTCCGGATAGTGGGCGGTGGAGTCGGCGACGACGGTCTCCGCGACGGTGCCATCGAGCCAGGGGTGCGGATCATGCGTGAACAGCTCCTCGTCGGTGGCGCCTTCGACGGCGGCGAGGAGGCGGGCGTACGAGTCGGCCTCGCCCTGGCGCACGTCGGCGGCGGAGCGGCTCCCGTTCTCGACCAGGATGCGCGCATTCCAGGCATCCGGATCCCAGGGCTCGCTGCCGCCCGGGTACGGATCCTGCCCGGAGCGATTGCCCGCGATGACGTCCGTCGCATGATCGTTCCACCACTCGATGTGGGCGAGGGCGTCCTTGCGCGTCCATCCGTCCATGCCCGGGGCCGGCCCGCCGAGGGACTCGTCGTCGAGGGCGGCGACGGCCGACTCGATTGGCGCGTGGGTCTCGCGGATCTGGCGGAGCAGCGTGTCCTTGTCCATGCGGTGAAGCCTAGCCTCCGCACGGTCCCGGCGCATGACGGGCCCCGGGCCCCCGACCTTGACTGAGCGTCCAGCAAACAGGATCGAGGCGCCCGGACGGGTGCACCAGAGGTCGTTTCCGCGACCCCGCGTCACGAATGGGCCCGCTGGGCCCCACCGCAGGCGGCTCGGCGGGCCTTCGACCGGGAATGCTGGAGCGGCACCGAACCGGGTGCCGCGTCGTATCCTCGGGGAGTGACCGAATCGCTCCCCGTGGATCCCGCACTTGTCGAGGAGGCCGCCTCGCTCGACGAAGCGACCGCTCGCAGCCGACATGCGGACCTCGCCAGGCAGATCCGGCTCGCCAACCGGCTCTACTACGAGGACGACGCGCCCGAGCTGGACGATGCCGAGTACGACGCCCTGTTCCGGGAGCTCGTCGCGCTGGAGACCGCGTTCCCGGCGCTGGTGACGCGAGACTCGCCGACCCAGCGCGTCGGCGGCGTTCCCGCCGGCGGACGCTTCCCCGAGGTCCGCCACGGGCGGCCAATGCTGTCGCTCTCGAACGCGTTCAGCCACGACGAGCTGCGCGCCTTCGATGCCCGAGTTCGCAAGGGGCTGGGTTTCGCGGCGGCCCCCGAGCCGGCTGAGGGCCTGACGTACGTCGCCGAGCTCAAGATCGACGGCCTGGCTGTCTCGCTCCAGTACGAGCGCGGTCGCTTCGCCGTGGGCGCCACGCGCGGCGACGGGACAACGGGGGAGGACGTGACCCCGAATCTGCGCACGATCCGCGCCATCCCGGAGCGCCTGGCGGAGCCCGTGACGTTGGAGGCCCGCGGCGAGGTCTTCATGCCGAAGGCCGAGTTCGCGCGGATCAATGCCGAGCGCGAGGAACAGGGCCTGAGCCTGTACGCGAACCCCCGCAACAGCGGCGCCGGGTCGCTCCGCCAGAAGGATCCGGCGGTGACCGCGGGCCGGCTGTTGTCGACGTGGCTGTACCAGCTGCTCGAGGATGCGCCCGCGCCCGAGGGCGGCCTGTTCGCTGATCCGGCGCCGTCTGCCGTCGCCAGCGAGGCGGCCGCTGTCGCCAGCCAGTCCGCCGCGCTTGCCCGCCTCGAGGCCCTCGGCTTCCCTGTCAACCCCGACCGCGAGGACGGCCTGGACATCGAGGGCGTCATCGACTTCCTGGAGCGCTGGCGTGATGCCCGCCACGACCTCCCGTACGAGACCGACGGCGTCGTCGTGAAGGTGGACCGCTTCGACCAGCAGGCCCGCCTGGGCATGGTCAGCCGGGCGCCGCGCTGGGCCATCGCCTACAAGTTCCCGCCGGAGCAGGTGGAGACCCTGCTGGAGGACATCGTTGCCTACGTGGGCAGGACCGGGACGCTGACGCCCGTCGCGCACCTGCGCCCCGCGAAGGTCGCCGGATCCACCGTGGCGCGGGCCACGCTCCACAACCTCGACGAGGTCCGCCGCAAGGACGTCCGGATCGGCGACACGGTGGTGCTCCAGAAGGCCGGCGATGTCATCCCCGAGGTGGTCCGGCCTATCCTCGACCTGAGACCCGCGGACGCCCGCGAGTTCCAGATGCCCGACGCCTGCCCCGTCTGCGGCACGGCCGTGGTTCGGGACGAGGGAGCCGTCCGCCACTACTGCCCGAACCCCGTCTGCCCGGCGCGCCTCGCCCAGGCATACGGGCACTTCGTCGGTCGGGGCGGGATGGACATCGAGGGGGCAGGCTGGGCCGTCCTCTCCCAGCTGCTGGAACGCGGCATGGTGCACCGTCGTGCGGACTTCTTCCGCTTGACCGTGGAGGACCTGGAGTCCCTGGAGCGGTTCGCGCGGAAGAGTGCCGAGAACCTGTTCGCAGCGATCCAGAGGGCGCGCACCGGTCGGCCGCTGGCCAAGGTCATCAACAGCCTGGGCATCCCGCAGGTGGGGGAGTCCACGGCGGTTGATCTCGCCCGCTGGCTCGCCCGACGGGTGCGCCCGGACGGCTTCGGGCCGCCGGAGCCGAACCCCGTGACCGGCGTCGCCGTCGATCCCTGGTTCGCGGCGGTCGAGTCGGAGCTGTGCCGCGTGGCGACCGACGAGCCCGAGGTGATCCAGGCGGTGAGCGGGATCGGGCCATCCGTGTCCGCGGCCCTGCACGACTGGTTCGTGGACCCGGCCACCCGCGACGTGCTCGCGGAGCTGGTCGTCGTGGGAGTCGCCCCGGAGCGCCCCACGGTGCGCGACACCGGCGAGACCGACGAGGCGGGGCCGCTCGCAGGGAAGACGGTCGTCGTGACCGGCTCGCTGGAGGGCTTCAGCCGCGAGGAGGCCGAGGATGCGGTGCGCGCGGCCGGTGGCAAGCCCGCGGGCTCGGTGTCGAAGAAGACGGACTACCTCGTGGCGGGGCCTGGCGCGGGCTCCAAGCTCCAGAAGGCGGCGGAGCTCGGGATCCCGGTCCTGGACGAGGAGGGGTTCCGCCGCCTGATCTTGGGAGACCAGCCGGTGGCGGACGTCGGGGACGGGGAGACCGCCTGATCGCGCGGGAGGGCGGCCATCCCCGCCTCCCACGCCACGGTGTCGGCCGCAAGCCGGGCGTATCGCGAATCCGGGGGGCCGATCGGCCCTTGCCCGCGGGACCTTCGATCGGGGGATCATGCCGGGGTTCAGCGACGCGGGACAATACCCGGGTCGCCTGATCGAAGGAGGAGCGAATGTCCCTGCGCGGGCGCCTATCCCTGCTCGGCGCGGTCACCGTGATCGCCGCCGCGTGTTCCAGTGGCGGTGCTGCAACGCCCGCCCCCACGTCTGCCCCAACGGTCGCACCCACCGCGGCCCCAACGGTCGCCGCCACCGCAACGCCGGCGCCGACCGCGACACCCACCGCGGCCCCGGCCACACCGGTCGCGGGCGGCCTGCTCGACAAGGTTCTGAAGGCCGGCAAGCTGGTCGTGTCGACCGACCCGAACTACGCCCCGCAGTCCGCCCAGAAGCCGGACGGTACCTTCGAAGGGTTCGACATCGACGTCGCGACCGAGATCGCGAAGCGACTCGGCGTGACCGTCGAGTGGGCCACGCCCGCTTGGGCGATCATCACGGCCGGCGGCTGGGGCGGGCGCTGGGACGCGAGCGTCGGCTCGATGACGGTCACCAGCGAACGCGAGAAGGTCCTCGACTTCAGCGACCCGTACTACTACACGCCTGCCCAGATGACCGCGAGCAAGGCGTCGGGCATCACGACCCTCGACGGCCTGGCCGGCAAGACGGTGTGCGTCGGCGAGTCCACGACATACCTCGACTGGCTGTCGGGCAAGAAGCTCGACTTCGGCAGCATGTCGCCGACGACGACGCCGCCGGCGGGCGTGCAGGTGACAACCCAGAAGACCGACGCCGAATGTCCGCAGCTGTGGGCCTCCGGTCGCAACGACTTCGAGGGCTTCCTGAGCTCGAGCACCACAGTGGATGCCGCCATCAAGGCGGGCATGCCCCTGGTCAAGGTCGGCGACCCGGTCTACGCCGAGCCGCTCGCGGTGGCCATCGACAAGGGCGGACCCGCCGATGCCGACTTCGTCGCAGCCGTGGACAAGATCGTGAAGGAGATGCACGCGGACGGCACGCTGAAGGGATTCTCGGAGAAGTGGTTCGGCCTCGATCTCACCCAGGCCCCGTGAAGTAGTCTTCGCTCCTAACCTGAGCCTCGACGGGGGCGCCACCCGGCGTCCCCGTCGCCCGTTCCCGGAGGCCTGATGTTCAGGACCGCCCGCACCAATCCCGGGCTGGACGCGGACGAGACCCCCAGGCAGGTCGTCGAGCGCATCGCCCAATCGCGGGCGCGCGACCGGCGCCGCTTCCGCCTGGAGTTCATCGCCACGTGGCTGATCCTGGTCGGCGGGCTGGTCCTGGCGATCGCATCCACCGGCCGCGTCCACCCGGACTTCATGATCGAGTGGGCCCCGTTCATCATCGGCGGCGTCTCGATCACGATCTTCGTCTCGGTGCTGTCCATCATCTTCGCGACCATGTTCGCGGTCGTCGGCGCCCTCGGCCGGCTGTCGACCGTGGCGCCGGTCTACGCGACGGCGACGCTGTATGTCTCCCTCGTGCGCGGGACTCCGCTGATCGTCCAGCTGATCTTCTGGTATCTCGCGCTGCCGCAGTTCGGCATCGTCCTGCCCGGCCTCGTCTGCGGCATCTTCGGCCTCGCCTTCAACTACGGCGCGTACATGACCGAGATCTTCAGGGCAGGGATCCAGGCGATCCCGCGCGGCCAGATCGAGGCCGCCGCCGCGCTCGGCATGACCGACCGCCTGACGATGCGCCGGATCGTCCTGCCGCAGGCGACCCGGATCGTGATCCCCGCCATCGGCAACGAGTTCATCGCGATGATCAAGGACTCGGCGCTGGTCTCCTACGTGGGCATCCAGGAGACGTTCTGGCGGGCGAGCACCACCGGGTCACGCTCGTTCAGGACGTTCGAGACGCTGCTGATCGCCGCCCTGATCTACTGGGTCCTGACGATCGGGTTCTCGCTGCTCCAGGAACGCCTGGAACGGCGCATGCGCGAAAGCGACGTGCGGATATGAGCTTCCTCGACCATCCCGGCGGCTTCGGCCCCGGCGGCATCGGCCCGATCGCGCCCATCCCGGGGTTCGACACCCCGGATGCCGTCTCCGTCAGGGATCCGTACGCCAAGCCGGGCGTGCTCACGCCGCCGGGCGCACGACCGATCGTCAAGGTGCTCGGCCTCGAGAAGTTCTTCGGCAGCAACCACGTGCTGCGGGGATGCACGGTGGAGGTCTACCCGGGCGAGACGATCTGCCTCATCGGCAAGTCTGGGTCGGGCAAGAGCACGCTGCTTCGGTGCACGAACTTCCTGGAGGAGCCGACGATGGGCTCCATCGAGGTGGGCGGGATCCGGGTCGACGCCGACCCGCTCAATCCGCGGAGCCGCTCGCACCGCGAGCAGATCCGCCAGATCCGCCTCGGCGCCCAGATGGTGTTCCAGGAGTTCAACCTGTTCCCGCACTTGCGCGTGATCGACAACCTCATCGAGGCCCCGATCCGGGTGAAGGGCCTGTCTCGCGACGAGGCCATCGCCACGGCGGAGAAGTTCCTGGACAAGGTGGGCCTGTCTGACAAGCGCGACGAGTTCCCGTCCCGGCTGTCCGGCGGGCAGAAGCAGCGCGTGGCCATCGCCCGCGCCCTGACGATGGAGCCCAAGGTCCTCCTGTTCGACGAGCCGACGTCGGCCCTGGACCCGACGCTGGTCGGCGAGGTGCTGATCGTGATGGAGGAGCTCGCCCACGAGGGCGCGACCATGATCGTGGTCACCCACGAGATGGCATTCGCCCGAGAGGCGGCAGACCGGGTCTACTTCATCGACGAGGGCCGGTTCATCGAGGTCGGCCCGCCGGAGCAGGTGATCGATGCTCCGCAGGACCCGCTGACACGCGAGTTCCTGGCCCGGACGCACGGCACCGGCGCACACGTCCACGCGTCGCCTGCTCCCTGACCCGGCCCAGGGGCGGGGCCGGCGAAGCGGCGCGGGGTCGGGCCGGGGCGCCGCGTATCATCGCGCCATGGCCTTGCTGACCCGGTCCGACGTCGAGCACGTCGCCCTTCTCGCCCGGCTCGGGCTCACCGGGGAGGAGCTCGCCCGGCTCGAGGGCGAGCTCAACCACATCCTGGACCAGTACCAGAAGCTGGCGCGGTTGGACACGGATGCGATCCCGCCGATGGCCCAGGTCATCGAGCTGGACAACATCCTGCGCGAGGATGTGGCGGGCCCGTCGCTGGGTGCGGACGCGGTCCTCGCCAACGCACCGGAGCGAGACGGCGACTTCTTCATCGTCCCCGCGATCCTGGGCGGCGGGTGATCGGGCGATGACGACCGACCTGACCACGCTGTTCGCGCACGAGCTGGCCGACCGCCTCCGCGCGGGTGACGTCACCTCGAGCGAGATCACGGCCGCGCATCTCGCGCGGGCGCGCATGACGGACCGCGGCCTCCATGCCTGGCTGACGATCGACGACGACCGGGCGATGGAGGAGGCCGACGCCGCCGATGCGCGCCTGGCCGCCGCCCGTGCCGAGGGGCAGGCGGCCGTGGATGCCCTCCACCCGCTGCTGGGCATCCCGGTGGCGCTCAAGGATCTGGTCTCGCTGAAGGGCGGCCAGTGCACGGCCGGCTCCCGGATCCTCGAGGGGTACCGCGCGCCGTTCGACGCCCACGTCACCGAGCGCCTCCGGGACGCCGGTGCGGTGATCCTGGGCAAGACCAAC
>Ga0302291_10000389_pt1 | contig 12847 bp, 13 predicted proteins | sample III_Fen_N1_4_FD_194548 | JGI IMG/M metagenome (GOLD analysis project Ga0302291, IMG submission 194548) | Peat permafrost microbial communities from Stordalen Mire near Abisko, Sweden - III_Fen_N1_4 | ecosystem: Environmental > Terrestrial > Soil > Wetlands > Permafrost | place: Sweden: Abisko... | reverse complement strand
CCAGAGGGTGACCTGGTTCGAGCCATCCGCGTTCATGACGTGCAGATCGGTGTGCGTCCAGCCAGGCTGCCAGGCTCGGTAGACGATCCTCGTCCCGTCGGGCGACCACGCCCCCTCGAACGACCACGACCCATCCGGCATCGACGTCATCGGGCGCGGCGCGCCGCCGCCGGCATCGACCACGAACAGCGGCGAGGACGCGAACGCGTCTCGGTTGGCGGTGAACAGGATCTGCCTGCCGTCGGGTGACCATCGCGGCGCCGATACCCCGGCGCTGTCGTCCGTCAGGCGCCGCAGGGCCCGCCGCAGCCGCGGGCACACCGACGCCCGGGGCGCACCCCCGGCCGACTAGGCCAGCGGCTCGAACGCGGCCGGGTAGCGCACGGTCCCACGCATGGCCTCGGCCCACGCGGGCAACCGCCGGGCCATCCATGCGGCATCGGGCCAGGCAGCCGCCGGCGGCTCGAGGCCTACGCCGCGCGCGCTCGAGAATCCGAAACGCGGGTAGTACGCGGGATGCCCCAGGAGCACCAGCGCGGGCGCGCCGCGCGCCACGGCCAGGCTCATCGCGGCGGCCATCAGCGCCGAGCCGATCCCCCGGAACTGGAGCTCGGGCAAGACCGCGACCGGCCCGATGGCCAGCACCGTCGCGACGGTCTCCCCTCCCTCGCCCTCCACGCGGCAGGGCGACAGGAGCAGGTGCCCCACGACGATCCCGTCGGCGGCGCTGTCCGGCGCGCCCACGGCGACGATGGAGTGCCACCCGTCGGGCGCAGCGGCGCGGATCGCGTCGACGATCGCCGCCTCCTCGGGCCCGCTGAACGCGGCGCGGTTGACGAACCGGACCCCCGGCTCGTCACCGGGGGTCTCGAGGCGGATGCGGACCGGGAAGGAACCCGGCCCCGGGATCGCGAACGGCGTGCCGGGGCCGGACGTCACCGGCTCAGCCGGCCGCGGCCCTGAGCGCCTCGGGGATGGGGCGCGCGACCACGACGGGCTTGACGTACTTCTCGACCATGGCGCGTGACCCGTCAACCTTGAGCTGGGTGAACAGGTAGCCGATCTTGGCGCCCTGGCTGGCGAGGATCTCGTCCTTGGTGCCGAGGTCCCACAGCTGGCGCTTGAACGGCCCGATCGCCTTCTTGCGGGTCATGTAGAGGAACTGTTCCTCGGTCTGGCCGTCCTTGCGCTCGTCCGCGGCGTTCACGCGGCACCACGCGTAGATCTCCTCCATCAGCTCGGCCGGGAAGGCCGGGTGCTGGTAGAGCGCGTTCTGGAAGCCGGTCGCGAGGTGGACCTCGGCGGTCTCGACCTCCGGGAACTTGTGGAACAGCTCGTCCGGCAGCGTGGAGGCGCCGTGCTGCACCGCACCGGCGAGGCCGCGCGCGCGGGCGAGCTCGCCGAGCTTCGCGAGGACGGCGAAGTCGAGCTTGACCTCGGCCACGCCTCCGCCGGGCAGGGGCACGCCGCCGTGGCTGGTGCCGGTCTGGACGGAGACCTTGGACAGGCCCCTGGCGCCGGGGGCGAGCCTGCCCAGGACGGCCTCGTAGCCGTCGAGGTAGGCCTCGAGCTCCTCGACCGTGCTGTTGACCTTGCCGACCTCGCCGATCTCGCCGCCGACGCTGACGGTCACGCCGTCGGCCTCGAGCGAGCGGATGAGCGCCGTCAGCTCGGCGGCGCGGGTGTAGTTCTCCTTCTGCTCCTCGTCGCGGTCCGGCTTCGAGAGGTCGACCAACGTGGAGCTGTCGATGTCGATGTTGCGATAACCGGCGTCGATCGCGAGGCGGCAGGCCCGGCGGATCTCCTCGGTCATGGCCTCGGGGTCCGCGGCGTACTTCTTGGCGTTGAACTGGTAGTGGTCGCCCTGTACGAAGATCGGGCCGTCCCAGCCGGCGGCGATGGCTCCCGCGTACACGGAGGTCGCGAAGTCCATCGGGCGCTGGAAGGTGTAGGTCTGCTCGCTGCGGGCGATCTCGAGGATCAGCGCGCCGACGTCCTGCTTCTGGGCCGTCTCGTAGATCGTGCGCGCCATGTCGAAGGTCTGTGCGCGCAGGTTCATGGCCGGCACGGAGAAGCCGCTGATCTCGCCGCGGCTGCGCGCCATGTACAGCTCCTGGATCGACGCGGAGCGCGCGCCGAGGGCCTGGCTGGCCTCCCAGACGAGCCAGCGGGCCGCCTCGGCCGTGGCGTCGTCGGCGGTGAACGCGGCGGTCCAGGCGAGGTCCGCGGCGGCCTCGCTGCGGAATCGGGCGGCGTCGTCGATGACGAGCGCGCCCTCGGCCACGTGCGCGATCCCGGACAGGTGCGCGAGCAGGTCGGCGGGTGAGGTTGCGACGTAGGGCATCGAGGTCTGATCTCCTGTAGGTGTCCGGGAGATGGTACCGGCGGCGGGATCGCGGGCGCAGGGGTCGGCCGCCCTGTGCGGCCACGCGGAGCATGCCGCACCGGGGCGCGCGCGCTCAGGGCGGAACGGCGTGCGGCGTGAGGGCCCGTCACACCGCAATGCGGGCCGGGTGGACCCCGGCGGAGGGCCGGTTGGACGCCGGGCGCCGACGGCCGGTCCCGGCTAGAAGGGCTTCGTGACCATCAGGAACACGATCACCACCACGAGGCCCGACAGCGCCATGCCACCCGTCCGCAGTCGGGCGGCGACCTTCGGCAGCTCCGGCGACGGCCCGGTGCCGGGTGCCGGCGGGGTCGACGTCAGCTCCACGAGCTTCCGCCCGGCCGGGGCCATGACCGCCATCGCGATGACGACCGCGATCACGTAGAGCAGGATCCCGACCTCGAGCCAGTGATTGGTCCCGACGATGTTCGTCCAGCCCCGCACGAGGATCATGGCGATGCCGGTGACGGCCATCGAGATCGAGAGCGGCGTGACCAGGCGCCGGCTGGTGGTCAGCTGCGTTCGCGCGTACCAGTTGGCGTGCTGCGGCTCCTTCGCCACCATCGGCCCCACGATCATCGACGCGAAGCCCGGCCCGAAGGCCGCAACCGCCGCGATGACGTGGAGGAAGAGCAGGATCTTGAACAGGTCCACGAGCGAGTGACTCCCCTGGTTGCGGCGCCGGCCCTGGGCGCTCCCCTGGCGCGATGCTAGCAGGGGTCCCGGATCCGTCAGGGGGCGCCGCCCGTCCTGCGCTTCACGAAGTCCACGAGGACGTACTCGCCCAGCCGCTCGGGCTCGGCGTAGAAGGCCCGCCCGCTGTTGAGCTCCGTGACGTAGCCGACGAAGTCCGTGAGCGCCGGCGTCCGGTCCAGCATGAAGGTGTTGATCGTGATCCCGTCCTTCGTGCAGCGGACGACCTCGCGGAGCGTCTCCGAGATCGTGCGGCGCGTCGGCGGGTAGCTGAACTCCACCTGGCCGTTCTCGAAGTGGGCCGTGGGCTCGCCGTCGGTGATCACGACGATCTCCCGGTTGGCGGCCCGCTGCCGGGCGAGGATCCGGCGCGCCAGCAGCAGCCCGTGCTGGAGGTTGGTCCCGTACTCGTAGCCCTGCCACGACAGCCCGGCAAGGGCCTCGGGGCGGAGCTCGCGGGCGGCGTAGGCGAAGCCGACGATGGACAGGTGGTCGCGCGGATACTGCGTGCGGATGAGCGTGTCGAGCGCGATGGCGACCCGCTTGGCGGCGAGGTAGCAGCCCCGCAGCAGCATCGAGCGGCTCATGTCCACCAGCAGGACCGTCGCGGCCGACGTCGTGCGCTCGGTCCGGTAGACCTCGAAGTCCTCGGCACGGAGGCGGACGGCGGCGCCGGGGCCGCGGACCGCCGGCGCGTTCTCGTCGCGACGCAGCGCGTTGCCCATCGTCGCCCGGAGGTCCAGCCCGAACGCGTCGCCGAACTCGAACGGCTTGGCGACCTCCTCGCGCTCCCCGCCCCTGCCGGCGCGGTCGACGCGGTGCCCCCCGAACGCGTCCTGCCGGAGGCGTGCGAAGAGGTCGTCGAGGACCTTCTGGCCGATGCGGCGCGTGGCCCGGGGGGTCAGCTCCAGCCGGTCGCCGTCACGCTCCAGGTACCCCGCCCGCTCGAGCTGGCCGGCCAGGTCCTCGAGCGCGTCGAGGTCCCGGGCGGCGTCCGGGCCCAGCAGGTCGCGCACGTCGTGGCGATCGATCTCCCCGAGGTCGCCGGGACCGGCCGTACCGTCGAGCTGGGCCTCGAGCGCGTCCAGCGCGGCGAGTCGGGCGAGCTGCTCCAGCGCGGACTCGAGGCCGAGCGGCTGATCGCCGGTGAACCGCGCCCGCTCGCCGAGACCGTCGGGCAGGAGCTGGTCCAGGTTCGCGGCCAGCTGGGCGAGGTCCCAGCGCAGGCGGTCGTCGCGGAGCAGGGCGTCCATGGTGTCCGCGAGCTCGGCGCGCCGCTCCGGGCTGAGCGAGCGGAGCAGCGACTGCATGGCCGCCATCCGATCGGCGAGCTGGTCCATGACGTCGTCCAGTGTCTCCGCGCCGGGGAAGAACGCGCCGTGCCGCGCGAGGAAGCGGTCCACGTCGTCGTCGCCCGGATCGTCGCCCGCGAGCCGCCGCGCCAGGAGCTCGTTGAGGTCGCGGACCATCTCGCGCTGCGCGGCCAGGTCTTCGGGCCTCATGCCCTTGACGGCGTCCGCGAGGCCCGCCGAGAGCCGGTCCAGCATGGAGGCGCGGAGACGGTCCGTGAGGTCCTCGAAGCGCCGGCGCGCGTCGGGGTCCAGGAAGTCGTACTCCCCCAGCACCCGGACACGAGCGCCGACGTCCGACGGCAGCGCGTCGAGGCTGTCCAGCCGCTTCGCGGCGATCGAGCGGAGGATCTGCCGGAGCGCCGGGTCCGGGGCGGCCCCCGCCGAGCCCTCCGCGCCGGGCTCGGCCTCGTCCAGGCGCCGCTGCACCCCCGCCCGCTCCTGGGCGACGATCTCGTCGAGCTCCCGACGGACGTCGGCCAGGGGGTCCGCAAGCGTCCCCTGCTCCAGGATCTCGCGCCGCCGGTCGCGCAACCGGTCGAGGAGGTCCCGCAGCCCGTGCAGGTCGCCCGTGCCGGGCCGGTCGCTCGGCAGGCCTCGCTGCATCAGGCGGCGCAGCGCCTCCTCCACGTCGCCGTGCTCCAGCACGTCGTCCGCGAGGGCGTCCACCAGCTCGTCCGCGGTGAGGTCCGGCACGTCCTGCGAGCCGTCCCACGCTCGATAGCGCGCGGCTGGAGCCAGGGCGGGCTCGCGTCTCACCTGCCGTGCATCCGTGCGGTCGAGGTGGCGCGGGTCGGGCGTCAGGAAGGCCATGTCACGGTCCCGCCGGCTCAGCGCCGGTACGCCACGCCGGACGGGCCACGGTCCTTGTTGAGGCGCCGCCCGAGGTGCAGCCCCTCCAGCAGGAGCTCCACCGCGGACGCCACCAGCGCGGGCTCCTCCGCCCCGTCGGCCGCGTCGAACGTGCCCATGCGCACCACGGACTCGCGCAGGCCGGGGACCTCGTCCATCGCCCGCACGTAGTCGCGCGAGGGCACGCGCTCCCCCGTGGCGATGACCAGGCCGGCATCGAAGGCCTCCAGCACCGGCCCGAGGCGGTCCACGGAGGCATGCCGGTTGAACGTCGCGAAGACCGCCTTGGTCACGAGGCGCTCCACGATCCGCTCCTCGGGGGTGTCCTCGCCCACCGTCTCGACCTCCACCTTGCCGGTCGTGGACGCCAGCACCGCGCCGAGGTCGCTGATCCGGGGGGCCGCCACGGGCTCGCCGAGGCGAACGGCCCGCTTGACGGCCGCGGCCTCCAGGACCTCCATGTTCGCGACCGAGACGCGCACCGAGACGCCGCTCCGCTGGCTGATCTCCGGGGATCGCCGCGCGAGGTGGGTCAGCTCCGCGACCAGCTCCTCCATGAACCCCGGCACCGCGACCGGCGGGATCCCCTCGACCGGGCGGAAGCCCTGCTTCTCCTGGCGGATGATCGCCACCTCGTGCTCGAGGGTGCGGGGGTAGTGGGTGCGGATCTGCGAGCCGAGGCGGTCCTTGAGCGGGGTGATGATCCGGCCCCGGCTCGTGTAGTCCTCGGGGTTGGCGGACGCGACCACGAACAGGTCCAGCGGCAGGCGGATCGTGAAGCCGCGGACCTGGACGTCACGCTCCTCGAGGATGTTGAGCAGGCCCACCTGGATCCGCTCCGCGAGGTCCGGCAGCTCGTTGAGCGCGAAGATCCCGCGGTTGGAGCGCGGGATGAGCCCGTAGTGGAGCGTCTGCTCGTCGGAGAGGTAGCGCCCCTCCGCGACCTTGATGGGGTCCACCTCGCCGATCAGGTCGGCGATCGTGATGTCCGGGGTCGCCAGCTTCTCCGCGTAGCGCCGGTCCCGGGGGATCCAGTCGATGGGGGTGACATCGCCGCCCTCCGCCACGATCGCCCGCGCCGCGGGGCTGATGGGCGCGAAGGGATCGTCGTTGAGCTCGCCGCCGCGGACGACGGGCAGCCACTCGTCGAGGAGGTTCACGAGCAGGCGCGCCAGCCGGGTCTTGGCCTGGCCGCGCTCGCCCAGGAACACGATGTCCTGGCCCGCGAGGAGCGCGTTCTCGATCGACGGGATCACCGTCTCCTCGTACCCCACGATGCCCGGGAACGAGGGTCGCCCGGCGGCGATCCGGGTGACGAGGTTGGCCCGCAGCTCCTCCTTGACGGTCCGCGGGCGCCAGCCCGAATCGCGGAGCTCGCCGAGGGTGGCGGGGCGGCCGGAGGGATGGGTCGAGGGGGAGCTGACCACGGCGGCGACTCCGGGCTTCGAGCGGGGACGGCTCGGGGCGGCCAGCGTGGCACCTCGCCCCGGATGCGTCAACCGTGGGCGACGGCCGTGCGCAGGTCGCCGGCGCGCCGCGCCTGCTCGCGCTCGAACTCGATCGGGCTGCGGCCGGTGCGGGCCGCGAGCTCCGGGAGCACGCCCCAGGCGAAGTGGTCGAAGCGGTCGCCGGTGCCGCCCCAGGTGGCCAGCACGGCCGGCGGCAGGCGCTGGAGGTGCCCGTGCTGGTCCCGCGCGAGCGGCCGGACGTAGTGCGCGGCGAGGACACGCGAGCCCCCATCTGGCTCGCCGATCGCGAGCACGATGCCGAGCCTTGACCGCTCGTCCTCGTCGGTGGCGATGGGCTCGGCGTGGAGCCGGTTGAGCACGGCCTCGAGATCAGCGGCATCCATGGCGGCGACGAGCCCATACCCGATGGCAAGCGCCCGGATCGTGACGCGGGCCCGCGCGCCGCCGGTCGCCTCTGGCCCCTCGCCGGCGAGGTCGCGGGCAAGGAGGACGGTCGCTGCAGGCGTTGCCGGTGGTGCGGTGTCGCGGCCGAGCGCGAGCTTGACGCTGCGCTCGCGGCGCCAGCCGAGCTCGATGGCCTCGGGCATCCATTCGAACTCCTCGGCCTCGCCGGCGAGCGGCATCACGCGGGCGTCGCCCGGGAGCAGCCCCAGGAGCGCGTCGAGGAGCGCGTCCCGACCCGTGCCCGGAGCCCCGGCGACGATCGCGGGCACGCGTGCCTCGAGCAGCAGCTCGAGAAGGCCAGCCAGCTCGGCGTCGAGCACGCCCCGGCCCACGAGCGCGGCGATGCGGGTGACGGGGCTCGGATCCACGGCCAGAGGCTAGCACCGGCCCCCGGGGGTCCGATCCGCCACGCGTCCGATTCGCCACGGCGCCGCACGCAGGCAGGTCAGGTCGGCATAATCGGGCGCGGCTCCCGCGTCGCCCGGGCCGGGCTTGGCGTGCGCCGGCCACGGAGGATCCAGCGGGGATGGTGATCGAGCGCGAGGGGATGGGTGCATCGCCCGACCGCGCGCCCGACCGGGGGCCCGACGCGGGGCCCGACGGACGGCCCACCGTCGCCGTCATCGGCAGCTGCATGACGCGCGACGTCTTCAACCGGCGCTTCAACCCGCGCTATGACGCCTGGTTCCGGGTCGCCTTCGACCAGATGCAGCCCTCGCTGATCAGCCTCATGTCGCGCCCGACCAGTGTCGCAACCGATGCCTTCGACAGCCTTGGCGCCTTCGAGGGCCGGCGGCTCAGCGACGACGTCTCGAAGGCGATCCTCGGCCGCATCGAGGCGACGCCCCCGGACTACCTGGTCGTGGACTTCTCGGGTGACGTGCGGTTCGGCGCGATCCGCCTGGACGAGGACCGATGGATCACCAACTGCCGCAAGGTGCTGCGCAGGACCGCCTGGTACCGGGAGCTGGAGGCGGCGAGCCCGCTCACCGTCGTGCGGATGCAGCACGAGCCGGACGCGTACGTCGAGCTGTTCGCGGCCGCCCTGGACCGGTTCGCCGCCCATGTCCGGCGGGTCGCACCCGGGACCAAGGTCGTGCTGCACCGCGGGCACTACGTGCGCCGGCTCATCCTCCCGCGGAGCGGAAGGCTCGTGCCCCTCAACGAGCATCGGCAGGTCGTCCGGACGGACCAGGCGCGGATGGACGCCCGGTGGGCCCGCCTCGACGACCTGGCGATCGACGCTCACGGCTGGAGCGCCATCGACCTGCGCGGCCGCGAGTACCCGACGTCGGATTCGCATCCCTGGGGCGCCGGGCACCTGCACTACTCCCCCGACTACTATCCCGACGTCCTGGCAGCGCTCGCCGCCATCCATCTCGAGCGGGCCGGAGAGCCGCACGGTCCCGGGAGCGCCGCCATGGCCGCGTTCATCGCCGGGCGGGCGTCCGATCCGGGGCGCGGACGTCCGTGGGACGCGGAGCCCGGTCGCGGCGACTGGACGCCCCGTGTCCGCACGCCGCCCCGGTTCGGACCCGTCCGCCGGCCGCTCCGCCGCGTCACGCGGCGGCTGCGGACGGCGCTCGGAGGGTCGGCCGCACCGAACCGCCCAGGCGCGTAGCCTGACGGCCTCTCGCCATGCCCTGGAGGACCCCGTGAGCATCACACGCATCGATCCCGGCACCCGCTTCTGCGAGGCCGTCGTCCACGGCGACACCGTGTACCTCGCCGGGCACGTCGGCTCGGATCCCTCCGCCGGGGTCTACGACCAGACCCGCGACATCCTCGCGCAGCTCGACGCCCACCTCGCCGCCGCGGGCTCCGACAGGTCGAGAGTCCTGATGGTCAATGTCTGGCTGCCGGACATCGCCACCTTCGGAGAGATGAACCGCGCCTGGGACGAGTGGGTGGATCGCGAGAACATGCCGGCCCGCGCGACGGTCGAGGCGCGCCTGGCCTCGGCCGACTACAAGGTGGAGATCGCCGCGATCGCGGCCCGCTAGGGTCGCCGGCCGGCCAGGGTCGCCGACCCGCTCGGGACGCCGCCCTCGGCGACGCGGGCTACTGGACGCGGGCTACTGGAAGAAGCCCCCAGCGGCGTACCCGTACGAGACGCCGTACAACGTCTTGACCGACTTGCCGTTGATGCGGTCGATCTTGACCCAGTCGTCGCCGGCGGCCCCGCACGCGCCCGCGGTGTAGGGATCCCCGGTCACGCTCTCCACGACGCGGACCTTGACACCCTTGGCGAGCCGGACGAGGACCTTGTCGCCGGTCGTGGGTCCCTTGCGCACTCCGACGCCGGCACACAGGGCCACCATGCTGGTCGTGGCGGCCGTAGAGACGGCAGGCTGCGGGGTCGTCGCCGCCGCGCCGGAGCCGACCGGAGCCTCCGTGACCGCCGGCGACTCGCCGGCCGCGGCGGACGCGGCCGCGGAGGCCGACGGGGACGCCGAGGACCCTCCGCAGCCCGCCAGGACCATGACGAGGAGCGCTGCGGCCACGCTGCCGACGGCCATCCGACGCATCATTCCAGTGGTCCTCCTGCGGTCGCGGTGTCATCGTCAAGGATAGGCCCGCTGCGCGACCGTGGCGCAACCGAGCCGTCACGCCTCGAGCGTGTCGCGGATCGCGGCGAGGGACCCTGGGTCGCGCAGCGCGTCGAGCCCGTCCGCGGCGTGACGGCGAAGCGAGGCCGCGTCCGCTCCGAGCGCCGCTGCGGCCTCGTCGGGGCGCATCGAGCGCCGGCCGTCGAGGCTGTGGAGGAGACACAGGGCGGCTCCGGGCGCGGGAGACAGCCGCCGGACAAGCGCCCGGAGGGTCGCGGCCAGCCGCAGGTCCCGGGCCTCCGCCGCCGCCGCGCCGACCAGCTCCCGGCGCCGCCACTCCTCGACGCGGTCCGCGAGCGCGGCCCGCTCGCGGGCGTCGAGCTCGCCGGCGCCGGCCAGCAGGCGCGGCAGCAGCGGCGGGTCGTGCGGCAGCATCGCGTCCGTGTGGGCGGCGGAGTACTCGCGGTTGCGCCGCGCGAGGGCGACGAGCCGCTCGGCCTCGTCGGGCGCCATCGGGAGCGGGTACGGGACGCCGGTGACCGCCTCGGCCAGGGTCCGGTACCTGAGGGCGGTCGCGGGGGTCGGGGCCGCCCAGCCCGCGAGGACCGCCTCCGCGCGCTCCATGACCTCGTCTTCACCGTTCATCATCGTCCCGCGTCAACCTTCTGTCCCGCACGCAGCCTCGTCCCCGCCGGCGGCCCGGCTCGGGGACAATGTCCGCATGGAGATTGTGCCGCCCTCGACCGCCACGTCGTCCGCCCGGGCCGAGCCGTCCGTCGCGGGAGGAGGAGAAACCCGATGACCAGGTTCGTCGTGGACGCCGGCGCCGTCCTCCACCTCGTGGGCACAGGGATCGAGGTGTCGGGCGAGCACGAGCTCCTTGCACCGACGCTCCTGCGCTCCCAGGTGCTGTCGGGCCTCCACGAGGCCGTCGCGCGGGGCGAGCTGCCGGCCGACGTCGCGCGCGACCGCCTCGCCCGCATCGGGCGCCTGCCGATCCGGCTCCTCGGCGACGGCGTGCTCCGGCGTCGGGCATGGACCCTCGCGGACCAGCTGGGGTGGGCCTCGACCTACGACGCTGAATACGTCGCGCTCACCCAGCTCCAGGCCGACGCGCTGATCACGCTGGACGCGGAGCTGGCACGCGGCGTCGAGGGCTTCGTCGCGACCGTGTCGATCGACGCGCTTCGATAGGACCGGGCGACCGGCCGGAGGGACCTGACAATGGAGATCGTTCCCGCCTCCCGCGAGGCGTGGCCCGCCCTGGCCGAGCTGTTCGCTGCCGGCGGTGACCCGAAGTGGTGCTGGTGCCAGTTCTGGCGCAAGCCCGGGGCGAACTGGACCAACACGACGCCGGCCCAGAACCGGGCGGACCTGGAGGCGCTCCTGGGCGCGGACCCGGCACCCGGGCTCGTGGCGCTCGAGGACGGGGTCGCTGTGGGCTGGGTGGGCCTCGGTCCACGCGAGGCCTTCCCGCGGCTGGCCCGGTCACGGACGCTGCCGCAGCTGCCCGGCGAGAGCGTCTGGGTCGTGAACTGCTTCGTGGTGGCTCGGGCGGCCCGGGGACAGGGCATCGCGGACGCGCTGCTCGGGGCCGCCGTCGCGTACGCGGAGGCGCATGGGGCGCGGCTGGTGGACGGGTTCCCGGTCGAGACCGGCGGTGAGCGCATGCCGTCCGCGTCGGCCTACACGGGGACACGCGGCATGTTCGAGCGGGCAGGCTTCGCCGTGGCGGCGCGCTCGACGTCGAAGGCGTCCGGCGGGCGGCCACGCGTGGTGATGCGCCGCGGAGCCTGAGCACCGCGCGCCCGGCGCGACCCTGCACGCGGGTGACGCGTGACCCGCGCGGACCGCCGGGACAGCCCGCGCCAGGCGCCTACCCGGTGCGGACCGCGGCGTCCTGGGCGGACCCCGGGCACCGGAGCCGTGAACGTCAGCCGGCGAGCCCGAAGACCTCCAAGCACGGGTTCTCGCCCGCGACGATCGGCCGGACCGTGAGCCCGAACGTGGCGCTCGTGGTGGGGTCCTGGACCCACTGCGTCAGCTGCGTCGCCTGGGCCAGGACCGGCGCCAGGGTCGCGGCGTCCTCGCCCGTGACCAGCCCGCAGCGGCGGGTGCCGTTGGCGACGGGCCCGCCGAACGTGGCGAGGGGCTGCGCGAGCGGCCAGTCCATGATCGAGAGCGGCATCCCCTGGGGGTCCGGCGCAGGCCCGACGAGGACTGCGTAGCCGGTCGGCGTGTACGGGCTCTCGGGTCCGAGCTCGCCGGGCAGGGTCTCGGGCAGGTTGGCGATCCGCCGCCACAGCTCACCGAAGGCCTGCGGGCTGCCCGGCTCGGGGGTTGGAGCGGACACGTCCGGGAGGCCGGTCAGCGCCACGAGCCCGCCGTCGACCGTCAATTCGATCCGTCCGGTCATCCCGCCGGGGACGCTGCTTCCGCCGGTGAAGTCGGTCTGGCCCGAGAGCAGGCCCAGCTCCATGGCCCAGCCGAGGATCGTCTGGCGGCCCGCGGCGCTGACCTGGCGGCCGACCAGCGGGACGACGAGCGGCCCGGGAAAGACCGTGGGAACCGCGCCCTGGACGATGGACCTCCCGTCGCCATCGATGACCGCCGTGGGCGTGAAGGCGAACAGGTTCACGGGCGGGACCGCCTGCGAGGTCGTCAGGCGGAGCCAGTAGGTCGCGGCCCCGGTTGGCGAGGGCAGGGGGATGACCGGCGTGGGATCGACCGGCGTTGGATCGACCGACGAGGGCCCGGCCGGTGCCGATGGCGACGGGCTCGCGGCCGCCCCGCCACAGGCGGCGACCAGGGCGGCCGCGAGCAGCGGGACGGCGAGCCGGCGGGTGACGGAGGCGGGTGACGGCGGGCGGAGCATGGTGAATGGCCTCTCATGGTGGGGCGCACCCCGGCAGACGCCTCGCTCCCCCGTCGGGTTCCGCCGCGAGGCCAGCAACGAGCCGCGACGCCAGCAACACGACGTTGACAGCACCGGGGGTGTCAACGGCCAGCGATTCTGTCCGGGCTAAGCGGCCAGCGACTTTGTCACCGTCGCGGACATGGAACCCAAGGACAGAGCGACCCCGCCCGACGCCCGGGCCCGGCATC
>Ga0302291_10000388_pt1 | contig 12871 bp, 14 predicted proteins | sample III_Fen_N1_4_FD_194548 | JGI IMG/M metagenome (GOLD analysis project Ga0302291, IMG submission 194548) | Peat permafrost microbial communities from Stordalen Mire near Abisko, Sweden - III_Fen_N1_4 | ecosystem: Environmental > Terrestrial > Soil > Wetlands > Permafrost | place: Sweden: Abisko... | reverse complement strand
CCGTGCTCCCGGCGGTGTCGGACCACGGCCCGGCCACGAGCAGCCCGGTCCGCGGGCAGCCGCCCCCGGGCAGGCCCTCGATGGGCCGCGGACAGGTGCCGGGATCGGCCCAGGCCCGGAACCAGCCGGCGACCGCGGTGACGCCGCCCCCGGGTGGGGTCGCTCGCGCCTCCTGGGCCGCCGCGACGTCGCGGACCGGCAGGCCCCCCACGCTCGCCGGGAACGCGAACCCGTTCGACGCCGCCACGCCACCCAGGGCCGCGTCGTCGATCCCGCGGGCGAGCAGCACGCCGGTCGCCTCGTCGAGCACGACCCAGGACAGGCGCGGCGGTGCCCTGTCAAGCGGGTAGTGGTCCGCGTCGTAGGCGGTCTCCAGGCCTCGGACGTACCAGACCAGGCCCGTCGAGCCGCGGCCGGACGCCATCGCCGCGTACGCGCCGGGGTCGATGGCCTTCAGGGTGCCGGCACGCACGACCGCCGCGACGAGGATCGTGCCGGACCAGCCGGTCGCCAGCGTCTCCGCGTCGCCGAGGTGCCGGAGGCCGATCGCCGGCGGCGGGACCTCGAGACCCGCGTCGAAGACCGGGCCGGGATCGAACGGCGCGCCGTCGGCCCACATGACCCGGTCGGCGGTCAGCTGCTCGCCGCAACCTCGGGGGCTCGCGGTGCACGGCGAGCCCATAGCTGGTGCCCGACCCACGAGGACGACGGCCATCGGCGGGTCCGGGAGCCCGTCCTCGAACGCCGCGGGCAGCCTCACGCCGGGCGGGATCAGCACGTGGAGATGGACGGTCGGGTCCGCGTTGGCCGGGCCGGCGACGAGCAGGAGCGCCCGCCGTGCGCAGATGGGGGCGAGGGGACCGCGGGTGTCGCCCTTGGCCATCGGGCAGGCGTCGACGGCCTGCAGGTCCGTCAGCCAGCCGGCGACCGCGATCGGCTGCCCCGTCGACTGGGCCAGCTGGACCTGGGCATCGGGCACGGAGCGGACCGCGAGGTCCGCCGCGACGGTTGGGAACGACGGTGCGGGGAGGAGCGCCACCAGCGGACCCGGCGAGGCGGCCAGCCCCGGCGCCGGCGGCACGACCGCGGCCGCGGAGGGTGGCGGGGCGGGCGGTTCCGGCCTGGGTCCCAGGATGCCCGCTCCCACGACGACGACCAGCAGGACGAGCGGCGTCACGAGGCCCAGGATCCGGGCTCCGCGCCGGACCGGCCCCCGTGGATTGGTGGAGGAGGGCTGGACGATCATCCGGCGCCGGCGCCCGCGGCGCCCGCGGTCCGCTCCGAAGGGCGTCCGGAGCCCAGGACCCGGAGATCCTTCTCCGCGAGCAGCATCCAGCGGATGTGCCGCTCCATCCCCGGGCTCCGTGCGCCGTCAAGCACGCGCAGGTACCACACGGGCTCGCTGGGCGGTCCGGCGGCGGCGAGGGTGGCCGCGGCCGGGTCGATCGATGCCACGGCGTTCGGCCAGACCAGGACCGCCGAGAGCGGCATGTCGGCGTCGTCGAGGATCAGCATGAACGGGTTCGGACGCTGGGTGCCGGTGTCGAGGCGGTCGGCGATGAGCGGCGTCAGGCCGACCCGCACGCCGTCCGCCCAGGCGAAGCGCTCCACGACGAAGCCGTCGCCACAGGACCGGCCGTTCGCGCCGCAAGGGGACGCGTCGTCGAAGTGGCCGACGACGAGGACGTGAGCCCCACCTTCGTCCGTCGATCCGGCCGTCCGCTCGACGGCTTCCGGCAGGCGCACCCCGACCGGGACGACGAGGTGGATGTGCGGCGGGACGGGCCCCGTGAGCGTGCTCATCGCGGTCCACCACCAGTCGGCCAGGATGCCGGTCCGCACGCACCACGGGCCCATCGGGCCGCCAGGCTGGTCCGCGCAACCCGCGCCGGCGGTCACCTGGAGGTAGCCGCTCACCGCGACGGTGGTGGGCGAGCGCCCACCGTCCCGGGCGGCGATGAGCTCCCCGGGAGTCGACGCCGGGAGGTCGCCGAACTGTGTGGGCGCCGGGTCGTCCGCGCCGACGAGGATGGCGGGCCCAGGCGACGGGGAGGGCGCCGTGGACGGGGGCGCGGCGGGCGAGGCGGGCGTGACGTCGGCGGCCGGCGGCGGGACGGTCGGCGGCTCGGGCCGGGGGCCGAGGATCGCTGCACCCGTCACGGCCGCGAGCATGGCGACCGGAAGCACGAGGCCGCCCAGGCGGAGGGCCTGCCGCAGCGGCGACCTCGGGTTGGTGGGAGTCGGCTCGACGATCATCGTGTGCCCGTCTGTACGTTGGCTGCGCCCCACCGGATGCACCGTGGACGCCGGCCCTCCCGGCCTTCGCGACGCTCCCGACACGGCACGCATCCCTGAGCTCGCGACCGAGGGGGAGCGATCGTACTGGCAGCCCGCCAGGCCGGCCAGTGCGAGCGTCGCGGAGCGGGACCGCCAGGACACCACGCACGACGCGGTGGTGGCCGGCCGGCTGGCGCGCCCCGGCGGGCCTCGGCGGCAGGACCGGCCGGCGGCACCCGGTTCATCAGGTCGGCGGGATCGTCCCCGGCGGCGCCATCGGCGGGTCCGAGGACCGGGCCGCGTGGCACGAGAAGCAGCTGTCCCGATCGCCGGTGTTCAACGTCCCGCAGGAGCCGCACGTCCACCACGCGTCCGGGCGACCGGGCTTGGGGAGGGCGTCCTTCTGGCGGCCCAACCGCCAGACGACGTACGCCGCGGCCACGAGCAGCAGCGTCGCCACGACGAGCCCGAGCAGGACGGGCTGGACCATGTTGTTGGTGGGATCCACCGGGATGCCGAACTCGTTGAGGTCCGGGGTCGCGCGCGGCGAGCCGCAGGAGGCGACCACGAGGAGCGCGCCCGACACCCCGCCCATCGTCCCGGCCCGACCGATCCCGCGCCGCTTCCGGCCCGCCTGCAGCAGCCTCATTCCCCGGTCATCCCCGTTCATCCGCCGTACGTCCGTCGGTCGATGTGCCGCCCATTGTGCCGCTGCCGACCCGTCTCGCGCTAACCCGCGAGCCGGCGCAGGTCGAGGAGGATCCGGTCGATGTCCGCCTCGGTGGTGAGGTAGTTCACGACACCCGCGCGGAGGAACGTGCGCCCCGCGAGGGTCGTCGTGGAGAGCCAGCCCTCGCCCGAATCCTCCAGGGCCGCGGCCAGGCGATCCTGGTGCGCGTCGAGATCCGCGGGGTCCATCGCGGCCGCCGCCGCCGCGCCTCCCGGGAGGTGCCGGAAGCAGACGACGGACAGCTCCGGCTCCGTGGGGACGGCCTCGAGGTCGTCGGCCTCCGCGCAGCGTGCCGCCAGGTAGGCGGCGATGTCGTCGTTCATCTCCACGAGCCGGCCGAGGCCGCTGGTGCCGAGGTGCTTCCACGACGCCCACAGCTTGAGGGCGCGGAACCGGCGGGTGCCCTCCATGCCCAGCTTGTAGAAGTTGAGCTGCCCGGCATGGCCAGCATCGTGGGCGGCCTCCCCATCGGCGTCGCCCTGCCCGCCACTCGCCGGGGAGGCCTCGCCGCCGCGGTAGTACTCGGGAGAGCGGTCGAAGGTCTGTCGCAGGTGGTCGCCGTCCCGGACGACCAGCGCGCCCAGGTCGTAGGCCTGGAAGAACCACTTGTGGGGATCGACGGTGACGCTGTCCGCGAGCTCCAGGCCGGGGACCCGTGTGGCGTCGCGGGTGGACAGGCGGGCGGCACCGCCGTACGCGGCGTCGACGTGGAACCAGAGGCCCTCGGCGCGGGCCAGCCCGGCCAGCTCGGGGACGAGGTCCACGGACCCGGTGTTGGTGGAACCTGCCACGGCGCAGATCGCGACCGGGGTAAGGCCCGCGGCGCGGTCCCTGGCGATGGCCGAGGCGACGGGCGCCGCGTGCAGGCGGTAGCGGTCATCCGCCCGCAGGACAGCCAGCGTGTCGGGCGGGAAGCCCAGCTCGTCGAGCGCGCGGGCGATGGAGAAGTGCGTCTGGTCGCCGGTGTAGACGCGGACGTTCTCGAGGGCGGCGCCGCGAGGGGGCCGCGACGCTCCAAGGACCGCGCGCAGGTGGACGTCGCGGACGAGCGCCATCGCGATGAAGTTGGCCATCACGCCGCCGGAGGTGCACAGTCCGAAGGCGCCCTCGCCGTACCCCACGAGGTCGCACAGCCAGCGGACGACCTCCTCCTCCACGAAGGCGCCACCCGGTCCGGCGTGCCACACGTCGATGCCCTGGTTGGTCCACTGGGCCAGGACCTCGCCCGCGATGGAGGCGACGAGCGGCGGAGGGGTGAAGTACGAGAGCGCCCGCGGGTGGTACGAGTTGAGCGTGTGGGGAGCGATCCGGGCGGTGAACTCGTCGAGGACGGCCCGCAGGGTGGCGGGGTCCGCGGGCGCCGCGCCCGGCCCGCCGACCTCGCCGAAGTACAGCCGACGGAGCTCCTCGTAGCCGGTGGGCCGGCCCATGGCACGGACCATCGCCTCGTCGTAGAGCCAGTCCAGGCTCGCGCGCCAGGTCGCCTCGCCGGCGCGCTCGAGGGCCGCGCGCGAGGTCGCGGCGTCGCGGATGCCGATGAGCTCGGGTTCGGGGTGCCAGCGGAAGGGTGCGAGGGGGTCGTCCATCGCCGCTGATGGTAGGACGGGCCGGGCCACCCGGGCGGGTAGGATGCGGGGCCATGAGCACCTTCCGACACGCCGCGGACCTCCGGACACAGTACCCGGAGCTCGTCGCGGTCGGGATGCGGGTCGACGGGATCACCCCGGGCGCGGATGTCGCCTCGGCCGTCGCGGCGTACACGGCGGCTGCGCGCGCCCGCCTGAAGGGGCGGACGGAGTCCGAGCTGCCGGAGATCGCAGCCTGGCGGAGGGTCTTCGCGCGGATGGGCCTCAAGCCCACGCAGTACCGCTGCGCGTCGGAGGCGCTGCTGCGCCGGCTGCGGATCGACGGTGAGCTGCCGCGGATCCACCCGCTCGTCGACCTCGCGAACGCCGTCTCGATGGCCTATGCGATCCCGATCTGCGTCATCGACCTCGACCGGGTCGCGGGCGGCATCGAGGTCCGCTTCGCGGCCGGCGACGAGCGGTACGAGACGTTCGGCGGCGAGATCGAGCAGCCCGAGCCCGGCGAGGTCGTCTTCCGCGACGACGACGGCTGGGCGCACGCGCGCCGCTGGACGAACCGCCAGAGCGGGCGATCCGCCGTGCGCGCCGCGACGTCGCGGGTCCTGGTCGTGAGCGAGGGGGTGCACGCGACGGCGGCCGACGACGTGCCGCGGGCCATGGCGGCGCTGGCCGATGGGATTGCCGGCGCATGGTCCGTCACGCCGCGGACCACCGCCCTCGCTCCCGACGGGTCGGACCTCGCCCTGTAGCCTCGTCCCCTGGCAGCGGCCTGCCAGGATCCGCGCCGCGCGCGGAGGGTAGGCCGCACGCGCCTACACCTAGACTGCCGTCGAACGGACACGGATCCTGCCGAGCCGAGGAGCGTTGCCATGGACTGGACCCTGGAGGTCGTCATCCTCCCAGTCAGCGACATCGATGCCGCCATCGAGTTCTACCGCGACAAGGTCGGCTTCGAGCTCGACCACGACACCACGAACGAGCACATGCACGTCGTGCAGCTCACGCCTCCGGGGTCGGGCTGCTCGATCGTCTTCGGCGACCTGCCCGCCCAGCGCGAGATGGAACCGGGGTCGATCCGCGGCCTCCAGCTGGTGGTTTCCGACGCGCGAGCCGCGCGCCAGGAGCTTCTCGACCGTGGGGTTGAGGCCAGCGAGATCATGGTCTTCGACGAGCGTGATGGCGGGACGTTCTTCGGCTTCAGCGACCCCGACGGGAACACCTGGTCCGTGCAGGAGCTCAGGATCCGTGCGGAGATGCCGCTGATCCCGCGCGACCACCGGGCGCGGTTCGGGGCGTAGCGAGCCCGGCGACGCGCGCACGCGAACGCATGTCGCGCTGCCGTTCGTCACGTTCAGCCGTTGCGTGACGTCACCGGCGGACAAACGCCTCGTCTCGCGTGGCGTCCCCTTCCGCAGCGAGGACAGGGCCATGATCGATGCAATCTCCTGGCGTCAGTTCCGCGAGTCCGAAGGCCTGGAGGACTGGCGGAACCTGAGCGACGGCGCAAGCGCCATGTTCCGGACCGACTCCTTCGCGGCCGCGGCCGCGTTTGTCGCCGCGATCTCGACGCTCCCGCTCGCGGAGGTCCATCCACCCGCGATCGACATCCGGCCGCACGGGGTCACCATCCACCTTCGGACGGTGACCGACGACTACGACGGGATGAGCGCCAGCGACGTGGAGGTCGCACGTTCGATCTCGCAGGTCGCTCGCCAGCGCGGCCTCACCTCGGACCCGACCGCCGTGCAGTCCGTGCTCGTGATCCCGGCGGCACCTCCGGGCGTCGAGGTGGCGCCCTTCTGGCGCGCGGTGTTCGGATACGACCGCCGCCCCGGGAGCCCGGAGGACGATCTTGTCGATCCGAATCGTCGCGGCCCTGGGGTGTGGGTGGAGCCGATGCACGAAGCGCGGCCCGACGGCGGAGCGGTTCACGTCGCCATCTGGGTGGCCCAGGAGGTGGCCCAGGCACGCGTCGAGGCCGCGCTCGCGGCTGGCGGCCGACTGGTCCGCGATCGCGGTCCGGCCTGGTGGACGCTTGCTGACCCGGCCGGCAACGAGGCGGACATCGCGACCACGATGGGCCGCGATTGACGTCGCGGCGGCAGACCGCCAGCCTCCGTCCGAGTTCACACCGGACGCCAGGTGCCCTGCCGGACTCGTGTCCGGGCGGGATCACCCGACAACGCGCACGCTGGTGCGGCCGAATCCGACCGGGGGAGCCGGATCCCGCACCAACCGGGGGAGCAGATCCCCGCATAACGTGCAGCGGGCGTACGGGTGCGCGGGGCGAGCGCTCGCCTGACCTCGGCCAGGGACCGGCCCGCAGGGAGGGCAGCGCCCGCGCGCGACGGACCACCGGCGGTACAGTGGTGTCGTGACCTCCCCCGACCAGCCCGGCTCTGTTCGCCCTGTCGACTACAAGGGAGAGCCACTCGATTCGGAGCGCGGCCCGGGCCTCGGCTGCTTCCGATTCCAGGTCGTCCTGCTGGTCTTCCTGCTCATATTCACGCCGCTCACGGTCGCCTGGAACTGGAACCCGATCTTCAGCATCGTGCTCCTGTTCCTGACCCTGATCCTGCTCCTGTTCGCGGGCCAGACGGTGATCTTCCTGCTCCGCCTCGTGGCCGCCGACAAGCGCGACGGCCGCCGCGTGCCGCTCGCCGCCCGGACGCCGACCGTCGGCGAGCTGGAGGACACGGCTCCCGCCGAGCCGCCCGCCCCCGTCGACGCGCCCGCCCCCGCCGGTGCACCCGACACGAACCCGGTCCAGCCCGGCGGCCCGGTCGTGCGAGAATAGGGCTCGCTCGAGCCAGGCCTCACCAGGAGACACCTCGTCCCGTGCCCATCCTCGCCACCTACTTCTCTGTCAGACGCGGCCGCGACCCGTTCTTCAAGTTCTTCATGAAGACGCTCTTCCCGCGCCAGGTGAAGGAGTACGAGGAGAAGTTCGGGATCAAGTTCGTCGGCTGGTTCAACGTGGCCCACGGCTGGGACTTCGACAACGTCATCATGTTCGACCTCCCGGACTACGGGACCCTGGACAAGCTCGAGGCCGACGAGGCCACGCGGGCCCTCGGGCACCGGGCGGGCGAATGGATCTTCGAACGGCATCACTCGATGTTCCTCCGGGAACGGCTCGGACCGGATCTCGAGTACCACGGATGAAGGAGGCGATCGCATGGACGTGAGCCGCAACTCGGCGCTCGGGGAGCTCGCCAGCGACGCCGCCAGCGAGCGGACCGACTTCCTGGTACAGGCGACGGAGCAGCTGGCCAAGTTCCTGGACCGGAACAAGGACCGCATCGCGGACCTGGGCGGCCTGACCCTGATCGACGAGGACCCGGACTACCTGTCCGTGGCCCCGGACGGCACGTTCCGCGTCCGCAGCCGCTTCGAGGATCCCGACACCGGCGAGTGGGTCTCCGAGACGGAGATCGTGGAGACCGCTTCGGAGCTCGTCGAGCTCTACAACCCGGGCGAGGTCTACGCCGCCTTCGCCGAGGCCGCGCGCGAGGCCGCGGGCATGGAGCCCGGGCCCACCGCCGCGGGCGGGCTGCTCGAGACCGCCGGTGTCCCCCCGGAGGCCGCGTTCGAGCTGGGCGCCGACGCCGCCTACGCCTCAGCGGCCGACGAATGGGCCGCCGGCCAGCCCGTCGTGCCCGAGGCCGACGACGACGAGTCCGCCGCGCTCGCGCTCTACAACCTCGCGCTCGACTTCCAGGAGCGCAGCCAGGCCAGCGAGGCCCGCCTCATCGACCAGTTCCAGGACGCCACGTCCCGCCTGTCGGGCATCCTCGGCGACCTGATCATCGTGGACGACGACGATGAGCGCCTCACGCTCACCGTCAGCGGCCGTTTCCGCGCCGAGGTCCTCCCCGAGGACAACGAGGGCGCGGAGGGCGAGTGGCGCGAGCTGACCGAGCCCGAGGACATCGTGGAGTTCTACGACCCCACGGACGTTTTCGGCGACCTCGCCGACGCGTTGGCCGAGGCGTTTCCATCGGTCGCGCCCGAGGCCGAGCCCGAGGCCGAGGCTGAGGAAGACGACGACGACGACGAGCTCGAGCTCGAGATCGAGACCCCGGAGAACGGCTCCCGCCCCTAGCGCGCACCGCGCGCATCGGCCGGCGACGCCCGTCCCGCGTCCATGCGCCTCTCCGGAGCCGAGCTCGTCGAGAGCCGGGAGATCCTGGCCGGCACCTGGCTCCAGTCCTGGCACGCCCCCGCCATCGTCTCGGGGGCACGCGCCGGCCAGTACGTCCATGTGCGGACCACCGAGGCCGGCGGCCTCGCGCTGCGCCGCCCGTACCCCATCGCGACCGCCGACGCGTCGAGCGGCACCCTCACCATCCAGGTGGGGAGCGGCTCGGCGGGCGCGGTGGCCTGGACACGGGGCCTGCGACCCGGCGACCGCGCCGAGATCGCCGGCCCGCTGGGGCGCCCGTTCGAGATCGACCCGCGGTCCCGGCACCTGCTGCTCGTGGCCGAGGGACCCTCGATCGCCGCGCTCCGCCTGCTGATCGACGAGGCGGTTCGGGACATCCGGTCCGTCGTGCTGCTCTACGGGGCCGCCACGGCCTCGCGGGTCTACCCCACCAGCCTCCTCCCGGACGAGGTCGAGTACGTCGTGGCCACGACCGACGGCACCCTGGGCCACCGGGGCTCGATCGCCGACCTCGTCACGGACTACGAGGCCTGGGCGGACCAGGCGTTCGCGGCCGGGTCGCCGGACCTGCTGGGCGCGGTCGCGCGGCTCGCGGCCGGGCGGCGGCAGCGCCTGGGCGTGGCCACGCTGGGACGCAAGCGCGGAGGGGGACGGCCGCCCGCCGCCGGGTCGCCCGAGGCCCGCCGGAAGAGCTTCCTCCAGGTTGCTGTGGAGCAGGCCGTCGCGTGCGCCGGGGGCACGTGCCAGGCCTGCGCGATCATGGGCGCGTCCGGCGCCACCCAGCGGGCGTGCCGGGAGGGTCCCGTGTTCGCCGCGGAGGAGCTGGCGTGGGGGCTGGAGTGAGCGTGGTGACCGCCGGGGCGCGGATGCGGATCGGGACGACCGCGGGGATGGCGGGTGCCATCGCCATCCTGGCCGGCTCCGTGGCCGCCGCGATCGCGTACACGGGCAAGGCCGGCGAGGCCTACAGCCCCCTCCACCACTTCGTGAGCGAGCTCGGCGAGCTGGGCGTGTCCGCGCTCGGTCCGGAGTTCAACGTCGGGCTCATCGTCGGCGGCATCGGGTTCGCCGTGTTCATGGCGATGCTGGCGTCGTCCACCACCGGGGCGCCGCGCGTGGCGTATGGGGTGGTCGGCGTGATCGCGGGGATCGCCGGGTTCTTCGTGGGCGTGTTCCCGATGAACTTCACGGCCCAGCACGGACTCGCCGCGATGACCTTCTTCAACCTCGGCTGGATCGCCGTGGCCCTCGCGTCGATCGACTTCGTTCGCCGTCGTGACCCGCGCTTCCCGCGCCGGCTCGCCGTCGTGGGCGGGCTCACGGTCCTCGCGTTCATCGCCTTCCTGGTCTCGATCCGCGTGGACCCGATCATCGCCGAGAGCGCCCTGGGCACCCCGGTGGAGCGCCCGACGGTCTGGGTCGTCCCGGCGCTCGAATGGGCGGTGATCGCCGGCATCCTCCTCTGGACCTTCCTTGTGGCCTGGACCTGGCGGCGCGCCGGATGAAGCCCAAGCGCCGGTCCGTGCCCGGGGGGTCCGGAGGGTCCACCCGTCGCACGCCCACCGTCCGGGTGGTGAAGCCCGCGATCCGGGCGGTGCCGCCCGGGGGACCGCGCGCGACGCTGGGTTCCGCCTCGCGTCCTCCGGCGAAGGCGTCGCGGGTCCAGGCGGCCGGGGCCCAAGCGGAGATCGAGCCCGCGCTCGACGCCATCGGTGGCCGCCCCGTCACCATGGAGGTGGACCTCGGCGGCGGCCTCGTGCTGGCGAACCCGGTGATCGTCGCCGCGGGCCCGTTCGGCTACGGCGTCGAGATGGCCGACCTCGTGGACCTCGAACGCCTCGGCGCCATCGTCACGCGCGGGACCAGCCTCAAGGCGCGCGGCGGGCACCCGGCGCCCCGGATGGCCGAGGTGCCGGCGGGGCTGCTGCTGGGCGTGGGCCTGCAGAACCCGGGCCTGGACCACGTCCTGGACCGGTACGCAACCACGTGGGCGCGCTGGCCGATCCCCGTGATCCTCAACCTGTGCGGCGAGTCCACGAGCGAGCTGGCCGAAGGCGCGCGGCGCCTGGAGGGGGTGCCCGGGATCGCGGGCGTGGAGCTCAACCTCTCGTGCGCCAGCGGGGCGCGCGGCAACGCCTTCGGGCTGGACCCGCACACCGCGTCCAATGCCGTGTCGGCCGTCCGGCGCGGCTGCGACCTGCCGCTCGTCGCCAAGCTCACGGCGGCGGCTGCCGACGTGCGGGCGATCGCGCGTGCCTGCGAGGACGCCGGCGCCGACGCGATCAGCGCCATCAACACGCTGCCCGGGCTCGCCGTTGCCGCCGATCGACGGGGTCCTGCCCTGGGCTCCGGGTTCGGCGGGATCAGCGGCCCGGCCCTGCGGCCCATCGCGCTGCGGGTGGTCTACGAGGTGGCCCAGGTCGTCTCGGTGCCGGTGATCGGCATCGGCGGCATCTCGACGCTGGAGGACGTGCTGGACATGCTGGCCGTCGGAGCGGTGGCCGTGGGCGTGGGTGTGGCGGCGCTCGCCGACCCGATGCTTCCCGTGCGCCTGGCGGACGAGCTCGCGGACGCGTGCCGGGCGAGGGGCCTGGCGGACGTCTCGGCGCTGGTGGGGACGGCCCTGCCGTCGAGGCCCGTGCCGGGGTCCAACCGTGGCGCGGAGTACGCGCGATGAGCGCCCTGCTGCAGGTCATGCTGATCTGGCTGCTCGTGATCAACACCGTCACGGCGGTCGTCTACGCGTGGGACAAGACCCAGGCCCGGCGCGGCGGCCGGCGAATCCCGGAGCGGACGCTGTTCCTGCTCAACCTCGCCGGCGGGTCCGGGGGCGCGTGGCTGATCTTCTTCGCGATGCGCCACAAGACGCGGCACCGGAGCTTCTGGATCGTGCAGTCCGTGGCCACGGCACTGTGGATCGGGCTGGTGGTGGTGATCGCCACCCGTTGAGATTCACCGCGAACCCCGGGGCCACCGCGGGACGCTTGTTTCCGGGGAGGGTATGGAGGCAGTCGGGAGCGCCTCCGCCACCGGCCAGCCGATCCCGGTCGTTGTCTCGCGGGAACGGGCCATCCAGATCGCGCGTAGCGCCGTCGGCCAGGGTCCGGCGAGCACCGGGGGCGAGCGTTCGCAGGTCGTGGTCGACGGGCTGGACGGCCGCGTCATCGCGATCGCCCAGGTGTTCTCGTAGGCGCCCGGCGACATCCCTCTAGACTCCGCGGATGACGGAGGCAGCGCCGCGAAGCCTGGATGTGCCGCCGGTGCCGGTCGGTGGGCCACGTGGCGGGGGCCGGCTCGGGTTCCTGGTCCTCGCGGCCGTCGTCGCGGTCGTCGCGGGAGCGATCGGCATCGCGCAGCTGGCACCCGCTCCCGCTGCGCCGGCGAGGATCTCGTTCGCCGTCCCGACCCTCGAGCCGTCGGTGCGTGTCGCCGGGCTTGCCGACGGCCCGTCGCCTGTACCCGATCCTTCCGCGCTCCTCGCCGGCACGTCGCCGCGCCTCTCCCGCGACACGCTGGCGGCCGCCGTGCGAGACGGTTCACTGGACGGGCGGCTGGTCTTCGTCGACGGCGTGCTGGACGCGACCCCGGTTCGCTGCCAGCGCCTCGGCCAGGGGTCCGGCGGATGCGTGGATCTCGCGATCCCGGGCCTGGGGCTTTCGGTCCGACAGGGCGACGGCACGATCCCGTGGCGCGCCGGTCCGCCGCCGGGCGCCTGGCTGGTGACCGTCGCGCGCGCCGGCGGTCTCGTCTACCTCGGCTCGCTCGTCCCGCGGCCGGATGGCCTCCGCATGCCGGTCGCCGCGGTCGCGACCGACAGCATGCCGGACAGCGAGGGCACCCTCTTCGAGGCGGACGGCTTCCTCGTGCTGAACCCGGTCCACCCCTGCTTCCGCCCCGACGCCGCCGCAACGCCGTGCCCGACGACCCCGCCATTCCTCGCGCGGGACGAGCCGCTCGCCGAGGGGACGCTGGTGTCGGACGCCGGTGCGGTGGTGTCGCTCGCGCCGTCCGCCCCGGAGGTCGACCCGGCGACCGTCGTGACCCCGGGGACGTTCCTGGTCCTGCGCTGGCCCGCGGCCGCGGGAGGAGTGCAGGTCGTCGCCCGGTACGTCC
>Ga0302291_10000387_pt1 | contig 12875 bp, 14 predicted proteins | sample III_Fen_N1_4_FD_194548 | JGI IMG/M metagenome (GOLD analysis project Ga0302291, IMG submission 194548) | Peat permafrost microbial communities from Stordalen Mire near Abisko, Sweden - III_Fen_N1_4 | ecosystem: Environmental > Terrestrial > Soil > Wetlands > Permafrost | place: Sweden: Abisko... | reverse complement strand
CGTCCGCCCGTACGAGCGTTGAAAAAGACCTTGGCGGGCTCGAATTTATATTTATATTTCATTATGTTCCGGTGCCAGGCGATGGGGGGATGGGTCCTCCCAGGTCGCCCAGCCGGCCTTTGTCCGAGGAAGGGGAAAACATGCTCAAACACCCGCGCCGGGTCATCCTGGCCTGCGCTGTCCTGGCGGGATCGGCCCTCGCCCCCGCCGCCGTCCCGGAAACCCTGCTGGTGAACCTCTCGGAGCGGGATTGGCTGCTCCGGGCAAGCGCCGCCGCGGGCGCCCCGGCCGACCCGAAGGCCGACCTGACCCTCATCGCCATCAACCTCAAGACCCAGGCCCGGACCGAACTGGTTCCGGGCCTGCGCCCCAGCGTCGCCATCGCCCGCGGCGAAGCCTTCAGCATCCGGGTGAAAACGCCCCTCGGCCCCGCGCCCGCGAACCCGGCCCGGCAGTTCGAGCTGGTGGACGGCCGCGGGGGCACCGGGGCGGTGCTGAGCACCAACCTCGCCTATCCGCCGCCCGACCCGGCCGGGAAGGTCCCCGGCCAGACCTGGCAGTTCGACCTGGACATCACCAGCGCCAATCCGGGGGTGCTCCAGGAGGCCAGGGAAACCCGGGCCATCCTGATCACCGGCAATGATGCCGGGGCCGTGCCGCTTCCCCCCGCCGCCCCTCCAGCGGCCGCCGTGCCCGCCGCGGCGCCTGCGCCGGCCGCGCCCGCCGCCGCCGCCACCGTGGCCGCCGCACCCGCAGCCGCCGCACCAGCAGCCGCGGCATCCGCAGCCGCCGCATCCGCTCCCGCTCCCGCGGCCGCCGCACCGGCCTGACGCCGGAGGCGGGACCGGGTCAGTAGCCCAGGGTCCGGTCCACACCGTCCAGGATCGGCAGCCCCTCGGCGAACCGGCGCAGGTTGTCGAGGATGTCCGGGATGATCGCCCGGGGCGTGGACGGACCGGAATGGTGCGGCGTCACCACCACCTTCGGGTGCTCCCACAGGGGCGAATCGGCCGGCAGCGGCTCCTGGGGGAACACGTCCAGCACGGCCCGGCCCAGCCAGCCGCGGTCCAGGGCCTCCAGCAGGTCCGGCACCACCACCAGTTCGCCGCGCCCGACGTTGACCAGGGTGAGCCCGGCGTTGCCCTGGGCCAGCAGGCCGGCGTCCACCAGCCCACGGGTCTCCCCGGTGAGCGGGGCGCACAGCACCAGGACCCGGGCGCCGCCCAGCCACGGCCCGAGCTCGCGGCCCGGATGGAGCGGGAACTCGGCGTCGCTTCGGACGGTGCGCACGAAGCCATGCACGTCCAGCCCGAGCTCGCGCAGGGCCCGCCCGATCTGCCGGCCGATGCGGCCGAAACCGTAGACCAGCGCCTGCCTGCCGGTGAGATCCTCCGGGACCAGCCGGGACGCCCAGCACTTCCCGGCCTGGGCGGCGCGGCACTCGTCCAGGCGCTGGGCCTCGGCCAGCAGGTGCGCCGCCGTATAGCGGGCCATCCAGTGGCCGAACTGGCCATCGGCGCGGGTGATGGGAATGCCGGGCGGAATGGCCTCGCGCACCAGGTGGTCCATGCCGGCGCCGGAATTCTGCACCCAGGCCAGCCGGGGCATGCGCTGGAGCAGCCCCTCCGGGAGCCTCCATACGAACAGGCCCTCGGCTTCGGCGAGCCAGGCCTCGTCCGGGACCTCCCGGGGGTGCCAGCCGCGCACGTCCAGCCGCGGTTCGGCCTCCCGCAGGGCGGGGACATAGTCCTTGAAGTGGTGATGGATGACCGCCAGTCTGCGCATGGAGCCATCTTATCATTCGGGCGCGGCGAAGCTCTCCTGGGCGTGATAGCTGCTGCGCACGAGCGGCCCGCTCTGCACCCGCTGGAAGCCCATTTCCAGGCCCCTGGCCCGGTACATGGCGAACTCCTCGGGGGTGACGAAGCGCTCCAGGGGCAGGTGGCGCTCGGTGGGCGGCAGGTACTGGCCGATGGTGGCGATGTCCACCCCGGCCCGGCGCCAGTCGGCCATAAGCTCCAGCACCTGCCCGGCGCTCTCGCCCAGGCCCACCATGATGCCGCTCTTGACGCGCATGGCGGGCGCGCAGCGGTCCCGGTGCCCGGCGGCGGCGGCCAGCAGGCGCAGGCTCTGGCCGTAGTCGGCGTCGGGGCGCACCCGCCGGTACAGGTGGGGCACGGTCTCCACGTTGTGGTTCAGCACCTCCGGGCCCGCCTCCAGCACGGTGGCCAGGGCGGACGGGCTGCCGCAGAAGTCCGGGACCAGCACCTCCACCCCGCACCCGGGGCTCAGGGTGCGGATCCACCGGATGGTGGCGGCGAAATGCGCCGCGCCGCCCTCCGGCAGGTCGTCCCGGTTGACGCTGGTGACGACGGCGAAGGCGAGGCCGAGGCTGGCCACCGCCTCGGCCACCCGCTGCGGCTCGTCGGGGTCCAGCTGGCCGGGCCGGCCCTTGCCGACATTGCAGAAGCCGCAGTGCCGGGTGCAGACGTCGCCCATGAGCATGAACGTCGCGGTCCGGTGCACGCCCCAGCATTCATTGAGGTTGGGGCACCTGGCCTCCTCGCAGACGGTCACCAGCCGGTTCGCGCGCATGAGCGCCTGCACTTCGGCCACCACCTCCGGGGCCGGCACCTTGACCTTGAGCCAGGGGGGACGGGGACCGGGGAGGACGGGGGGGCGTGCCATATCCATGGAAGTATAGCCCGCCGGTTGGTAATACAATGGCACCATGCCAGAGCTCCCCGAAACCCAAGCCCCCGCGTTCGAACCGCCCAAGGGGTTCGAGACCCGGTTCCGCGATCTGGAGCTGCACCTGGCGGCCTTCGACGGGCCCCTGGACCTGCTGCTGCACTTGATCCGGGAGCAGAAGCTGGACATCCTGGACCTGCCCATGGCCGATGTGACCCGGCAGTACATGGACTACCTCCACCTCATGGAGGAGCTGAACCTGGAGATCGCGGCCGAGTTCGTGGCCATGGCGGCCCAGCTGCTGCAGATCAAGTCCCGGCTGATGCTGCCCCGGCCGCCGGCGGACGCGGGCGAGGAGGATCCCAGGGAGGATCTCATCCAGCGGCTGCTGGACTACCAGCAGGTGAAGGCCGCGGCCCAGGTGCTCGCCGGCCGCGAAGCGCTCTGGCACGCGGTCGTGTTCGCGCCGGGACTGGATCTCCAGGAGCACGCCAAGGTGGAGGAGGAGCCGATCAAGGCCACCCTGTTCGACCTGCTGGGCGCCTACCGGGAGGCCCTGAAGCGCTTCCTGCCGCCGCCCCCGGTGGAGGTGCGCACCGCCCCGAAGACCCTGGACCAGCGCATCCGGGAGGTCCTGGCGGCGCTCAGCGCGGACGGCTGGCAGCCCTTCAGCAGCCTCCTGGCGGTGGCCCGGAGCCGGGAGGAGCTGGTGCTCACCTTCCTCGCCCTGCTGGAGATGGCCCGCACCGGGCGGGTGCGGCTGGTGCAGACGGAAAACTTCGGGGAGATCCGTGTCCAGGCCGCCTGACGATCCCCTGTACCTGGGTTTCCGCATCGCCTATCCGGCCGGGCTGGCCATCTGCCTGGCCTGGCCGCTGGCGCTCCAGCTCATGCTGGGCACGGTCATCCGCCCCGGGGCGGCACCGCCGGGCGGGGTGATCCAGGAGCTGGGCTACACCTTCACCGGGCTGACCTTCGCCATCGCCTTCTTCGTCACCTGGCGCTGGGGCCGGGTCCGGGCCGGGTTCCGGACCGTGGATTCCGGGCGCAGGCGGGCCGTGCTGGTGCGGGAGATCCTGCTCTATTCGGTGCTGTTCGAGCTCAGCTCGCTGTTCGGGCTCTGCTACTACGCCCTGGGCGGACCGTTGGCCGAGCGCTACTCGCGCGGCTTCATCGCGCTGACCACCATCATGTTCTTCGTTTTCGTGCCCCGCCTGCAGGCCTGGCGGGATGCCGCCCAGGGGGAGTAGCCGACCATGGCCGTAGCACCCGACAGTGCCCTCAAGCGCAACGCCGACACCCAGCCGATGCGCCTCGACCCGCCGCCCGCGCCCGGCCGGCGCCGGGCCTGGATCGGCGGGGCGGTGGCGGTGCTGATCCTGGGGGGCACGGCCCTCTCCTACCTGCGGGAACGGCCGTCCGCCGGGACCCCGGGCGGGCCACACGGTGAAAAGGACATCCCGCCCGCCCTGCGCCCGTACTACGACCGCGCCAGCGCCGGCGACGCCAGCGCCATGCGCATGCTCGGCACCATGTACTACAACGGCCTGAACGTGGCCCCGGACACCCGGGAAGGCATCCGCTGGTACCGCAAGGCCGCCGCCGCCGGCAGCGTGGCGGCGGCGAAGGACCTGGAGCAGCTCGGGCTCACTCCGGCGCCGTAGCGCGCCAGGCGAGGATCTTCGCGGCCAGGGCCGGGCCGGCGCCGGCTTCCAGGTCGGCCGGGGACGCCTCCCGCACCGCCTGGACGCTGCCGAAGCCCTGCAGCAGCTTGCGCGCGGTCATGGGGCCGACCCCGGGGATCTGCGTGAGCTCCGTCTGCAGGGTGCGCTTGGCCCGGAGCTTGCGGTGGTAGGTGATGGCGAAGCGGTGCGCCTCGTCCCGGATCCGCTGGAGCAGCTGCAGCACCGGGCTGGTCTTGGGGATGCGCAGGGGCTCGCTGCTGCCGGGCCGGAACACCAGCTCCTCCTTCTTGGCCAGGGAGGCCCGCTCCAGCTGGTCCAGGCCGAGCGCCAGCAGCGCCGCCTCGGCGGCGTGCAGCTGGCCCAGGCCGCCGTCGATCAGCACCAGGTCGGGGAATACCTGGCCTTCGTCGCGCATCCGCCGGTAGCGCCGGGTGATGACCTCGGCCATGTTGGCGAAATCGTCGTTCTGCTGGCTGGTCATCTTGAAGCGGCGGTAGCGCTGGCGGTCGGGCAGCCCGTCGCTGAACACCACGCAGGAGGCCACCACCTCCCGGCCCTGGCCGTGGCTGATGTCGAAGCACTCGATGCGCCGCGGCAGGTGGGTCAGCCCCAGGAAGCCCTGCAGCCCCTCCAGCACCGCCTGGTTGAGCCGGGCCGGCTCGAACTTGCGCTCCAGGGCCAGGCGCGCGTTCTCCTGGGCCATGGCCAGCAGCTCCACCTTCTCGCCGCGCTGGGGCACGTGGATGGCCGGCCGGGCGCCGCGCATCGTGCCCAGCCATTCCCGCAGCAGCTCCTGGTCGTCCGGCTCCAGCTCCACCATGATCCGCCCGGGCACCTCGTCCTCCGCGTAGACCCGCTTCAGCACCTCCGCCAGCACAGCGCCGTCGAAGGCCTCCACGTCCTCGATCATGTACTCGCGGCGCCCGACCATGCGCCCGTCGCGCATCACCAGCCGGTGCACGCAGGCCCTGCCGTCCAGCACCGCGCTGCCGTAGAGGTCGGTGTCCTCCTGGTCCACCGTGGCCGCCTTCTGCCGGTTGAACCAGGCGTCCAGCTGCTGCAGGGCGTCCCGGTACTGGGCCGCCAGCTCGAAGGCGCTATGCTCGGCCGCCTGCCACATGGCCGCCTCGAGCATGGTCTTCAGTTCCTCGCGCTTGCCTTCCAGGAACAGCTTGGCCGACCGGGCCTGCTCCCGGTAGGCGGCCAGGTCCACGGCGCCGATGCAGGGGGCGGTGCACCGGTGCAGCTGGTACTTCAGGCAGGCCCGGCCGCGCTTGCCGTCGATGTCGATGTCGCAGTCGCGGATCTGGAAGAAGCGGTAGACCAGCTCCGCCGTGCGGTAGGCGGTGGAGGCCGGGAAGAACGGGCCGTAGTAGAGCGAACCGTCCTTGCGCACCTTGCGGGTGACGAACACCTGGGGGAAGGCGTTCTTCCAGGTGAGCTTCACGTACGGGTAGCTCTTGTCGTCGCGCAGCAGGATGTTGTAGGGCGGGCGGTGCTCCCTGATGAAGTTGTTCTCCAGCACCAGCGCTTCCAGCTCGGTCGCGCAGACCACGAACTCCAGGTCCCAGATGCGCGCCACCAGGCGCCGGGTCTTGCCGTCCAGCTGCTTGGACTGGAAGTAGCTCTTGACCCGGTTGCGCAGGACCTTGGCCTTGCCCACGTAGAGCAGGTTGCCCTCCTCGTCCCGGTACAGGTAGACCCCGGGCTGGGTCGGCAGATCGGTCAGCTTCCGGCGGAGCGCCGGGCTGCGGTCGACGTTGGTGCGGGGCGCGGTCATGAATGGAGTTTACTGGGAACCGGCCGGGGGTTCGCCGCACAACCTCCACGGAGGCCCGCCATCGCCACCCCGGAACGGAGCGAACGCGGTCGGCTCGCCCGCCGGTATGGCCGGCGCTGCGAGTGGGGGACCCTCTGGCTGCTCTGGCTGCGCGGCTGGGACCTGGCCGGCCGGAACGTCCGGTGCGGGCGCTTCGAGCTGGACCTGATCATGGTCCGGGGCGCCGAGCTGCGGGTGCTGGAGGTGAAGGCCCGGGCCGCCGGGGCCTGGGCGGGCGCCGACCTGGCCCTGGGCTTCGGCCAGCGCCTGCGCCTGCAGACGGCCCTGCGCCGCTGGCTGGAAAAGGTGCCCTGGCCGGGGCGGATCACCTTCCAGCGGGTCAGCTGGAGCGGCGGGCGCTGCCGGTTCCATCCGCCGGAGCGCTGGGATGCCCTCAGGCTCCGCTGAGCCGGGTAGACTGGACCCATGCTGGTTCTTGGACTCGAATCCTCCTGTGACGACTGCTCCGCCGCCGTGGTGCGGGAAACCGGCCGGGGGCCGGAGCTGCTGGCCATGACCCGGAAGAGCCAGGACGAGCTGCACGGCCCGTACGGCGGCGTGGTGCCGGAGCTGGCGGCCCGGGAGCACCTGCTCCAGCTGCGCGGGGTGATCGCCGGCGCCCTGGCCCAGGCCGGGGTCGCCCTGAAGGACATCGACCGGATCGCCGTCACCCAGGGCCCGGGCCTGGTGGGCTCCCTGCTCTCCACCTTCTCCGCCAGCAAGGCCATGGCCTGGCGCGAAGGCATCCCCTGGGTCGGGGTGCACCACCTGCTGGGGCACCTGAACGCCGCCCGCTTCAACGCCCCCGACCTGCCCTTCCCGGCCCTGGCCCTGCTGGTCTCCGGCGGCCACACCCACCTCTACCTGGCCGCGGACTGGACCCACCTGGAGCTGCTGCAGAAGACCCGCGACGACGCTGCCGGCGAGGCCTTCGACAAGACCGCCCGGATGCTCAACCTGGGCTACCCCGGCGGCCCCATCGTCGACACCTGCGCGAGAAGTCAGTGCGTCTCGCGCATCCCCGGAGGGGATGCCGAGAGGGCCGCGTCCCGGGCCGGCGCCCCCTTCACCCCGCCGAAATTCCGGGACGGCCTGGCCAGCTGGAGCTTCTCCGGGCTGAAGACCGCCGTCAAGATGCGCATCCAGGCCGAGGCCGGACTGGCCGAGGCCGGGGCCGGGGATCCCCGGGTGCAGGCCCTCTGCCGGAGCCTGCAGGAGACCGTCACCGCCTGGCTCATGAAGCCGGTGGCCGCCTTCCGGGACGAGACCGGCGCCCGCAGCCTGGTGGTCTCGGGCGGCGTCGCCTGCAACTCGGAGCTGCGCGCCCAGGCCGGGATCACCGCCGGGCGCCTGGGCCTGGCCCTGGCCATCCCGGAGCCCCGGTTCTGCACCGACAACGGCGCCATGATCGCCGCCGCCGGGGCCATGCTGGCCCCGTCCGCCCGGCCCTGGGCCATGAACGCCGATCCCAACCTGCCCCTGAAGGAGGAGTGAAGCATGGAAGTCACCCGGGAGGATGTCCTGCGCTGCGCCCAGCTGGCCTGCCTGGATCTGGGCGAGGAGGAGATCGAACCGCTGATGCGCGACATGACCCGCATCCTCAGCCACGCCCAGAGCCTGGACAGCCTGGACCTGGAGGGGGTGGAGCCTTGCACCCACGGGCTGGACATGGCCCTGCCCCGGCGCGCGGACGAGCCCCGGCCCGGCTTCACCCAGGCGGAGGCGCTGGCCAACGCGCCCCGGACCGACCAGGGCTGCTTCCTCGTGCCCAAGGTGCTGTGATGGTCGACGACTGGACCCAGGCCTGGCGCGAGGCCGCCGTCACCGGCAACCGCGAGGTGGGCCGCGGCTGCCGCCTGCTGAGCCTGGAACTGCGCGACGAGCTGCCCTTCCCCTACGGGCCCGGGCACGTGGCGGTGCTGCGCCGGGCCGGCCAGCGCCATCCCTACACCCTGTCCCGGGTGGATCCGGAGCGGCGCGGCCTGGACATCGTCTACCGGGTCATCAGCGGCGGCCGCCTGACCCCGCTGCTGGAGTCCCTGGCCCCCGGCGCCCGGCTGGAATTCAGCGGCCTGCACCACACCCCGGTCCGGGACGGCATCGCCCCGGAAGCGCGCGCCGTCGTGCTCTGCTCCACCGGCTCGGGCATCGGTCCGCTCTGGGGTTTCGCCGAGCAGGCCCTGGGCGGGGATTTCGACCGGCCCATCAGCCTCTTCGCCGGCTACCGGGAGGCGGCGGACATCTGCCTGGCCCCGGAACTGGACGCGCTCCAGGCCGCCCACCCGCGGTTCCGCTGGCAGCCCACCCTCACCCGGCCGGCCGCGGACTGGCCGGGCCTCCGGGGCCGCCTGTCCGAAAGCGCGCCGCCGCTGATCCCCGATCCGCGCGCCTGCCATTTCCACCTGGTGGGCAACGGCGCCATGCTGGCGGAGATGAAGGCCGCGCTCGCCGCCGTCGGGGTGCCCGAAGCCCAGGTGACGACCGAGGTATTCTTCAACTTCAACGCCAAGGCCGATCCCGAAGCCATCAAGGCCATCGCCGCCCGCTTCCTCTAGACGAAGCGGATCCGGACCTCCTTGAGGTACTTTTCGGTCAGCACCTGCTTCAGCCCGCGCAGGATGTTGCGGCGGATGTCCAGGTCCTCGGGCAGGCTCGGGTCCTGGAGCGCCTCGTTGATCTTGGTCCCGGCGAGGACGTGGATGATGTCGCTGTCCAGCAGGAGCCCGGCCAGCTGGGTCGCGGCGTTGGGCTTGAGCTGGTCGGGGCGGTCCTCCTCCTCCAGCAGGCGCACGGTGCGGGCCAGGGTGATGGCCCCTTCGGTCACCAGGTCGAAGCCGGCCATGCTGGAGACCGGCGGCACGTCGGGATCCAGGTTGGCCAGGTCCATGGCCAGGGGCCGGCCCAGCTCCCGGCCCAGGATGGCCGCCGTGGTGCCGCCGCAGATCACCTTCCGGCCGGGGAAGGCGCGGGCGGCCGCGGCGAGCTCGGGGTCCCGGGTCCGGAGCACCGGGGCCCCCGTGAGCAGCAGCACCTCGCGCGGCTCCCGGTAGTAGACCACCCCGCAGCTGATGTCGTCCCCGGCCCGGCCGCCGTCCAGGGCCTGGGCCCGCAGCACCAGGGCCCGCGCCAGCTGGCGCGCCGAGATCTGCGGCCGGTCCCGGATCACCTTGGCCAGATGCCGGGTCGCCGCCTCCTGGCCCCAGCCCAGGGGCGTCCCGGGGCTGCCCACCCCGGCCTGGGACACCCCGTCGGAAAAGAACACGATCCGGTCCCCCGGCCGCGCCTCGAAGCGGGTGTGGCGCAGCGCCGCCTCCCGGCCCGCGGTGGTGGGCAGGGGCAGCAGCTCCGCCGGCACCGGGACCGGCTCGGGGCCGCGCATGAGCACGAAGGGCGGGTTGTCGTACTCGACGATGCGGGTGGCGCCCCAGGGATCCATGGCGACGATGGTGAAGGTGGAGTAGGCGATCTGGCGCTCCTTGCAGACCGGCAGGGTGGCCATGATGATGCCGGCGGCCTTGCGCATGTCCACGTCCGCGGCCATGTAGCGCAGGGCCATGGTGGAGGTGAGGTTGGCCAGCACCGAGGCCTTGATGCCGCTGCCCAGGCCGTCGGCCAGCACCGAGATCACCCGGCCGTCGTCGATCTTGTGCGACAGGAAGACGTCGCCGCAGGCGGCCTGGCCGTGCTTGCGCTCCTGGTAGTGGTCCACCTCCAGGAACAGCCGCGGCCCGGTCACGGCGCCTCTCCCTCCCGGCGCGCCGGCGGCAGCTGGAACGAATCGATCACCGAGCCCAGGATCAGCTCGGTCTCGGCCGCGTTCTCCCCCAGCAGGAAGGCGATCTGCTGCACCGTGGCGACGTTCTTGCGGATCACCTCCTGGGCCTGGTGGATGATCTGCTCGCGCACCACCGCCGGCTCGGTGATGTCCTGGAGGATGCCGCCCACCATGCGCCCGGATTCGATCGGGAACACCATCAGCCGCAGCACCCGCTCGCCCAGCCGCAGGTCCCGGCGGATGGTGCCGCCCCTGGCGTCCAGGGCCTCGCGGAACAGCTCGCTGAAGGGCACCACCTTGGCCAGCGAGGCGCCCTCCATGCCCGGCCGGGCCTCGTACACCATCAGCGTCTCGGGCCCCATCATCTCCGCGAACAGGCGGTTGCACTCCACGATGGCGAGGTCCCCGTCGGCGATCACCACGCCGCTGGGCATGGCCCGGATCAGGGCGTTGGCCTTGTTCATGGCCAGCTTGCGCATGTACGAGACGCACATGCCGGCCTCGGCCCGGCCGTCCAGCAGGGCCTGGGCCAGGGCCCGGCAGTCGTCGTAGCCGCAGCCGCCGCAGTTGAGCTCGTCCTCGACCGAGGTCTTGCCCACCAGGGCCAGGGCCCGCTTGATCTCCTCCAGGCTGTGCCGGCTCGGGGCGACCGGATCCGGGTCCTGGGGCATGGCGGTGTCGACCGTGGGCAGCCCCGGCGCCCGGGCCGGACCGGGGAAGCGGTCCAGCACCCGCAGCCACTTGCGCGCCGTGCCGCATTCGCGCGCGGCCTGCGGCCCGTTGACGCAGCCGCCGGCGCAGGCGAGCAGTTCCAGGAACAGGCCCTGGTCCCCCTCCAGGCCCTGGAGCGCATCCTGCAGAGCGGGGATGCCGGAGAACGCCATGCAGTCCACCGGCGCAGGGCCGGCGCCCTGGATGCCCCGGATCATGCCGCCGTCCATGGGGTAGAGCGCGCCCTCCCGGGCCGCCTCGGGGATGAAGACGTCCTCGGGCCCCTGGGGCTGAGCGGCCGGATCGATGCCCTTCTGGTCGAACCAGCGGCGCAGGTCGGCGAAGGTGAGGGCCACCTCCAGCAGCCTGGGGTTGCGGTCCGCCTCCAGCTTCTTGGAGATGCACGGGCCGATGAAGACGATGCCCAGCTCCTCGCCGTAGGCCTGGCGCAGCAGCTTGCAGTGGGCCAGGAGGGGCGATACGAACCGGGTCACGGAAGCCAGGTGCTCCGGATGGTACTTGCGGATCAGCTCCACCACCGTCGGGCAGGCCGAGGAGATGGCCAGCCGCCCGGGCTCCGCCCGCAGCCCCGCGGCGCAGGCCCCGCTCACCTGCTGGGCGCCCAGCGCGGTTTCCGACACGCCCCAGAAGCCGAGGGCGCGGAGCGCGTGGATCATCCCGGCCGGCTCCACCCCGGGGAACTCGGCGACGAAGGAGGGCGCCAGGGAAACCGCCACCCGGGGCCGGCGCTTGACCAGGTGCTGGGCCCGGAACAGGTCGTCACGCACCTTCTTGGCCCCCACCGGGCAGACGTTGACGCAGGTGCCGCAGTAGATGCAGCGCTCGGCGATGACCGCGGCGCTTTCGTTCTGCACCCGGATCGCCTTCACCGGGCAGGCCCGGACGCACTTGTAGCAGTCCTGGCAGCGGGTCTTTTCGGTGAAGATGGGCATCTGGCTGTTCAAGGGGCCACTCCGGGGACAAGCTCTTCCAGCAGCGCCAGGATCTCCCTGGGCTCCCGGGCGCAGAAGCACTGCCCCTGGAGGGTCACGTTGGGCCCGGTGCGGCACTGGTCCTGGCAAAGGGTCCCGGTGACCCGGACCCGTCCCCCGGGATCGTGCTCCTCAAGATACCGCTGGATCAGCTCCAGCGTGCGGATGTTGCCCCGGGAAAAGCAGGCGCTGCCCATGCAGACCACCAGGTCGATGGGGGGTTCGGGGCTGGGGGCCTGGGCGGGGGACAAGGCGGCTCCGTGCAATTAATCGATAAAAAGAAATCGATATAAATTTCACGATTAGAATAACCCAGGCGGCGCCCCCCTGTCAATCGGCCCCGGCCCGGGGCGGGCAGCCCGAAGGCCTCCCAGGCCAGCGCCGTGCTGCCGGCGGGCGGCGGGTGAGCCACGGTCCGGATCTGGCGCATCCAGGCTTTTCCTCTTCGCTTCAGGCTTTTTGCCCAAAGGCACCGGAATGAAAGGATTCGTCCGAGTCCACCGCCCCCATTTCGCTTCCATGTGCCAGGCGAATGCGCCCTCCTGGTTCGATGGACCCGAACTAGAAATCGCTCCCGGAGTCCCCGCCGGAGTCCCCGCCGCCCGAGTCGCTCCAGTCGCCGCCGCCGGCGTCGGGCCCGCCCCAGTCGCCGCCCGGAGCGCCGGGCCCTGCCCCGCCGCCGCGCCAGTCGCCGGCATCATCCCGGTGGTGGTGTCCGCCGCCGAGCATGCTGCCGATCATCATGCCGGTGAGCAGGCCGCCCGCGCCGCCGCCCTGGGGGGGGTAGTAGGGGTCCTGCCCGGGGACCATGCCCTGGGGGGCGTCCAGTCCCAGCCGCTGGCGGGCGCCGGCCGGCAGTTCCTCGTCCCGGAGTTCCTGCACCCCGGCCACGGCCCCGCAGTAGCCGCAGGTCCAGGTGACCTTCCGCAGCCCGTCCCAGGCCTGGCGCATCTTCTCGCCGGAGGCCCCGCAGGCCGGGCACTTGGGGTAGGGGCAGGCGAACGTCTGGCCCAGCACCGGCCCGGAGGCCATCGACCGCACCGGCGTGCCCAGCGCCTCCGCCCGGTCGCGCCGGCCCCGCAGCACCAGGAACACCACGATGCCGGCGATCACCAGCACCAGGAACAACCCCATCCCGCCCCCGGAGGACTCCCCCCGGTACCGGTTCAGCAGGGCCAGATTCAGAAAGCACAGGTCCATCT
>Ga0302291_10000386_pt1 | contig 12898 bp, 17 predicted proteins | sample III_Fen_N1_4_FD_194548 | JGI IMG/M metagenome (GOLD analysis project Ga0302291, IMG submission 194548) | Peat permafrost microbial communities from Stordalen Mire near Abisko, Sweden - III_Fen_N1_4 | ecosystem: Environmental > Terrestrial > Soil > Wetlands > Permafrost | place: Sweden: Abisko... | reverse complement strand
CTCGCAATGGTGGCTAGCAAATCCACCTGCGCAACGAGGCCCACACATGAGCAGCTCCACCGCGTTCGTATCGATCAGCGACTTGCGCAAAGGCCGCCAGGCGGTCAGTGCCGTCATCGAGTCTGCGGCGGCTTCGGGCTGCGGCACCAGCGGAGGCTCGGGGAAGGCCAGCTGCGGCTCCTCCGGCGGGCCGGACGATATGCCGGCGGACATCTGGGACAAGGTCAAGAACCATCCCTGCTACTCCGAGGAAGCCCACCACCATTTCGCCCGCATGCATGTGGCGGTGGCGCCGGCCTGCAATATCCAGTGCAACTACTGCAACCGCAAATACGACTGCAGCAATGAGTCGCGCCCCGGCGTGGTCAGCCAGAAGCTCACGCCCGATCAGGCGGTGAAGAAGGTGCTGGCGGTGGCCAGCGAGATCCCGCAGATGACGGTGCTGGGCATTGCCGGCCCGGGCGACGCGCTGGCCAATCCGAAGAAGACCTTCGACACCATGCGCGAGCTGACCGAGCGTGCGCCGGACATCAAACTCTGCCTGTCCACCAACGGCCTGGCCCTGCCGGAGATGGTGGACGAAATCTGCAAGCACAACATCGACCACGTCACCATCACCATCAATATGGTCGACCCGGAGATCGGCGCCAAGATCTACCCCTGGATCTTCTGGGACCACCGCCGCATCACCGGCGTCGAGGCCGCCACCATCCTGCACCAGCAGCAGATGAAGGGGCTGGAGATGCTGACCGCGCGTGGCGTGCTCACCAAGATCAACTCGGTGCTGATCCCCGGCATCAATGACGAGCATCTGATCGAGGTGAACCGTGAGGTGAAAAAGCGCGGCGCCTTCCTGCACAACATCATGCCGCTGATCAGCGAGGCCGAGCACGGCACGGTGTTCGGCCTGACCGGCCAGCGCGGCCCCAGCGCCCAGGAGCTCAAGGCCGTGCAGGACGCCTGCATGGGTGGCGCGAACCTGATGCGGCATTGCCGGCAATGCCGCGCCGATGCGGTGGGTCTCTTGGGCGAAGACCGCAGCGACGAATTCACGCTCGACAAGATCGAACAGATGGACGTGGTCTACGACCTCGACAAGCGCCGCGCCTACCAGGCCCAGGTCGAGGCCCAGCGCCAGGCCCAGCATGAGGCCAAGCAGAGCGCGCTCAAAGACGTGGCGGCAGGCACCGAGGCTGACGAGGACATCAGCGTGCTCGTTGCCGTGGCCACTGAAGGCCAGGGCCTCGTGAACCAGCATTTCGGCCATGCCACCGAATTCCAGATCTACGAGATCTCGCGCAGCCAGGCACTCTTTGTCGGCCACCGCCGCGTCGACCTTTACTGCCAGGGCGGTTACGGCGAGGACGAGCAACTGCCGTCCATTGTCGGCGCCATCAACGACTGCCATGCGGTGCTGGTCTCCAAGATCGGGGCATGCCCGCGCGACGAGCTGATGGCCGCCGGCATCGAGCCGGTCGACGCCTATGCGCACGAATTCATCGAGAAGGCCGCCCTGTCCTGGTTCGCCGACTACCGCCAGCGCGTGGCCAGCGGCTTGGTCACCCATCAGCCACGTGGCGACGCGCGCATCCGCCAGGGCGCCTTCACCAGCGCACCTGAAGCGGTGGCCTGAGCGGCTGCATCAGTTTTCATGCCCCACACCGACCTCAGCAAGGAGAACTCACCATGGCACTGAAGATCATTTCCTCGATGTGCACCGCCTGCTCGGCCTGCGAGCCCGAGTGCCCCAACGTCGCGATCCGCGAGAAGGGCGGCACTTTCATCATCGATGCGGCCAAGTGCACCGAGTGCGAAGGCCATTTCGACGCGCCGCAATGCATCGCCGTCTGCCCGGTCGATGGTTGCATCAAGAAGGTCTGAATCCGCTCACTGGCGAAACGAGGAGACAAAGGATGCTGCTACCCCAAGTGACCGTCACCGCGACGGCCGAGAAGTTCATGCGCCGCATGGTGCGCTTTTCCGAGCACCCGGCCGGGGGCTTCCGCCTCACGGTGACGCCGGGCGGCTGCTCGGGCTATTCGAGCGAGTTCACGGTCGAGGCCGCACCGCGCGCCGAAGACGGCGAGGTCACGGTGAATGGCCTGCGCCTATTCCTGCCGGCCGAAAGCCGCCTGCTGCTGGACGGCGTGACGGTGGACTTTGCCGAGTCGCCCACGCAAAGCGGCCTGACCTTCTTCAACCCGAACCAGGCCGCCTGTGGCTGCTCCAGCTCCGGCGACGCCAGCAGCGCGGCCAGCAGCGCGCGGGCCGAGGCCAGCGTGGCGCCGGGGTCGATCAAGCGCATGGCGCGGGTGTGATGGACGCGGCTGCCTTCGACTTTGATGCTGGTGTGCTGGGCCTGGGCCTGCCACCGGAGGTCGAGGCGGCCCTGCGCTCGGCGGGCGAGCTGCGCGGCAGCCAGCCGATACACGCGATGGCGCAGCTGATGCGGGCGCGCGAGCTGGCGCCCGAGCATCCGGCGGTGCTGATCGCCTTCTACCGCCACTACTTCTATGACCACCGCCTGGAGGCGGCACGCGACATCGCCCGCCGCGCCCTGGTGGTGGGCGCACGTGCGCTGGGCCTGCCGCCGCTGTGGCGCGAGGTGCCGGGCGTGGCCCTGGCCGACACCGCCGGCAATGCGCGCACGCGCTTCTACCTCTTTGTGCTCAAGGGCTACGCCTATCTGAGCCTGCGCCTGGACGACGACATCGAGGCCCGCGATGCGCTGGCCAAACTGCGCGCGCTGGATCCGCAAGACCATGTGGGCAGCGCGCTGCTGGAGACGGTGCGCGTGCGGGCGCTGGTGGGCGACCTTGACGATGATGACGAGGAGCTGCCGCTGCGGCAGCTGCGCCATGGCTGATATCGCCCGCGACGACGATCAGGTGGAGCTGGCCCATCCGCCGCGCTTTGCCATGGGCGAGCGCGTGCTCAGTCGCAGCGTGATCCGCAACGACGGCACCTACACCGGCCGCGACATCGGCGAGGTGCTGGTGCATCGCGGCGAGCTGGGCTATGTGACGTCCATCGGCACCTTCTTGCAGCAGTACTACATCTACGCGGTCGAGTTCGTCGAGTCCGGCCACCGCGTGGGCATGCGCGCCAAGGAGCTGTGCACCCTGGACCACCTGCCGCCCGATGTGCTGGCGCAGTTGAGCGAGCGCCTGGGCGAGGACGTGAAGATGCTTCAAACCCTGCGCTGAACCACCGGAGCCACCCACCATGATCGAACCACGCGCACCGAAGTTTCAATGGGGCCAACAGGTCTTTGCCGCCGTGGACCTCTACAACGACGGCAGCATGCCCGAGCTGGAGGAAGACCGCCTCCTGATCGCCGCCGGCGGCCCCGGCGAGATCGTGCAGATCGGCCACCACAGCGAGGCCAATGTGCCGCTGTATATGGTGGACTTCGGCCTGTGCGTGCTGGGCTGCCTGGAGGAGGAGCTGGTGCTGGCCGAGCAGTTGGCGGCACTGCCGCTGGAGCAGCCCGCATGAACACCCAGCGCGAGCCCGGCTCGCCCGACTCGCCCGCGCCGCCGCCCGGCGCCAGTGTGTTCGATCTCGACCTGCGCCGCATCGAGCGCGCGCTCTCCCACCGCACGCGCTACAAATACGTGCACCCGCGCGTGGAGCGCGAAGGCGCGGGCTGGAAGCTGGTGGCCCCGAACTGCTCGCGCAAGATCGACGCCCAAGGCCGCGACATCGACATTGCCTGCTTCCTGCCCGAGCTCAGCGGCCACTGGCAGCTCTATGCCCGCGACCATGCCGCGCAATGCTGGACGCTCAAGCACAGCGGCCTCACGCTCACGCAGGCGCTGGAGCGGGTCTGTGCCGATGTGGACCGGGAGTTCTGGCAATGAAAGACACCGAGTCGCCAGATGTGCGGGCCGAGCGCCGGGCCGCTCCCAAGCCGGCCCGCATCCCCTCGGGGGATCGCCTGGCGTATTCGCCAGGCGAGGGGCCTATCTACCTGGACCACAACGCCACCACCGCACCTGCGCCCGAGGTGCTGCGCGAGATGCTGGACGCGCTGGAGCTGGCCTGGGCCAACCCTTCCTCCACACATGCCGCCGGCCAGCGGGCGCGCCGCCTGCTGGTGGATGCGCGGGCGCGCGTTGCGCATTTTCTGGGCTGCCAGGCCAGCGAACTTATCTTCACCAGCGGGGCCACCGAGGCCAACCATATGGCGGTGCTGGGCGCGCTGCGCCTGACACCGCAGCGCAGACGCCTGCTGCTGTCGGCCGTCGAGCATCCGGGGCTGCTTGCCCTGGGCGAGCGCCTAAGTGGCGAAGGCTTCACGGTCGATCTGCTGCCGGTGGACCGGCAGGGCCGCATCGATCTGCAGGCGACCGCTGCGCTGATCAAAAGCGATGTGGCCCTGGTCAGCGTGATGGGTGCGAACAATGAAACCGGCGTGCTGATGCCTATTCCTGGCCTGGCCGAGCTGAGCCACGCGGCCGGCGCATTGCTGCATGTGGACGCCACCCAGTGCCCAGGCAAACAACCTTTTGATTTCGCCACGCTGGGCGCGGATCTCGCCAGCGTCTCGGCCCACAAGCTGCGCGGCCCCAAAGGCGTGGGCGCGCTGCTTATCAAGAATGGCCTGACCCTGCCCGCGCTCTTCAGCGGCCGGCAGGAGCGTCAACGCCGGGGCGGCACCGAGAACCTGCCGGGCATCGTCGGCTTCGCGGCGGCCTGCGAGCTGGCCGCTGCCACGCTGGGCGCTGACATCAGCCATATGGCGGCCCTGCAGCAGCAACTCGAAGCCGGGCTCAAGACGCTGGCCGGCACGCACATCTACGGCGAGTCCGTGCCGCGCCTGCCCAACACCTGCTGCCTGCGCTTTGGCACGCTGGACAGCGAGCTGGTACTGAACCGCCTGGAGCGCGCCGGCGTGCTGGCGTCCTCGGGCGCAGCCTGCAGCGCGGGCGGCACCCAGCCCTCGCATGTGCTGCTGGCCATGGGCGAGAGTGCGGCCCAGGCGCGCGCGGGCATCCGTTTTTCAATGGGGCCGGGCAATACAGCCGAAGAGATCCGCGAGCTGATTGCCATCGTGCGGCGTGTCGTCGGCCCGCTGCTTCAGGAGCAGGCCGAGCTCTTGCCTGCCTGAGCCCGCCATCACCATGAACACCATGAATACAAGAGGGAGTGAGCGATGAAAGTGATGATGCGCCGCAATGCCGCCGGAGTGCTCTCCGCCTATGTGCCCAAGAAGGACCTGGAGGAGCCGGTGGTGGAGCAGGAGCTGCCAGGCCTGTGGGGCGGCACCATCACCCTGGCCAATGGCTGGACGCTGGCCCTGCCCGAGATGGCCGAAGGCACGCGACTGCCCATCACGGTCGAGGCACGCAAGCTCGCGGGGGAATGAGCCATGCTCAGCAGCGCCACTTTGCATGAAGCCCTGGCGATCGCCGACGCCGCCGGCACGGTGCGCGAGGCGGCTGCGGCCTTACGTGTTCACTTCGGCACGCTGCGCGTGATCGTCGTGGATGCGCTGGACATGCGCGGCGAAGCGCCGGCCGCACGCAGCGAGCGCCACGCGCTCTATCTGGGCGCCAGCGACGGCCACTGCTGGGCGCTGACCAGCGATCCGGCCGCCGCCGCCGGCCTCTTCATCGCCACTGCGGGCTGAGCCACGATGGATGCCGTGAACGCATCGATGAGCAGCGCGGCGCTGGACCTGCCAGATCTACCCGACGATTGGCTGCGCCTGAGCGAGCCCGACGTCGGCGAGGTCGAGGCCACGCTGGTGGCGGCCGCGCTGCAGCAGCCACAGCTCTCGGGTGGGCGCATGGTCGCCCATTTCGAGCAGTGCTTTGCGGACCTGCTGGGGCGCCGCCATGCGGTGGCGGTGAGCAGCGGCACGGTCGGTGTCTGGCTGGCCTTGCGCGCGCTCGGCATCGGGCCCGGCGACGAGGTGATTGCCTCGCCCTATGGCTGGCATCAGGTCGCGCATGCGGTGACGCTGACCGGCGCGCGTGTGGTGTTCTCGGACATCAACTACTGGTCCGGCTGCCTGGACCCGAATCGCGCGGCGCTGCAGATCACGCCCGCCACCCGCGCCATTCTGGCCGGTAATGTGAACGGCCATCCGGCAGCTTGGGGGCCTTTGCGTGAGCTGGCCGAGGCGCAAGGCCTGGCCCTGATCGAAGACTCCACCGAAGCCATAGGCTCGCGCTACCAGGGCCAGCTGGTGGGCAGCTTTGGCGACCTTTCGGTCTTCGACTTCTCGCAGCCCAGCGCGCTGTGCTGCGGCGAAGGCGGCATGGTGCTGACCGACAGCGACACGCTCGCCACCGAGCTGCGCTATCTGCGCTCGCGCTCGCTGGCCGACAGGCGCTCGGTCTCGGTGGGCTCGCGCGTGCCGCTACAGGCGGGCCTCAGCGAGCTGACGGCCGTGCTGGGCGCCGCGCAGCTGGCACGCCTGCCCGAGCTGCTGGCGCGGCGCAAGGAGGTCGAGCACGGTTATCTGGCGCAGATGCAGAGCTTCGAGGGCATCAAGCCGCCTTATGTGGCGCCCGAGGTCGACGAGGTGCACTGGATGCTCTACCTCGTGCACCTGGGCAAGCGCTTCACCGCCAGCGCCTGCGCGCAGATCGTCGACGACCTGGCGGCCGAGCAGATCGAGGCGGTGCGCTACTGCCTGCCGCTGCACCAGCAGTTCCATTACCAGCAGCAGGGCTGGACGCGCGGCCAGTTCCCGCTGGTCGAGCGCATTGCCGACCGCGCGCTGGCCCTGCCCTTTCATGCCGGGCTGCAAGCCGATCACCTGAAGTTCATCGTCAAGACGCTGAAGGACTCGTCGATCAATGTCGGCGCCGGTGCCGCGATCTATTGAGGAAAAGTCCATGAGCCACAGCACCGTCCACATCCTGCCGCCCGAAGTGACCGAGGGCCTGGCCGCCGGCACGCTCGCGCCCTATCTGGGCCCCGGCCTGCTGGCACTGTGCGCCGGCACCACGCCGCCGGCCGAGCCTGCAGCGCTGGCAGCCGTGCTGACGGCCAAGGTCTCGGTGCCCGGCAAGATCAAGAACCGGCTCACCGCCGCCGCGCAGTTCATCGAGAACTTCAAACACCGCAAGACGCTGGTCTCGGCGATGAACGATGCCTTTGCCCTGCCCGCGCAGGCCTCGGCCCTGCACCACTGGATCGCTGCCCTGTGCAGCCCGCTGATCGTCGACACCTGGTATGACGACACGCTGCGCCAGGCCTTGCAGACGCGCGGCAGCGCGCTGGATTGGGCCGAGGTGCAGGGCCTGAGCCAGAGCGAGCATTTCGGCACCTGGACCGGCTGGTACGACGCGCAAGGCCAGGCCAGCCCGGACGCCATAGCCGCGCGCACCCTGCTCTACAAGCCCTGGGGCGGCCACGCGCCGGCCGGCAACTTCCTGGTCTCGGACTCCGACTTCGTGGAGGTGCTGACCGAGATCGACATCCAGACGCCGATTCCCGCCTTGGTGCAGGCGCGCCGCAGCACGCTGGGTTTTGTCTTCCTGGGCTGCCGCTTCAACGATCAGCTGCCGCGCGCCTTTGCCCGCCAGATCATGAAGCGCAGCGGCGGCCCGCATTACGCCGTGCTGGCCGAAGAGCCCACGCGCATGGAGGCCCGCTTTCTTGAAGAGCAAGGCATCACCCGCATCGCGCTGCCGCTGGCCGAGGTGGCCGCACAGCTGAGCACGGCGCCCCCCGGCGTGCCGGCGCACGCTTGATTGAATGAATGATCACCATCCCTTTGGAGACCCACGCACCATGACCACGCTCACCATCCAGCCCTCCGGCAAATCGATTGAGGTCGCGCCCGGCACCGGCCTGCTGCAAGCCATCCTCGACGCCGGCGAAGCCCTCGTCAGCAAATGCAACGGCGAGGCCAAATGCGGCGCCTGCCATGTCTTTGTGACCGAGGGCCGCAAAGGCATCAACCGCATCGGCCCGGCCGAGAACGCCAAGCTCGACAGCCTGGTCGGCATCGGCAGCAAATCGCGCCTGGCCTGCCAGGTGCAGCTGGGCACCGAGCCGGTGACGGTGGAACTGCTGGGCGCGCTTTCGGGTTGATGGCTCTTGAGCGCGCGGCGCCCCCAGCCCATGTATCAGCGTTCGATCTACGAGATCCTGATGGGCACGGGTCAGGCCGTGCTCACGCTGACGCAACCGATGCAGGACGAGGCCGAGCTCTTTGCCAGCCCGCTGACGCTGCGCGCAGTGGAAGCCCAGTTGCTCATCATGGCCCACACCCTGGGCAATCTGACGCCGCTGCTGCATGAGCGCCTGTTGGCGGTCGACTGGCGCGGCTGGGCGGCGCTGCATGAGTGCCTGAGTCGTGGTATCAGTCCGCGCCGTGAGGAGATCTGGTACGCGATCCAGGCCCTGGTGCCGCAGACCCTGGCCATGCTGGCCGATCTGCGCCAGCAGCGTCCCGAATGGTTTGAGTTGGGGTATTGAGATGCAAGTTTGAAACACTACGCGCGCAGCCGGTCATGGTGTGAATGGGAACAGTTCGACACCTGGCAGGGCCGCGCGCTGGCGCAGCTGGCCGCACCCGACGCGCAAGCGCTGCCGCCCTTTCATCTGCTCTCGCTGCCAGGCATCTCGGCGGCACAGCAGCGCGACTGCGCCGAGCGTTGGATGCACGAGCGCCTGGGCCTGAGTGCCGACGCCCGCGCGGCCATGGCGCTTGAATTCGCCGCCAGCACACGTAAAGAAGAAGCGCCCGGCCGCCGCCTGCGTCTGGGCTATCTCTCCAGCGACTTCCACCAGCACGCCACCGCGCTGCTGATGGTGGAGATGCTGGAAGCGCATGACCGCGAGCATTTCGAGCTGCATGCCTACAGCTATGGCGCGGATGATGGCCAGGGCATGCGGGCGCGCCTGCAGCGCCGCTTCGAGCATTTCAGCGACATCACGGCGCTGGACGACGCCGCCGCGGCGCGCGCCATCCATGCCGACGGCATCGACATCCTGATCGACCTGAAGGGCTTCACCGCCGGCACGCGCAGCGCCTTGCTGAGCTACCGCGCCGCGCCCTTGCAGGTGAGCTTCCTGGGCTATCCGGGCACGCTGGGCGGCAGCCTGTGCGACTACCTGATCAGCGACCGCTTCATCACGCCGATCGACGCCGCCGCCGACTACAGCGAGCAGCTGGCCTGCCTGCCGCACAGCTACCAGCCGCATGGCCGGCAGGCCACCATCGGGCCACGGCCCATGCGTGCCGCGCAGGGCCTGCCGGCGCGCGGCCTGGTGCTGTGCTGCTTCAACCAGAGCTACAAATTCACGCCCGAGGTGTTTGACATCTGGTGCCGGCTGCTGGCGCAGACGCCGGGCAGCGTGCTGTGGCTGCTGGGCCATGCGCAGGCCGAAGGCAATCTGCGCGCCGAGGCCATGGAGCGCGGCATCGCGCCGCAGCGCCTGGTGTTTGCGCCCGATTGCGCACAGGCCGAACATCTGGCGCGGCTGCAGCTGGCCGATCTGGTGCTGGACACCTCGCCCTATAACGCTCACACCACCGCCAGCGATGCCTTGTGGGCCGGCGTGCCACTGCTGACCTGCGCCGGCAGCACCTTTGCGTCGCGCGTGGCCGGCAGCCTGCTGCATGCGGTGGGCTTGCCGGAGCTGGTGACGTACAGCCTGGCCGACTACGCCGCCCTGGCCGCCGATCTGGTGAACCGCCCGCAGCGCTTGCGCGCGCTGCGCCGCAAGCTCGCTCGGCAGCGGATGACGGCACCGCTCTTTGACGTGCCGGCCTACACCCACAGTCTGGAAGCGCTCTTTGCCGCGATGTGGCAGCGGCACGCGAGCGGGCTGGCGCCAGCCACGCTTGGCTAAGTGAACAAGATCCTGAAATGGGCTCAGCTCGCCGGGCCCAGCAGTTGCTGCAGCCGGCTGCGCCCCAGCCCCAGCAATGCTGGCACCAACTGGCTGAGCTGTTCGTAGTCCAGTGCCGAGACATCGGCCTGCTGGGCAAAGCCTGCGGCAAAGGCCTGCACCCGCTCTGCGCTACCGGATGAGCCGTCCACGGCCAGCCCAGCCGCGGCCGCACCGGTGTGGGCCAGCTCGCCCGCCATTGATGCCTGCGCGCTCTTCAGCCGCTCCTGCGCCTTGAGCACTTGCGACAGCGCGCGGCGCTGGCCCTCAGCCTCGTTCAGCTGCCAGTTGGCGGGCGCCAAGGCCTGGGCCTGGGGCTGCAGTACAGCACGCACCATCTGGCCACTGGGGAAACGCCGACCGTCACCGCTCAGGCTCAGCCCGTCGCGCAGCGCCGGCCATTGCGATTCGGGCGCGCTGAAGGCCAGCTCGCCACCCTTGGCATCCAGCTGGAGCCCGGTCGGTGCGAGCGCGCGCTGCAGGCTCTGCAGCTGGCGCGCCAGACCCTGTCCATCCAATGGCACGGCAATGCTGCGCGCTTGCCCCGGCAGGGCCAGGCGCAGGGTTTCGGCGCCGCCCTGGCTCAGCGCCGTGCTGTCCAGCCCACGGATGCGAAAGCGCTGGCGCGCGGTATCGCCATCTGCCACGCTCTGAAGCTGGCCGTCAAGCTGGCCGGCACTGGCGGCGCTGCGTTCCTGCCACAGGCGCTGCACGGTCGCGAGCTTGTCCTGCAGATCCGCATCCGGTCCGCTCGGTCCGCTCGGCCCACGCGCCAGGGCCTGGCTCAGCGCGCCTTTCAAGTCCTGCAGCGCCGCGCCCAGTTGCCCGGCATAAGCCAGGCCTTGCTGCAGCTCACCTAGGCGCTGCTGCCGCCCCGGCTCACGGTAGAGCGCGGGCGCGGCGCCAGCGTCGCCTGAAAGTAAATTCGCCTCGGCTCGATCCGGCGCACGCGGCACTGATGCGCTTGCTTCGGACGTACGGGCGGTCGGCGGCAGGCGCGCGACGGCCGTCGCCTGCCCGGCTGCTGCTTGAATCAGGCCCTGGATCGGCGCTTGACGCGTCGTGCTCGGTACAGCGGGAACTTGCAAGGCGGACTCTTCTTTCTGCCGGCGTTGCGCGGCCGGGGATCACAAGGCATTGAACAGGCTCAGCGAGCTGACCTTGGCATAGGCCTTCTGCGTGGCCTGCACCGCCAGCGTGTAGCTGTTCAGGCGCACCGCCGCCTCGGCATAGTCAAGCTGGCCGAGATCGATCATGGCCTGCTTGTTGGCCAGGCCGACAGCGCCATGGTTGTCGTCGAGCGTGGTGATGACGTTCTGCCGCCCGCCCACGACGCTGATCTGCCCGGTCACGTCGGCCAGGGTCTTGTCCACGGCCAGCAGCAGGGTGCTCGCCGTGGTCGATGTGTAGCTGGCGGTCTTGAACTGGTTGGCCGTGCCGTCCAGCAGGTTCAGGAAGGCATCGACGCCGAATGGCTTGAGCGTCACGTTGGCGGCCACGGCCACGCCATCCCCGACCGCCACATCCTGCGTCGCCGCGTTGACCGTCGGGTCCTGCGTGTAGCGACTGCCCGGTGCGCCGCCGGTATCGGTCAGCGTCGCGACATCGGAGGCTGTACCGGAAAACAAATACTTGCCCTCGGCGTTGCGGCTGTTGATGCTGAAGAACAGGCTGTCTCGCAATGACTCCAGCGAGCCGGCCATCGCCTTCATATCGGCCGGCGTGTTCGAGCCGTCGGCCGCCCACACCAGCAGGTCGCGCACCGCCATCAGGTCCTGCTGCATGCTGTCCAGCGTCACCTCGTTGGTGGACAGGCGGGTCTTGAGTGCGCCGACGTTGGCACGGTACTGCGTCAATGCCGACTCCTCGCGCGTCAACCGCGCCAGCCGGACTGCGGCGATGGTGTCGTCGGACGGCACCATCACACGCTGGCCCGACGCCATCTGCTGCATCACCCGCGTCAGCCCGGTATTGGCCGTCTGCAGCGAGGTGTTCATCGTTGCATGGTATTGATTGCTCGCGATCCGCATGGCGCTCTCCTCAACCGACCATGGCCAGGGCACTGTCGAAGAGCTGGTTGGCCACCGCCACCACCTTCAGATTGGCCTCGTACATCTGCTTGAACTGCATCAGGTTGATGGCCTCCTCGTCCTGGTTGACGCCGCTGGTGGACTTCCAGTTCTCCTCGGACTGGTCGCGCACGGTCTGCGCCGTGCCCTGCGCGGACTGGTTCTGCTGGCTGCGCACACCCAGCGCACCGACCAGCTGGGTATAGGTATCGCCCAGCACCACCGACTTCAAGATCGGGTTGCCCAGGCCGTCCTTGATGACCTTGCCCTGGGCGTCGAACTGGGTGAGGTCGACGCCGGCGTCCTTGAGCGCCAGCAGCGCCTTCAGGTTGGCGCTGTCGCCGCCATCGGTGGCATTGCCGGAGAAGGCGAGCTCGGCCGCCGTCAGGCCGGTCAGGCTGAGCTGGCCGCCGCTGTAGACGAACAGCGGCTTGCCAGGCGTCGCGGCTGGTGGCGCGTAGCCGGCGGCCAGTTGATCGTTGAAGCGCTTGGCGACGCCCTGGGCCAGGTCGCCGATCGAGGTCTGCAGGGGTTTGAGCACCTGGGCCTCGTAATCGAGCAGGCCGCCAAGCTGGCCGCCCAGATTGCTTGCCAGCACCTTGAAGTCGCTGCTGGCGAAGTTCAAGGCGATGTCGGCACCATTGAAGCTCAGCGTGGCCGCTTCGCTGCCGACGACCAGGGGCTGGCCGTTGCGCAGCGAGACGCTGGCCGTTCCGTCCGGCAGATCGACCACCTGCAGCCCGGTCAGCTTGGCCAGGTCGTCGATGCGCTGGTCGCGCGCATCCTGCAAACCCGAGGTGTTGATGCCGGTCGACTGGCCGGCAGCGATCTGCTTGTTCAGCAGTCCGATGTCGCGGGTGTAGCTGTTGATCTGGCTCAGCACCGAGCCGCGCTGCGCGCTCAGCGCCGTCTGCTGGTTGCCCAGCAGTTGCTGCAGGCTATTGACCCGCTTGGCCATGCCATCGGCA
>Ga0302291_10000385_pt1 | contig 12910 bp, 9 predicted proteins | sample III_Fen_N1_4_FD_194548 | JGI IMG/M metagenome (GOLD analysis project Ga0302291, IMG submission 194548) | Peat permafrost microbial communities from Stordalen Mire near Abisko, Sweden - III_Fen_N1_4 | ecosystem: Environmental > Terrestrial > Soil > Wetlands > Permafrost | place: Sweden: Abisko... | reverse complement strand
GCGGTGGTCGTTCAGCACGATGTCGCCCGGATTGCCGGTGAACGCGGTCAGCGTGCCGCCGTCGTTGACATAGGCCGTGACCGTGCCCGCGAGGCCGGCAACCTCGGTCGCCGACAACGTGCGACCCCAGATCGCGAAGAACTGGCCGAGCGTGTAGCCGGTCTGTGCCGGCGCAATCACATGGATTTTTCCCGAGCCGTCGTTGGTGTGCAGCGGGTATTTGCAGGCGCCGTCGGTGCCGCTGACGCCAATCGCGCCGATGCCGGCCGGCAGCGTGAGCAGGCGGCCGTTCTGGTAGATCGAGAGCTGGGAATGGACGTGGTAGCTGCCGCCGGTCAGGCCGCAGGCAATGCCGCCGACCGCCGCGCCCTGGCCGCCGGTGGTGGTGTCGCCGTCGGGCCAGTTGCTGGCGCCGACGGTGGCGCCGTCGGGCAGATCGACCGCAGTGGCGACGGCGGGTGGCGTGGTCGCGCCCGACGAGCCGCTGTCGCTGCTGCCCCCGCCACCGCCGCAACCGGAAAGAATTGACGCCGCCAGCCCGCAGGCAAGGACGGCAGTGCGCAGATTGAACATGGTCGTTCCCTGTCTCGATGAATCGTTGGACAGGGCCGGAAGCGCACATCCGCAACTGGCCCTTGCCCGGATCATGGAGAAGGTGGCGACATCATGAACAAAGACACACTTTCAGACGTTTCCTTGCCGGATTAGCGGCAAAACATCCGGGTTTGCGGCTATGCGCGCACGGCCAGCCGATACAGCCGCGTCACTTCCTTCACCCGCGCCGCGTGCAGCGGATCGCTCGGGTCGAGCGCCTTCGGATGGCGCGGCGCCATTTCAGTCTTCGCAACGACGCTGAGGCCGGCGGCTTCGATCATCGCTTCCAGCTCGCCACGCGCGCGCAGGCCGAGATGCTCGGCGAAGTTCGACATCACCAGCCAGCCCTCGCCGCCCGGCGCGAGGTGATCGGCCAATCCGGCGAGGAAGCCTTTCAGCATGCGGCTGTCCGGATCGAAGATCGCGCGCTCGATCGGCGACGCCGGCTTGCCCGGCAGCCACGGCGGATTGCAGACGATGAGCTTGGCGCGGCCCTGCGGGAACAGGTCGGCGGCTTCGAGCCGCACGCGTTCGCCGAAGCCGAGGCGATCGAGGTTTTCCTTGGCGCAGACCAGCGCGCGGGGATCGATGTCGGTCGCGACGACGCGGGCGACGCCGCGGCGCGCCAGCAGCGCCGCAACCACGCCGGTGCCGGTGCCGATGTCGAACGCCACTTCCACGCCGTCGGGCAGCGGCGCGCGCGACATCAGCGTGAGGTATTCGCCACGCACCGGCGAGAACACGCCGTAGTGCGGATGGATGCGGGCCGCGCCGAGCGGGCCGATCTCGACGCCGTTGCGGCGCCATTCGTAGGCGCCGACGAGGCCGAGCAGCTCGCGCAGCGACACCACCGACGGCTCGCCGTCGGGCGGACCCCAGACGGCGGTGCAGGCGGCGACGACATCGGGCGCGCGGCGCAGCGGGATCGTGTAATCGCCGTCGAGCGGGATCAGCAGATTGCCGAGCGTGCGCGCGCGCTGGGCTTGCGCCAGCCGATGCGCGTGGAATGCGGCAACCGGAATCGCCGACGGCGACTTGGCGGCCGGCGCGGGCGCGGCGGCGCTGGCGGCAGCGGCAGCCGCGCGATCGGCAGCGCCGGCGGCGTGCTCGGCCAGCGCGGCGGCGATGGCTTCCTCGCTGGCGCCGGCGGCGGTCATCTCGGCGCTGATCGCGGCGGCAGCGGCGGCGTCAGCCCGGCCGGCCACGCGCGCGGCGGCGCTCGCGGCCGAGGCAGCGGCCTTGGCGATGGCCGACGGTGCGCGGCGGCGCGCCTTGCGGTCGGGCATCTGGCCGATGCGGCGGCCCATGGCCTGGAGCAACTGGCGCGCGTTCTGGTAGTCGCCGGCCCAGAGAAGCGCCGTGCCTTCGCAGGCGAGGTGATAGGCGCTGTCGGCGGGAATGCGGTCGTCGGCGAGCACGACGCGCTTCGGCGGCGCGACGCCGGCCTCCGAGCGCCAGCGCACGTCCTGCTCGGTGTCGGCCTCGATCCAGTGCAGACGGGGCTCGGCCGCGGACGGCTGCTGACCGGACGTGGTGTCCAGTTCGGTGGGGTGGGATTGCGTCATGCGGCCGGCCTTGGCGTGAAAGGAATAGCCGGCCATTGTCGCCCAGCGGGCCGACGTGGCTTGCGCGGGTTTACAGCGCGCGCAGCAGACGCCAGCCGGCGCGGGCGCAGGCGTCCCAGCCGTAGCGCTCGCGCAGCCGGCGCGAGGCGATCGCGGCGCGGTCTTGCCAGAGCGCGTGCTCGTCGTGCAGCTCGCGCAAGGCGACGGCGAGGTCGGCGACATCGGGCAGCGCCCAGTCGCCGAACGGGGCGGCGCCGTAATCGGCGGCGTAGTAGGTCGCGTAGTCGGGGTCGTCGATCGGGCCGCGCGTGAAGGCGATCGGGCGGAACAGTCCGGCGATGTCGCGCAGGTAGTGCGACTGGCCGCTGCAATCGGTGGCGGCGAGCGGCAGGCCGCAGGCGATGGCTTCGAGCGCGGGCAGCCCGAAGCCCTCGGCCTTCGACGGGAACACGAAGGCGTCGGACAGGCGGTAGAGCCGCGCCATCTGCGCGTCGTCGAACTCGGCCGAGACGATTTCGATGCGCGGGTCGGCGGCGACGGCTTCGGCCAGATCGGCGACGCGCTCGGGGAAGCGCGGGTAGTCGGCCTTGATGCGCAGGCGGACGCGGACGCGGGCGGCGGGCGGCACAGGGGTTGCAGCGACGGTCGCGGTGGCGGCCGGCGCGTCCGGCGGGAAGGCGAGCCGGAATGCGTCGATGAGTTCGTCGAGGCTCTTGCGCCGCTCGACCTTGGCGACGGCGAGGAAGACGAAGCCGTCGTGCGCGATCGGCGCCGGGTAGTAGTCGAGCGGATCGACGCCTTCCGGCACGACGCTGATGCGGCTCGGCGCGAGTCCGTGCGCGAGCAGCACCTCACGGCCCCAGTCGCTCGGCGTCCAGATGGCGTCGAAGCGCGCCAGCGCCGTGACCCAGGCCGGCGCGAGGCGATCGGATTCGAACACCGCCCAGACCACTTTCCGGCCGATGAATTCGCCGAGCAGATGCGCGAACTTGAGCGTGAAGAAGACGGTGATCTGCCCGGGCGGCGAATGCGCCGGATCCATTAGCGCGACCATCGCGGCGGTGTCGCCGGGGTCGATCGAGCGGATGTCGGCGTCGGCGCCGACAAGCCGGCGCAGCGCCGCGTCGAAGGCGCTGGCGTGGCGGCCGATGCCGGTCAGGTTCGGCTGGTAGACGAGATTGATGCGGGGCGTGGAAGTCATGCGGCGATTGTCCCGGCGCGGCCGGCCGCGCTTGGGGCGCAAAAGCGCCGGTATCCGGGTGCTGTTGCGCGCCTGCATGGCACCCGCCGCACACCTCGTCACCCGTTCGCGGCACGGTCGGCGCTAAGGTGCCGACTGCCCGGAGCGGGTGGCGCGCATCGCGCCGCGCCGGGCAACGGGACCATTCCAATGAATCATCACTTCTCGCGCCGCCGCGTACTGCTGCTGGCACCGGCGCTGCTGCTCGCGGCCTACGCCACGTCTGCCCTGGCCATCGGGCTCGACGCCTTCACCAATCAGGAAGCGACTGGCGGGCTGCGCGCGGCGCTCGAACAGGGCGCGTCGACGGCGGTCGGCCGGCTCGGCGTTGCCGACGGCTTTCTCGGCAATCCCAAGCTGCGCATCAACCTGCCGTCGGCGCTGGAAAAGGTGCGGCCGATGCTGGCGATGACCGGCCAGGGCCAGAAGCTCGACGATCTCGTGGTGTCGATGAACCGCGCCGCCGAGCAGGCCGTGCCGCTGGCCAAGCCGCTGCTGATCCAGGCCGTGCGCTCGATGAATGTGGAGGATGCGAAACGCATCCTCGCTGGCGGCGACACCTCGGTGACCGAGTTCTTCCGCAGCAAGACCGCCGACCAGCTCGGCGCCAAGTTCCTGCCGATCGTGAAGGGCGTGACCGACAAGAGCGGCCTCGCGACGCAGTACAACGCGCTCGCCGGCCAGGCCGCCGGCATCGGCCTGCTCGACGGCCCCGAGCGCTCGGTCGAGGGCTATGTGACGAACAAGGCGCTGGCCGGGCTGTTCACCGCCATCGGCGACGAGGAAAAGGCCATCCGCGCCAATCCGGTCGAGGCCGGCAGCAAGCTCGCGCAGCAGGTGTTCGGCGCGCTGCGCTGAGCCCGGGCGGCGGTCATGAAGAACCCGGCGCGAACCGGCGTGCACAATGCGCACCCCGCCGCGCCGGCCTGTCGCGCGCGACATTGCAAGAGAGCATCGCCATGAGCATGAAGAAGACCGACCTCGAAAAGAACAAGGCCATGAAGCTGGGCAACGCCCTGCGCGGCGTGCCGCCGCCGGACCGCTTCGGCAAGGAAAGCACGCTCGATCGCAAGGAGCGCCGCAAGATCGATCAGGCGCGCGGGCTGATCCCGTTCGCGGTCAAGCTCGAACAGACGCTGGTGACTGAATTGCGCGCCGCCGCCGAGGCCTCGGGCAAGTCGGTCGACGACGCCGTGGCCGAGCTGCTGCGCCGCGGCCTCGCCGCCGGCCCGCTCGAACTTGCGATTGCTGACGAAGCCAAGCCGGCCGTCGAGGCCTGACGACCCGCAGCCGCGCGACCGCATGCGAGGATGACCGGCAACGCGTTTTCCTCAACTCAGTGGCGAAGGGCCAGCTCATGCGGCATGTGGTGTTCAACCAGAAAGGTGGCGTCGGCAAGTCCACCATCACCTGCAATCTCGCGGCGATCAGCGCGGCGCAAGGGCTGCGCACGCTGGTGGTCGATCTCGATCCGCAGGGCAACTCGACCCACTATCTGATGGGCGCCAGCGCCGCCGAGCCGCGCCCGACCCTGGCCGAGTTCTTCGACCAGACGCTGAAGTTCGTGGTGCGGCCGCGCGCCGCGCGCGATTTCGTCGCCGCGACGCCGTTCGAGAATTTGTCGCTGCTGCCGTCGGCGCCCGAGCTCGAAGAGCTGCAATCGAAGCTCGAATCGCGCCACAAGATCTTCAAGCTGCGCGAGATGCTGACCGAGATCGGCGCCGACTACGACCGCGTCTACATCGACACGCCGCCGGCGCTGAACTTCTACACGCGCTCGGCGCTGATTGCCGCCGACGGCTGCCTGATCCCGTTCGACTGCGACGACTTCTCGCGCCGCGCGCTGTATTCGCTGCTCGAAAACGTGCAGGAGATCCAGGCCGATCACAACGCGAAGCTGAAGGTCGAGGGCATCGTCGTGAACCAGTTCCAGCCGCGCGCCAGCCTGCCGCAGCGGCTGGTGCAGGAGCTGATCGACGAGGGTCTGCCGGTGCTCCAGCCCTACCTGAGCGCGTCGGTGCGCATCCGCGAATCGCACGAACAGGCAAAGCCGATGATCCACCTTGATCCGCGTCACAAGCTGACGCTGGAATTCATCGCCCTGCATGAAGCCCTAGTGTCGTAAATCGGGATGCGGTGCGATTCCACTCGTATGGGTGTGGCAAAACCGCATTCCACGCTGCCGCCACGCGGAAAACGCTGCGTGTTTGTTCTATATCGGCGCCACCCGAACGGGTGAAAAAAGCCGTCGAACGGGACTAGTTCACGTTCCGGGCTGCGCCGGGGCCGAGCACTGCAAAGCCGTCGCTAGCATCGGCCGCATGCCAGTACCCAGCGATACTCATAGCCGGCTGTCAGACCTCATTGGTCTCATTTACGACACCGCCAATCGGCCCACCCTGTGGCCCCAATTACTCGAACACCTCTCGGGATTCCTTGCGCGGCCGGAACTGCCGGCAAGCACCGAAAACGAAGGCGCGATGCTCGCGCTGCTTGCACCGCATTTCGTGCGTGCCCACGACATGCAGCGGCGCCTCGCCGACGCTGAAAGCGCGCGCGAACTGCTCGACGGCGTGCTCGACCGCTTGCCGCTCGGCATGGCGGTCGTGCGCGGCGACGGCGCCGTGCTCTGCATGAATCACGCGCTGCAACTGCTCACGCGCGAAAGCGGCGCGTTGTCGCAGGAAGCCGGCCGGCTCGTGTCGCGGCCGCGCGATGCGCTCGCCGGCACGCTGTCGCGGGCGCAGAACGGCCCCGGCGAACTGCCGCTGCGGCTCGGTCAGCCCGGCAGCGGCGGCACCGTGTCGCTGTGGATCAGCCGGCTCGGCAACAGCGAGGGCAATGGCGCGCTCTTCCTCGTGATGGCCGCCGGCCATGCGTCGCGCGCGCTGTCGCAGGAAGGCCTGAGCGCGCTGTTCGGCCTGACGCCGGCCGAGGCGCGCGTGACCCAGCAGATAACGCTCGGCCGCAGCCTCGACGAGATTGCGGTGCTGCTGTCGGTCTCGCTCAACACGGTCAAGACGCATCTGAAGCGCGTGTTCTCGAAGGTTGGCGTGCGGCGCCAGCCCGAGCTGCTCCAGGCGATCTATTCGAGCCCGCTGTGGTTGCAGGCGCCGCCGGTCGATCCGGTTGCGCAGCAGCCCGCGCTGACGGCGCCCGGCGCGGCGCTGATCGCGGCCCAGAACGTCGCCCCCTACGCCGTCGCGGCGCAGACCGGCGCGGCGACCACGGCCGGCGAGAACCTCGGCCTGCGCCTGTCCGACGGCCGCTGGCTCGCCTATTCCGACAGCGGTCCGGCCGACGGTCGCCCGGTGTTCCTGATGCACGGCATCGCCGGCTCGCGCTTCCTGCGCCATCCCGACGACGCGGTGCTGCACCGGCTGCGGCTGCGGCTGATCATCGCCGAGCGCCCCGGCAGCGGCGATTCCGATCCGCTGCCCGAGCGCCGCATCGCCGACTGGCCGCGCGACATCGCCGCGCTCGCCGACCATCTGCGCATCGACCGCTTCGGCGTGCTCGGCTATTCGGCCGGGACGCCCTACGCGCTGGCCACCGCGCTCGCGCTGCCGGCGCGCATCACCACGCTCGGGCTGGTCGCCGCGATGCCGCCGGTCGAGCGGCTGGAAGACCTCGGCGCCTACGCCCCGACCTTCCGCATGAGCCTGATGGTCGCGCGGCATACGCCCGGCCTGCTGCCGCCGCTGCTGCGGGTGATGGTCAAGGGCATTCGCGCCAACGTGTACCGCTATCTCGAACAGTCGCTCGAAGGCACGACCGATTCCGATCGCGCGGTGCTGGCCGACCCGCGTCTGCGCGCGAGCTATGCGCAGGGCCTTCTGGCCGGCGTGCGGCGCGGCGAGCAGGATCTCGCGGCGGAAATCCTGCTGGTTGCGCGCGACTGGCAGCTCGATTTGTCGCAGCTGACCGTGCCGGTGCGGCTGTGGCATGGCGACGGCGACAACATCGTCGGCCTTGGCGGGGCGCAACGCCTGACCGCGCGGCTGCCGCAGGCGCACCTCGTGCCGCTGCCGGAAGCGGGCCATTACGTGCTGTACTCGCACTGGACCCGCATCCTCGCGGAGCTGCTCACGGGTTGATCCGGCTGGCTTGAATCGGTCACGGGCGGAACATCGCCCGTGGCGCGCGGTCTGCGCCCTGCCACGACCGCGCCCGACCGACCTCCTTCCGCCGCCATGACCCAGCTTCGTTCCCGCATCGCCATCATCGGCGCCGGCATTGCCGGCTGCGCCTGCGCGCGCCAGCTCGCGCTCGCCGGCTTCCATCCCACCCTGTTCGACAAGTCGCGCGGCGCCGGCGGCCGCATGGCGACGCGGCGCGGCAAGCGCATCGACGCCGGCGGCACGCCCCGCCCCTTCGCCTTCGACCACGGCGCGCAGTACTTCACCGCGCGCCATCCCGACTTCATCGCGCTGGTCACGGCCGGCATCCGCGCCGGCTGGATCGCGCCATGGGCGCCGCGCATCGGCGGCGCGGCGCATTCCGACACCCGCTACGTCGCCGTGCCCGCCATGCCCGCGCTCGCGCGCCAGCTCGCCAACGATCTGCCGCTGCACACCGAATTCACCGTCGATGCGCTGCATCGCGCGCTGGCCGACGGTCAGCCGTCGTGGCGCCTGGGCGCGGGCGACGGGCTCCATCCCGAAGCCTTCGACGCCGTCATCCTCGCGATGCCGGCCGCGCAGGCCGCAGCGCTGCTGGCGCCGCACCGGCCCGACTGGGCGACGGCCGCGCTGACCGCGCCGATGCTCCCGTGCTGGACGCTGATGGCCGTCACCGCCGAGCCGTTCTGGCCGCACGACGCGCTGCGCCCGGCGCAAGGCCCGCTGGCCTGGATTGCGCGCAACGACAGCAAGCCGGGCCGCCCGCGCGAGCCGGGCTGCGCGCACTGGATCGCGCAGGCGACGCCGGAATGGAGCCGCGAGCACCTCGAACTGGAACCCGACGCCGCACAGGCGCTGCTGCTGGCGGCGCTGCGCGAGGCCATCGGCCCGGCGGCGGCGCGTGTCGCGCTGCACTTTGCGGCGGTGCACCGCTGGCGCTATGCGCGCCCCGACGACGCCAGCACGGTCGCGACCGGCGCGCCGTGGTGGGATGCGGCGCTCGGCCTCGGTGCCTGCGGCGATTTCCTCGGCGGCGGCCGGGTCGAAGCGGCCTTCCTCAATGGCGATGCGCTGGCGCGGCTGATCGTCGCCGGCTGATCGTCGCCGGTTGATCGTCGCCGGCTGAACAGCGCAGCCCGCGCGCGCCGCAGCCGCAAGCCCGCTTTACCCCGCGCGCCCGCGCCGCCCCCAGCGCGCCACCGCCGCCAGCAGCCGCCCGACCTCCAGCGGCTTGACCAGATGCTCGTCCATGCCCGCCGCCAGCGCGCGCTCGCGGTCGTCGGCGCTGACGCCGGCGGTCATCGCCAGCACCGGCAGCTCGCGCAGCGCGGCGCGGCTGCGGATTTCGCGCGTCGTCGCGGCGCCGTCCATGCCGGGCATCTGGCAATCCATCAGCACGCAGTCGAAGCGCGGGTCGGCGTCGAGCAATGCAAGCGCCGCGCGACCGCTGTCCGCCGTCACCACGTCAACGCCGGACAGCCGCAGCAGCTCGCGCGCCACTTCCTGATTGATCGCACTGTCGTCGACGACCAGCACGCGCAGCCCGGACAGATCGGGCGGCGGCGCGCTCGCGACGCCGAGCCAGGCCTGGAAATGGAAGGTGCTGCCGACGCCCGGCCGGCTTTCGGCCCAGAGCCGGCCGTCCATGCGCTCGACCAGCTCGCGGCTGATGCTCAGGCCCAGCCCGGTGCCGCCGTAGCGCCGCGTGGTGCTGCTGTCGGCCTGCGCGAAGGGCTTGAACAGCCGCGCCTGCTGCTCGTCGGTCATGCCGATGCCGGTGTCGCGGACCCAGCCGTGCAGCAACACCCGGCCGTCGCAGGGCGGGCCGACCTCGAAGCCGAGCGTGACGCTGCCGCGCTCGGTGAACTTGATCGCGTTGCCGGCCAGATTCACCAGCACCTGGCGCAGCCGCGTCGGATCGCCGACCAGCCGCGCCGGCAACTCGGCCGGCAGATTCAGCAGCAGCGTCAGCCCCTGGCGCTCGGCCATCACGCCGAGCAGGTCGAGCGCGTCGTCGATGACGCGGCGCGGTGAAAACTCGATCGCTTCGAGATCGAGCCGGCCGGCCTCGATCTTGGCCATGTCGAGCAGGTCGTCGAGCAGCGCCAGCAAATCGAGCGCGGCGCGGTGTGCCTTGCCGATCTGGTCGCGCGGGCGCGCCGGCAGCTCGGCCATCAGCGCGATCTGCGTCATGCCGATGATCGCGTTCATCGGCGTGCGGATTTCATGGCTGATGTTGGCGAGGAAGGCCGACTTGGCGCGGGTCGCGTCGAGCGCGGCGCGGTTGGCGGCGCGCAGCGCGTTCTCGGTGCGCTGACGCGCGCTGATGTCGTCGACGATGGCGAAGAACTGGCCGCTGCCGTGCTCGCCGACGCGCATCAGCGCGACGCTGGCGGTGAAGCCGACGCCGTCGAGCCGGTGGTGGCTCCAGTCGAAGCGCAGCGCGGCGCCGGGGCCGAGGTCGGTGAGCAGCTTGGTGTCGAAGATTTCGGCGCTGGCGCGGCCGTCGGGCTGCATCTCGGGCGACAGCGGCGCGCGCCACGGCAGCAGGCCGGCGAGCATCGCAACGTCGGTGGCGCCGAACAGGTGCAGCGCGGCCGGGTTGCAGCGCCGGATGCCGCCGTCGATATCGAAGAACACGAAGGCGACCGGCGCGTGCTCGTAGGCGGCGTCGAAGCGCAGCTCGGCGGTGCGGCGCGAGGTCACGTCGAGCCAGTAGCCGTCGTGGACGCGGGCGCCATCGGCGCCGATGGAAGCGCGGCTGTCGAGCTCGATCCAGTGCTGCTCGCCGTCGATGTCGAGCGGCAGCGTCACCGGGGCGTCGGGCGGCCGGCGCGGATCGAGCCCGAGGCGGCGCCACGGCCGCGCCGGATCGGCCCGTAGCGCCTCGGCATCGACGCCAAAAAGCCGCCGCACGCTGCCGTCGATGAAGCTGAACGCGACCTGCCCCGACGCCTCGACGCGGTAGCGGAACAGCGTCAGCGGCAGCGCGCCGATCATGTCGAGCAGCTCGTGCCGGGTGCGCTCGACCAGCAGCACGCGCTCGCGGCTGCGCCAGCTGAACCAGATCGCGCACCAGCCGGCCAGCAGCAGCGCCAGCGCGCCGTTGACGATGCCGGCCAGCAGCGCCGGCGTGTTGCCGAGCGGGCTCAGCACCCAGACGCGATAGGGATAACCGGCCACATTGCGCGCCGCGACCGCATGCGGCCGGCCGTCGATGTCGATCGTGCCGGGCGCCGCCGGCTGCCAGTCGAGCGGCACGGGCAGCAGCTGGAACATCTGCATCAGCCGCGCGTCGGCGCCGGTCGGGTAAGCAACCATCGGCAACTGGCGCAGCACCAGCTCGGGCTGGTTGCCGCCGACGATCACGCCGTCGGCATCGGCCAGCAGCACGATCTCGCCGGTGGCGTCGGCCAGCAGCCGTTCGAGCGCGGCCGGATCGGTCTTGAGCAGCAGCACGCCGAGCGCGTGCCCCGCGTCATCGCTGATGCGTGCAGTGAAACTGAAGCCGCGCTTGCCCGAGACGTTGCCGGTCGTGAACATGCTGCCGCGCCCGTCGGCCAGCGCCGCGACGTTCGCGGGCCGGTCGCCGAGGTACAGGCCGATGGTGTCGGGCTTGCCCTCGGCAAAGCCGCTGTCCACCAGCGACGTGCCGTTGCGGTCGATGAGCGCGGCCTGGTGAATCTCGAAGTCGCGCGAAATTTGCAGCAGCCACGCCGCCATGGTCGCGACCTGCGGCCGTGCGATCAACGCGCGCCGCGCGGCGGCGGCGTCAGCGGCGGTGCGCGGCGCCTGGGGCGGCGCCAGCCCGGCGCGCATGAAATCGAGCAGCACCGGCTGGCGCGCCAGCACCATCGGCAGCGCCGCCCATTGCCGAAAGCTGACCTCGACGTTGTAGACCGCGCCGGCGAGCCGCTCGCGCGCCTCGGCCTCGACGGCCGCGCGGTCGTTGCGCAGGCGTTGCGCGCCAATCCACGACGCGCCGACGGCAACCAGCGCGAACCACATCAGCCCGAGCAGCATCCAGTTGCGGCCGGCGCCTATCGGCAGCGGTCGGTGGTGTTCGGCAGCCGGGCGGTTCATGCGCTGCGCTTCCTTGTCGGGTCGGATGAGCCGGACGCGAAACTGCGCCGGAGGTTGAACCGCCGGACGAGCGTGGCGCGCACACGGCAACCGCGCAATCCGGACAGTCACCGCGCGAGCCGGCGCCGCGCGGCATGCTGCGGCTTTGCAGCCAGCGCTCGGGAACACGGGGAAATCATGGAAAAACACGCCGCCGGAATGGCGCAGACCGCCGTTGTGCCGGCATCAGGCGCCGACGCCGCCGTGACTTGCGACGCCGCCCTTGCCGGTGCCGTGCCACGCCTCGCCTTCATCGGCGCGGGCCGGCTGGCGAGCAGCCTCGCGCGCGCATTCGCGCGTCAGGGCGCGACGGTTGCGGCCGTGGCGAGCCGCAATCCGGCGTCGGCGCGGGCGCTGGCGGCGGTGCTGCCGGGCTGCATCGCGACCGATGCGCAAGGCGCGGTCGATGCGGCCGATCTCGTCTTCATCACCGTGCCCGACGATGCAATTGCGCCGGTTGCGGCGGCGCTGCGCTGGCGCGGCGGCATGGCCGTCGTGCATTGCAGCGGCGCCACTGACGTGGCCGCACTCGACGCCGCCGCGCAGGCCGGCGCCGCGACCGGCGGCTTCCATCCGCTGCAAATCTTTTCCGATCCCGATCTGGCGCTGGAACTGCTGGCCGGCGCCAGCGTTGCAATCGAGGCGCCGCCCGCGCTCGATGCGACGCTCGCCGCACTGGCCGCCAGCGTCGGCCTGCGCCCGCTGCGGCTGCCGCCCGGCGCGCGGGCGCTGTATCACGGCGCGGCCGGCCACGCGGCGAGCTTTCTGCTCGGCCTGCTGCACGAGGCGACTCAGGTCTGGGCCAGCTTCGGGATTGCGCCCGACGACGCGTTGAAGGCGCTGCTGCCGATTGCGCGCGGCACGCTGGCGGCGGCGGAAAGCCGCGGACTGGCCGGCGCCGTATCCGGCCCGCCGTCGCGTGGCGATGTCGGCGTGATGGCGCGCCACCTGGCCGCGCTCGATGCGCTCGGCGCCGATCACGGCGCCTTCTACCGCGAGCTGACGCGGCGCCAGCTGGTGCTGGTCGAGCAGCTGGGCCGGCTCGACCCGGCTGCCCTCGCCGCGATGCGCGCGCTGCTTACGACCGCAACTTAAGACCGCGCCTGCTTCGAATACTCGAACGCCGGCAGCGCCTTGATCGCGTCCTTCGTGGCGCCCGGCAACACCAGCTTGCCGTTGAGCTGCTTGAACTGCTGCACCGGAATCGCGACCTCGTGCTTGCCGATGCCGACGAAGCCGCCCGCGCCGACGATGGCGTAGGACACCGA
>Ga0302291_10000384_pt1 | contig 12918 bp, 8 predicted proteins | sample III_Fen_N1_4_FD_194548 | JGI IMG/M metagenome (GOLD analysis project Ga0302291, IMG submission 194548) | Peat permafrost microbial communities from Stordalen Mire near Abisko, Sweden - III_Fen_N1_4 | ecosystem: Environmental > Terrestrial > Soil > Wetlands > Permafrost | place: Sweden: Abisko... | reverse complement strand
GAGGCGGTCGGCGCAGCCCTGGGCGACGTGCTGGTGGCGACCGTGCCCGGCACGCGCTGGGTGGTGTGCCCCGGACCCGACGGCGCGATGCCCGCCGTCGTCGCGGCCGCTCGACCGGGCGCGCCCGTGATGCCCTTCGCCGACACGTGGGACCGCTGGGAGGCGTGCAGCCGCGCCTGGGTGATCCCCTACCTCAGCCGCGCCGCCGCCCACTTGGCCCTCGGGGTGATGCCCCAGCAGCGCGGCCCGCAGGACCCGCCCGACGAGGTCGTCGAGGAGCCGGTCGCCGAGCCGGCGGCCTTCGTGCCCGTCGCCGAGACGCCGGTCGCCGAGACGCCGGTCGTCCAGGCCCTTGTCGTCGAGCCGCCCGTCGTCCAGGCGCCCGTGTTTGTCCCGGCGCCGATCCCCAGCCCGGCGCCGGTCGCCGCCGCCGCCGTCGTCGCCGAGCCGCTGCCCGCGCCCTCACCGGCACCGTCGGCCGAGCCGTCGGACGCCGTGCGCGACCTCGCGCTCGTCGCGCTCGACCACGCGCTGTCCGCCCTGCGCCTGGGTCCGTTCGACCGCGAGGCGTTCGTGACGATCGTCGACGCCTCCGGCGTACGGACGCTCTCCTGCCAGGACGAACCGGCCGTGGCCCTGCGCCGCGCCCGTGAGACGGCCCGCAACTGCGGTGCACGCCGCGCCGCGATCGCCTGGATCGACCGGCACCCGACCGGCGTCCCCGGGCCGCTGCAGGCGTTCCCCGCGGTGCTGGTGGAGGCGTCCGAGCCAGGGGTGGCCGGCTTGCGCGTCGCGCACCGCTTCGTCGACGACGTGCTCGGCACCGGTCCCCTCGGGGACCCGCAGATCGTCGGCCGGGTCGCGCCGGTCCTGTAGGCCGCCCGGCGCCGCTGTGGGCCGCCCGGTCGGCAGGTCTCGACCTGGCCGCCCGACGAGCTACGCGGTCGGACCGGGGACGGTCTCCTGTCCCGGCACCGGGGCCGCCGGCGGCGGCGGGTAGGTCGGCTGGGTCCCGTACGCCTGCATCGGGTACGGGGGCTGCGGTGCGGCCGGTGCGGTGCCCCACGCGGGCGGCGGCACGTGCACGCCCTTGCCGTAGCGGACGTCGACCCCGCCCATGATCGCCACCGCGTGCACGGTGAGCACGGGCGCCGTCGGGTCGGCGGGCAGGACCGTCTTGTTCTCGTACCCGCCCAGCAGCGGCAACCCGGTCATCTCGACGCGCCACCCTGGCGGCACCTTGACCGAGATCCCGCCCATCAGCGCGAACGCGTCCACCTGGGCGCCCGGGGCGAGGCCCGCCTGCCGCAGGTCGAGCTCGACCCCACCCATGATCGCGGTCAGCCCGGCGCCGCGGAACTGCTGCGAGACGCTGCGCCGCTCGGCACCCCACCAGAACGCGATGGCGGTCACCCGGTCGGAGTCCGCATGGCCGGCGGTGGACGCGGCGAGGATCGACAGCCCGATGATGATCACGGCGATCGGCCAGGCGAAGTCCCAGGCGCTCTGCTTGACGAGGCCGGCGGTGCCGAGCAGCAGGAAGGCGCCCAGCGCGGTGATCAGCACCGGACCCAGCCACGCGCGCGGCGTCACCGCGAGCGCCGCCAGTCCGAGCGCCACCAGCAGCAGGGGCCACACCATCCCCCACACCCGGCCCGACGAGACGACGTCGAGACGGTCCAGCAGCAGCACGACACCGACGAAGACGAGGAACCCGCCGAGCACCAACGGTCCGAGCGAACGACGACTCATGGGGTCCACGGTAGCCGCGGGCTCAGTGCCGCGACGAGGCCTTTCGGCACTGCCGCCGCGCGGCCGGGACGGTTCAGCCCCGGGGTATCGTCGGCGCCGGGCCGCCACGGGAGGATGCGCAATGACGACGCCGGTGACCGCGGAACGTCGCGCCGTGCTGCACCGTCGGGTGCGCGGCATCGTCGCCTTCACCATCACGTACAACGTCGTGGAGGCCGTCCTCGCGATCACGGCCGGGTCGATGGCGTCGTCCGCCGCGCTGATCGGCTTCGGCCTGGACTCGGTGATCGAGGTCGCCTCCGCCGTCGCCGTGGCGTGGCAGTTCAGCCGCCGGGACCCCGAGCGGTGGGAGAAGGTCACGGCCAGGGCGATCGCGGTCGCGTTCTTCGCACTGGCCGCGTACGTCACCCTCCAGGCCATCCTCCGGATCCTCGGCGGGGGCGAGGTGGAGCACAGCCCGCTCGGCATCGGCATCGCCCTCGCGAGCCTGGTGATCATGCCCACCGTGGCGTGGCTGGAACATCGCACGGGACGTGAGCTCGGCTCCCGGTCGGTGCAGGCCGACGCCCGCCAGCTGGTGCTGTGCGCCTACCTGTCCGGGACGGTGCTCATCGGGCTGCTCGCCAACTCGCTGTTCGGGTGGACGTGGGCGGACTCGGTCGCCGCGCTCGTCGTGGCGTTCCTCGCGGTGCGGGAGGGTCTGGAGGCCTGGGGCGGGGAGCTCGAGTCCCCGCTGGCCGTCCTCGAGGACCTGGAGCACGAGGCTGCCGACGAGGGGTAGCCCTGCCGGGCCTGTGCAGGGGCATGGGGCTGTGGCAGTTCTTCCCATTCTCTGCGAGGCTCCGTGGCGACATGCCGCAGGGTGGGGGGCCAGGGTGACGGTGCGGGGAGGAGCTGACGCGGGCGCGCCCGGCAGCGGGTTCGAGCCGGATCGTGGGCCGTGGTTCACGCGGTGGCGGAGGCGGCTGAGCCAGCGCCGGGCTGCCGCCGCGCAGCTGCGAGTGCTGGTCCCGTACGCCGGCCGTGGGTTGGTGGCGGGGACGCTCGTCGTCCACGTTGCCGCGGGCGTCGCGCCGATCGCCTTCATGGTGGGGACAAGCTTCGCGCTGGGAGACCTCGGCGACGACGGTTCGGTGGGGTGGCTCGCGCTCGCGATCGGCGCCTTCCTCCTCCAGCTGCTCTTGTCCCCGCTGCAGCTCGTGCTCTCGCGCACGATCGCGCGTCGGGTGGACGCGGCGTGCATCGAGCGACTGACCGGGTTCGCGTTGCGTGAGGCCTCCCTGGCCGGTCTCGAGCGGGCCGACGTCGCCGACCGGCTGGCCCAGGCGGACGAGGCGTTCGAGCAGTGGACGCTGACGCCCGGTGCAGCGCTCGAGGGTGGCCTGGCGCTCACGGCGCGGTACACGCAGCTCGTCGGCGCCGTCGTCGTGCTCGCCCTCGCTGTCGGCCCGGGCGCCGCGGTCGCGGGTGCGGGCGTCGCGCTCGTCGCGCGCCTCGGCCAGACCGAGGCGTTCTTCCGTTGGGGCCAGCTGATCCGGGGCTTCGCGCCTCTGCGCCGCCGCGCCGCCTACGTCCGCGAGCTCGCGACGAGCACCCGCGCGGCCAAGGAGATCCGGACGCTCGGACTGCTCGACTGGCTCGACGAGCGGTACGTGTCGGAGAACCGGGGCGTGCTGGACCCGATGTGGACGTGGCGTCGACGGGTCTACGGCGCCCCGTTCCTCACCTACCTCGCCGTCGCCCTCCTCGGGTCCGTCGCCGCGCTGCTACTCCTCGCGAACTCGGGGACCGCGACCGACGTCGCGGCCATCAGCATGGCCGTGCAGGCGATCCTGCTGTGCGGGCGGTTCGGCGTCGTGTTCCCGGAGGCCGACGTCAAGCTGATCTACGGTCGCAGCGCGTGGGAGGCGCTGCTGGAGTTCGAGTCGATCACCCGCCGCGCCGGGTTCGGCGCCCGCAGCGAGGGCATCGTCGCGCCGGTCGTCCCGCATGACGCGATCAGGTTCGAGGGCGTCCGCTTCGGGTACCACCCCGAGCGGCCGGTGCTCGACGGGCTCGACCTCGTACTGCCCGTCGGCTCGTCGACGGCGCTGATCGGCATCAACGGTGCCGGCAAGACGACCCTGGTCAAGCTGCTGACCGGGATGTACGAACCGGACGTCGGAGCAGTGACCGTGGACGGCGCCGATCTGCGCACGATCGACGCGGGCGCCTGGCAGCGGGCCTTCGCGGTGACGTTCCAGGACTACCTCCGTTACGAGATGCCACTGCGGGAGAACGTCGCGATGGGGGCGATCGAGCACCGTGACGACGACGACGGGATCCGCGCCGAGCTCGAGCGCGTGGGCCTGGGGGCTCTCCTGGACGAGCTCCCGGCGGGGCTCGACACCCCGATGACCCGCGCCCTGCCCGGTGGGCGCGACCTGTCGGGCGGGCAGTGGCAGCGCGTCGCCCTGGCCCGGTCGCTGTTCGCGGTTCGGCACGGTTCGTCGGTCCTGGTGCTCGACGAGCCCACCGCTCAGCTGGACGCACGCGGGGAGTCCGAGTTCTACGACGCGTTCCTCGATCTGACGCGGGGGGTGACGAGCCTGGTCATCTCGCACCGGTTCTCGACCGTGCGCAAGGCCGACCAGATCGTCGTGCTCGACGAAGGCTCGGTGGTCGAGGCCGGTACGCACGACCAGCTCGTCGCCCAGGGCGGGCGATATGCCCGCATGTTCGACGTCCAGGCACGCCGTTTCGGCGACGACCAGGCGGACGACGTCGGGTCCGACGACGATGCCGCGGCGATGGACGGCGCGTCATGAACGACGTCCTGTTCTGCCTGCGCCGGCTGTTCGCGATCGGGTGGCGGATCGACCGTCATCGGCTCGTCATCGGTGGCGGCCTGCTGCTGCTCGGCGCGATCGCCACCCCTGTGGTGGCCATCGGAGTGGGAAATCTGGTCGACCACCTCGTCGGCGGGGACGCGGAGACCGCCGGCGTGTGGGCCGTGGTCGTCGCCGTGGCTCTCACCGGAGAGCTCATGCTCGGCCACTTCGCCCACCTCTCCTACTTCGAGCTCGCCGAGTCGACCGAGGAGCAGTTCAACCGCGACCTCCTGCGCCTCGTGAACGGCCCCACGCACCTGGACCAGGCGGACGACCCAGCGTTCGCGGATCGCGTGGACCTGTTGCGGCAGGACGTCCTCCTGATGCGCAGCACCGTGCAGTTCGGCCTTCAGCTCAGCGCGACCTGCGTGCAGATCGTGCTGACGGCAGTGGTGCTCGCGACGGTCTCCCCGATCCTGCTGCTGCTCGCCGCGGGGGCGGTCCTGCCCGTCGTGCTCGGCAAGCGCGCCGAGGCGGGCCTGCAGATCGCGCGCGAAGAGCAGGCGCCCACCACCCGGTCGATCCGTTCGTTGCGCCGCCTCGCCGCCAGCCCTGCATCGCAGAAGGAGATCCGGATCAGCGGAGGAGCCGATTTCATCGTCGATCGCCAGCGAGCCCTGCTCGAGTCCTACTCCTCAGCGATGTCCCGCGCGGACGTCCGTTACGCGCTGATGCGTGCCGGGGGCCAGCTCGGGTTCGGCCTCACCTATGCGGCCGCCGTCATCTGGGTGTTCGTCCTCGCCAGGGACGGACGCGCGAGCGCCGGTGAGGTGGTCCTGACGATCACGCTCGCCACCCAGCTCAGCGTCCAGATGTCCACCGGCATCGACCTGCTGGGCTCCGTGCACCGGGCCGCCGCCGGCCTGCGGCGGTTCGTCGCGCTGGAGCGAGAGGTTGCCGCCGACGACGCGACGACAGCGACCGGTCCGCTGCCCAGCTCCCAGGGCGGCGGCATCCGGCTCGAGGACGTCACCTTCACGTACCCGGGCTCGACCGGCACGGTGCTGAACGGGGTCGACCTGGTGCTGCCGGCCGGCTCCTCGGTGGCGCTCGTCGGCGAGAACGGCGCGGGCAAGAGCACCCTGCTCAAGCTGCTGGCCGGCCTCTACGCGCCGACGTCGGGCCGGGTGCTCGTCGAGGGCGTCGACCTCGCGACGATCGCACCGGAGCGGTGGCGGGAACGGACGGCCGCGCTCTACCAGGACTTCGCGCGCGTCGAGCTGTCCCTTCAGCACAGCGTCGGCATCGGTCGGCTCGCCGATGTCGACGACGTGCCGGCGGTCGTCGGCGCTCTTGAGCGCACAGGCTCGCCGCTCGGCGCCGAGCTGGCGCCCGACGACCTGCTCGGACTCGGCTACGGCGACGGGCGCGACCTGTCCGGTGGCCAGTGGCAGAACGTCGGCTTCGCGCGCTCGCTCATGCGTGACGATCCGCTGCTCCTGGTGCTCGACGAGCCCGCGGCGGCCCTGGACGCGCTCGCGGAGCAGCGCCTCGTCGACGCCTACCAGGTGACCTCGGCCGAGGTCGCGGCGAGGGTGGGTGGCGTGACCGTGTTCGTCACCCACCGCTTGTCGACCGTCAGGCTCGCCGACCAGATCGTCGTGCTCGACGGCGGTCGGGTTGTCGAGCAAGGGAGCCACGGCCAGCTGGTGGCCGCCGGGGGGCGGTACGCCTCGCTGTGGGCGATGCAGTCGCGCGCGTACGCGCAGCGCTGAGCAGTGCTGCCACGCCACGCCCTGCCGGACCGAGAGTGAGCAACAGGCCGCTTCCTGGGCACGACAAAGGCCCCGCCCCAGCGTTTTCGCTGGTCACGGGGCCCTTGAATGGGAGCCGCCTAAGAGAATCGAACTCTTGACCTTCTCATTACGAGTGAGACGCTCTACCGACTGAGCTAAGGCGGCGCGCGCCGACCCGGGGGGCCAGACGAGCGCGCTCACTCTACCCGGCGGCCCTGCCCGGCTCCAAAGTGATCGACGTCGACCGGCGCAGGGTCAGCAGGTGGTGCCGGTGGCCGGGACGGTGCCGTCCAGGAAGTAGTCGTCGACGATCGCCGTCGCGCACGCGTTGCCCATCCCGTACACGCCGTGGCCCTCGCCGACGTGCGTGACCAGCACGGCCGAGGACAGCATCGCCGCGGTGGACTGCGCCCACACGTAGGGCGTCGCCGGGTCGTTCGTCGTGCCCAGCACGAGGATGGGCGCGGCGCCGGTCGCGGAGTAGTCGTCTAGGCCGCCGACCGCCGGCACCGGCCAGTCCTGGCACAGCGTGTCGGAGAACCCGAAGAACGAGCCGACCGTCGGCGCGGCGGCCTCGATGGCCGTGGCCGACGCCCGCATGGCGGCCACGTCACCGGTGCCGCGGTCGTAGTCCGCGCAGTTGATCGCGGAGAACGCCTCGGTGGTGTTGGTGGCGAACGTGCCGTCCGCGGACCGCTCGTAGTACGCGTCGGCCAGCTGCAGCAGGCCCGAGCCGTCTCCCTGGAGCGCCAGGGTCAGCGCCGAGGTCAGATCGGGCCAGGAGTACTGCGAGTACAGCGGGTAGGCGATCCCGGTGAACGCCAGCGGCGCGGTGAGGCGGCGGCTGGTGCCGGTGGGCAGCGGGCTGGTGTGGGTGCGGTCCAGCATCCCGCGGATCTGGGCCATGGCGTGATCCACGTCCCCGGTCATCGGGCACGCGGACCCGCCCAGGCAGTCCTGCGCGTATGCGCGCAGCGCACCCTCGAAGCCCACGGCCTGGCCGGCGGACACCTCGTCGGAGGTCAGGGTCGGGTCGAGCACGGAGTCGAGCACCACGCGGCCGACCTGCTTCGGGAACAACGCCGCGTAGGTGGCGCCCAGCTTGGTGCCGTAGGAGTAGCCGAGGTAGTTGAGCGCCGGGTCGCCGACGACCGCGCGCACGACGTCCATGTCCCGGGCCGCGGTCACCGTGTCGACGTGCGCGAGCGCGTCGCCGGTGTTCTTCGCGCACGCCTCCCCGAAGGCGCCCCACGCGGCGGTCTGCTGGGCGACCCCGTCGTCGGTGGACAGGTCGAAGTCGGCGGCGATCAGGGTGTCCATCGCCGGGCCGTCGTAGCACTTCACGGGCGTGGTGCGGGAGACCCCGCGAGGGTCGAACGCGACGATGTCGTACTCGTCGAGCAGTTCGACACTGAACAGGTACGGCGCCGAGCTGAGGAAGTCGACGGCGGACGCGCCCGGCCCGCCCGGGTTGACCAGGATCGACCCGACGGCGTCGCCCTGCGCGAGGATCCGCGCGATCGCCAGGTCGACCGTCGGGCCGGTCGGGTCGGCGTAGTCCAGGGGCACGGTGACGGTGGCGCACTGGTCGGCCTCGCTGCACGCCTTCCAGTCCACCTGCTGGGTGTAGAACTCCTGGAGCTCGGGCGTCGGCGCGGCGACCGTCGAGGGTGAGCTGTGCGTCCGGGTGGCCTTCGGGCCGGGGTCCGTCGACCCGGTGCAGCCGGCCAGCACGACGAGCGCCACGCTCAGCACGGCGATGGGCGCCACGGCTCGGCGCAGGAGTCGTGGCATGGCGACGAGAGTACCGCCCGCTGCTGTCCCCAGGCCGCGACCGGCTCACCCGTGACCCGCCACCGCTCAGCCGTGCGGGCGCGGTGCGGCTCAGCCCTGCGGGCGCAGCGGCTCAGCCCCGCGGGCGGTGCGGCTCAGCCCTGCGGGCGCAGCGGCTCAGCCCTGCGGGCGCAGGGCGACGGCCATCGCCTCGGCCGCCAGCAGCGGCGCGACGTTGCCCGCCAGCCGGGTGCGGGCCAGACCGACGGCGTCCATCCGGCGCAGCGTCTGCTCGGCGGTGCCGGCGGCGGCGAGCTCGCGCACCACCGCCTCCTGCTCGGCGTTCACCAGGTCCACGCCGGCGCCGAGCTGCACGACGAGCACGTCCCGGTACAGCGAGAGCAGGTCCACCATCGCGCGGTCCAGCACGTCGCGCTGCGCGCGGGTGGCCCGGCGCTTCTGCTCCTCCTCCAGCTGACGCACCTGGGCGCGCACCGCGGGCGGCACGGTGGCCAGCCCCTCCGCGCCCAGCGAGCGCAGGAGCGTGGCGCGTTCGGTGCCGTCCCGCTCGGCCGTGGTCGCCTTGGCCTGCGCCTGGGCGGTCTCGACGAGCTCGCCGGCAGCGAGCACCGCGTCGCCCACCCCACGGATGCCGGCAACGAGGCCCAGCACGCGCGCGCGGAGCGCGCGCGCCTCCGGGTCGCGGGCCAGCCGCCGGGCGATGCCCACGTGGCTCTGGGCGGCGCGCGCCGCGAGCAGCGCGACGGCGGGGTCGGCCCCGTCGCGGCGCACCAGCAGCTCCGCCACCGCGGTCGCCGGCGGCACCCGCAGGGCCACCCCCCGGCACCGGGACCGCAGCGTCACCAGCACGTCCTGCGGGCTCGGCGCGCACAGCAGCCACACCGTGCGGGCGGCCGGCTCCTCGACCGCCTTGAGCAGCACGTTGCCCGACGAGTCGTTCAGCCGGTCGGCGTCCTCGACCACCACCACCCGCCAGCGTCCCTGCGACGGCGCCCGCGACGCCAGCTCGACGAGCGGCCGCGCGGTGTCGACCCGGATGAACACGCCCTCGGTGGCGACCAGCGTGACGTCGGGGTGCGTCCCGGCCAGCGTCGTGGTGCACGCGTGGCAGTGGCCGCAGCCGCCCTGCTCGCACTGCAGCGCGGCGGCGAACGCGCGCGCCGCCGTGGAGCGACCCGATCCCGGCGGCCCAGTGAGCAGCCAGGCGTGGGTCATCGCGGCCGGGTGCAGCGCCGCGTGCGACAGCACGGCGACCGCGGGCTCCTGCCCGACGACGTCGTCCCAGACGCTCATCGGTTGACGCCCGGCGCCACGCGGCGCGCGTCGAGCAGCGCACCGACCCGCTCCCGGATCGGTGCCGCCAGCTCCTGCGCGGGGGCCGCCGCGTCGAGCACCAGCCAGCGGCCGGGGTCCGCCGCCGCCCGGTCGAGGAACGCCTGTCGGGCGCGGCGGTGGAACTCGTCGCCGGCCCGCTCCAGCCGGTCCGGCGCACCGGTCAGCCGGGCCAGTCCGGCCACCGGCTCGATGTCCAGCAGCACGGTCAGGTCGGGCAGCAGGCCGTCTGTCGCCCACAGCGAGAGCCGCTCGACCGCCTCCGCACCGAGCCCACGCCCGACCCCCTGGTACGCGACCGACGAGTCCAGGTAGCGATCCGTGAGCACCACCTCGCCGCGCGCCAGCGCGGGCCGCACCACCGTCGCGACGTGGTGCGCCCGGTCCGCGGCGTAGAGCAGCGCCTCGGTGCGCGCGTCCAGGTCCTCACCGTGCTGCACGGCGTCCCGCAGCACCGCGCCGAGGGCGGAGTCGCCGGGCTCGAACGTCGACAGCACGCGCTCGCCGCGCCCCTCGAGCCAGCCGGCGAGGGCGCGCGACTGCGTCGACTTGCCAGCCCCGTCGCCGCCCTCGAAGGACACGAACAACCCCGTCACGTCCGTCAGGCTAGCGGTCGTCGCCGACAGCCCCGTGCTCGTCGAGCCACCCGGACCGCCGCTCAGAGGGCCGCAGCCGCGCCGGCCTCGCCGGGGTAGACGACGCCGATCTGCCGGCGGACCTCGTCCATCGTCGCCATCACGGCCAGCGTCTCGGCCCACGGCATCCGCTCGCTGGCGGTCGCACCCGCGGTGACGCACCGGGCCACCTCGGCGGCCTGCCACTGCATGCCGCCGCTGGTCGGCTGCTCGAAGGTCCACACCCGCCCGTCGCGCCGGATCAGGTCGAAGCCGGTGGGGCGGTAGAAGTCGCCGTGCACGCGGACGTAGCCCTCGGTGCCGGAGATCGAGGACGTGGTCGGCGTCTTGGCCCACAGCGTGGTGCCGAGGCTGGCCGCGGCCCGCTCGCCGTAGGACAGGATCATCGCCACCTGCCCGTCCACCCCGGTCTCCGTCAGCCGCCCGACCGCCTGCACGCCGTCCGGCGCACCGAGGAAGTCGTGCGCCCAGGACACCGGGTACACCCCGAGGTCGAGCAGCGCGCCGCCGGCCAGCTCGGGCGCGTAGATCCGGTGCTTGGGGTCGAAGGGGAACCACTGCCCGTGATCGGCCCGCAGGTCGACGATCTCGCCGATCTCGCCGGCGTCGATCACCTGGTGCACCGCGGCGACGTGCGGCAGGAACCGCGTCCACATCGCCTCCATGACGAACACCCCGGCAGCCTCCGCCGCCGCGAACACCTGCTCGGCCTCGGCGACGTTGCGGGTGAACGACTTCTCGACGAGCACGTGCTTGCCCGCCTTGATCGCCAGCAGCGCGTTCTCGCGGTGCTCCGAGTGCGGCGTCGCCACGTACACGACGTCCACCTGGCGGTCCTCGACGAGGTCGCGGTAGCCGATGTGGGTGGTGGGGATGCCGTGCGCCGTGGCGAACCGCTCCGCGCGGTCGCGGTGCCGTGACCCCACCGCCACCACCTGCGAGCGGGTGTGCTGGGTCACCGCCTGCGTGAACGTCGAGGCGATCCCGCCGGCGCCGAGGATCCCCCAGCGGATCGGCGGGGCGGTGCGCGGGTCGGGGGTGCGTGCCATGCGCCCAACCTAGTCTGCGGGCCGGGGCGGCACCCTTCAGCGTGCGGTCTTCGCCTTCGTCCGGCCGCCGCCGCCGCGGGCCGCCGTCGCGCGTGCCGGGGCCTTCTTCTTCGCCGGTCCGGCGGCACGCTTGTCCGCCAGCAGCTCGATGGCCTGCTCGCGGGTGATCGTCTCGGGCGTCACGTCGCGCGGCAGCGTGCGGTTCGTCGTCCCGTCGGTGACGTACGCACCGAACCGGCCGTCCTTGACGACGATCGGCGTGCCGGACGTCGGGTCGTCGCCCAGCTCGCGCAGCGGCGGCGTGGCCACCGCGCCACGCCCACGCTTGGGCTGGGCGTAGAGCGCCAACGCCTCCTCGAGGGTGACGTCGAACAGCTGCTCCTCGGACGCCAGCGTGCGCGAGTCGGTGCCGCGCTTGAGGTAGGGGCCGTAGCGCCCGTTCTGCGCGGTGATCTCGACGCCGGACTCCGGGTCGGCGCCCACCACGCGCGGCAGCGACATGAGGCGCAGGGCGTCCTCCAACGTCACCGACTGCGGCGTCATGGAGGCGAACAGCGACGCGGTGCGCGGCTTCGGCTGGGCCGCGAGGGCCTTCTTGCGCGCCGCCGCGGACAGCGCGGGGTCCAGCTCCGGCTCGGGCAGCAGCTCCGTAACGTAGGGGCCGTAGCGGCCGTTGCGGGCCACCACGGTGGTGCCGGTGGCCGGGTCGACGCCCAGCACCTGGTCGCCCTCCGGCTCGGTGTCCAGCAGCTCGCGGGCGCGCTCGACGGTCAGCTCGTCGGGCGCCAGGTCCTCCGGCACGGATGCGCGCCGGGCCTGCTCCGCACCGGCGTCGCCGGGCGCCTCGAGGTACGGCCCGTACCGGCCGACCCGCAGCGTGATGCCGTCGCCGATGTCGATCGAGTTGACGTCCCGCGCGTCGATGTCGCCGAGGTTGTCCACCAGGCCGCGCAGCCCGCCGGTCTCGCGCGAGTCGGACCGGTCGCCGAAGTAGAAGGTGGTCAGCCAGTCGACGCGGTCGGCCTGGCCCGCCGCGATGGCGTCCAGGCCCTCCTCCATGTCCGCGGTGAAGGAGTAGTCCACCAGCCGGTCGAAGTTCTCCTCCAGCAGCCGCGTCACGGCGAACGCCAGCCACGTCGGCACCAGCGCCTGGCCGCGGCTGGTGACATAGCCGCGGTCCTGGATGGTGGAGATGGTGGCCGCGTAGGTGGACGGGCGGCCGATGCCGCGCTCCTCCAGCGCCTTGACCAGGGCGGCCTCGGTGTACCGCGGCGGCGCGCTGGTGCGGTGGCCGTCCGCGGTCAGCTCGTCGGCGGTCAGCCGGTCGCCCTGCGCCATCGCGGGCAGTCGCCGCTGGTCACCGGACGACGACTCCGCAGCGGCGTCGTCGTCGTACCGCGCGGTGTCGTGGCCCTCCTCGTAGGCGGCCAGGAAGCCACGGAACGTGATGACGGTGCCGGCGGCGCTGAACACTGCGGCGCGGCCGTCGGCGGTGGGCGCACCCAGCCGCACCGAGGCGGTCTGGCCGCGCGCGTCGGCCATCTGCGAGGCCACGGTGCGCTTCCAGATCAGCTCGTAGAGCCGGAACTGGTCGCCCGACAGGGCCTTGGCCACCTGCGCGGGGGTGCGGAAGTGGTCGCCGGCGGGGCGGATCGCCTCGTGCGCCTCCTGGGCGCCCTTCGACTTCGCCGTGTAGAGGCGCGGCGCGTCCGGCACGTACTCCGGCCCGTACAGCTCGGCGGCCTGCCGC
>Ga0302291_10000383_pt1 | contig 12918 bp, 10 predicted proteins | sample III_Fen_N1_4_FD_194548 | JGI IMG/M metagenome (GOLD analysis project Ga0302291, IMG submission 194548) | Peat permafrost microbial communities from Stordalen Mire near Abisko, Sweden - III_Fen_N1_4 | ecosystem: Environmental > Terrestrial > Soil > Wetlands > Permafrost | place: Sweden: Abisko... | reverse complement strand
ACCAGGCGATCGGCGACGAGGTGGCGCAGGGCCTCACGCCCTGACGGAAGGACGCACCCGCCGAACCGTCACACCGAGCCCGACCACGACGCGCGCCGCGCCTCCCAGCGTTCCTTCAGCCCGGCCATCTCCTCGTCGATGAAGGTGAAGAAGTCCTTCGACCGACGCAGTCGCTCCGCGGCCGGGGAGTCGTCGGCCACCAGCGCCAGCCCGGCTTCCATCTGCGCCACCCACCGCCCGAGCACCGCGGCCTGGGACAGCGTCACCTCCTGCCAGACGTCGGTGTCGACCACGTACTGGTCGCGCCTCGACCCGGCGGGCCGCACCCGGTGCACCAGGTCGACCTGGGCGAGGTAGGCCACCGCGCCGCTCACCGCACCGGCACTCACCCCCAGCCGCTCGCAGAGGTCGGCGGAGGTCAGCCGGCCCTCGTCGGAGATGAGCAGCGCGGCGAACACCCGGGCCGGCATCCGGGGAACGCCGGCAGCCACCATGGTGCCCGCGAAGTCCTCGACGAAGCCCGCCACCTGCGCGTACGGGACGCTCGCCATGGCATGACTCTGCCCGATGGTCAAACGTTTCACAAGTTTGTGAACACGGAGTAGCGTCCCGACCCATGAGTGCTGCGATCGACGTCACCGGACTCGTCAAGAACTTCGGCGCCACCCGCGCGCTGGACGGCCTGGACCTGCAGGTCACCACCGGCGAGGTGCACGGCTTCCTCGGCCCCAACGGCGCCGGCAAGACGACCACCCTGCGCGTGCTGCTCGGCCTGCTGCGCGCCGACGCCGGCACCGTCCGGCTGCTGGGCGGCGACCCGTGGGCCGACGCGTCCGCGCTGCACCGCCGCCTGGCGTACGTGCCCGGCGACGTCGCGCTGTGGCCCACCCTCACCGGCGGGGAGGTGCTCGACCTGCTCGGCCGGCTGCGCGGTGGTCTGGACCCGGCCCGCCGGGCCGCGCTGCTCGAGCGCTTCGAGCTGGACCCCACGAAGAAGACCCGCGCCTACTCCAAGGGCAACCGGCAGAAGGTGGCGCTGGTCGCCGCGCTGGCCAGCAACGTCGAGCTGCTGCTGCTCGACGAGCCCACATCCGGGCTCGACCCGTTGATGGAGGCTGCGTTCCGCGCCGAGGTCGAGGCGCTGCGCGCCCGCGGGGTGACGGTCCTGCTGTCCAGCCACATCCTCGCCGAGGCGGAGGCGCTGTGTGACCGGGTGAGCATCATCCGCCGCGGGCGGGTGGTGGAGACCGGCACCCTGACCGAGCTGCGGCACCTGACCCGCACGTCGGTGACGGCCGACGTCGCCGCCGTGCCCGCCGGCCTCGACGCGCTGCCCGGCGTGCAGGTGGTGGGGATCGAGCCGCACGGCGACGGCATCCGGGTGCGCTGCGAGGTGGACGGCGAAGCCTTCGACGCCCTGCTGCGCATCCTGGCCGGCGCCGGGGTGCGGTCGCTGACCAGCGCGCCACCCACGCTGGAGGAGCTGTTCCTGCGGCACTACGTCGACGAGCCGGCGACGGTGGCGCCATGACCACGGCCGTCACCCGCCAGGCCGCCACGGCCCGGGGCGCTGCGCCGACGTCGACGGCCGGCCGGCGGGGTCGGTTCGCCGGCACCGGCGCGCTGGTGCGCCTGGCGCTGCGCCGCGATCGCGTGCTGGTGCCGGTGTGGCTCGCCGTGTTCCTGGCGACGGCCGTCGGCCAGGCCGCGTCGGTCGTCGCGCTCTACCCCGACGCCCCGTCGTGGCACCAGCTGGCGGAGTCGGTGAACACCAACCCGTCGCTGCTGGCGCTGTACGGCCGGGTGCTGTCCGACGCCACCGCCGGCGGCGTCGCGCTGTTCAAGGTCGGCGCGTTCGGCGCCGTCCTCGTCGGCCTGCTGTCGATCGTGCTCGTCGTGCGACACACCCGGGCCGAGGAAGACGCCGGCCGCACCGAGCTGCTGGGCAGCACCGTCGTCGGGCGGTCCGCACCCCTGGCGGCGGCCCTGATCGTCGTGCTCGGCACGGACCTGGCGCTCGGGCTGCTCACCGCGGCGGGGCTCGCCGGGACCGGGCTCGACGCTGCCGGCTCGCTGGCCTTCGGGCTGGGCTGGGCGATGACCGGCATGGTGTTCGCGGGCGTCGCGGCCGTGACGGCGCAGGTCGCGAGCGTGGCACGAGGGGCCACCGGGCTGGCCGGCGCGGTCCTGGCGATCGCCTACGTGCTGCGCGGGGCCGCCGACTCGTCCGCCGACGGCTCCCTCACCTGGGCCAGCTGGCTGTCGCCCGTGGGCTGGTCGCAGCAGGTCCGCCCGTTCGCCGGTGAGCGCTGGTGGGTGCTCGGTCTCGGCCTCGCGCTCACCGTGGCGCTCGCGGTGGCGGCGTTCCGTCTGGTGGAGCGGCGCGATCTGGGCGCAGGTCTGCTGCCCGACCGGCCCGGCGCCGCGACGGCCGGCCGGTGGCTGTCCGACGAGGTGGGGCTGGCCTGGCGGCTGCACCGCGGGACGACGGTGACGTGGGCGCTCGCGTTCGCCGCGCTCGGCTCGATCGTCGGGGGCCTCGTCTCCAACGTCGCTGGCTTCATTGACGACGCGACCCTCGCGCTGCTCGAGAAGCTCGGCGGCACCGGCACCCTCGTGGACGCGTACCTGGCCACGGAGTGGGCATTCATCGGCATCTTCACCGCCGTGTTCGCGGTCCAGGCGATGCTCCGGCTGCGGGGCGAGGAGACCTCCGGCCACGGCGAGCCGCTGCTCGCCACCGCCCTGACCCGGACGCGCTGGGCGGCCAGCCACCTGCTGATGTCGGCCGGCGGCGCGGCGGTGCTGCTCGCGATCGGCGGGCTGGCGGCCGGGCTGTCCTGCGCCCGCGCGTTCGACGACCCCACGATGCTGGGCCGGATGCTCCAGGCGGCGGCGGTCCAGCTGCCGGCCGTGCTGGTGCTCGTCGGGCTGACGCTCGCCGCGACCGCGCTGGCACCCCGGTGGGCGTCGGCGATCAGCTGGGGCGCGGTCGTCGCGTTCCTGCTGCTCGGCGAGCTGGGGTCGCTGCTCGAGCTGCCGCAGTGGGCCATGGACCTCTCCCCGTTCGCCCACACCCCGCGGCTGCCGGCGGCCGACTTCAGCTGGCCGCCCGTGCTGTGGCTGACGCTCGTCGGAGTGGGGCTGATCGGGGTCGGGCTCGTCGCCTTCCGGCGCCGCGACCTGGACTGATCCTCCGTCGGCCGACGGCCCGCCGTCAGCCGCGGAGCAGGTCGGTGACCGTCGGGTTGCCGGGCAGCGCGGGCGTGCCGAGCGGGCGCGCCCAGTAGGTCCACCACGCCCAGCCGGCGCCGATGCGCTGCCAGCCGGTGCCGTAGGGCTGCGCGCCGAACGACGTGCGGGCGTGCTCCCACTGCACAGAGTCCCGCTCGACGAGGTGGAACGCGACGCCGTAGCCGACGCAGTGCCAGCCGTAGCGGCCGGCGCGGTCCAGCACGTGCATCTCGTTGAAGGCGGTCAGCGGGCGCAGCTCCCAGCGCTCGGGCGCTGCATCGTCGACCGGGGCGTCGCTGATCGCGTCGGCCGTGGCGACCGGCCCGCCGTGCCGCTGCTGGGCCGCCTGCCGGGACGTGCCCAGCACGGCGCCGATCTGCTCCCACGTGCAGCCGGCCCCCCGGGCGGCGTCCACCGCGGCCTGCAGCAGCCGGTCAGACTCGTTCCGCGCGTCGCGCGCGAGCGCGACGAGGTCGAGGAACGCCGCGGGGTCCGACTCCAGGCGGCCGGCGAGCGTGGGGTCGGCGGCGTCGAGGGCGGCGGCGAGGTGGTCGCGCAGGGAACGAGGGGCGTCGGTCGTCATGCGTCAATCCTGGCTTGACGCTGGAGGCTTCGTCAAGCCTGGATTGACGCGCTCCTCACGGTGGGTCGATCAGGACCCAGCCGCGTCCCCCGCCGCCGCGTCCAGCGCGGCCGCGTCCAGCGCCGCTCGTCGGGCGATGTCGGACCGATGCTGCGAGCCGTCGAGGACGACCCGCGCCACGCCCGCGTACGCCGCGTCGCGGGCCGCCGTGAGGTCAGTGCCGGTGCCGACCACGGAGAGCACCCGCCCGCCGGCGGACACCAGTCGGCCGCCGTCCAGGGCCGTGCCGGCGTGCAGCACGTGCACGTCCGGCAGGGCATCGGCCTCGTCCAGCCCGGTGATCGGGTCACCGGAGCGCGCCGAGACCGGGTACCCGTGCGCGGCCACCACCACGGTCACCGCGGCGTCGTCGCGCCACACCAGCTGCGGCAGCGCACCCAGGGTGCCGGTCGCGGCGGCGAGCAGCACGCCGGCCAACGGCGTGGCCAGCCGGGCCAGCACCACCTGCGTCTCGGGGTCGCCGAACCGCGCGTTGAACTCCACCACGCGCAGCCCGCGCGAGGTCAGCGCCAACCCGCAGTACAGGACCCCGGCGAACGGGGTGCCGCGCCGCGCCATCTCGGCGATCGTCGGGCGGGCCACCACCTCGAGCACCTCGTCGACCAGGCCGGGCGGTGCCCACGGCAGCGGCGAGTAGGCACCCATGCCGCCGGTGTTCGGACCGGCGTCGTCGTCGAGCGCGCGCTTGAAGTCCTGCGCCGGCACCAGCGGCACCACCTCGGTGCCGTCGGACAGCACGAACAGCGACACCTCGGGCCCGTCGAGGTACTCCTCGATCACCAGCCGCCCGCCGGGCTTGGCCAGGCAGAGCGCCGCGTGCGCCAGCGCGGCGTCCCGGTCGGTGGTGACGACGACGCCCTTGCCGGCGGCCAGACCGTCGTCCTTGACCACGTACGGGGCGCCGAGCGCGTCCAGCGCGGCCGCGGCCTCGTCGAGGGTGGAGGCCACCAGGGCCGCGGCGGTCGGCACGCCCGCGGCGGCCATCACCTCCTTGGCGAACGCCTTCGAGCCCTCCAGCTGCGCCGCGGCGCCCGACGGCCCGAAGGCCGCGATCCCCGCGGCGCGCACCGCGTCCGCCACCCCGGCAACCAAGGGCGCCTCCGGCCCGACGACGACGAGGTCCACACCGAGCTCGCTCGCCAGCGCGGCCACCGCCGCACCGTCCAGCGGGTCGACCTCGTGCAGCGTGGCCAGCGCCCCGATGCCGGGGTTGCCCGGAGCGGCATGCAGCGCCGTCACCGCCGGGTCCAGCGACAGTGCGCGGACGAGGGCGTGCTCACGGGCACCGGTGCCGACGACAAGGATCTCCACGGCCGCCGAGCCTACCGAGCCACCACGTCGGGCGGCGGGCCCGTCCGCCGGCGCGACGAGCGACGGAGCGGCGGAGCCGCCGACCGGAGCGCAGCGCGTCAAGGCGGGCGACGCCCGAGGGCGTCGTCCGACAGCGCAAGCCCGGTCGGAGGCTCCGCCGCAGCCCCCGCCGCGGCCCATGTTCCACGCCCGTGTCAGGCCCGGGGACCACACTGGGCCAGTGAGCGCACCGCCCGCCCCCGGTTACGTCGTCCCGACCCTGCGCGCGCCGCGCCGCGTGATCGGGGCCCGCCAGTTCGACTTCGACCGCCAGGTCGCGGTGATGGCGATCGTCAACCGCACCCCCGACTCGTTCTACGACGGCGGACGCACCTTCGCCCTGGACGCCGCCGTGGCAGCGGCCCTGCGTGCCGCCGACGAGGGCGCCGACTGGGTGGACATCGGTGGGGTGCCGTACGGCCGAGGCCCCGAGGTGGGTGTCGAGGAGGAGCTGGACCGGGTGCTCCCGGTGGTGCGCCGCGTCGCGGCCGCCAGCGACGTGGTGATCTCGGTCGACACGCATGTGGCCGAGGTGGCACGCGCCGTGATCGCCGCCGGGGCCGCCGTGATCAATGACAGCAGCGGCCTGTACGACCCGGAGATGGCCGCCGTGGTGGCCGACTCCGCCGCCACCCTGGTGCTGACCCACAGCGCCGCGCCGCCCCGCAGCGAGCCGTCCCGTCCGGAGTACGGGGACGTCGTCGCCGAGGTCGTCGCCTTCCTGCGGGCCCGGGTCGAGACGGCCCTGGCCGCCGGCGTCGGCCCGGAGCGGCTCGTCGTCGACCCCGGCCCCGACCTCAACAAGAACACCTACCACTCCCTGGAGCTGACCCGCCGGTTCGCCGAGGTGGCGGCGATCGGGCTGCCGACGCTCGCCGCGATCTCCAACAAGGACTTCGTCGGGGAGACCCTGGACCGGCCCAAGAGCGAACGGCTGGCCGGCTCCCTGGCCGCCATGGTGTTCGCGATCAGCCAGGGTGCGCGGGTGGTGCGGGTGCACGAGGTGGCGCCGAGCGTCGACGCGGTCCGCATGACGGAGGCGATCCTGGGCCTGCGCCCGCCCGCCTACGCCGTGCACAACCTGGGTTGACGCGCCCTACCGCTGCGCGTCCCCCGCGAAGTGGAACGAGGCCCCCGCCGCCTCGGTGCGGTGCGGCCAGCGCTGCGTGACCACCTTGCCGCGGGTGTAGAACCGCACGCCCTCCGGCCCGTACACGTGGCTCTCGCCGAACAGCGAGTCCTTCCAGCCGCCGAAGGAGTGCCACGCCACCGGCACCGGGATCGGCACGTTGACGCCGACCATGCCCACCTGCACCCGGCGGGCGAAGGTCCGGGCCGCCTCCCCCGACGAGGTGAACACCGCCGTGCCGTTCCCGTAGGGGTTGGCGTTGACCACCGCGATCGCCTCGTCGAGCCCCGACACCCGGACCACGGCGAGCACCGGCCCGAACACCTCCTGCCGGTACACGTCCTGGTCGGGCCGCACGTGGTCGACGATCGTCGGCCCGACGAAGAAGCCGTCCTCGCAGCCAGGCACGACGACCCCGCGCCCGTCCACGACGAGCGTCGCGCCCTGCTCGGCCGCGGTGGCCACGATGCCCTCGATCCGCGCCTTGGCCGCGGCCGTGATCACCGGACCCATCTCGGCGCCGGCCGCGTCGCCGCGGTCCACCCGCACCGCCCGCGCGCGGGCGGCCAGCCGGGCGACGAGCTCGTCGGCGACCTCGTCCACCACCACCGCCACGGACAGCGCCATGCACCGCTCCCCGGCGGCGCCGAACGCGGCCGCGGTGAGGTGCTCCGCCGCGTCGTCCAGGTCGGCGTCGGCCAGCACCACGCCGTGGTTCTTCGCCCCGCCGAGCGCCTGCACCCGCTTGCCCGCCGCCGACGCGGTGCCGTGCACGTGCCGCGCGACCGGGGTCGAGCCGACGAAGGACACCGCCGCCACGTCCGGGTGCGTCAGCAGCGCGTCCACCACCTCGCGGTCGCCCTGCACCACGGAGAACACGCCGTCCGGCAACCCGGCCTGCGCCCACAGCCGCGCCAGCAGCAACGACGCGGACGGGTCGCGCTCGGACGGCTTGAGGATGAAGGCGTTCCCGGTGGCGATCGCCACCGGGCTCATCCACAGCGGCACCATCACCGGGAAGTTGAACGGCGTGATGCCGGCCACCACCCCGAGCGGCTCCCGCGAGGTGAACACGTCCACCCCGGTGGCCGCCTGGGGTGAGAAGGCGCCGGCGGACTGCGACGGCACACCGCACGCGAACTCCACCACCTCCAGGCCGCGCGCCACCTCGCCGCGGGCGTCCGGCACGGTCTTGCCGTGCTCGCGGCTCACCAGGCGGGCCAGCTCGTCGGCCGCCGCGACCAGCAGCTCGCGGAACCGGAACAGCACGCCCGCGCGGCGCGCCACGGACGCCTCACCCCACGGCCCGGCGGCGGCGAGCGCTGCCGCGACGGCGGTGTCCACGTCGGCCGCCGTGCCCAGACCCACCTGCGCGATCACCGCGCCGGACGCCGGGTCGAAGACCGGGGAGGTACGCCCGCCCGTCGGCTCCGCCGGCCTGCCGTCGATCCAGTGCGTGATGAGCGTCATCGCGTCCCCTCGGTGCCGTGCCCTCGACCGCCGACGGCTGGTCGCCACCACGGTATCGGTGCATCGACTCCCTCGTTAGCCAAGGTATCCGTCGCCACCATCCCGGTTGGGTGACGAATCCGGCGGGGCGGTGGGTGCGGCAGTCGGGGGTGCGTCGACGAGGGGGGTAGGCGGGAGGGGCGGGGCGGTGTGGTCGGATGGGGGCATCAGCTGCCTGCCCCCGCCAGCACTCGTCGAAGGCTCCGATGGATCCGTTGCTCACTCGCCTCTTCCCGATCGACCCGGGGCTCGTCCTGCTCAACCACGCGTCCTTCGGGGTGCCGACCCTGGCCGCCCTCGACCGCCTGGACGCCGAGCACCGCCGGCTCGAGCTCGACGCCGCGGGCCGGCTCATGGCCGCTCTGCCCGACGAGCTGGCGCCCGTGCGCGAAGTCGTCGCCGCCCTGGTGGGCGCCGAGGTCGCCCAGGTGGCGATGGTGTCCAGCTCAACCGAGGCGTCGGCCGCGCTCGCGACCTCGCTGCCGCTGGCGCCCGGCGAGACCGTTGCCCTGCTCGACGGGGAGTACGAGTCGGTGCTGCGGGCGTGGCAGGTGCGCACCGAGCGGTCCGGCGCGCACCTCGCGGTGCTGCCGCTGCCGGTCCCGGCCACCGCCGCGTCGATCCTCGACGCGCTCGCCGGCGCACCGGCGGGCACCCGCTACCTCGTCGTGAGCGCCATCACCTCCTCGACCGCGCTGCGCCTGCCGGTGCCCCAGGTCGTGGAGCTCGCCCGCGAGCGCGGCATGCGGGTGGTGCTGGACGCCGCGCACGTCGTCGGTCACGAAGGGCTCGACCTGGCGACCGCCGGGGTCGCGGCGGCGTTCGGCTCGCTGCACAAGTGGTTGCCGGTGCCCCGGTCGGTCGGCTTCCTGTGGGTGGCGCCGGACCTCACCGATCAGGTCCACCCGGCCGCCGTCGCCGTGCGGTACGACGACCCCTACCCCGACCGCTTCGCCTGGCGCGGCACGTGGGACCCCGCCGCGACCCTCGGCCTGCCCGCCGCGGTCACCGAGTGGTCGGCCTGGCAGGCCGCCGGCCTGTTCGACGAGGCCCGCGCCGTCGCCGACCTCGCCGACGAGGTGCTCATCGGCTGCGGCTGGACGCCCACCGGCTCGCCGGACCTGCGCCCGTGGCGGCTCCGCGGCTTCGTGGTGCCGGGCCCACCCGACACCCTGCGCGCGGTGGCCGACGCGGCCCAGGTGCGGCTGTGGACCGGCACCGCGCCGGACGGCCGGACCCTGGCGCGCGTGGCCACCCACATCTGGTCCGACGGCGACGACGTCGCGCGCCTGGCCGAGGTCGCCCGCGCGGCGGCGCGCTGAGCGATGGCGCCGGAGGAGGAGGCGCCTACCGCCCGCCGGCCACTGCGGGCCGGGGGTCGAACCACGCCGACGGCGCCGCGACCAGCTCGCGCAGCACCGAGAGCGCGCCACCCGTCATCGCGGGGAACTGCGGCGCCCGGGACCGGCTGACCACCAGCGGCGACCACGGCGCGAAGATCACCAGCTCGTCGAGCGCCCGCTGCACCTCGTCGTGCACGTGCTCGAACAGCGGCCCGAACACGCCGCCGAGCACCACCTCGGACACGTCGACGGTGTTGACCACCCCGGCCAGCGCCACGCCCAGCGCACGACCGGCGCGGGTGACCGCGAGGCGCGCGCGGTCGTCGCCCAGCTCGACGGCCGCCACCAGGTCGTGCACGGGGCTCATCGACGGCAGCCCGGCGCTGCGCAGCATGGCGTCCTGGCCGGCGCGGGCCTCGAGCGTGCCGCGCCGCGGTCCGCCGGGGGTCGACGGGTCCACGACGACGTGCCCGATCTCACCGCTCCACCCGTGCAGGCCGGGGAAGATGTCGCCGTCGAGCACGATCGCGCCACCGATGCCGACCTCACCCGAGACGTAGACGAAGCTCGGCCGCTGCTCGCCGCGGCGGGCGTGCGCCTCGGCCCGGGCGGCGAGGTTCGCCTCGTTGGCGAGCCGCGGCGGCAGCTCGGCCAGCTCGGGACGCCGGGTGAACAGGGCGACCACGTCCACATCGCGCCAGCCCAGGTTCGGCGCCACCCGCAGCGGCCCGGTCACCCGGTCCACCAGCCCGGGCAGCGCCAGCGCCGTGCCGACCACCTGCACACCGCCGGCCCGCAGCCGCGCGACGGCCGACACGGCCAGGTCGCCCAGCCGGTCCAGCACCCGCGCCGGGTCCTGTCCCCGCAGGTCGTCCGCCTCGACACGCTCGACGAGCACCCGGCCGGACAGGTCGACGGCCCGCAGCCCCAGGTAGCCGACGTTGACCTCCATGCCGATGCCGGCGAAGGTGCCGGAGGCCGGGGCGAGCGGCACGGCCGGCCGGCCGGCCCGCCGGGTCGGCAGCGGCAGCAGCTCGCGGATCATCCCGGCGCGCACCAGCTGCTCGACCAGGGGCGTCACCGACGGCCGCGCCAACCCGGTGCCGGCCGCCAGCTGAGCACGGGACGGCGGGGTCGGCGCGTCGACGACGTACGCCAACGCGACGGAGAGGTTGTGCTCCCGCAGGTGCTCCTGACGCGCGACGCCGGACGGCGCCGAGCGACCTCCTGCCCGGGCCTCACCCCAAGGGTCGTCGGGCTGCTGCACGACTTGACCCTATCGCGTCGCGGGCATAAGTTCCTAGCGGGAACTAATCAGTCACCCGCACTCGACGAGGAGCAGACCATGGTGCGCAAGCCCACCCCCGACGACCATTTCTCCTTCGGTCTCTGGACCATCGGCTGGTCCGCCCAGGACCAGTTCGGCAGCGCCACGCGCCCGTGGCTCGACCCCGTGGAGTCGGTGCACCGGCTCGCCGCGCTCGGCGCCTCCCACGTGACCTTCCACGACGACGACGTCGTGCCGTTCGGCTCGTCCGACGCCGACCGCGACGCGATCCTCGAGCGGTTCAAGGGCGCGCTCGTCGAGACCGGCATCACGGTGGAGATGGTCACCACCAACACGTTCAGCCACCCGATCTTCAAGGACGGGGCGTTCACCGCCAACGACCGCCGCGTGCGCCGCTACGCGCTGCGCAAGATCCTGCGCAACGTCGACCTCGCCGCCTCCATGGGCGCGTCGACCTTCGTCATGTGGGGCGGCCGCGAGGGCGCCGAGTACGACAGCGCCAAGGACCTGTTCGCCGCGCACCAGCGCTACGCCGAGGGCATCGACACCGTCGCCTCCTACATCAAGGAGAAGGGCTACGGCCTGCGCATCGCGCTGGAGCCGAAGCCGAACGAGCCCCGCGGCGACATCATCCTGCCGACCGTCGGCCACGCCCTCGGCTTCATCGCCCAGCTGGAGCACGGCGACATCGTCGGGCTCAACCCGGAGACCGGGCACGAGCAGATGGCCGGCCTGAACTACACCGGTGGCCTGGCGCAGGCGCTGTGGTCGGGCAAGCTCTTCCACATCGACCTCAACGGCCAGAAGTCCATCAAGTACGACCAGGACCTCGTCTTCGGCCACGGCGACCTGTTCTCCGCGTTCGGCACCGTCGACCTGCTGGAGAACGGCTTCCCGTCCGGCGGCCCCCGGTACGACGGCCCGCGGCACTTCGACTACAAGCCGTCGCGCACCGAGGACATGAAGGGCGTCTGGGACTCCGCCGAGGCCAACATGACCACCTACCTGCTGCTCAAGGAGCGGGCGCTCGCGTTCCGCGCCGACCCCGAGGTGCAGGCGGCGCTCGAGGAGGCCGGCGTGCTCGACCTCGCGACGCCGACCCTGGCCGAGGGCGAGAGCCTGGCCACGTTCCTCGCCGACCGGTCCGCGTACGAGGACCTGGACATCGACACCGTCGCCGCGCGTGGCTTCGGCTTCGTCCGCCTCAACCAGCTGGCCCTCGAGCACGCCCTCGGCGCGCGCTGACCGGCACCGCTCACCCCTTTCCCGCGGCGCCCGGGCGGGCGCGCTCCTCCTCGCGTCCCGCCCGGGCGCCGCGGGATTCACTCTCTTCTCGAGAACGGAGCGGGCGATGACGCTCGTCGCAGGTGTGGACTCGTCCACGCAGTCGTGCAAGGTCGTGGTGCGGGACGCCGAGACCGGGGCCCTGGTGCGGTCCGGCCGCGCCACCCACCCGGACGGGACCTCCGTGGACCCCCAGCACTGGTGGGACGCGCTGCAGGTGGCGCTGGCGCAGGCCGGCGGTCTCGACGACGTCTCGGCCGTGGCCGTCGGCGGTCAGCAGCACGGCATGGTGGCGCTGGACGCGAACGGGGCGGTGGTCCGCGACGCCCTGCTGTGGAACGACACCCGGTCCGCCGACGCCGCCCGCGACCTCATCGCCGAGCTCGGCGGGGGCGACGAGGCGGCCGGTGCCGCCGCGTGGGCGCACGCGGTCGGCTCCGTGCCCGTCGCCTCGCTCACCGTCACCAAGCTGCGCTGGCTGCGCGACGCCGAACCGGCCAACGCCGCCCGGGTGGCCGCCGTCGCGCTCCCGCACGACTGGCTGACCTGGCGGCTGGCCGGTGGCCCGGAGGCCGGCCTCGACGCGCTGGTCACCGACCGGTCCGACGTGTCCGGCACGGGGTACTGGTCGCCGTTCGACGAGGCCTACCGCACCGACCTGCTGCAGCTGGCCCTCGGCTCGCAGCCCGTGCTGTCGCGCGTGCTCGGACCGGCCCAGCGGGCGGGCGTCGTCGCCGGCACGCGGATCCCGCTCGGCCCCGGCGCCGGCGACAACGCCGCAGCGGCGCTGGCTCTGGGCCTCGGCCCCGGCGACGTGTCGGTGTCCATCGGGACGTCCGGAGTGGTGGCCGCGGTGTCCAGCACCCCGGTCGCCGACCCGAGCGGCCTGGTGACCGGCTTCGCCGACGCCACCGGCAACTACCTGCCGCTGGCCTGCACCCTCAACGCGTCCCGGATCCTCGACTGGGCGTGCCGGCTGCTGTCGGTGGACTACGACCGGCTGTCCGAGCTGGCGCTCGCCGCGCCCGCCGGCGCCGACGGCCTCGTCCTCGTCCCGTACTTCGAGGGCGAGCGCACGCCGAACAAGCCGAACGCCACCGCGTCGCTGCACGGCATGCGGCTGGGCAACACCACGCCG
>Ga0302291_10000379_pt1 | contig 12958 bp, 10 predicted proteins | sample III_Fen_N1_4_FD_194548 | JGI IMG/M metagenome (GOLD analysis project Ga0302291, IMG submission 194548) | Peat permafrost microbial communities from Stordalen Mire near Abisko, Sweden - III_Fen_N1_4 | ecosystem: Environmental > Terrestrial > Soil > Wetlands > Permafrost | place: Sweden: Abisko... | reverse complement strand
ATGATGCCGAGCCCGTACGACAGGTACACCAGGCGGTCGAGCAGCCCGTCGACCAGGAAGAACAGCTGACGCAGGCCGAGCAGCGAGAAGGCATTCGCCGTGAACACCAGGTACGTCTGCTGGGTCAGGCCGAAGATCGCGGGGATCGAGTCGACCGCGAAGATCACGTCCGCCGTCCCGATCGCCACCATGACGACGAGCATCGGGGTGATGTACCGCACCCCCTCGCGGCGCACGACGATCGCATCACCCACGTAGTCGTCGGTGGTCCGGAACAGCCGCCTGGTCAGCCGCAGCGCGGCGTTCTCGGAGAACTCCTCCTCGCTGTGCGACGAACGCACCTGCGCCCAGGCCGTGTAGATGAGGAACGCCCCGAACACGTAGAAGATCCAGCTGACGTTCTCGATCAGCGCCGCGCCCAGGAAGATGAACACCGTCCTCAGCGCCAGCGCCACAGTGATGCCGACGAGCAGCACCTTCTGCTGGTACGCGCGGGGGACGGCGAAGCTCGCCATGATGAGCACGAAGACGAAGAGGTTGTCGATCGACAAGCTCTTCTCCGTCAGGTACCCGGCGAAGTACTCGCCACCGAACGGGGGACCCCACACCACCCAGACCAGCCCGCCGAACAGCACGGCGATACCGACGTAGCCCACGGACCACCACGTCGACTCGCGCAGCGTCGGCGCGTGGGGCGAACGCACGTGGCCGACATAGTCGATGGCGATCATGACGAGGATGGCGGCGACCGTGAGGCCCCACGCCCAGCCTGGGACGTCCATACAGATGACCCCTCCGGTGTCGACGACAAGTGATCGGAGGTCTTCTCTGCCCTCACGCTGCCTGTGGCCGCGCGGGACCGACGACACCGGGCCGACGCCGTTGGCGGCCGTGATGACGATGACGCCGTGGGGAGTACTCCCCTCCGTCGGCCAGTGTAGGTGACGACCGGCTGGGCGGCGCAGACCGTCCTCAGCCCTCGTCGCGCTCGACGAGCATGCACGCCGCGCCGCACGCGACCGCGGCGCTCGGCCACTCCACCCGGCTCAGCCCGCGGCTGCCGGCGGCGGCGCTCTCCCGACCCCCGCGGGCCACCCGTGCCTCCTACGCCCGTACAGCTCTACGCCTGTACGCCCAGATGGCGTCCCAGCGACGTACGCACTACGCGGCAGCCGGGCAGCCGTCCGCCTTCGGGCGCCTCTGTCGGCCTGGTTGAAGCCCCAGAGACGTACCGAAGCCCACCTGCGTCGCGCGCCTGTACGCCCAGATGACGTCCCAGCGACGTACGAACCCGACAGCGGTTGGCCGCCTCTGCGCCGCCACGGCGGCATCGTCGAAGCGCACCGGCCAATCGTCGGGGGCGCTGTGAGGTGCGCGGCGACGTGGGTGCGGACACCTGGTAGGGCGGCGGGCGCGGGAAAGTGGTGGCAAGGAGCTGGCACAGTGCACGCCGGGCGCGCCGCGAGCGGGACCGACCGGAGTCAGTCGGTGGCCGCCCGCATGGCGCGCAGCTCGCGCTTGAGGCCGGAGATCTCGTCGCGCAGCCGTGCGGCCAGCTCGAACTGGAGCTCGCCCGCGGCAGCGTGCATCTGGTCCGTGAGCTCCTGGATGAGGCCGGTCAGCTCCCCCGCAGCGGCGCCGGCCAGCCTGCTGCGGTCGTCGTGCGGGGCACGCCGCGACCCGAACCCCGGCACCGGCGCCTTCCCCCGGCTGGACTGGCGCCCGCCCCCGCCGAGCAGCTCGGCGGTGTCCGCGTCCTCGCGCGCCAGCAGGTCCGTGATGTCGTTGATCTTCTTGCGCAGCGGGGTGGGGTCGATCCCGTGCTCGAGGTTGTACGCCACCTGCTTCGCGCGGCGGCGGGTGGTCTCGTCGATCGCCATCGCCATGCCCGCCGTGATGCGGTCCGCGTACATGTGCACCTCGCCGGACACGTTGCGCGCCGCGCGTCCGATCGTCTGGATCAGCGAGGTGCCCGACCGCAGGAAGCCTTCCTTGTCCGCGTCGAGGATGGCGACGAGCGACACCTCCGGCAGGTCGAGCCCCTCGCGCAGCAGGTTGATGCCCACCAGCACGTCGAACTCGCCCAGCCGCAGCTCGCGCAGCAGCTCCACCCGGCGCAACGTGTCCACCTCCGAGTGCAGGTACCGCACCCGGACACCCTTCTCCAGCAGGTAGTCCGTCAGGTCCTCGGACATCTTCTTCGTGAGCGTGGTCACCAGGACGCGCTCGTCGCGTTCGACGCGGTCGTGGATCTCCCCCAGCAGGTCGTCGATCTGCCCGTGGGTCGGCTTGACCACCACCTGCGGGTCGACGAGCCCGGTCGGCCGGATGATCTGCTCGACGACGCCGTCCGCCATCGACAGCTCGTAGCTGCCCGGCGTCGCGGACAGGTAGACCGTCTGCCCGATGCGGTCGACGAACTCGTCCCACCGCAGCGGCCTGTTGTCCACCGCGCTCGGCAGCCGGAAGCCGTGATCCACCAAGGCGCGCTTGCGCGACCGGTCGCCCTCGAACATGGCGCCGATCTGGGGCACCGTGACGTGCGACTCGTCGATCACCAGGAGGAAGTCCTCCGGGAAGTAGTCGAGCAGGGTGTTGGGCGCGGACCCGGCCGAGCGGCCGTCGATGTGCCGGGAGTAGTTCTCGATCCCCGAGCACGAGCCGATCTGGCGCATCATCTCGATGTCGTAGGTGGTGCGCATGCGCAGCCGTTGGGCCTCGAGCAGCTTGCCCTGACGCTCGAACTCCGCCAGTCGCTCCTCGAGCTCGGACTCGATCCCGGTGATCGCGCGCTCCATCCGCTCCGGTCCGGCCACGTAGTGCGTCGCGGGGAACACATACACCTGCTGCTCGGCCCGCAGCACGTCGCCGGTGAGCGGGTGCAGCGTGGCGATCTGCTCGATCTCGTCGCCGAAGAACTCGATCCGCACGGCGAGCTCTTCGTACACCGGAATGATCTCCACGGTGTCGCCGCGCACCCGGAACGTGCCGCGGGTGAACGACATGTCGTTGCGCGTGTACTGCATGGCGACGAACCGGCGCAGCAGCTGATCACGGTCCACCTGGTCGCCGACGTGGAGCGAGACCATCCGGTCGACGTACTCCTGAGGAGTGCCCAGGCCGTAGATGCAGCTCACCGAGGCGACCACGACCACGTCCCGCCGGGTGAGCAGCGAGCTCGTGGCCGAGTGCCGCAGCCGCTCCACCTCGTCGTTGATCGACGAGTCCTTCTCGATGTAGGTGTCCGTCTGCGCGATGTACGCCTCGGGCTGGTAGTAGTCGTAGTACGAGACGAAGTACTCGATCGCGTTGTTCGGCAGCAGGTCGCGGAACTCCGTGGCCAGCTGCGCCGCGAGGGTCTTGTTGGGGGCCATCACGAGCGTCGGCCGCTGCACCTGCTCGATCAGCCAGGCCGTCGTGGCCGACTTGCCGGTGCCGGTGGCGCCCAGCAGGACGATGTCCTTCTCCCCCGCGCGCACCCGGCGCGCGAGGTCCGCGATGGCCGCGGGCTGGTCACCACTCGGGCGGTAGTCGGAGATCACCTCGAACGGCGCGACGGTCCGCTGCAGGTCGGTGACGGGTCGCATGCCCACCACGGTACGACCAGGCTCCGACATGCCGCCGGTCGCGGTCGCCACAGGGCGCCCGGCCGGTCACGTCCCCGTGGTGCCGGTCACTTCCCGCTGGTGAAGGACACCGAGGCGTGCCGGTCCTCGGCGACCACCGCGGCGCTCAGGCACTCCAGGTACGACTCGTACGCCGCGTAGCCGGCGATCTTGCGGTTGGCCACCGACGTGAGTGCGCCGAAGCCGCCCTCCTTCACTGCGAAGGTGTCGATCGTGCTGCGCACCACGACCCGGCCGGGCACGCGCTCGACCTCGACGTGGAACCGCATGACCTCCTCGCCGTCGGACCGCACGAGGTCACGCACGCGCAGGTCGACCCGGGACGCCGAACGTTCACGGACCGAGACCCAGCCCTTGCCGTCCTTCACCGCGTGGCTCGCCGCCACCGCCAGCTCGAGCATGCGGACGATGGTCAGGGAGTCGGACTGGATGGAGACCGACGCCTTGGACTGCCACGGCCGCGCCGCCCAGCCTCTCGTGCCCACCGACGACACGGCCACCGCCCTTCATCGCGCGGTCCAGGGGCGCACCCCGTCGGACGCCACAACACCCGGCAGGCCGGGCGGAGGGCCCAGCGGACCCTTGTCCGAGGAATCGGCATCGCGCGCCTCAAGATCGCGCGCCATGGGCGTGCATTCACCCGAACGGAGCAGCGCATGCCCGGTATGCCCAGCCCCGCGGGATGTCGGACGACGGCCGACCCGTGAGCCGGCGGTCCGTCGGCCGGGTCAGTCCCCCTCGGCCGCGAGCTCGGCGGCCCGCTCGACGGCCAGCCGCTCCCACAGCGCGTCGACCTCGCGCTCGAGGTTCGCCTCGGCGCCCGTACCGTCCAGCACGACATCGGCCGCGGCCTCGCGCGCCTCGTCGTCGGCCTGCGCGGCCACCCGCGCCCGAGCCTCGTCGGGGTCGAGGCCACGCAGCCGCACCAGCCGCTCCACCCGTTGCTCGGCGGGCGCGCGCACGACGACGACCAGGTCGAACGCCTCGGCCTGGCCGGTCTCCAGCAGCAGCGGGATCACGTGCACGACGACCGCTCCGGGATCGGCCACCGCCGCCGCGGCCTCACGCTCCGCCGCCACGCGGCGTACCTGCGGATGGACGATGCGCTCGAGGCGGCGTCGCTCGTCGGTGTCGACGAAGACGCGTGCCGCCAAGGCGGCGCGGTCAAGGCTGCCGTCGGGCCCGACGACCTCCGGCCCGAAGGCCTCCACCACCGCGTCGAAACCCGTGGTGCCGGGCGCGACCACGCGCCGGGCGAGCTCGTCCGCGTCGATCACGACGGCGCCGTGCGCCGCCAGCCGACGCGCCGCCACGGACTTGCCGGCTCCGATGCCACCCGTCAGACCGATGCGCTGCATGGCCTCATCGTGCCGTGCCGGGCCGCACCGTGCCGGACGAACGCGCGGGGCGGACCCCGCCGGACGCACCGCACCGGACAGGCCGACGGCCGGCCACCCGAAGGTGACCGGCCGTCGTCGTCACGTCCCGGCTCAGTTGCCGGTCAGCTTCTCCCGCAGCGCAGCCAGCGCCTCGTCGGAGGCCAGCGTGCCGGTGGCCTCCTCAGTCGTGGAGGAGTAGGAGGACGGTGCGGCCGACTCGCTGGTCGTGCTGCTGCTGCTGGTCGCCGCCTCGGCGTCCGCCACCTGGGCGGCGGTCACCTGCTTGCGGTGCGCCTCCCAGCGCTCGTGGGCGGCCGCGTACTGGGCCTCCCAGGCCTCGCGCTGGGTCTCGTAGCCCTCCAGCCACTCGCTGGTCGACGAGTCGAAGCCCTCGGGGTACTTGTAGTTGCCCTGGTCGTCGTACTCGGCCGCCATGCCGTACAGGGCCGGGTCGAAGTCGTCGCTCGCCGGGTCGAAGCCCTCGTTCGCCTGCTTGAGCGACAGCGAGATGCGGCGGCGCTCCAGGTCGATGTCGATGACCTTGACGAACACGTCGTCGCCGACCTGGACCACCTGCTCGGGGATCTCCACGTGACGCACGGCCAGCTCGGAGATGTGCACCAGACCCTCGATGCCGTCCTCTACCCGCACGAACGCGCCGAACGGCACCAGCTTGGTGACCTTGCCGGGGACGACCTGGCCGATGGCGTGCGTCCGGGCGAAGGCCTGCCACGGGTCCTCCTGCGTCGCCTTGAGCGACAGGGAGACGCGCTCGCGGTCGAAGTCGACGTCGAGCACCTCGACCGTGACCTCCTGGCCGACCTCGACGACCTCGGACGGGTGGTCGATGTGCTTCCAGGACAGCTCCGACACGTGCACGAGCCCGTCCACGCCGCCCAGGTCGACGAAGGCGCCGAAGTTGACGATCGAGGACACCACACCGGGCCGGACCTGGCCCTTCTGCAGGGTCTGCAGGAAGGTCGAGCGAACCTCGGACTGGGTCTGCTCGAGCCATGCCCGACGGGACAGGACCACGTTGTTGCGGTTCTTGTCCAGCTCGATGATCTTCGCCTCGATCTCCTTGCCGACGTACGGCTGGAGGTCGCGCACCCGACGCATCTCGACGAGGGATGCCGGCAGGAAGCCGCGCAGCCCGATGTCGAGGATCAGGCCGCCCTTGACCACCTCGATGACGGTGCCGACGACGACGCCGTCCTCCTCCTTGATCCGCTCGATCGTGCCCCACGCGCGCTCGTACTGCGCGCGCTTCTTGGACAGGATCAGCCGACCCTCCTTGTCCTCCTTCTGGAGGACAAGGGCCTCGATCTCGTCACCGACCTTCACGACCTCGCCGGGGTCCACGTCGTGCTTGATGGACAGCTCGCGGGAGGGGATGACGCCCTCGGTCTTGTACCCGATGTCGAGCAGGACCTCGTCGCGGTCGACCTTGACGATGGTGCCGGAGACGATGTCGCCGTCGTTGAAGTACTTGATGGTCGCGTCGATCGCGGCCATGAAGTCGTCGGCCGTACCGATGTCGTTGACAGCAACCTGCTGGACGATCGGCTTCGAGGGGGTGGAGATGCTCATGTAGGGGTGGACTCCGTTGCGGACAGGGACTAGTGCGGACAGGGGTGAGTGGTGATGGGTGGAGAGACGACCGCTGCCGGTCCTGGTTGCCGTCGCTGACCCGTGAGGGCACGACAGGTCGCAGGACGCGCGGCGCCGCAGATCACCATACCGGCTCGGCGTGGCACCGGCCAAGCCGGCCGTCCTCGGGCCAGCACCGCTCAGACCGGTCCCGCTCAGGCCAGCTGGCGGGCCACGTCCAGCAGGTCCTGGGGGACGTGCTTCACCTTGCCGGCCACCTCGGCGATGTCGAGGAGCTCCACGCGCTGCCCCTGCAGCGCCGTCATGACGTTCGACCGGCCCGCGGTCACCGCGTCGATCGCCGCCACGCCGAAGCGCGAGGCGAGGATCCGGTCGGCCGGGGTGGGGATGCCGCCGCGCTGCACGTGGCCCAGCACCGTCACACGGGTGTCGAACCCGGTGCGGTTCTCGATCTCCACCTTGAGCCGTTCACCGATCGCCCCGGCGACGATCTCGCCGAACTTGCCGACCTCGGTCTCGTAGTGCATCGCGGTGCCCTCCGCGGGGACAGCGCCCTCCGCGACGACGACGATGGAGAAGCTGGCGTGCGCGCGGTGCCGGTGCTTGAGGTAGCGCACCGCCTTCTCGATGTCGAACGGTTCCTCCGGCGTGAGCACCACCTCGGCGCCACCGGCGATGCCGCTGGTCACCGCGATCCAGCCGGCGTGGCGGCCCATCACCTCGACGATCATCACGCGGTTGTGGCTCTCGGCCGTCGTGTGGATCCGGTCGATCGCCTCGGTGGCGGTGGTCACCGCGGTGTCGAAGCCTACGGAGAAGTCGGTGCCCCACACGTCGTTGTCGATCGTCTTGGGGATGCCCACCACGCGGACGCCGGCCTTGGCGACCTCGCTGGCGGCGTGCAACGTGCCGTCGCCGCCGATGCAGATCAGCGCGTCGATCCGTTCCGCCTCGAGCGTGGTGAGCACGGCCTCCATGCCGCCCTCGTTGCGGTGCGGGTGGTAGCGCGCGGTGCCGAGCAGCGTGCCGCCCGTCGCCAGCGAGTTACGGATCTGGTCGCGGCCCAGGGGCTGCACGTCGCCGTCGGCGACGCCCTTCCACCCGTTGCGGAAGCCGATGATCGAGTGACCGTGCTCACCCTCGCCCCGCTTGACGACCGCTCGGATCGCGGCGTTGAGGCCCGGCACGTCGCCGCCACCGGTCAGCACTCCGACTCGCACCTGGCGCTCCTTCGTCCCGACGTCGACCGTCCGGCCGAGCGGCACCAGCCTAACCAGCCCGTCCGCCTCTCCCCAGATGTGCCGACCGGCCGCCGCCGAACCGGGCCAAGATGGTGCCCGTGAGCTCGACGCCCTCCGACCCCCCACCGCCGACCGAGCACGCGGGGTTCCGGCCCGTCCCCGACGAGGCCGGTGGCACCGCGGCGCGGGGCTGGTGGGACGCCCACGCCGAGGAGTACCTGGCGGAGCACGGCGACGTGCTCGGGAGGGCCGACTTCGTCTGGTGCCCGGAGGGCCTCACCGAGGACGAGGCGCACCTGCTCGGCGACCTCGACGGCGACCTGCGCCACGCCCGGGTGCTCGAGGTCGGCGCGGGCGCGGCCCAGTGCTCACGCTGGCTGACCGCCCACGGCGTGCGGGCAGTGGCGACCGACGTGTCGGCAGGGATGCTCCGCGCCGGCGACGCCTACGACTCCGTGACCGGGGTCCGCACCGCTCGCGTGCAGGCGGACGCCCGTGCGCTGCCGTTCGACGACGGGACCTTCGACCTCGTCTTCACCGCGTTCGGCGTGATCCCCTTCGTCCCCGACGCCGCCCGGGTGCACGCCGAGGTGCTCCGGGTGCTGCGTCCGGGTGGCCGCTGGGTGTTCGCCACCACCCACCCGCTGCGGTGGGCCTTCCCGGACGACCCCGGCCCTGCCGGACTCACCGCGACCATCCCGTACTTCTCCCGGACGCCGTACGTCGAGTGGTCGTCGTCGGGACAGGTGCTCTACGCCGAGTACCACCGCACGCTCGCCGACCTCGTGGCCGAGGTGGTCGGCGCGGGTCTGGTGCTGGACGGGCTCGTCGAACCCGAGTGGCCGGAGGGACGGGACCTGACGTGGGGCGGCTGGGGGCCGGTGCGCGGCGCGTTGCTGCCCGGCACCCTCATCGTCCGGGCGCACCGCCCGGCCTGAGCCCGCCCCGACGTCCGGACGTCCACAGCGCCCCGGGTGCCCCCTGGCCCCGAGCCGCCGTGAGCACGGTCGTCAGTGGCCGGCCTCGTGCCAGCTGGACCCGGTGCCCACGCTGACGTCGAGCGGCACGGAGAGCGGGCCGTCGGGCAGGTGGTCGCCCGCGTGGCCCATCTCCGCGCGTACCACCGCCTCCACCTCGACCAGCTCGCCGGGTGCCACCTCGAGCACCAGCTCGTCGTGCACCTGGAGCAGCATCCGCGAGGCCAGACCACGCGCCCGCAGCTGGGCGTCGACCCCCAGCATCGCCAGCTTGATGAGGTCCGCCGCGCTGCCCTGGATCGGGGCGTTCAGCGCCATCCGCTCGGCCGTCTCGCGGCGCACGCGCTGGTCGTGGGTGAGATCGGGCAGGTAGCGGCGCCGACCGAGGACGGTCGCGGTGTAGCCGGTGGCGCGGGCGCGGTCGACGACGCCCGTGAGGTAGTCGCGCACCCCACCGAATCGCTCGAAGTAGTCGGTCATCAGCGCCGAGGCCTCCGACACGTCGATGCCCAGCTGCTGCGACAGACCGTACGACGACAGGCCGTACGCCAGGCCGTAGCTCATCGCCTTGATCTTCGACCGCATGGCCGGCGTCACGGCCTCGGGAGCGACGTCGAACACGTGCGACGCGACATAGCTGTGCAGGTCCTCCCCCGACCGGAAGGCCTCGATGAGGCCCTCGTCGCCGGACAGGTGGGCCATGATCCGCATCTCGATCTGCGAGTAGTCAGCGGTGAGCAGCGTCTCGTACCCGGGACCGACGACGAACGCCCGGCGGATCCGGCGGCCGGCCTCGGTGCGGATGGGGATGTTCTGGAGGTTCGGGTCGGCCGACGACAGCCGGCCGGTGGCGGCGATGGTCTGCTGGAACGTCGTGTGGATGCGGCCGTCCGGCGCCACCGAACGCAGCAGACCCTCGACGGTCTGACGCAGCCGGATCGCATCACGGTGCGCCAGCAGGTGCTCGAGGAACGGGTGCTGCGTCCGGGCGAACAGGTCCGTCAGGGCGGCGGCGTCCGTGGTGTAGCCGGTCTTGTTCTTCTTCGTCCTCGGCATCCCCAGCTGGTCGAACAGCACCTCCTGGAGCTGCTTCGGGGAGCCGAGGTTCACCTCGCGGCCGATGACGTCGAACGCCTCTGCCGCGGCACGTTGCACCTCGGCGCCGAAGTCCCGCTCGAGGACGGACAGGTAGTCGTCGTCGATCGCGATGCCGGTGTGCTCCATCCGGGCCAGCACCACCTGCAGCGGCAGCTCGACCTCGGCCAGCAGCGCGCCCGACCCACGGTCCGCCAGCGCCCCGGCCAGCACGTCGGCCAGGTCGCGCACGGTTGCCGCGCGCACCCCGGCCCGCCGGCCCTCGTCCACACCGTCGAGCTCGAGGTCGAACGCCCCTTGCCCGGCGGACGAGCCCTGCACCGCCGCCAGCTCGCGCTGCAGGTACGTGAGGGCCAGGTCGGCGAGGTCGTAGACGCGCCGGTCGGGCTGGCACAGGTAGGCGGCGAGCTCGGTGTCGAAGGCCACCCCGGCGAGCGGCAGGCCCCGGCCGGCCAGCGCGTGCCAGGCCTCCTTCGCGGCATGCAGGGCCTTCGGCTCGTCCGGGTCGGCCAGCCAGCGAGCCAGCGCGGCTTCGTCGGTCGGGACGATCTGCGCCAGGTCGAACGACACCGCCTCGCCCGCTTCGCCGGCCAGCGCGATGCCCCATGCGTCACCGGCAGCCGGCGCACCGCGCCCCCGCACGTCGACCCCCAGCAGCCGGCCCTGCCGTGCCGCCAACCACGCACCGAGACCGCCCGCGCCGACGGCGACCAGGTCGAGCGCGAAGGCCGCAGCCGTCGCCTGTTCACCATCGTCGGGAAGGAGCGCGAACAGCCGGTCGCGCAGCGCGCGGATCTCGAAGTCGTCGAGGACCTCCAGGACCTCCTGACGGTCCCACGGCCGCACCGCCAGGTCCTCGGGGCCCTCGGGCAGCTCAAGGTCGCGCACCAGCGCGTTGAGCTGCCGGTTGAGGCGCACCTGGTCGATGTTGGCCCGCAGCGACTCGCCCGCCTTGCCGGGCAGCGCCGCTGCGGCGTCCAGCACGCCGTCGAGGTCACCGTAGGCGGCGATCCACTTGGCGGCGGTCTTGGGCCCGACACCCGGCACGCCCGGCAGGTTGTCACTGGTCTCGCCGACGAGTGCCGCCAGGTCCGGGTAGCGCTCAGGCGCCAGGTCGTAGCGCTCGCGCACCGCCGCAGGGGTCATCCGCGCCAGGTCGGACACGCCACGGACGGGGTACAGCACGGTGATCCGCTCGTCGATGAGCTGGAACGCGTCCCGGTCGCCGGAGCAGATCAGCACGTCCATGCCGAGGTCACGCGCCTGGGACGCCAGTGTCGCCAGCACGTCGTCCGCCTCGAACCCCACCTTGGTCAGCACCGGCACGTGCATCGCGTGCAGCAGGCGCGTGATGCCGTCCACCTGACCGCGGAACAGCTCGGGCGTCGCGTCGCGGTTGGCCTTGTACCCCTCGTAGCGCTCCGAGCGGAACGTCGTGCGCCCGACGTCGAACGCCACGGCGACGTGGGTCGGCGCCTCGTCCCGCAGCAGGTTGGCGAGCATGGACGTGAATCCGTAGATCGCGTTGGTCGGCTGCCCCTTGGACGTGGCGAACTTCTCCGCGGGCAGCGCGAAGAAGGCCCGGTAGGCCATCGAGTGCCCGTCGACGAGCAGGAGGCGGGCTGGCTGTGTGGGGCTCACGGTGCCAACCTATCCACCATGTCCGACAACCCGACCCTGGCCGGCACGCTCATCGAGCGGATGGGCATCACCATCGACCGGGTCGATCCCGACGGCGCCGAGGGCACCATGCCCGTCGACGGCAACACCCAGCCGTACGGCCTGCTGCACGGTGGTGCGTCCGCCGTGCTCGCCGAGACCCTGGCCTCGCTCGCCGCCATGGCGCACGCAGGCCCTGGCCGCGTGGCCGTCGGCGTGGAGCTGTCGGCCAGCCATCACCGGTCGGTGCGCTCGGGCACGGTGCGCGGCGTCGCGCGCGCCGTCCACCTGGGGCGCAGCCTGGCGACCTACGACGTGGTCGTCGACGACGGTGCGGGTCGCCGCATCTGCACCGCGCGGTTGACCTGCATGCTCATCGACGAGCGCACCTGACGCAGGCCATCGGTCGGCTCCTCCAGCGCTGCTGCCCGGTCGAACCCCTCGCTGACCGCCCGCGCACGCCGGCGCCGGGCGATGAGTTCCTCGAGGGAGCGCACCCGCGCGATGCGCCCGGTGGGTTCGCCGAGCACGGTCGCGGGGTCCAGGGCCAGCCGGCGCTGCAGCGCAGCGGTCGTCACCACGCGGTGTGCCGCCGCCGGGGCGAACCCGATCCGCGCCAGGAACCGGTGCATGCCGCGGGCGCCCGGAAGCGGTGAGGCATAGACCTCGGTGGCGCCCGCCTCCTCCGCCAGGGTGGCCCCGGCGAGCAGCAGCGCATGCCCGAGGCCACGGCGGCGTGCCGACGCGCGCACGTACATCGCTTCGAGGTTGAGCGCCACCACGTCGGAGAACGGACCCGGTCCGACGATCCGCGCCAGCAGCAGGCCGGCCGGCTCGTCGTCCGCCGTCGCCACCAGCACGGTGCCCCCCAGCGCCCCCATCAGCACGGCCAGCTGGTCACGCAGCCGCTGCGGGTCGTCGGTGCACAGCGCCGACCCCACCTGCAGCTCGCCGCGGGCCTCGAGGCACAGCGCGCACAGTGCATCCAGGTCGTCCGGCGTCGCGATCCGGACGGGGGGTGTGGCACGCACGGTGGCGCCTCCTGGCACGAGGAAACTGAGGACGGTCCGCCCCCACCCCGATGTGGACCGGTCCGATCATGGACCCTTGTCCGGGTCGAAGGCCAGTCCCCTGGTCAGGGCAACCTGGTCGTGCGGCCGGCACGCCCGCCGCACGAGCGTCAGGACGCGCCGCCCACCTGCTCGATCACGGCGTCCGCCACCTCGCGCATCGTCAGCCGGCGATCCATCGAGGTCTTCTGGATCCACCGGAACGACTCCGGCTCCGTGAGGCCCATCTTCGTCATGAGCAGTCCCTTGGCGCGGTCGACCCGCTTGCGGGTCTCGAACCGCTCCGTCAGGTCGGCGACC
>Ga0302291_10000378_pt1 | contig 12975 bp, 7 predicted proteins | sample III_Fen_N1_4_FD_194548 | JGI IMG/M metagenome (GOLD analysis project Ga0302291, IMG submission 194548) | Peat permafrost microbial communities from Stordalen Mire near Abisko, Sweden - III_Fen_N1_4 | ecosystem: Environmental > Terrestrial > Soil > Wetlands > Permafrost | place: Sweden: Abisko... | reverse complement strand
GGCAACATCACCCGCAATCCTGACCATCAGCAGCCGCAACTACTCGTCGTGGTCCTTGCGCGGCTGGCTGCTCGCGCGTTTTTCCGGCATCGACTTCACCGAGGTTGTCGTGTCGCCCGACGATCCCGCCGCCCGCGCGGAACTGCTGCTGCTGTCGTCCTCCATCCTGGTGCCGAGCCTCCAGCACGACGACGTCACCGTCTGGGACACGCTCGCCATCGCCGAATATCTTGCCGAGATCAAGCCCAAGGCGGGCCTGCTGCCGGCGGCCCGGCCGGCGCGCGCGCACTGCCGCGCGATCAGCGGAGAAATGCACTCCGGCTTCACCGCCATGCGCTCGGCGCTGCCGATGAATTTGCGCAGCCACTTTCCCGGCTTCAAGGTCTGGAACCGCGCCCAGGCCGACATCGACCGCATTACCGCGATCTGGAACGACTGCCTGAACAAGTACGGCGGGCCCTACCTGTTCGGCGCAAAACGCTGCCTCGCCGACGCGATGTACGCGCCGGTCACGACGCGCTTTCGTACCTACGACGTGAAGCTCGACCGCGCGAGCTACGCCTATTGCGACACCATCGCCGCCCTGCCCGAAATGCGCGAATGGATCGACACCGCGAAGAGCGAGCCGCTCGAATTCGACGAGCTCGAAGCGGAGTTTTGAAGCCGGGTTCCCGGCCGCCGGGCGACCGCGACGACGATGCCGATCTCTGGCAGCGCGAGGAGCTGGTCAACCTGCTGACGGTGTCCGGCACCCTCGCCGGGCTGTGCATCACGGTCGTCGCGCTGATGAAGACGACGGCCGCCGGCAATTCCCGCTCGGCCACGATCGTCGACGACCTGTTTGCGATCGGCGCACTGCTCTTCCTCGTCTGCGTCTACACGATCTTCTGGGCGCTGCGCACGCGGCGCGGCGGCCGGCTCGCGGCGCGCCTGACGGCCGTCGCCGATGCGCTGTTCCTGGCGGCGCTGACGCTGATGACGGGCGCGGCGTTTGTGCTGGTCTACACGGTGTGGTGAGCGCGGCCGGTCGTCCGGGCGGCGCTCACCCCGGTCGCGCCTTTTGCCGCGCCTTTTGCCGCGCCTTTTGCCGCGCCTTTTGCCGCGCTTATTGCCGCGCCAGCGCCCGCAGCCGGTCGCCCAGGCCGGAATGGCGCCGCGTGCCCTGCGCGATGCAGCGGTCGAGCATCGCCTCGCCCGACCACAGCCGCAGTTCGCGCCGCGCGCGCGTGATGGCGGTGTAGAGCAGCTCGCGCGTCAGCACGGTCTGCGCGTGCGCGCCATCAACGAGCGCGGGCAGCACGATTTCCACCCGATCGAATTCCGAGCCTTGCGACTTGTGGATGCTGAGCGCCCACGCGGTCTCGCAGGCGGGCAGGCGCGCGACCGGGAAGGACTTGAGCGCATCGCCAATGCGGAACCAGGCGCGCACGCCGTCGGCGTCGTGCAGCACCACGCCGATGTCGCCATTGGCGAGGCCGGTGCCGGGGTCGTTGCGGGTGACGAGCAGCGGGCGGCCGTGCGGCCAGTCGCCGGCAACGATGGCGTCGGCGCGGCCGGCGGCGGCGAGTTGCGCGGCGGCGAGCCGGCCGAGCGCCGCGTTGAGCGCGCGCGTGCCGCGCGGGCCGTCGTGGACGGCGCAAAGCACGCGGCCGCGCTCGAACGCGGCGAGGACGGCGCTGGCGTTGGCCTCGGAAGCGGCATCCGGATGCGCGCCGGCAAGGGCATCGAGCGTCGGCGCGAACAGCCCGATGAGCTGGCGCGCGAGGGCGTCGCCGCCGAGCGCGCGCGTGTCCAGCGTGACGGCCGGCGCGGCGGCATTCAGCGCCGCGCGCACCGCCGTTGCATCGGCGCGGCGCACGGCCGTGGCGAGCCGGCCGATCGCGCTGTCGGCGGCAAAGCGCTGACCGGCGCTGAGCCGCGCAATCGCGTCCGGCAGCGGCGGATCGTCGCCGGCAGCGAGTTCGGCGAGGACGAGGCCGGTCTCGACCGAGGCGAGTTGGTCCGGATCGCCGAGCAGCACGAGCCGCGCGCCGGGCCGGACCGCATCGGCGAGGCGGCGCGCGAGCGTGAGGCCGAGCATCGAGACTTCGTCGACGACGACGAGATCGGCATCGAGCGGGCGGCCGGCGTGGTGGCGGATCGCATCGGCCTTGCCGGGCACGAGGCCGAGCAGCGCGTGCACGGTGCGCGCGGGCGGCAGGCGCCGGCGCAGGACGTTGAGGCCGGCCGGCAGCAGGTCGAGCTGGCTGGCGATGGCGTCGTTCATGCGCGCGGCAGCCTTGCCGGTGGGCGCGGCGAGCAGCACGCGCGCGTCGGGCTCGGCTTCGAGCACGGCGGCGATGCAGCGCGCGACGGTGGTGGTCTTGCCGGTGCCCGGCCCGCCCGTGATGACGACGAAGCGCTCGGCGAGCACGCGCCGCACGGCGTCGCGCTGGGCCGGGTTGTCGGCGAGGCCGGTGAACAGGCTGGCGATGAGGGCGGCGGTGGCGTCGGCATCGACAAAGGCGCGGACGGTGGCGCCGGCGCTGGCGAGCGCGTGCAGCGCGATGGCGAGGCGGCGCTCGGAATCGAAGTGGCGCGCGAGATAGAGCCGGCCGGCGTCGTCGAGCACCAGCGGGCGCTCGGGCGGTGCGACGGCCCCGGCCGGGACAAGCGCGCCGGCATCGATCGTCAGCACGACCGGCGATGCGGCGAGCGCGGCGCGCAAGCCCGCTGCCGTGACGCCAGCGATTGGCGCGATCTCCTCCAGCGGCAGGCAGGCGTGGCCGAGCGCGTGCGCGGCGACGAGGGCGCGCGTTGCGGCTTCGATCAGCCGCGCGTCGGCCGCAACGCCGCCGAGCGTGCGGTGATGGAAGCCGAGCAGCCGGCTCAGCGCCGTCGCGAGGCCGGGTGCGTCGGCGTCGCCGGGCGCGAGCAGCACGCCGATGTCGGGTCGGACGGCGCTCATGCGGTTTCCTCGTCGTGGGACGGCGCTGCGCCGTCGGGGTTGGCATCCGGGCCGTGCGGCCGGCCGGTGCTGCGGGCGGCATCGGCGCCGAAGCTCAGCGCGCGATCGAAGGCGAGCAGCGCATCGACCGGCGCGGCGACGCGCACCACGCCGGTGCCCGGGCGCACGGGCGTCATGCCGCGCACAAACAGGTAGAGCGCGCCGCCGAGGTCGCGCGCCGGGTCGTAGCCAGGCAGGCGCAGGCCGAGCCAGCGGTGCAGCGCGAGCAGATAGAGCCAGGCCTGGAGCCGGTAGCCCTCGGCAGTCATCGCGGCGGCGAGCGGCGCGGCTTCGTAATCGGCGAGCCGGTCGCCGAGCCAGTTGGATTTGTAATCGGCGAGCCACCAGCGGCCGTCGTGCGCGAACACGAGGTCGATGAAGCCGCGCAGATAGCCGCCGGCGACGCCGAGCCGGCTGAAGTCGATCGGCGGCAGCTCGATGCCGTGGCGGGCGAGCGCGGCGAGTCCGCGTTCGAGCGTGCCGCGCGCGAGCGGGATGGCGAACTCGACTTCGCGCGCGGTGTGCTTCGGCGCGATGTCGGCGAGGGTGAGGGACGCACGCGAATCGGCTGCGGCCGCAGATTCGGCGGACAGCAGCGGCGTGGCGGCGATGGCGGCGATCCAGGCGGCGAAGTCGGCGCGCGGGTCGGCGTTGCGGTTGGCGACGGACGGGTCGCGTGGATCGGCGCTTCCGCGCGCGTCGGCGGCGGGCGCCGGATCGGGCAGGCGCGGCCACGGGATGTCGCGTTGGTCGGCGAGCGGACGCGACCAGTCGAGCGGCTCGAAGCAGGCGTGCAGCTCGACACCGGCGTCGGCGCCGCGCGGGTAGCGCCAGCGCAGGTCGGCCGGCGTGGCGCTGGCGAGCGCGGCGCTGGCGGATGCGGGCGTGCCGTCCGCCGGCGTGTTGGCGAGCGCATCGGCATCAGCCGGCGCGAGGCCGTCGTCGCCGCCGATCACGCGCCGCGCGGCGCCGCCGCTGCCCATCGCGCCGGCGAATTCGTCGCGCTCGGCGGCGTGGTCGCCAACGTCGGCGCGGCCGTGCAGCAGCGAGGTGAAGCTGGTGTAGCGCCAGGCCGGCGGCAGGCGCGCGGGTGGCGGGCTTGCCATCAGCACCGGCGCGGCGCCGGCCGCGAGCAGCGCGCCGACGTTGCGCCAGTCGGGCGCGGTCTCGATGCTCATGGTCTCGGGCGCGCGGTCGCGGATCGCTTCCAGCCCGGCGCGCGCGTCGGCGCTGCCGAGCAGCCAGCCGAGTGCCGAATCCTCGATGCCCGCGAACGCGCCGGCGACCGCGATGCAGCCCTGCCGCGCCCGCGTGACGGCGACGTAGAGCAGCCGCAGCGCCTCTTCGCTTTCCTCGTCCCAGGCGGCGCGGGTGGCGCGCTCGTCGGCCGCGAAATGCAGCGTCGGCGCGCGATCGGCCTCGGCGTCGTGGAAGAACACCGGTCCGGCCGCCGCGACCGGCGACACCGGCTTCGACGGCTTGTCGGGATCGGCGGCCTTGGGCGGCTTGCGCGCGCTCCACAGGAAGGGCAGCACGACCAGCGGGTACTCCAGCCCCTTGCTCTTGTGGATGGTGACGATCTGCACCAGGTTCTCGTCGCTTTCGAGGCGCAGCTGGGCGCTCTCGCCGGCGCTGCCGGGCGCCTCGATGCGCGCGGCAAGCCAGTCGGCCAGCGCCTCGGGGCCGGGCAGATCGCGCGCCGCTGCGTCGCACAATTCCATCAGGTGCGCGAGGTTGGCGAGGCGGCGTTCGCCGTCGTTCAGCACGCCGAGGCGGCCGGCGAGGTCGTGCGCGAAGGCCAGGCCGCGCAGCATCGCGAACACGCCTTGCGCGAGCCAGATGTCGCGCGCGTCGGAGAGGAGTTCGAAGCCGTCGGCGAAGCGCGGGGCGATCGCTGCGGCGCCGACGGGCGCCGACTCGGAAGGCGTCGCAGTGAAGGCCGCGTCGCCCTCGACGCCGCGCCGGCCTTCGAGCACTTCCTCCGCGTTCCAGCCGAACCACGGCCCGGCGAGCGCGGCGCGCGCGGCGACGCTGTCGCGCGGGTTGGCGACGCCGCGCAGCAGGTCGAGCAGGCCGTGCGCCTCGGGCGTCTCGAACACGGCGCGGCGCGCGCTCAAGGCGCAGCCGATGCCGGCGGCGAGCAGCGTGCGCCGCATCAGCTCGCCCTCGGCATTGGTGCGGACGAGCACCGCGCAATCGCCGGGGCCGAGCGGCTTGCCGGCGATGCGCGCGCCGACGGTCGGCGATGGCGCGTCGAGCCAGCCGAACATTGGCGCGTCGTCGTCGTCCGGGTCGATCGTGCGGCCGTTGGCCGAGGCCGCATCCGCATCGCGCGCCGCCGCGCCTTCGGCCAGCAGCTCCGCCAGCGCGGCGGTCGCGGCGCGGGCCGACGCTTCCTGGCGCGCCGGCTTGGTCGTGCCGCCGTCGTCAATCCACAGCCAGCGGAACGGCGCGCCGGCCTCGCCATCGCGCAGCAGCGGCGCGACCTTCGCGCCCGCCACCGCCGGCGGATAGTCGAGTTGCGCCAGCCGGAACGGCTGCTCGCGCCCGAACAGCGCGTTGAACGCATCGAGCAGCGGCGCCGTCGAGCGCCGGTTCTCGACCAGCTCGCCGGCCTGCGCGGCGGGCTGGAGGGCGGCGTAATAGGCGTCGAGATCGGCGCCGCGAAAGGCGTAGATCGCCTGCTTCGGGTCGCCGACGAACAGCGCCAGCGTGGTCTCGGCGCGCGGGCCGTAGATGGCGCTGAAGATGCGGCTCTGCGTCGGGTCGGTGTCCTGGAATTCGTCGATCAGCGCGGCCGGGTAGCGCTCGGCGAGCGCGGCGGCGAGCGATTCGCCGTGATCGGCGTCGCAGAGCGCATCGCGCAGCCGCGTGATGAGGCTGGAGAAGCCCAGTCCGCCGGCGCGTTCGAGCCGTTGCGGCAGCTCGCGGCAGACGGTCTCGAAGGCATCGCGCAGCGCCCAGGCGACGACCGCCGCGCCGGCATCGGTCTCGTCGGCGGCGCTGGCGCAGAAGGCGTCGATCGCGGCGCAGAGCGGCTGCTCGAAGCGGTCGGCGGCGCCCTTCTTCAGGCGCGAATGCAGGTGCGTGGCGCCGAAGCGCGTGAAGGCCTTGAGCGTGTCGGCGTCGGGCAGCGTGTCGGTCCAGATAGCGGCGTCGATTTGCGCCTGCCAGCCGTCAATCCACGCCGGTCGGTAGGCGGTGCCGCTCAGGCCCTTGCAGGCGCGCACGGCATCGGTGAGCGCGGCGCCGTCGCGCTGCCATGCCGCGCGCAAGTCGGCCCAGCCGCGCGCGATGCCGGCGAGCGCTTCGCCGAGCGCGGGCGGTTCGCCGCCGAGGCAGCGCGCGTCCTCGCGGTTGAGCAGGCCGGCGATCTTCACGGTCAGTTCGGCCGGCGAGACCCAGGCCGATTGCACCCGCGTCGCGAGCCAGGGATGGAGCGCAGCCGGGCACCAGCCGGCGTCGGCGCGGTCGTGCGCGACGACCTTGCGGCGCCACCAGTCGGCGACGATTTCGCGCGCGCTGCCGCTGACGTCGTCGAGCAGTTCGAGCTCGAAGCGCTGCCGGCCCGAGAACGCGCGCTCGGCCAGCGCGCGCTGGCAGAAGCCGTGGATGGTGAACACGGCCGATTCGTCATAGGCGCGCAGCGCGGCGACGAGCTGGCGCCGGGCGTGGTCGGGGTCGGCGAGCAGGAGGACGTAATCCGAGCAGAAGCCGTCGTCGGCCGGCGCGGGGCCGTCCGGCGCAATGCCCCATTCGACCCAGCGCAGCAGCAGGTCGAGCCGTTCGCGGATGCGCGCGCGCAGCTCGGCTGTCGCGGCCTTGGTGAAGGTGACGACGAGGATGTCGCCGATGTCCAGCCCGCGCTCGATGACGAGGCGCGCGACGAGTCCCGCGAGCGTCCAGGTCTTGCCGGTCCCGGCGCTGGCCTGGATGAAATTGAGACCGGTCAGCGGCGCGTCGAACGCGGGCGTGCCGGTGGGGGTGCGGTCGTTCATGCAAGCGCCTCGGTCCAGCCGTCGAGCAGCGCGGCGATGGCTTTGGGTTTGTCGATGAAGGCGGCGCGCGAGACGCCGTAGAGCCGCAGCGCGAGCTGCTCGAAGGGCTCGGGCCAGGGCGTCTCGATGCTGGCGGCGCAGTCGGCCGCGTCGGGGATGCGGTCGGGCGCGCCGCCGAAGATCACGCGCCAGGCGCCGTCGTCGCGCTCGGGGTTGCGGTCGCCGGCCCAGGTTGCGGCTTCGGCGGCGCGGCGCGGCGGAATCTCGTCGTCGGGCTTCCACTTGCCGAGCAGGTCGAAGGCGGTGCGCGGCGGACACCACGGCGGCGCACGCAAGCCGAGCCGGGCGTCGGCGACGAGGGCGTCGAGCGGCGTGCGCCAGTCGCCGTCGTCGAGGTGCGCGGCGAGCGCGCCGCCGTCGGCGAACAGGAAGATGGTCGGGCCGCGTTGCCGGCCGGCCCAGGCGCAGGCGAGCAGATGGCTGATCCACAGCTCGGCGCGCTGACGCATGGCGCCGCTGCGGCCGACGAGGTTCCAGGCGCCGTGCTCGTGCACATAAGGCAGGCGGCCGGTGATGCGGCGCGCGCCGATGTCGATGCTGACGGTTTCGGGCGCGCGGCTCACGGCGAGCAGCGGCGCGACGCGGCGTTCGAGCGCGAGCGCGGCATCGACGAGGCCGGTGGCGAAGCCGGCGCCCGGCACGCCCGACGGCAGGCGCGCGTCGGCGTCGGCGCGGATGCGCAGGCTGGCTTCGTCGGCGCCCGCGAGCAGGCGGCGCGCGAAGTCGTCGGCGAGGTCGGCGGCCTCGAAGCGGTCGAGCGTGAAGGGTTCTTCGGGCTCGGGCGCGGCGTCGTGCCAGGCGGTGCTCAGGCCCAGGCGGCGGCGCAGGAAGCAGCGCGCGGGGTGGGCGTAGAAGTCGCGCAGCAGCGTGGCGTCGATGTCGGGGGCGGCGTCATCGTCGGGCGCGGGCAAGGGGCGCGGCAGGAAGGGCCGCGTTGCGAGCGGACTGGTCGCGCGCTGGCTCGCGGGCGTGGCGATGGCGCGCGCGGCGGGCAGCAGTTCGGCGCGGAAGGATGGCGGCGGATTGGCGGCGCCCGATGCGGCGGCGGCCGAGGGCGCACCGAAGGCGCGCGGGCTGAAGGCGTGCAGCGGGTGGTTAGTCGTGAGGCGGTCGCGCAGCTTGAGCGGGGATGCGGCGGATGCGCCCGCGCCGCTCGCCGCAGCGCCGTGGCGATCGAGCCAGTCGAGCAGCTCGGCGACGACGATGGCCGGCGGCAAGCCCTCGCCGGTCTGCGCGTCGAAGCCGCGCCACGACAGATGCACCGCGTCGCTGGCCGTCAGCAGCGCCGCCAGAAAGGCTGCGCGATCGTCGTCGCGGCGCGCGCGGTCGCTGCCTTGCGGATGGCCTTGCAGCAGATCGAACTCGACCGGCTGCGGGCTGCGCGGGATCGCCGCATCGTCGAGGCCGAGCAGCGCAATCACGCGATAGGGGTGATGCCGCAGCGCGCCGAAAGTGGTGAAGGTGATCGAGCCTTGCGGCACGGCGCCGGGCGCGCTGGCGTCGAGTTCGCACGAGAGCCGGTCGCGCAGCAGCGCGAAATCGACCGGGCCGTCGTAGCCGCCGGCATGCGCGGCGCGGGCGATGCGGCCGAGCGATTGCTTGAGCCGCGCGAGCGCGTCGGGCGCGTCGTCGGGCGGCGCGAGGCAGCGCGCGAAGATGTCGCCGAGCCAGTCGGCCCAGTCGCGCGCGCTGCGCGGGCGGTCGAGGCCGGCGCGCAGTTCGGCGATGGCGCGGGCCCAGTCGAGCAGGCCGCCGAGCGCGTCGAAGGCGGAGTCGTCGAGGCCGGCATAGGGCAGCGTGGCGGCGAACACTTCGTCGCCGGCACCGCGCTCGCCGAAGGCGATGCCGAGCAGCAGTCGCTCCAGCCCGAAGGCCCAGGTGTGGCGCGGATCGGCCGGGGCGCCGTGGCGCGCGCGGTCGGCGGCATCGAGCGCCCAGCGCACGCCGGCGCCGCCGAGCCAGTCGGGCAGCAGCGCGAGCGCGCTGTCGTCGAGGCCGAAGCGGCGCGCGACGGGCGGCAGCCGGAGCAGGTCGAGCGCGGCATCGACACCCATGCGCGAGGCAGCGAAGTCGAGCAGCGCGAGCGAGGCCTGGCCAAGTCCGCCGTCGCCCGGCTGCGCGAGGCCCGACACGGCGTAGGCGATGCGGCGCTCGCGCGGCTGGGTGCCGAACACGGCGTGGATCGCCGGCGCGGCGTCTTCGAGCGCCGGCAGCCAGACGAGGATGTCGCCGGGCTTGAGCGTGCGGTCGGCGGCGAAGCGCGCGAGCAGCGCGTCGTGCAGGGCTTCGAGCTCGCGGACGAGGCCGTGGCAGCGGTGGAAGGTCAGGGAGCGGTCGGGGGCCGGGGCGTCGTCGGAGTTGTCATCGAAATCGTCATCGCCGCGCGCTTCGGCGAGGCGCAGCTGCACCGCGTCATCCAGCTCGAACACCGAGCGTTGCAGTTGCGCGAGCAGCGTCGCGCCGGCGGGCGGGGCTTCGTGGATGTCAATCGGCTCGGGCTCGATGCCGTCGGGGTCGCGCGCCATGTCTTGCAATTTGGCGAGGTCGCGCGCGCTGTCGATCGCCTGACGGCCGAATGCCGCGAGCAGGCCGTGGCCGACGTCGAACAGCGCGGCGGCGGCGGGTCGGTCGCGTTCAATGCGAGCCTTGCGCTTCTCGTCGACAAGGTCGGCGATGTGATGCGGCGACGGTGTCTGCACATGCACGAACACGTCGGTGTGGCGCGCCAGCGCGGCGAACGTCTTCCAGTAGATCGGCGCCATCGCCGGCAGCGCGAACAAATGCAGGCGCGGCGGCAGCGGGCAATGCCGACCGCGACTGTCGAGTTCGGCGATCAGCCGTTCGAGCGGATGCGCATGGCCTTCAAGCCCGATCGCCGCAACCACCCGGCGCCACAGCGCAGCCTGCCAGCGCTGCGTCTCGGGCTGCCGTGCGGCCTCGGCGAGGCGGCCGGCGCTCCATTCCGCGAGCCATTCCGGCCGGAATGCGAGATAGCGGTCGAACACCATCGCGAGGCGCTGGGCGAATTGCAGCCGCGCGAGCGGATCGGCGGCGTCGAGATAGGCCAGCAGCGGGGCGAGGTCGGCGGCGGTTTCAGCGTCATCGCGCGCCTCGGCCGCCAGCGCTTCGGCCTCACGCAGCAGCCGCCAGACCAGCACCGCCGGCGCGAACGGCGGCTCGGCCTCGGTGCCCGGCACGCATTCGACCGCCAGCTTCCACAACTGCTGGCCGGCGTAATCGATGCCGAGCCGCACGCCGATACCCTTCTCGTCGGCCATGCGCTGGAGCAGCCAGCGCCCGGTGCCGAGGCTGCCGACGACCACCGGCTCGGGCGCGAGCAGCGCCGCCGGGCTCTCGGCCGGCTGGCCCGCGATGATGAGAAAGGCCCCGGCGAGCGGGTCGAGCGACTGGCTTTTGAGGATCTGGAGCATGGGTCGAGTATGCCGGCCGCCTCGTGTCGCGGCGCCGTCGCAGCTGTCCGCAAGCAATCACCCGCAAGTGTGGTGATGCGTGACGTGCTGCCGGCAGGACAAAAGTAAGTCGGTGCTCGAATCCGCCGCTGCCCGCCTCGGGCAGCCCCGTTCAATCGACCCCGGAGACCTTCATGTCCACGCTGTCCAGCTACTTCCGCGCCTCGGCGCTCGCACTCGGCCTCATGGCCGCCCTGCCCGCCGCGCAGGCCGCCGAAGAACCGGCTGCCGCCGCCCCCAAGCGCACCAGCAAGCTCGGCGAATGCAGCCACGAAGCCAAGGAAAAGGGCCTCAAGGGCGACGAGCGCAAGAGCTCGATCAAGGAATGCATGGCCGCCGGCAAGGCCGCCAAGGCCGCGAAGGAAAAGAAGCCGGCGTGAGCGACGTGGCGGGTCGGTCTGGCCCGCCGCGCCGATTCGCATCGAGCTGACGGCGACCGTCCCGGAGTTGACGCTGGGGCGGGAGATGGGCGGGTCCGGGGTTCCGGGCTCGCCCGTTGTGTTTTTGGCGGGCTGAAATCTGCCGCGCGACCGCGCCGACCCGATCGCCGGCGCTGGCTCAGTCGTCGCCGAGCTTGCCCGCGCGCCGCTTCGCTTCATCGAGGAAGCGGCGCTGATCGGCGGCGGTGGCAAGCGCGAACGCTTCCGTGCCGCTGCCCGACAGCTTCGCCAGCTCGGCGCGCGCCGGGGTCGCGCCACTCGCCGCGATCAGCTTCGCGAACGGTTGACCGCGCAGCGTGAAGACGTTGCGCTGCGATTCCTTCAGCGTGCTGATGGCGCGGAACTGCCGCGTCACGGCGGCGAGCGGATCGGCAGCGGGCGGCGTGAGCCAGTCGGCGGGCGGCTGAATATCGTCGTCAGTCATCACCGCACCAGCTGATTGATCTCGATGATCGGCAGCAGCACCGCCAGCACGATCACCAGCACCACCGCGCCCATCACCAAAATGAGCACCGGCTCCAGCAGGCTGGTCAGCACCATGGTCCGGCGCGCGAGGTCTTCGCCCTGGCCGGTCGCGGCGCGCGACAGCATCTCGGGCAGGTTGCCGGTGCTTTCGCCCGAGGCAATCAGATGAATCAGCACCGGCGGGAACAGCCCGCGCCGCGTGCCGCCGTCGCCCTTCGCGCCGGCCGCGAGCGCGCGCGCAAGCGACGTGCCCTCGCGCACCCGCACGATCGCCGCATCGACATCGTTGCGCATCGCCGAGTTGCCGACGGTGCGGCCGCCGGCCTCAAGCGCCCGCAGGATCGGCACGCCGCCGCCGACGAGGATGGCGAGCGTGCTGGCAAAGCGCGCGGTGTTCAGGCTTTGCACCAGCCGGCCGAAGATCGGCAGCGTCAGCAGCCAGGCGTCGAAGCGGGCGCGGAAGCCGTCGTTGCCAAGCGCGCGCTTGAAGCCGAGGCCGCCGAGCACGAGGCCGACGGCAATCATCCAGCCGCGCGCGCGCAGGAAATCGCTGAGCCAGATCATCATCAGCGTCAGCGTGGGCAGCTTCTGCTTGGTCTGGTCGAACACCGCCACGACCTGCGGCACGACGTAGGTCAGCAGGCCGATGACGACCAGCAGCGCCACCGTGCTGACGATGGCCGGATACACGAAGGCCATCACCACCTTGCTGGTGAGCGTGTTGCGCTCTTCCACATAGGTGGCGAGCTTGTCGAGTACGAGGCCGAGGTTGCCCGACTGCTCGCCGGCCGCGACCAGCGCACGGTAGATGTCGGGGAAGTCGCGGCGGCGCCGTTCGAGCGCGCCGGCCAGCGTCGAGCCGCCGAGCACGTCGGTGCGCACGCCGGCGAGCAGGTCGCGCACATGCACGCGCTCGGCCTGCTCGATCAGCGCCGACAGCGCGCGTTCGAGCGGCAGGCCGGCGCTGAGCAGGCTGGCCAGTTGCCGCGTCAGCAGCGCGAGTTCGGTGTTGCCGAGCTTGCGGCCACGCAGCCGCACGCCGCTCGCCGATTCGGCAGTGCCGGCGGCGTCGGCGGAGATGGGCTCGACGCTGATCGGCGCCAGTCCGCGTGCGCGCACCAGCGAACGCGCGTGGCGCGCCGACTCGGCCTCGATCACGCCGGAGTCGGTCTTGCCCGCATCGGTGAGGGCTTGGAAACGAAAAGCGGCCATCCCGGTCCTCGAAAAATCAGTCACACATCATAAGACCCGGGCACAAAGCTTCCGGGCGCCGGTTACGCCGGTTCGGCAGACTGGCTGATCAACGTTTCAATCGCCGGCCCGGTGCGCGCGCCTGGCTTCCAACAACGCCAGGAAAGCGCCCATGAATCCGCCCGTTTCGCCCTCGCTTGAACTCGCCGTCATCGGCAACTCGCGCATCGGCGCGCTCATCGACGCCGCCGGCGACGTGGTCTGGATGTGCGTTCCGCGCTTCGATGGCGACCCGGTGTTCTGCGCCCTGCTCGACGGCAAGCCGATATCGAAACCGCCCGGCGCCGATGGCGATGCCGAAGCCG
>Ga0302291_10000375_pt1 | contig 12987 bp, 12 predicted proteins | sample III_Fen_N1_4_FD_194548 | JGI IMG/M metagenome (GOLD analysis project Ga0302291, IMG submission 194548) | Peat permafrost microbial communities from Stordalen Mire near Abisko, Sweden - III_Fen_N1_4 | ecosystem: Environmental > Terrestrial > Soil > Wetlands > Permafrost | place: Sweden: Abisko... | reverse complement strand
GAGCAGGGAGAAGTGGGGATACCTTCCCGCCGCCGACAACGACTTCATCTTTGCCATCCTCGGCGAGGAGTTTGGGCTTATCGGCACGCTCCTGGTGTTGATCGCCTTCACGATGATGGTGATCGCCGTGAGCCGCATCGTGCGTCGCCACAGGGATCCGTTCGCTCAAATCGCCGCGGCCGCCATCGGCGCCTGGATCATTGGACAGGCCTTCGTGAATATCGCCGTGGTGCTCGAGCTCCTGCCGGTGACGGGCATCCCGCTGCCGCTCGTTTCCTCGGGGGGTTCGTCCCTTGTGGCCACGCTTGCCGCCATTGGCGCACTCATGGCATTCGCGCGCTCCGAACCGGGCGCGAAACAGGCGTTCTCCGCCCGGCCGTCCGTCATGCGGCGTTCGATAGCTGTGATGGCGAAGGGGCGCGTGGCGAAGGCAAGCGTGGCAGATGGGCGCGTGGCGAGGGGGACTCGTGGCTAGGATCCTTCTCGCTGGAGGCGGCACCGCCGGTCACGCCAATCCGCTGCTGGCAACGGCCGAGGAGCTCTTGTCGAGAGGTCACGACGTCGCGGCGCTTGGCACCGCCGAGGGACTCGAGGCGGAGCTGGTGGCTCGAGCGGGGATCGACTTCTACGTGGTGCCCAAGGTGCCGTTGCCTCGCGGGCCGTCTCTCGACCTGCTGAAGTTACCGGTGCGAATGAACACGGCGGTCCGTGCGGGGACTCGCGCGATCGACGCGATCGGGGCGCAGGCCGTCGTGGGATTCGGTGGCTATGTCTCGACGCCTGCCTACCTCGCCGCGCGCCGTCGCAAGGTGGCGATCGTGGTCCACGAGGGCAACGCCTCGCCCGGAATCGCCAATAGGCTCGGCGCGCGCTGGGCCGCCGCGGTCGCCGTGACGTTCGAGGGGACGCCGCTGCGCGGAGCGCAGGTCACCGGCCTTCCGATGCGTCTCGCGATCACGGAGTTAGCGGCGAGGCTTGCCGATGGCCAGACGCGAACAGGGCTTCAGGCGCAAGCGCGCGAATCCTGGGGTTGGGAAGCTGACGCGCCAACGCTACTGATCACGGGCGGCTCGACGGGTGCGGCCAACCTCAACGCGGCCACGGCTGGTGCGGTCGAGCACTTGGTGCAACACGGGATTCACGTGATTCACCTCACCGGCAGGGGCAAGGCCGACGACGCCGAGCGCGCTCGCGGCAACCTTCCCGCCAGGCACCGAGACATGTACGTCATCAGGGAGTACCTGCACGACATGGAGACGGCCTTTGCTGCGGCCGATGCTGTCGTGTGCCGCGCGGGAGCGGGCGCGGTGTGCGAGATTTCGGCCCTAGGGCTTCCCGCGGTGTACGTGCCCTTGCCGCACGGCAACGGCGAACAGGCGCTCAACGCTGGGAGCGCTGTCGACGCGGGAGCGGCCACGATGATTCGCGACGGCGATCTCAACGCCACGTCGCTCGAATTGGCGGCGGAGCCGCTCGTTCTCGACCGGAAGACCCAAGCGGCGGCGCGAGCGGCCGCCGCGACCGTGGCCATCGTCGACGGTGCCGCGAGGCTCGCCGACATGATCGAACGTGTGGTGACGGCGTGAGGTTTCATTTCATTGGCGTGGGCGGCTCGGGAATGTCTGCCGTTGCGCGCCTCGTCGCGGCTCGTGGCGTGGCCGTCACGGGCAGCGACAAGAAGCGCAGCGCGTACTTTTCCGCCCTTGAGGCGGTCGGCGTCGACGTGCGTGTCGGCCATGATCCGGACGTCGTGGCGGGCGCGGATGTGGTCGTCATCTCGACCGCGGTCCGTGAGTCGAATCCGGAGCTCGAGCGGGCGAGGAGCCTAGGGATCGACGTGTGGCATCGATCGGAGGCCCTCGCGTGGGCCCTCGAGGGCAAGCGCCTGGTCTCGGTCGCCGGTTCTCACGGCAAGACCACGACTTCCGCGCTCGTCGCCCACGTCTTGCACACGTGCGGAATCGACGCGAGCTACGCGGTCGGCGCGCGCGTGTACGGCGTCGACGGCGCGGTGGCAGGTGGATATGGCGGCGCCGCGGCGGAGGCCGTTGTCGAGGCGGACGAGTCCGACGGATCCTTCATGCGCTACGACACGGCCATAGCGATCGTCCTGAATGTCGAGCCAGACCACCTGGACTTTTACGGTTCGTTCGAGGCCGTCGAGAGGGCGTTCGTCGGCTTCGCGTCGAAGGCGCCGGTCGTGATCGCTTGCGCGGACGACGCAGGCTCCGCCCGGGTCGCCGACGCCGCCGAGGCTGCTGGCTCGCGAGTGATTCGCTACGGAGCATCGTCGCTTCAACGCCCGGCCGCGCCAGTTGAGGTGATTGTGGATGCCGACTCCGTGACATGGGGCGAAGTCTCGGTGCCGTTGGTGGTTCCGGTTCCAGGGGTTCACCAGCGGCTCAACGCGGCGGCCGCGTGGGCGGCCGTTGTGGAGCTGGGGGTCGATCCCGTTCGCGCGGCCGCGGCGGTCGCGTCATTCGCGGGCACCGGCAGGCGCTTCGAGTTGCGAGGCGAGGTCGACGGCGTGCGTGTCATCGACGATTACGCGCACCATCCGACGGAGGTTGCCGCGGTGCTTGCCGCCGCGAGGTTGGCGGGCGCCGGACGCCTCGTCGTGCTGTTCCAGCCGGCGTTGTTCACAAGGACCCAAGCACTCGGCGTCGAGTTTGGCAGGGCGTTGTCAATTGACGACGCGGCGATCTTCCTCGCCCCCGTCCACGGCGACCGCGAGGACCCCATCCCCGGGGTCTCGTCTCAACTCATCGCCGACGCCGTGGTGCCTGGTTCCGGCACGACCCTCGAACTCGCGGATGACCTCGCGGACGCCGCGAACAGGGCCGCCGCCGCGGCGCGCCCGGGAGACACGATCATGACGATCGGTTCGGGCACCGTGACAGAGGCGGCAGGGTGGATCGTGTCCGCCCTCGAGGCGCGCCGTGGGTGAGCGCCGGCCGCCGAGCGTCGCAGGGTCCCAGCCCCGAACGCCCGAAGCGGCCCGTCCGTCGACGAGATCTCAACAGCCGGTTCCCGACTCGGGCGCCGGCCAGCGGTCGCGAAGGCCAGATCAGAAGCGTCGCCCCTCGAGCCAGGTGGAGACGCGGCCGCGTCGCGACGTTGAGCAGCCCCGCAACGAGCGGCCGGTCTCCCCTCGCGATGCGCGCCCATCGGCCGCAACGACGTGGACGAGGGTAGCTCCCAAGAGCGCGCCGATCGATACCGTCACCCATCGGATGCGCGAGCGTTTGGCCGAGCGCAAGCGCACGGAGAGAAGGCGTGCGCTCGTGCGTTTCGCGCGCTGGGCCGCGGCGGCGGTGGTCGTCGTGGGCGCGCTGTGGGCGTTCTTCATGTCGCCGCTGTTTGCTCTCGACCCCGCCAAGGTCGAAGTCTTGGGGACGGCGAACGAGATCGACTCGACCGCCGTGACCAACGTTCTCGACTCTCACGACGGCGAGTCTCTTGCGCTGCTTAACGTCCCGCACATCGCGGATCAGCTGCGCGAGATCAGGGGAGTGCTCGACGCGAAGGTCGAGCGGGTGTGGCCGGCGGGGTTGCGCGTCACGCTCGTGCCGCGTCACCCCGTGGCGGCGGTCGTGAGTGGCACTGGGTTCGCGCTTCTGGACGCGGATGCGATCCAGGTGGGACTCGCGGAACAGGCGCCAACCGATCTGCCCCTCGTCACGGTTCCCGTGGGTGACGACAGGGTGCTCGCAGCTGTCCTTGAGGTGATTCGCAACCTGCCAGCCGATCTCCTCAGTCGCGTGAGCGGCATCGGCGCCCAAACCGAGGACAGCGTGTCCTTTGACCTCAGGGACGGGCCGCATGTCGAGTGGGGGAGCGCTGAGGACTCGGCGCTGAAGGCTCAAGTGCTCCAGGCAATGATCGCGTCGCCGTCCGCGGCGAGCGCGGGCGTGATCGACGTTTCCGCGCCGACGCTGCCGATCACGCGGGCGGCCGGCTAGCGAAGTCGCGCGACACGCGAGCGCACGTCCGCCGGTTCGAGCAGTACTCCACGTACCGTTTACGCAGGTCGACTTGACATAACTATGACCCTCAAGTTGAACGTTAATGTTGAAGGGAACCCCCATGGCCGCACCGCAGAACTACATCACGGCGATCAAGGTCGTCGGCGTCGGCGGCGGCGGAGTCAACGCCGTCAACCGCATGATCGAGGTTGGCCTCAAGGGCGCCGAGTTCATCGCCATCAATACCGACGCTCAGGCGTTGCTGATGTCAGATGCCGACGTCAAGCTCGACATCGGCAGGGAGTTGACGCGAGGCCTTGGTGCGGGAGCCGACCCCGAGGTGGGGCGCAAGGCAGCCGAGGACCACGAGGACGAGGTGGCCGAGGCCCTCCGCGGAGCCGACATGGTCTTCGTCACCGCGGGAGAGGGCGGCGGCACCGGCACCGGCGGCGCCCCCGTGGTGGCGCGTATCGCTCGCGGCCTCGGAGCGCTCACCGTCGGAGTCGTCACCAGGCCGTTCAGCTTCGAGGGCCGTCGCCGTTCGGATCAGGCCGATGCGGGCATCGAGCGTTTGCGCGAAGAGGTAGACACCCTCATCGTCATCCCGAACGACAGGCTCCTCGACATCGACGACGCGAGTTTGTCGGTCTTGGGAGCCTTCGCGGCCGCCGACCAGGTGCTGCAGGGCGGCGTGCAGGGCATCACCGACCTCATCACCACCCCTGGCCTCATCAACGTTGACTTCAACGACGTGAAGTCGGTCATGAAGGGTGCAGGAACTGCGCTCATGGGCGTGTCGAGCGCACGCGGAGAGAACAGGGCGCTCACTGCGGCCGAGGGCGCCATCTCTTCGCCTCTTCTCGAGGCCTCTATCGAGGGCGCGCACGGCGTGCTTCTCAGCATCGCCGGCGGGTCGAACCTCGGCATCAAGGAGGTCGAGATCGCGGCACGCCTCGTGCGCGAGGCGGCTCACCCCGAGGCGAATATCATCTTCGGCACCGTCATCGACGATGCCTTGGGTGACGAGCTCCGCATCACCGTGATCGCAGCAGGCTTCGACGGCGGCGCCCCGCCGATTCGGCGCCACGTGGGCGCACTTGGCACCGTCCCAGCGGCGCTTCCCACGCCGTCCACGGCCGTGCTCGAGCCCATCGACGCTCCCATGGAGGACGACGTCGTTCCTGTCCAGGTGCGCGAGCCCGAGGCGCACACGGCCGCGATTGACGTGCGTCCACGGTGGATCGACGAAGACGCGCTCGACGTTCCGGAGTTCCTGAAGTAACGATGGACGCCCGGCTACCTGTCAGGGCATTCTTCACCGATCGATACGAGGGCGTCAGCGCCAAGCCATTCGACCAACTCAACCTGGCCGAAGGCGTCGGCGACGACCCCTCCGCCGTGGCGGTCAACCGCCTCGTCGTTGAAGAGCGCGCAGGCGCGACGGTCGTCTTCATGAGACCGCAGCATGGCGCGAAGGTCGCGGTGCTCGGCAGCGAGTACCTGGACGGGAGGGAGCCGCCCGAGGCCGACGCGCTCATCACGATGGTTCCAGGGCTGGCCCTCGCCACCCTCGCAGCCGACTGCGTGCCGCTCCTGATACACGACGGGCTCTCGGGCGCGGTCGCGGCCGTTCACGTGGGTCGCGAGGGCCTGCGTAAGGGAATCGTGGATGCCGCGATTGCCGCCCTCGTTGACATTCGCCACGGCTGGCACCACGAGGAGTTGATGACCGCCAGCATCGGGCCGGCCATTTGCGGCCACTGCTACGAGGTTTCGGCCGAGCTCAGGGCCGGCGTTGCCAAGATCCACCCGATGGCCGCCGCCACCACGAGTTGGGAAAGTCCCGCCCTCGATATCCCACGTGCCGTCGCGGTCAGGCTCACCGAGCTCGGGATGAGGAACGTCTTCAGGCATGAGTACTGCACCTTCGAGGACCTGAACCTCTTCTCGTATCGCCGCGAGAAGGTGACGGGACGCCAGGCTGGAGTCGTCCTGTGCGAGGCGAGAGCGTGACGAGGTCTGGGCGGCGGCATCGGGGCGGCGGCATCGGGACGGTGTCATCGAGACCACGGCGTGTCGATCATCGCGGCCCCGCGGTGCCGCCCTTACCGTGGTGGGAGCAAGAACCAAGTGTGAGAGCGGAGCATCAAGATGAGCGCCATGCGTAAGGCGATGCAGTACTTCGGCTTCGATGCCGCCGACAGGGACGACTACGACGACTACTACGCCGACGAAGAACTGGCGCCAGTGACGAACCTGCACGACGTCTCCGCCGTTCGCGAGCACCGCGAGTCACGGCCGCGCACCGACGCGGTGCGTCAGCACCGTCCTCGTGCGAGCGAGCCGGGCGACCTGCGTCGTATTCAGACCATCAAGCCCCGCACCTACAACGACGCGCGCCTGATCGGCGAGGCCTTCCGCCAGGGCGTTCCCGTCATCATGAATCTCACGGAGATGACCGAGGCCGACGCGAAGCGCCTTGTCGACTTCTCTGCTGGCTTGGCCTTTGGTCTGCACGGTTCCCTTGAGCGCGTCACGACGGCCGTCTTCCTGCTGTCGCCAGCGCACGTCGAGATCGCCGTGGACACCGAGCAGGCGCCTGCTCGCGACGGCTTCTTCGCGGGCTGATCGGCGTTCGCGGGATAAATCCCCCGGTACCTCGGTTACCCTTGTCCGGTGAGCTTCGCCATTCAACTTGCACTTTTCGCGCTGTGGATCGTCTGGATCATGCTCGTCGCGCGATTCGTTCTGTCAATCGTGTTTTCGTTTGCGCATGACTGGCGACCGGCCGGAGTGCCAGCGCTTCTGGTCGAATCGGTGTATACCGTAACTGACCCGCTGATCAAGCCGTTGCGGAGGGTAATTCCTCCCATCAGCATCGGTGCGATCCGACTCGACGTGGCGTTCCTCATCGTGTTTATTGCGGTGATGGCGCTTCAACAGCTCCTGACGGCGCTGCTGCATCAGCTTGGTTAGGTTGCGGCGCCCGTGAGGAACTCAAGTCCCCGCCGATACGTAGGGGGAATACGTGACCACTGCACACGAGGCACGCGCGATGCGCGCCCCACGACGCGAGGAGGGATGACGCATGGCGTTACTCACCGCTGAAGACGTTTTGAACAAGGCGTTTTCCAAGACGAAGTACCGCGAGGGCTTTGACCAGGACGAGGTCGACGACTTCCTCGACGAGGTCGCGAACGCCATCTCCGCGCTCACAGCAGAGCGCGATGAGTTGCAGTCGCGCCTGGCGCAGTATCAAGCGGGCGGCGCCCCAGTGGCCGTTGCCGGGGTACCTGCGGCTGTTACCGACCGCCCCGCCGGCATGACGTCAGCCTCCGCGGACCTCCTTGCCGCGGCTACCGACCCGAACCCGCCTTCGGCCACCACGATGCTGTCGATGGCGCAGAAGCTTCACGACGACTATGTCCAGGCTGGTGAGGCTGAACGCGACCGCATCATCGACGAGGGCAAGTCCAAGGCCGAGTCGATCGTCGAGCAGGCCGAGACCGACGCCCGGGTACGGATGCAGTCGCTCGACTCGGAGCGTGCCGACCTCGAGCGGCGCATCGATGACCTCAGGCGGTTCGAGAGGGACTACCGCGGTCACCTGCGAAACTACCTGGAGAACCTGCTGGGGGACCTCGAGCACAATTCGGCAAGAGGCGGCGTCAGCGCTCCCGGCGCCGACGCGCCCGCCTTCGGGGCGGCATCGTCGGTCTCGGAGCCGCCTCTCTTCGGTGGCACCTTTGCCGCCGAGCAGCCGGCGGTTGCTCTTGAGCCCGTCGTCGCGCCTGAGGAAGACCGAATCGCGGAGTCGCAGCCCTCGTTCGAGACGGCCGCCGACCCCGAGCCCTTTGCCCCGATGGCCGAGCCGAATGCGTTGGCGCCGTCGGCCGAGCCCGAGATTCGCGCTCAGGACTCTTACGTGAGTGAGGCCGCTCCTGTGGTTCCCGCGTTCGCGGAGGAGTTGCCGCCGTTCCCAGGGATGCCGCAATCGGCTAGCCCGTTCACCTCGCCATTCAAGGACGCGAACCCGTTTGCGCCCTCGGTGACATCCGCGGAGGCGCAGACGCCCGTCGAGGACTCCTCGACGCCGGCAGCACCCGCACAGGGGAACCCAGAAGAGGAAGCACCTCGCTGGAACTTCTAGCAGCGTTGTAGCAACGCGCCGGGCTCGGGACTGTTGTCCTGGCGCGGCGCGTTGCCTTTACCCGAGAGTGCGACTACTCTCGCTCCGTTACCCAAGTGAGGACTTCATGACGAGCACAGACGTTCCCATCGTTAAGGTGGACCCCGCGGACTTGAAGGCGGCCGATGCCAAGGCTGTCGCAGTCCGCGACGGCGACGAGCCCTGGAAGGTGGGCGAGCTTCGCGACATTGTCGTGACCCTCACCTCCGACGTCGAGCGCTTGCTCGTCGAGTTCCGCGCCAACGAGATCGATCTTGACGACCTTCTTCACACCTCCGAGGGCTCCGGCGATGACCAGGCCGACGCAGGCTCGACCGCGCTTGAGCGCGAGCAGGAGATGTCGATCGTCAACAACACTCGCGAAATGCTCGAGGAGTCTGTGGACGCGTTGCGACGCATCCAGAACCACACCTTCGGCACGTGCATCTCGTGTTCCCAGGGCATCGGCAAGGCACGCCTGCAGGCGTTCCCACGTGCCACCCACTGCGTCGCCTGCAAGCAACGCGAGGAGCGCCGTTGACCGTGCGGCCGGCCGTCTGGCTGGCCGCGGTCCTCGTTGTTGCCCTCGACGTCTTCACGAAGCAGTGGGCGCTGAGTTCGTTGACCCCAGGGGTGCGTCACCACGTCATTGACGGCTGGATTTCGTTTCAGCTTGTCTTCAATCCCGGCGCAGCGTTCTCACTCGGCGAGGGTTACACCTGGGTGCTGACGCTGGTGGTTGTGGCAGTCACCGTCGGGATCGCCTATTACGCCCGACGTGCGCGCACCTGGTGGTCCGTCGCGCTCTTTGGGATCGCCTTGGGCGGGGCCATCGGTAATCTTCTTGACAGGCTCTTCAGGGCTCCGGGTTTTGGGCGCGGCCACGTGGTCGACATGATCAACTATCACGACTGGTTCGTCGGGAACGTGGCCGACGTGGCGATCGTCGGTTCTGCCGCGGTCTTCATGCTCATGAGCTTGTTGGGGCGCAAGCCGCTGATGCCGCTCCCTGAGGGGCCCGGGCCGGCGAATGGGAAGGCCGGCGCCTTCGAAGACGCCTCCTCGTGAGTGAAACCCGCTACCTTCCCGTCCCCGACGCACTCGTAGGCCAGCGCGCCGACGTGGCGCTCGCCAGGATGCTCGGCCTCAGCCGATCCAAGGCCGCCGACGTTGTCGAGGCCGGTGGGGTGAGCCTCAACGGCAAGACGCTCGGCAAGTCGGACCTGTTCGCGGACGGTGTCCTCGCGGTGGACCTGCCGAACGAGCGTGCGGCGGTTCCCGAGCCTTCGATTCCAGGCGGTCTCGTTTCCGTATACGAGGACGAAGACATAATCGTCATCGATAAGCCCGTTGGGGTAGCCGCCCACCCCTCGCCCGGATGGGAAGGTCCCACCGTCACCGGCGCCCTCGCCTCCGCAGGGATCACCCTCGCGCCCGTGGGCGCCGCGGAGCGCCAGGGGATCGTGCACCGTCTCGATGTGGGCACGTCGGGTCTCATGGTTGTCGCCAAGACGGCCCCCGCCTATTCGGCGCTCAAGCATGCGTTCAAGGAACGCACCATCGAGAAGATCTACCACGCGATCGCTCAAGGTCACGTCGAACCGACTCAAGGAACGATCGACGCCCCGATCGGGCGGCACCCCACCGCCGACTACAAGTTCGCCGTCGTCGAGGGCGGGAGGGACTCGATCACCCATTACAAGGTGCTCGAGATGTTCCCTGGCGCGACGCTCGTCGAGGTCCACCTCGAAACGGGCCGCACCCACCAGATTCGCGTCCACATGGCGGCCATCAAGCACCCGCTCGCCGGTGACATCACGTACGGCGGCGACCCGGTGATGGCCCAGAAGCTCGGGCTCAAGCGCCAGTGGCTTCACGCGAAGGAACTCGCCTTTGAGCACCCGACCCGTCACGGAGAAGTGAGGGTCACCACCGAGTACCCTGACGATCTTGCGCACGCCCTGGAGAAGTTGAGAGGCTAGGACGATGCGCGTGGTTTCCATCACCACCCCGGAGGAGTTCGCCGAGGCGTTGGCAGTGCGGTTCGCAGTCTTTGTCGGCGAACAGGGGGTGAGCCCCGAGGCGGAGCGAGACAGTATCGACGTCGATCCGCGGACGCTGCACGTGCTCGCGTATGGCGATGAGGGCGAGGTGCTTGGCACCGGCCGCCTCGTGGCACCGCACTCCGACTCGGCGCACGGGGCCGCGGTTGGCTTCGGAAACATGAATCCCGCCCACCCTCACATCGGCCGCCTTGCGGTGCTCGCGAGCGCACGACGCACGGGAGCAGGCAAGGCGCTCATGGTCGAACTGGAGCGCCAAGCGCTCGCCCTTTTCGGCGAGGGCAGGCGCATTCGCGTCGAGCTCAGCGCTCAGGATCACGCGCTTTCGTTCTACAAGAAGCTCGGGTACACCACGTTTGGCGACGGATACCTGGACGAGGGCATCCCGCACCACGACGCCTTCAAGATCATCGTTCCCCGCTAGCGAAGGCGGCGAGGGCCGACCTGATCCGCTTGTCGCTCACGGGGCCGTCGGTTCCAAGGTGTTGGGCAAAGAGCGACACCCTGTACTCCTCGACCATCCATCTGACACGGTCGAGCTCGGCAATCCGTTCCGGTTCGCACCGCGTGAGGTCGACGGAGGACCGGACGCGATCGAAGTGCGCAGACACCTCCCTGACACGCCATGCCAATTCGGCGTCCCTCGCGGGGTTCTCTTGGGCCTTGGAGATCCGGTGAGTCGCGGCGCGCAGGTATCTCGGCAGGTCCTTCAGCCGGGAGGCGGGGGTCCGCGAGATGAATCCCTCGCCCACGAGGTCGGCCGCGAGTGCCCTCACGTCCGCAAGGGTGGCCAAGAGAGACATGCTCGTAGCGCTGCGCACGGCGGCGTCGAGTTCCCTCGACGCGTCGAGGGCGGCGATCACTCGCGCGACCATGGCAAACACGTCATCCTCGAGATGCTGGCGCACGTGCGCGAGCGCAGCCGCGTAGGCGTCGGCATCGCGCACGGCGCCCGCGTCCGGACTTCCTGTACGGGGGAGTCCGGGGGAGCCAGGCGTCGTCAGCGCGGCCACTGCCGCGAGCTGGAGATCCTCGACGAGCGTGGCGGTGCTGCGATAGGGAGACGCCGCCAGGGAGAGCGCCTGAGCTCCCGTCCACCTCGTTGTCACGCGCTTGTCCTGAAGCGCGCATTCGATCAGGAGGAGCCGACGCACTCCCCGCGCATGGCTCGCGCGCGACAGTGCCGATTCCGCGAGGACCCGCAGCGCGGCGGTGGCGCCGCGAGGCCCCGCTTCCTCGACGATCGTGGGGTAGCCGCGAGCGATGGTGCCGCCGCCGATGTCGCTCTCGACCACCTCGGGAAGGGCCCCTGAGGGCAGGTCCGTCGGCCAGGAGGTCAAGGAGTCGCGCTCGTGGATGCCACCCGCACCCTTGCGAGCGGGCGTAGGTCGTGGGCCCGGCGTCGCGTCGCGGGGCGTGACCCCTTCCCTACCGGCCGTGCCGGGTGCGGCGGGCGCACCCGCGCTCACGGCGTTGCGCACCGCTTGGGCAGTTCGAGTCGAGAGGTTGCGCCGGATCAGGGCGAGATTGCGAGACTCCTCGATCGTCTCTTCGCGACGGTTGGTGGTCTCGGTGACCCTGAACGAGATGTGCAGGTGCGAGGGGAGGCGCTCGTCAACCTCGGCCCAGGCATCGGAAGGAATGTCGACGGAACGCAGGTCGCGGGCGGCCCTCGTGAATGCGGCTCTGTACGACTCGGCGGCGCCGCGTGCGCGCACGCGTTCCTCCCACGGGGGACCATGGGCTCCGATCCACGCGACGATGTCCCTCGCCACGTCGGGGGCGGGCACCAGGAGGCGGCGCACCGGCTTGGGCAGGGCCCTGATGGTCGCGGTGGTGAGCTCCTCAAGCAGGCCCGGAACGAGCCAATCGAACCCGTCCTCGCTCACCTGAGGAAGCACCGCGAGAGGTAAGTGGACGGTGACGCCGTCGGCATCGTCACCAGGGGCGAATTGGTACGTGACGGGCAACGTGAGTTCGCCGTGCGGCCACGCGTCTGGGAAGGCGCCCGCATCGAAGGTTGGTGCCTCCGGAAGCACCAGGTCCCTGGTGAATGTGAGGAGGTCGGGGGTCGCACGTCGGGCGCCCTTCCACCACGAGTCGAAGTGTCTCGCGGACACGACCTCGTCGGGGATCCTGTCGTCGTAGAACTCGAACAGGGACTCCTCATCGGCCACGAGACCCCTCGTGCGAGAGCGCGCCTCGATCTCGGAGGCCTCCTCAAGCAGGCGCCTGTTCTCGGCGAAGAACGCGTGGTGAGTGGTCCACTCTCCCTCGATGAGCGCGTTCCTGATGAATAGTTCGCGCGCCTCAGCGGGGTTGACCTTGGCCCACAACACCACCCGGTCCGCGACGAGAGGGACTCCGTATAGGGTCACCCGCTCCTGAGCCATCGCGGCGCCCTGGCGTGTTGACCAGTGAGGCTCGGAGTAGGAGCGCTTGGCAAGATCTCCCGCGAGTTCCTCCGCCCATGCGGGATTGACCTCCGCCACGTCCCTCGCCCACAGCCTGTTCGTCTCGACCAGTTCAGCGGCCATGACGAACGCGGGCGGCTTCTTGGACAAGGGGGAGCCTGGCTGGATCGCGAAGCGCACGCCGCGGGCGCCCAAGAATTCGTTGGGCGCCCTACGCGCCGCCTTGCGCATGGCCGACGCCCGCGCGTCGCCGCGAAGGTGCGAGAAGCTCGACGCCTTGGGAGGCGAGATGTCCTGGATGCCGATCTGCGTGAGCAGTCCCGCGAGCACCGAACGGTGGATCGCGTCCTCGTTCCAGGAGTGGGTGAACGAGGGCT